>Ga0114969_10000872_pt1 | contig 25925 bp, 17 predicted proteins | sample M_130807_MF_Meta_FD_87316 | JGI IMG/M metagenome (GOLD analysis project Ga0114969, IMG submission 87316) | Freshwater microbial communities from Lake Montjoie, Canada to study carbon cycling - M_130807_MF_MetaG | ecosystem: Environmental > Aquatic > Freshwater > Lake | place: Lake Montjoie...
GTGTGTTATCAATACGAATACGAATACGAATACGAATACGAATACGAATACGAATACGAATACGAATACGAATACGAATACGAATACGAATACGAATACGCCCAGTATCATAGAACCTTTAGGAAAATGCGAATCGTCTATTGATAATGATAATATTCATACGTCATCAACGACAACCGCAAAAGAACTAACTGAAAATTTAGATAAATCTCTCGCCGATCCAGAATTAAACCCAGATATAGAAAACGCACCGTCGTCATCTAGCACATTAAAGCATTTTGAAATTACAGAGGTAGATATTGATTTCAAAAATATACCCAATGTCATTGATACAGAAGAACCAATATTTGACGTTCCGCCACCCACGTATTCTACATCTGTTCCGGCCATGGCGGGCACCGCCACCGCGGCCACGAAATGGAAACAAAACAACAGCGGCGGATTAACCTTAAAAAAACACAAGGAGGTCATATACGAAATGTATAAGGTCGCAAAACGTAAGGCACAAGAAGCCAAAAAAGTAGCAATACGTGCTTATTTAGAAGCCAAAGAGATTAAGGCATCCTATTTATTGGACGATTTAGATGATTTCGATTCGACGAGTTCAGGCTCCGACTAGAACGATAGTATTTATTTTATCATTTATTTTATATACAATTAAATTATAATAATGAGTTTCTTGTCTGATTTAGAGAAAACGGTTCGTGCCAATCACATTCTTGTGTTTTTGGGTGCGATTGTTCTAGTATATGCTGTCTATACTTACTCCGACCAAAAGTTCGTGTTCCCGGCGAACACTATGGTGAGTGACGCTAACAACCGTCAGATTGCTACTGGTCAGCAGGCCGTTCCCGTCGCGACAACCGGTGCAAATGGCTTTTCCGCGGTGGATTCGATTACCGGACAGGGTGGTGCTCCTCCCGCCGGCACAAGCAATATGCCCGTCGCCAATCCATCTGACCTTCTTCCCCGCGACACAAATAACCAGTGGGGCAGTTTGAATCCCGCGGGCAGCGGCGACCTCTCCGGCCAGAACCTCCTTTCCGCGACGTTCTTGACCGGAATTGACACCATCGGCAACACAATGAAGAACGCCAATCTCCAGCTTCGTTCAGAGCCTCCTAACCCCCAGTTGAATATCGGCCCTTGGAACCAGAGCACCTTTGCTCCCGACCTGATGCGCACTCCTCTGGAGTTGGGCGCTGGGTCACAGTAACCACGCTCGACCGCAGTGCGTTCGGCCGCAGTGCGAGCGCCCGCACACCGGCGTCTGGGATACGACAGGGGAGCTAGTAGGAGCGACAGGGGAGCTAGTAGGAGCGACAATTTCATTACACACGTATCAAGAAGATTATACGTGTATAATATAAATACGACGGATTAAGAGTGTTGTGGATAGTCAGACGCTATGGCAACCATTCTCTCGACCATATTTGCACTATTCGTTATTCTTACGCTTTCCGTCATCATCATCAAATTCCTAATCGTCCCATCTCTCGTGAATTACCAGTACGGTCTATTGAATAGCCCAGATTTCACAATCGGTGAGAGTCATATCCAGGGTATCGGTATCTTCACCAAGCGTCCGCGTAGTAGCGGCGAACGATTATTCGTCGCAGTCGATACAAACGAGAAAGTCACTCCCATCGGCAGCAAGATAAATCACTGTCCATCGATGAAGACGATTTCGGCGACCGGCCGTGTAGCACCCGCAAACACCATCCTTCCGAATACCTATCTCTCGACCACCGCGGATAAAACCACCGGTGAATGGTGGATTATGGCCGCGCGGGATTTGAACATCGGCGATGAACTAACCGCGGATTACAACTACACGCCAGATTTTATAAGTAAACCCGACCCCGAGTGGAAATGTGAATTATAGACATTAGCACATTGAAATTACATACATTTATCTTTTCTAATTTCTTCGTCCGCTTCCGCAAAAGTTATATACCTCTTCTTTTCATCATCATATAAAACCAACCACAAGTTATTATAGCAATCGGCCATTGATAGTTTTACGACATTCGCAAACATATTACTCTTACTAACAACTTCATCGTGGTATTTTTGTAAATTGTATCCTGGTATTTTTGAGTTCATATGATGGATATGGTGATATTCTATTCCCATTGTAAAATATGTTAGAAATCGTGGTATTTGGATAAAAGATGAACCTAATAACCCGCTATTTCGTTGCGTCCATTCGTTGTTTCCTACTATATACGGTGGATTATATATATGCTGATTAAAAAATAATAAAAAGTTTATGAGATATCCAATATACGATGATGTTATGTAGTGGTATAATATTCCGTTTTGATATAAGTAATAACATAATATAAAACCGCCAATATTATTTGCTGTATGGTCGTATAATATCGTTCCAATCGACTTTGCTATTTTTCCTTTGTATTTACATTTTTTCATCACATATATAAAGCGTTGTATAACGAAGAAATATAGAATAGGAAATACGGTAAAAAATATCAATGGTGTATGGAAAAACCCAAATACTAATCTGGAACCCAACCCAAATTTCTTAAACTGCGATTTGTTCCAATACAATAGTTCGTTAAACTTAAAATTATACACATTATCAATGTTTCCGTTTGTCAAATGATGTGTATGATGGTCTAGTATCCAATTTGGAGATGTAAATGTGGTTATTCCATATATACTTGACAATATATAGTTTATTGTTTTATTAGGTGTATATGAATTATGACAACAATCGTGGAACATCACAAAACATCTATGTAATAATGTTCCCAATAGAGGGACAGTAAAAACACTCAAACAACTCTGTCTAAAATACCATAGTGAATAAAATGACGAATACATTAGAGCAGCATGAATCGAACAATCAATAAATGCTGATGTATAACATGATTTATATTTCGTAAACAGCTCTGTTTCGTTTATCGTTTTTACTTGTATAGGGGTGTCAATTTCATCATTCATTTCTATACAATCATATAATATTTACCCCCAGCATACTAAACGCAATAATATAATACAATGTTGAAAATGTATTCTCGGGTTATATGTATAGGTATACACAAATAGTAGTAAATACTTATAATGCCGACACAACAATCTCTCGGACTCTGTCGTTACAAGGATATATTCGGTAGGCCAGGTGAAGGTGCGCATGCCTACCGGATATTCGATATTGCGGTTGTGGATGTCGCTGCGACCATCATCGCCGCGTTCCTGGTCGCCCGCGTATTCGATGTCGCATTCTGGAAATCTTTCGTCGGGTTGTTTCTCGTCGGGATACTATCGCACCGCGCATTTTGTGTGCGGACGACAGTGGATAAGTGGGTGTTTCCGAATGCTCAATACTAAACACTAGCAAGTCGCGTTGTTCCCATAATCCGGTCATATACTCCAAGCAAGCCATACGACCGTGTATTCAAATTATGATGAGATTCGTGCGCTTCAACCGCGTTTCCAAGACCAAGTGGTTGTTCTAGAAACGGCAAAAGTGGCACGCTGTTATGATACGGCATAACTTTACCGCAGTGGTCGCTACAGTTCATCTCGTGAACATAACTGATACACATCAACAGTTCAAATGGCGTCAAATCTACACCAAGTAATATAGCCATTAGCGTTATATTCCACCGACCAATCATAACCGATGACACCCACAGGTCAATAAAACCGAGCCACGTAGCTTCACGCGCAAGAGGATAACGGAATTGATGATGATACTGATGATTTGTCTTATAATACAACCACTTGTATGTATGCTGTGAGTGGTGCCAGGCACCATACAAAATATCCGCAAAAACCAACGATAATTGAATCATAACCGCCAATCGCAAATAATATAAAGTATACAATCCGATATTTCTTTCAGAATAGAATGATGATGTATTGATGGTATTATTTGCTGTATCGGTGGTACTCCAACTGTCCATCCAAGCCGCAATATTGTGAATTGGCGTTTCGTTTCGAACAATTTCATTAAACCATAGGGTTGTGAACATAAATAGTGGAACCGACCATCGTTTAAAATAAATCGAATAACCTTCCACTCGATCGGGTCGCTTCAACTGGGGTCGTTTACTTGAATTCAAATACGGTATATTTGTAAAAACAGAACTCGCGGTCCAGTCGATGATTTCCGAAATAAGTGTATATTGAACATTCATTAAAAGATAGCCGAACCCGAACTTCACGAGGACATGCTGGTCGTACATATTTATATAATCATATAGCAATGAAAATATGTAACTTGTAGTAAAATGATACATCAACGAACATGCAATATAACCGTATTGGGGCGATTTGTCCCTGGTAAATTCCGCTACAGTTGTCTCGTGTGTTAGTGTAGTCGTTGGTGTATCATCGACCAGCGTGGTCGGATTACATTCTGACATGTTGCGATGACGTTTTGTATTATTATTTATTCAATATTTACTTTATATTGTTTTACTATGATGACAATGGTAATACGATGATAGTTTATATTTACTGAAAAATATTGTGTACATTATATATAATTCAAATGGCATCAGCCGCAGTACCACGACGTGGTAAATACAATTTCGTCTGAAGCTCCACAATTAACTCACTATTGCCATTAACGATAGTAAAGTTTTAATGTTCGGGGTGCGTTTTGCGTGTTGCACCACAACGCTTGCTCTTCTTGTACGATTTCTTGCTCTTCTTGTACGATTTCTTGCTCTTCTTGTACGATTTTTTACGACGAACCGCGCGTGTTTTTGTTCTCTTTTTACCACCTTTACCTTGATTACCTTGATCATCAATATCATCCATAGGAAATTGAAGGGCAGCATCAGCACCATCACCAGCAGCTGGTAAACGTGCCGCAACGTCGGCTGCAATTCGGTATTGTTCAATTTTTTTGGCAGCTCTTGCTGCTTCGGCTTCAGGAGACATATTAAAATCATTTTTGTATTGGTCAGATTGGCTCGACAAATCACGGGGCAATGGCACTATTTCTTCTGGTGTATTCAAATGAGGCATCAAAAATTACAGTATTATATATAATAATAATATTATATATATCATACAATTATAAAATCTCGCCATATATATAAATGTTCAAAACAAGTGTATTTGGATATATTATTATTATTTTCATTATCGTTGTTTGCCTGAAAATCTACCAAGAATCCGACGCGTTCCAATTGAAATGTATTGTTTCGAAAGTCGACGGCAATAAATACTGCGTCCGTGAACGCGCTAAACTGGAACTGGCAGCAGACCTTCTCGCCACCGTCACCCAGAAAATGAAGCAGGTCGTGAAACATATGGGCGATACCTACCCCGACCGCGATAACGTGAAACGTTTAGTGAAAAACTTCCACCCCGAAAAAGTAAGCGAGACGCTCCCTACTAGCGAATACACCGCGTATAGTGAGAACAAGGGTGAGAAGCTTGCATTTTGTGTGAATACGACCAAGAAGGGTAATCAACTCATCGACGAAAACACGCTCACTTTCGTCGCACTTCACGAGTTGAGTCATATTATGACGGAGAGTGTCGGACATAAGGACGAATTCTGGAACAATTTCCGGTTTCTTATCGACGAGGCCCAGAAAATCAAGGTGTATAACCCGGAAGATTATAAACTCAAACCGAAAGAGTATTGCGGGATGACGATTAATGATAATCCGCATTTTGATAATTAAAATAATCATTATATTATTTCATATTTCCGAATTTATACCATGAATATATTTTATATAATATATTTTATATAATATAATATAATATAATATAATATAATATAATATAATATAATATAATATAATATAATATAATATAATATTATTATATAAACATGAGTGAAGAAGAAAAAGAGTATAACATAGTTCTTCCAGAGTTAAACTCTCAAGATAAAAAGCAATGCACAGAGACTCGGTGGGTTGGTATTAAACAAGGAGTTTGCTCACACGACGACCGAACAAATATTTTAAAGGCCGGACTTGGCAAAATTGAGGACGAACTTCGCATAAACAAAGAAGTTAATATTGATGATATTATACCAGAATGTATTAGTTTAGCATTAATTACTGTTACTTTTCATTCAAAAGAAGGAGGCAATATCGAGATATCTATTTCTAGTACGGATATTCACAAATTTTTTAAAGAAAATAAAGATAAAGTTGCAAATGTTGGCATTGTCAAATTAAAAGCAAAAATATCTAAAATAAAACCAAGTAGAGAAGAAATAGATAGAATACCAGCTAAACTAAAGAATGTGGAGTCATGTATTATTTTAAGAAGCCTGCCGCAAAAAACCAAAAGCGGGGCAAACCAATTTAGAATCTTGAATGGAGACTCGGTTGAATGGACTAGTTGGACAGACAATAAAATATATAAATTTGATACAAAAACTGGCAGTGTATCAGATGTATCAGATGTACCACCAATAGTATCTATTCAAGACCAATTAACAGAAGGAGTTGTATATTATGTTACTTGTATGGGAATACCTAGAAAAATAATTGATGCTTCAAGCAAATCAAACGGCAGCTTTATTGATATTACATATCTAGATGATAACGCGATACAACGCACATTTACTATTTTAAAACAGCGGGAAATACCGCTACGAAAGTACACCGAGAATGTAGACACAATTAAATTTATTTCAAGAAGACCATATGTTATGAAAGGCCAGACAAAAAATTTGTTATCGACCCGCGACCTGGGAAATGACGACAATCATATTGTGAATTATTGGTTGAAAAACTCTTATGTTGATGTGGATGTATGGAACTTTTATACGAATGAGAACCAAAGTGGTGGTAAAATAATACATAAAAGTAAAAAAATGAGGACTATTAAAAAACACTATAAAAAATCAAATTCTTCATCAAAGCGTCGTCGTCATCATCGTAACAAACGCGTATCTCAAAGACGATAAGCACTAATAATGACAAATCAAATCGCGTCATGTATACTGGTCATCCTACGCATCAATGAGTCTCCTCAATCGTAAAAACCGGGTATCCGGCAATCGTCGCTCCTGTATCCCCCTAATATCCGTCGTCCGTGTTATGTTCGATACAATATCCCGGTCTACATCTTCCACCTGATATAGGACGTTTGTGGCTGGTGTTCTATGATTAAAAAAAGACACATACGGGGGGACGGAGTCAGCGTCTGTCCAGCACCAAATCGCGCGGTTCATCGGGTTGTTCTGAAGTGCCTCCCATTCGTCGATACTTTCGTATTGATACATCAAGGGGAATGCGGTGTCGTGTTCGTATGTTTCATCCACGAATGTGATATAAATATCAGTGACAGGGAATGTCTCTGGCGACGCAAGAACTTGTTCGTAGATGGACGCACCACCAATAAACCAGACCACGTCGTAATTCTTGGCGTGCTCGTGGATTTCCGAGAGATTTTTGAGAAATGTGACGCCCGTTGCACCCGTCGCACCCGTCGTCGGGTCCGTGTCGTGTAACGCCGACACCACGAAATTGTCGCGGAATTTCAACGGTCGCACCGAAGCAGGGATACTCTCCCATGTCCTACGTCCCATCACCACCGCGCTATTATAAGGAAACACAGTCGACGACGTCATTTCCGCGAAAAACCGCATGTCGCGTGCGAGTTTAGGCCACGGTAGTTGGCCTTCAAATCCGATACCGCCACCGCGACAAACCGCGACAATCATTTTGAATTCGGTCGCACGAGTCATTTTGATTCGACACTATTGTATAATATACATCAAATCTGTTTATTATACATTCATTCATTCCATTCATTCATTCATTACATACATGAATACCGCATAAATGATATAATATTATATTCATATAATAGACAGTCATGGAAAGGACGACCCCAATTTATAAGATCTGTCATATACGGTCGCCTACTGGAATAAAAGAGCGACCACAACCACAAGGAAGCGACGGCGGCGGCGGCGCAGCAGCAGAGGCATCATCCGCGGAATACAACATCCTATACGTATTTTACGGGAACGTCGAGTTTCTCACCGATGAAGGTGGTGTCGTAAATATCAATGATTTATTCATCCAAGAGCGAGAAAACCCATTCTTCAAAACAATATTTAGTGAATACGAGCTCCAGTCGATTCTCCATAACGAAATCAAGGTCGTCTTCCTCCCCGAGAGAATCTACCCCGACGACTCCATCGAGACCATTAAAAAGAAGTTACTGTATCTTACCCGCGATAAGGTGGGGCTTTCTTACCCCGAGTTGTATTTATTCTGTAAGCAAGCCCGACACATCACGAGCCAAATATGCTACGACCAAGTCACATCCAATGGAAAACTGGAAATAACGCCTGTGCGAATCCAGAATTTCCTCCTGAATATCGATAACCATCCGAGAGAATCCGTTAATTACGGCGGTGGCGACAGCGGCGCAGAATTGGCCGATTTCACGAAACTAGGCGCACCATCCGGCGGCGGCACCGAAGGGAATTATAGTTATACGAATATACTGAACTTAAAATTGGAAGGAAAACCCCGTTTCATAAATGTAGTATTAGGTCAAGAATTAAGCACGGTATCCGATGGGTATCCTTACGCGATAAACCCATTCGACGCGATATACATCGACCCCTTTTTAGAGGCTCACGCCGGCGAAATCATCAACACTACGAATAAAACGGTTCTGATTGACCTCGGTGTATTTTTACACAATACCATCTATCTCGTGACGGCGGAAGATGTGTTACAGTATGCGAAATCTCTCGAAGACCCGCGAAGATTGGAAGAATTGGGGATCCCTGCCGCCGCCGGCGCAGTACCAGGGGGTACCGCACCCCCCCTTCGTCTCATCACCGAAAATTACATCATCCAATTATATTTCCCATATTTGGCCGTGTATCGCGACGAGACGCGGCGGTTATCTCTCGAGATGGGGTCCGCCGAAGCAGCCGGAGAAGCCGATCTCTCGACAATTCATTCCCATAATACGTTATTACTCCACCGGTTAAAGCTCGTCGACGCGGACCGAAAGATACTCACCGAGAGATTTATGCGCCAGACGGCGAATATCAAGTTATTATATGATATTTACGAGAAGCGCACCCGCGAACATGCGTATACAGATAACGGCATCCGCGGTGTCGAGTTTCATATCCACCAGAACGCGAAATACAATCTCTCGTTAGACGCGATATTCAAGCTTATCCACTGCTCCGAGTATATACCCTTTATTAAGTACAACCCGGGCAAGAAAATGGATAACATCTACAAGCTATTTATTTCTGGTGTCAGTAAAAGCGGCCGTAAAATCCCCTATCTACCGAAAGGCGATATATTCCGTCTGATTAAAACAACCGCGCGTAAAAAGGGGGTCGCGATACTCATCCAGTATACATATTCGAACCCGTCGATACCGGACCATAAAGCCACGCATTTACCCATCCCGATTATTTGCGAGTTTGACGCGGATGGGTCGGTCTATGTGAAACTGTTCGTGAAATTCTCGTTTACTACCGAAGAAATGGAGGATATCATTAAAGCCACCGTGAATCCGGTGATGCGGGTCATAAAGGAATACGTCGAACAGAGCGGGTTTCAAATGAGCTTATTCACCAAATTCACCCATGAGAATATCGACCTCATCAATGTAGAATATTTCGCCCAGTTACCTATTACACGTAATATTGAAATCAAATCGATGATTAAGTGTATATCCAGTGCGTTCAATGAAATCGAAGGGTCGCTGCTGAAGGGGATTGTTCTCCGATATAAGCGTGTCAGCAACTATAACGATATGACGAGCCAAGAAGCGTATATCATCGAAATGTTGAATAAGAGACACACCGACCGAGAGATTATCGACGGACTCCGGGATAATTATATGATGTCGGAAGAAGATGCGCGGATGAAAATAGCTACGCTTCTATCGACGATACAAACGCAACAAATGTCACGTTATCGCGGCGGAAGTATCCGCATCAAGAACAACCCGGGTTTCCTGACAAAAATCACGAAAGGACAGTTTAATAATATTATTACAATCGAGATATCCAATATCAATAATATCCTTTTCCTGCCCTCATTACATATTTATCTCGATTCGATTATTCGAATATATCAGGACCCAAATACAACCGATATTCCTTATGAACAAATAAGCCAGTTATGCCAAGCCGAGACAACGGCGGCGGGGGCGGCGGCAGCGGCGGCGGCAGACACATCTGTACCACCCGGAGGAAAGAAATCCAAGGGTGCGGCGGCGGTAGCGTTTGCGGCGTCGGCTGGTGACACAGACGAAGAGAGAGGAAGTGGACGCGAATTAGGCGATTTCATCGATGATGCGCGACCGGAAGCCGTATTTCGCGACGTCAATCCATCCGATAAAGAAGAATCGATTGAAACAATGAGCGAAATTGTATCATTATCCAGAAAACCGATTTCGGAAAGTGTAACATCCACAATCATCGGGGAGAAATTAGTATTTGGATTCGAGGCGGAGGAGGCCGGCGGTGGCGGTGCTGCTGGCGACGGTGGTGCTGCTGGCGGTGGCGGTGCTGATGGCGGTGCCGAAGAAATCGATTTGTTTGCGTTATTACAGGATGACGACGAAGACGAAGACGAAGACGGAGACGAAGGCACGGACGCAGGTGACCAATTCGGTGGAGCGGGTGGAGCCGCGAAAGCACGTTCTTCCGGTGCCGGTGCGGGTGCGGCGGGTGCGGCAGGTGCGGCAGCCGCGGCCTCAGTCGACGAGAGTTTATCCGACATCACCGGTCTAGAATTAGCCAATCCAAACCCCTTTTCCAAACGCATCCAAGAACGCGACCCGATTATCCACCTGAATGAGGATGCGGGTAAATTCAACGCATATTCACGAAGTTGCCCGTGGAATGTTCGCCGCCAACCGGTTATTTTAACCAGCGAAGAAAAGGCGAGAATTGACCGCGACCATCCGAATTCATATTCGCAAAGTATAACATACGGCTCAGACCAGAGCAAGCAGTATCATTATATATGTCCAAGATATTGGAGTTTAAAGCATAATACCAGTTTGACAGAAGAAGAAGTCCAATCGGGGAAATACGGGCAGGTTATTCCCCAGAAGGCGAAGAAGGTGCCCGCTGGCGCAAGTATATTCGAATTCACGGATGATAAATATCATATAGACGAAAAGGGAAATTACAAACAACATTATCCTGGATTCCTGAAAAAGGACGCACACCCAAAAGGATTGTGCGTGCCATGTTGTTTCGGGCAGTGGGACAAACCGTCGCAAACCGCACGCAGGCAAGAATGTGAGATGAAACAACACGAAGAAATTCGTATAAAGGACACGCCGGCAGGAGCGGTGGGGTCGGCGGGAGCGGGAGCGGGAGAAGAAGAAGAAGAATCGCGTATATTGACGACGACGGGTCTATCGGCGTCGGCGTCCGCATCGGCGTCTGCTCCCCCCGAAATCGCCAAAATCACCGAAATGAAAGATGACCGGATTTTAAGTTCAGATAAATTCCCGCTTGATAATAATCGTTGGGGATATTTACCGGTTCCAATCCAGAAGTTTTTATTCTCTGATAGTCGTAATTGCCAGGTAAGTCTGAAAAATACCGCCATCAAGAAAGATACTCCGTGTCTCTTACGCCGCGGTGTTGAAACAAACGACAAACAATCATTTTTATCGGTAGTCGCTTATTATTATAAAGAAAGTATCGGCACTACCAAAACAACGGCACAGGCACAGGCACAGGCACAGGCACAGGCACAGGTATCAGGCGGCCCACATAAAGGCATTGGTGAAATAATATCCGGTGCGTCACAGGCCGTCGCCGGAGGCGGATTGTCATTAAAAGAGATGATTTCGAAATCAATCACCGAAAATATCAATAAACAATCTGCGCAATTAAGAAGCGGCACTGCGACCCCCATTCGCTCATTCGCAACCACCGCCGCCGCAACTGCCGGCACCTCCAATCCACCCGGCGAAGAAGAAGAAGAAGAAGGATATCATTCTGAGGATGAAACGCCGGTAGCAATGACACCCCGGGCGTATGCGGCCGGCGCCGCCACCCCCGTAGCACCAGCCACAAACACGGTCGCGCAGGCGGCGGCGGCGGCCGCAGCAGGTACCGGGGATACCGTCCCCACCATCCGCGACATGCGGCGAATCATTATCGAATCTCTCGACATTGACCGTTTCATAACCTTACAAAACGGCACACTCGTGGATGTATTTTTCAATAAAATGCGCGAATTGCGCGAATCCGATACGATGAAATACCAGACTGCGCAGATATACCGGCAGTTCACCCCGGAATTGTTCCGTAAAATATGTAACGCGTATGAGGGATTCATCAGTTATTTGGACGACGACCACGTAGTCATTGACCATACGTATTTGTGGGACATTATATCGCAGCCCAACGACCGATTATTCAAGAACGGGAACAACCTGATTTTATTACATATACCGGATGATGATATCACCAATAACGTCCAGGTGATTTGCCCGACGAATGCGTATTCAGGCGAGGTATTCGACGCGAATAAGAAGACGATTATCGTGATGAAACGCGACAAGTATTATGAGCCGATTTATTTATTTGAAAGTAAGTCGAACGGTAAATTCAATGTCCTTGGGCGATTTGCCATCAAAAGCAAGACGATTATGCCGAAGATAAAGCACGTCATCGAGAATATCCGCGACATCTATTTCACATATTGCCGTCTTCATGCGAGTCAGCCGCGTCAGTATAAATACGCAATGAATAAGCCGGCGAAACAGGTCGCCAAGTTGCTCACAGACGCAGGGTTTACCATCAAGTCGCAAGTTGTCAATTATAACGGCAAGGTCATAGGACTCGATATTTCGATAGCAACGGCGAAACTCAGGCAGACGAAGACCGTTGTTCCGACCACGCGGAAAATGATGACAGGTGTTATACCGACGGCGGTGTCTGCGCTGTTGATACACACGGCTGGCGCGGCGGCGGCGGCGGCGGCGGGTACGCCCGCAGGCTACGAATACAGTGTCGTAATGATGGACAATGATGATTTATGGCGTAACAGCTACCGCGAAACGGTCGAATTCTTACATATGGTCGCCGACAATGTGAAAAAAATGACGAAACAGACCATCAATTGTCGTCCAAAAGTGAAAGTCGTAGAAGACGGGCTCGTCGTCGGTATCATCACCGAAACAAACCAGTTTATCCAAGTGAATGTGGATGTCGACCCGACGCAGAATCAGGAGGATGATTTGCCGACGATAACTGAAGGAAATCACCTGAAGGCGGATAAAGACATCGCGACGGCGGGTGATGACGCGCGCGACAAATCACGCGAGAGATATGTGCGTAATATCCGCCTGGAAACGAATTTTTATAACGTGTTCCGGAATACCGCACGAAATATATTGAACCGACCTGAGAACCGCTCCGTCAAAGATGAAGTCGAGAAAATCATCGCATCGACGTTTACGATTTATACGCACAAGCTCTCGCAAATCATCGCGCTGATGAAACGCATCACAGTGAAACACGTGGCATTTATACGGTACAGTAAAGACACGCTGAAAATGGTGGGCGAAGTGAGCGGATGTATCTCAGGCGACCACGAGACGTGCGGCAATAAGAGCTATTGCCTGAAAGAGGCGGGTGGATTGTGTAAATTACTGCTCCCCCAGCGCAACCTGATGTATCCCGATATCGACAATGAAATCGCGTATTTCGGCAAATTATCCGACGAAATGATACGTTATGAGCGCGTGAAACTGTTTATGTTTGAGCCCGCGAAATACCTCACATTCCAGGAAATCAAATACAATCTAAACGACGATGAAATCATTTTATTGGAATCACTCATCACGCAAGAATATTTCGATAATTTGGACCCAGTGGACGCGAACCCTTATGCGTTACAAACCTCGTTCTATACGGTGAACCCGAATGCGAATACGGGTGTTTTAATACAGAGATATGATAACACGTATCGGAAATCGTATGTCGACCGGGCATTGGACCGCGAACTCGACCGCGAACGCCCAGTGCCAGAAGCAGGAGCGGCGGCGGCGGCGGCGGCGGCGGCCGGGCCATCACTAGAACCCCTTCTAGAATCAGGTGTCGAGAGATTTAAGGTAAATGAAATAACCCACGTACTCGGATTCTGTAATGAAGTATCCAAACGTAAAGTCACTGAAAAAATGCGACAACTATTCTTTCCAACAGGACAGACCTACGAAATCCTTTTTTCCAATCAAAGTGAAGAATGCTCATTCGACGTGATTCTGACGATTTTGAGGGCTGTCGCCCAGACCGCGTCGAAATGCCCGAGTGGACATACATGTAACCGGATGAAACAGGTTGAGCGACGTAGCAGCGCATCGGCGGCCGGTCCCGGTCCCGAACCCGAATCAGATATATGTCAGAAATGTCGCACCACAATCGGCAAAGACCAAACCGAGTTCGGTTGTCGCCAGTGTAATTATTTTGTATGCGACAATTGCCAGCACCAGCACGTCGACCAACTCGGCGGTATGACTATCGCCAAAATAAAAGAGATTTTAGTATCAGAATACGGCAAGCTCTCGCGCACACCGACATTCGACAAGAAAATAACGCGCATCTTAAACGGGTATGGGATGAAACGATACGCGGAGCTCATTACTGCGGGTCGTGCGACATTATCGCAAATTATCCAAAGCCAGAACTATTTTTTGACAAATGTGGATATTTGGATTTTAGCGTTATATTTCAAAATCCCGGTCGCGTTTGTTTCCCAATCCCTACTCATCGAAAACGGGCGGAATGTGATGGTATTATATGGGAATGAATCTCTCGAGAGTTACTTCTTTATTCACCAATTTGGGGTCACACAAGATGTAATCTCTCGGTATGGTCTGATTGAAAAGAAACTGGATGACGAAACATCCTTGTTGAAAATCCCGATGGATTATCTGACCGACGGACTTCGTGAATCAATCGTACGTGAATTGGACGAGCCGAAATCTCTCGAACAGTATATATCAGACTTTAAAATAACCAATGTGAAAACGAAGGGACGAACACTGGTCCTGCGTGAGACAGACTCACCGGTACCTGTGTCTATGCCGCCCCCGGAGGCACTGATTCCAGGCGCAGAACTCGAAGAATAATCCAATAATCCAAAATAAAATGACAATATTATACAAGAAATGTCTACACTCACCGCGGATATCGTTAGATTAAATAAAAGCACTGGTGGAGTTGAAGTCGTAGTTACAGAGATACCTATGTCGAACGATGTATTTGACATACCGGACGTTGTGTTTGACATACCGGTTCCCGTGTCAGCACCAGCACCAGCCCCAGCACCAGCACCAGCACCAGCACCTGCTCCTCCCACACTCTCACCCGCACCCGCTCAAAAACAAATCCCTGCTGCGTTTATTCAAAACATTAATAATTCAGCGTTTGTCGACGTGATGCGTAGTCCCGCGTCTGTAAAATCGCCAACAACTGTATCTACACGAATCACCGATATATCATCCAGCACCACGACAAACACCCGCCCGCACGCGAACCCGGACGCTCACTCTCACCTGAAATCAATACACGAACCGCGTCATTCATCGTCGTCTACACGGATGCTTCGTCCCAGTAAGCACAAACCAACAACCGTCATGGTCGAGGATGAATACAAAGATACAAGTATCGATTACGACGACGACGACCCAGAGGTCAAAAAGACGAAAGCGTCACTATTCAATTTCGTCAAAGATATCGCGTTTAATTTGATATTCACAATTCCATCCCTTCGGACCAAACTCAAACCGATTCTCAACAATCCGGCTTTAGCCATAAACCAAATCGAGCGAATATTCGATGAATTCAAGGACGAACTCGACCGCGTTCAATTGGAAAGCATTAAGCGATATGTCTGCGTAGAAGGTGTGCGCGATAAATTGAATTATATACTGGAAGCCGGTTTCAAAAAAATCCTCGCCGACGGTAAAATCGATATCAATGACGCACCCCAATTCATCCAGCTCGTATATTTTATCATTCATTCATTTAACAACATCAATAATGGTGAGGTGTTTAAATTCGCAGTCTCTCGAGAACACGTTATGCTTCTCCTCCATTTCATTTTGAAGTCGGTGTTTTGCCTTACGCTAGACGGGGAGGAAGAACAGATGGCGTTCGGATTGGTGGATACCAGTTTCAAACTCGTGAAAATAGAAGTATCACCGCTGATTTCAAAACGATGGTATCATAAGTTTAGGGTGTGTCGCGCGAAAAAGGTGTTAGAGGATTTGGTGGAATGACGGACGGAATAGAATAGGACATAAAGGAAAAATCATATCCTAATATTTAGGGAAAACGCCGGCGACGCCGGCGGACGAATCCGCGTAAAAGGACTTAAAGATATTATCTCACAATAGTATGAGAAGGTGGTCCATCCATTTTTTCATCCTGTCCGGATACGTGTGTTTCTGGATTTATAATACCGGTGTAGCTCAGCGGAAGAGCGCCTAAACACGTCGTTTGTTACCCCTTTTACTACTTCCGCAAGGATGTGGTCCGATCTACGAATGATTATCGCCTTATAAGCGGGAAGTCGTAGGATCGAAACCTACCGCCGGTATTTACCCCCTCCCGGGGTTCTTTAGCCGTTTTGAAGAAATGGCTTGTCAAGCTGGACATAAAACGTAGCTGGTGTTGGGCATATATCAGCGGAAGAATTCTGACAATTTATTCGGAATGTCGTGAGATCGAAACTCACTGTCAACAACAACATCATTATTTTACCGGTGTGGCGCAGAGGAAGCGCGCGGGGCTCATAACTCCGAGGACACCTGATCGAAACGGGTCACCGGTATTGTCAAGCTGGACGCTATAAACGTAGCACAGAGCGACGCACGTGTCGCACATTTTACCGGCATGGCGCAGTGGAAGCGCGCGGGGCTCATAACCCCGAGGTCACTCGTTCGAACCGGGTTGCCGGTATTGTCAAGCTGGACGCTATAAACGCAGCACAACGCGAGTCGCAAGTCGAGACTTCGAACATTTTACCGCCTTAGCTCAGGGGCAGAGCGCCAGGCTCATAACTTGGAGGTCGTCGGATCAAAACCCACAGGCGGTATCACCCAATTCGGGTCTTTCTTCCACTTTACAGAAGTGGAACGTCTTCACACAGACACAATCATTTTAAGCCACTTCCACGGCGGACGTTTTATCGTCCGACACCTACTTTACTGATGACTCATCATCATCGGTCCGATAGTCGGATGGTTATTTTCTTATTCATTACAAGGACGGTGTAGGATCGATACCTACAGGTGGCATTTGTCAAGCTGGACGCTATAAACGCAGCACAACGTGAGTCGCAAGTCGCGACTTCGCACATTTTACCGGTGTGGCGCAGAGGAAGCGCGCGGGGCTCATAACTCCGAGGACACCTGATCGAAACGGGTCACCGGTATTCATTTTACCTCCTTAGCTCAGCGGCAGAGCGCCGGGCTCATAACCTGGAGGTCGTCGGTTCAAACCCCTCAGGAGGCATTCATTCATTCATTCAAAATCATATAAACTTTCGTGTTTATATTATTAACACACACACAATATGAATACACCAGGGCACCGCGTCGAGCAAATGAAGAAGATCCAGGCAGAAGCACTGGAATTATTTACGCGAAAAAATGCGGATTATGGCGATGCGTTTGCGAAATACATCGTCATTGGGGTTCTTATGCGTATTGAGGATAAACTACAACGGTCGATGTCCATCACAAAAAACGGCGTGAATTTAGTAAACGATGAAGGATTACGAGACACGTTGATTGATTTACATAATTATGCCGCAATGGCATTGGCATTGATGTTGATGGATGAATATCGTGGTGATGGAAAAAAGGACTTAAAAATAAGTCCGGATAGTTAAGTGGGTATGAACACAGTTATGTGCTAGTATTCCGCACTGGTTATGCTCTTTTAGTTCAGTCGGTAGAATTTGGGTCTTATGTGCCCACGGTCACGGGTTCGAACCCCGTAAGGAGCATTTTTTCTTTGTTTTAGAAATTTAAATACTTATTATTATATATAACAATTACTGTATATAATATGCGTTCTTCTTCATCCTCCTCCCGCAATTCCACCGGCGGCGCGTCCAGGCGCCGTAAATGCCCCGCTTGTGGTGCCGCTATCGCACCTACCCGTCGTATCCGCCGTGGTCGTGGTCGTGGTCGTGGTAGCCGCCGTGCCATCCAAAGCGGCGGATGAGGCCAGACCATCCCTATTGCTAATTAAATAGTTCGATAGTACATTAGTGTGTATATTGTTGTGACGACGTGTTTATAAACCTTTATTAAGAAGGACAAACGCGATTCTGATTTGATATAGATGCTTTTTACAATACATTTATTATTATTATTATAACCGTAATATAGTAATAATATAAACATTCATTTAGAAATGTCTGGAAATACTGAAGCAAAAAATGCGTCTGTATATACTGATTCAAAAAATAAACTGATTAAGAATAATGATGCTAAAATCTATAATAACAATAACAATAACAATAATAATAATAACAACAACAATAAAAGGGCCGAAGAAAAGAAGAAGGCCGAAGAAAAGAAGAAGGCCGAAGAAAAGAAGAAGGCCGAAGAAAAGAAGAAGGCCGAAGAAAAGAAGAAGGCTGAAGAAAAGAAAAATAATGGGAACAACGCCGGAGAAGATAAACCGGAACTGGACGAAAAGGGAAACCCGTTTCCAATAGAAAACCCCGACGGCGGTGACCCGACATGTCCTGGTGGATATAAAATCGACTATCAGTTTGATCCTATAAATGACCCAATCAATCCACTATTTCGGTGTATTCCGGCATTAAAAGAATCAACTGATGGCCTTGCTGGCAGGATGTTGGCAATGGCAAATAATCCGTCAGCCGGTTTGGCAAATCTGGCGACTGGCGGAATACCTGTATTTGGTGGAAAACGCAGACGCGGAACAAACCGACACGGTCGTGGGCACAGAAGTCGTCGTACCCGTCGTACCCGTCGACACAGATCACGCAACCGTTAATTATACTTTAAAATCCGATATCATAATCATCGTCCATCTTACCGAGACGCACCTTCTTCACATTATCCACACACGATTGTATCGCCAGTTTCGGAATACCACACTTGTCTGTATCCAACCCAACTGACGCATTCGCCTTGAATGCCTCCTCAATCTCTTCATTCGCGTCCACGTGGCGATACTCTACTGATTCCTGTTTCATCATTTCGTCCATATTCACGAGCACCTGAAACGCACTTGTCCCATAATACCCTTCTTGACCGCACATCACATTGGCGGAGATACCGCGCATCGGGTCCAGCTCCGCATGGCGCGCCGCCTTCAAGAACATCTCCGGCGTCTCTTCGAACGACGCCTTCGCCAGTGGGCCGATATCGTCGCTGTTGATTCCGTGTCTGAATATCGATATCATCGATGAAGATACCGTCATACGGTCACACAGGAGAGACACGTGGTGATAGTTAATCGGCGAATCATCAAACACTTCTGCGAGTTCATTAAAGATGGCCTGGCGTGCCGCCTCAATTCCGAATACGCGATAGACCTCCTGAATATCGTTGCTGACAGTGCGCTTCGTATCGATATAATCCAACCCGAGCATATGAACCAGATTCGTCCCCATGGTATCAAGCACCCAACTGTCCTTCTTTGTATAGACGCCCTCCGATTTCACCAGCGTATTCTTGATTTTACGCACCATCACCTTCTTGATGCCCTTCACACCGCGAAGCACGATATTATTTAACAACTGGTCTTGGAATGATTTAATCATATAGATGTGGTCAGATTGGTCCAGCGGGTTTTGTTTGTTGCCGCCTGCGCCTGCACCGCCGCCCGACTTCTTGCTCTGTGCGATATTCTCCATACGCAGACGGAAGACGAGATGGTCGTCGTTATAATCCGAAAACGCACAAGAGACTTCATTCCCGTAACTGTTTTTGATGGCAAAGTGGATATCATCCATCGTCAGTTTCTTATCCAACATCGCCTCCGCGTCGATTTTGATTCGGATAATCCATTTTGATTTCGAGGCATTGGCCGCCGCCGCCGCCGCCGCTGCTGCTCCCGTAGCACCGCCGCCACCCGGAACATCCGGCACACCCGTCGTCGCCACCGACACCGAATCACGTACACATTCTTCAATCAGTTTCTCGAACTCCTGATATTGCGACATCACCGTGCGGTCTTGTTCTACCAGCGTATTCAGGTCATCCGGGTCAAAGCACACTTCCACCGTTTCTACCACTTCAGACAACTTCGTATGCTCAATCATCGGGATAAACTCCTGGACGCGTTCCGGCGTGCCTTCATCATCCTCCTTGAAATAAATTGTAATCGACGGATTCTTCGGGTTTTCAGACAGCGACAGGATTTCTTCAATACGCGGCACACCACGCGTGGCGTTGGATTTCGACGCAACACCCGCAGAATGAAACGTGTTCAGTGTCAGCTGTGTGGTCGGTTCACCGATACTTTGCGCCGACACCATTCCCACCATCTCGCCCGGTGCGACAATCGACCGCTTATATTGTAAATTGATGACACTCAACAGGATGGTAAGTGCGCTACGATTGAACCGCTTCACGAGCAGCAGTTCCTTCGGCGACAGGTAGTAGTAATACATCACCTTGAAGAGCAGTGTCGGCGGTGCGTAGAAGATATTCTCGAGTTGGCGGAATGCGGCGGAAATCATATCCATCGCCTCGATGGGCGTCAGGTCCACCATCGAATTCTGGTTGATTTGTTGCTGGGCTTGGACGTTATTGATAATGTGCGTAAACGATACGGGCATCTGGACGTTCTTGTTATCCAGGCGGTTGAATACTTGCTCGATAATCAGGTCACGCATTTCAATCATATAGTCGATGAGGTCGTGGATTTTCTTCGTTGTCGTCGCCTTCTCCTTCTTCATCTTCGCGTAGGCCGTCTTCGTGAATGCGGTGATGGAACTCTGCTCGGTCTCGCTGGAATTGTCGAGTGGCATATGAAAGTGGGCGTAGATTTCGTCCAGACTCATCGCGACCAGTGGTAACGACTGATTCTCTACCTTAATCGTGTCGATACCGTCGTCACCGTAGGTGAATTGGATGATGCGTTGTTTGCCGTTGCGGACGGTCATATCGTATTCGACTTTGAGGTCTTCCATTCCCTTGATGAGACGACGCTGGATATATCCGGTTTGGGAGGTATCACGGACTTGAAGGCCGTTGGCGAGACCGAAATTGAGTGTCGTTGGAATCGTCAAATCATACATCTTGGGGTGGAGTGCGGGGTCCACCATCGTCATTTCAACGATTTCGTCGAGGATTACGTCATTGAGGGTGCGGACCGCGTCGTCACCGTGAGCCACCACGTCGTCGTCATATACCGATAAACCTAGTAATGATGCGATCATTTTTCCACTTGAACCGCGAATGACAAGAGACGCGGACACTGACGCGGACGCGGATTGATGAATTTCGGCGTGAATATTCAGACGTGAACACAGAAATGCGACGTCTTCTGTAAGGCGGACATTACTACCGAAATTCAGTTCAAATCCAGTGGATGTCCTAACAACGCGTGGTTCAATATACGCAGTAAGAAGTCCTCTGATATACTCCTTTCCAGCGACATACGCTTCCTCTGGGATTTGGACATTGACCGCCGCACCTGCGCATTTGCCGCGCATAAATTCCGCTTCCGCGTTGAGATTGTCGCACCCGCCGCTGCCGCTGCCGCTGCCGCCGCTGCTGTAATCGCACACATTCTTCGCAACAGGAACGAAGTCACCGACCTTGATTTCTTCCGTGTATTTCTCGCGGAACTGCTGAAGCTCTTCATTCCAAACAAGAAGCGACTTATTCGCAGTCACTGTGACATAACGCCCCGCTTTGGTTTTGATTTTAAACAGCTTCTCGCCCGGGTCGTGACGTGTGACCGCCGTGATTGTCTCCCACGATACATTTCCATCATAATCCATCGTAACAATTTTAATCGGATGCGTCAATTCCAGGTATTCCATATTCTGTTCGGTCATATACTGAATCTTATTCGCAGTGGATTCTACCGCTAGGTGTGCGTCAATCCATTCACCGATTTTAACATATTTGGGGACTTCATTTTCTACGACGATGATCGGCGTCTCCCACGTGACGGATTTCACGGCCGTGTCAATCAACCCAATACGACCACCCATCGCGTGGAAGAACAACTCCTCCGGCGACAATCCCGAAATAAACGAACTTTCGATGAACCCGCGCGCCAGAGGTCCGTCATCGAACTTGTTGAAGTGCGGCAGCGTCCTGCTGTCAAATCCGTAGGAAATACGCTTCCCTTCAATCGCCTGTTGTCCGAGACACGAAATCATCTGCGAGATATTCAATTCGGCACCCTTCGACCCCGAAAGAACGAGCCCGATGAATCGGTTCGACGGGTTCAGACTCTTCGTTCCGATACCACCCGCCTCATTCGTCGCAGTATTCAGAATATTCGACACCTTTGCCTCAAACTCAGCCTCATTCGACTTCCCCGTCTTGTTCTCGAAAATCCCCAGATGGACCTGGTCGATAAGGTTCTTCACCTCCGTCTTCTTCTTTGTGATGACATCTATGATTTGTGTATTCGTCGCCTTATTCGCAATCAAGTCGCTGATGCCGACACTATACGCGTGCGACTTCATATATTCAGTTATAATATTCTGGAGCCCGTCGATAAAATCCGCCGCGGCGATATTCCCGAAATCGTTACAGACACGCTGGATGAGGCCGACGCCGCCGCCACCAAGGACGCTCTTGTCGATTTGACCGCGCATCATTCGCCCGTTCCGGATTTCAACGACATTGTTCGACGTCGCGTAGTCTTCATTCGGGTTCTTCTCACCGAACGCCTTCTTCTTGTATTTCAGCGTCAAGGGCGGCAAGATTTGCGAGAGGACGTCGAAATTGCTGACATCCTCGCCGCTCTTGAATAGGGTTTCGTTTACACGAGGGTACGCTGCAAGCAAGTTCATCGCCTCCCTCGGCGTAAATTTGATATTTTCCCGCGTAAACAAATACGACCCAATCAGCGAGTCCTGGAATACGCCGATAATCGAGTTATTGTTCGCGGGGCTAATAAGCTGGTATGGAACCGCCGCCAGGTGACGCAACTCAATTTCTGATTCGTCGTCCTGTGGCATGTGTAGGTTCATTTCATCTCCCGATGAATATCCTCAAGGTTTCCCAAGAGGCCGGACTGTATCTTAAGCAAGCTCCGAATGGTTAGTTCATCATAGCTCACCAACACCGGTTCAGTCTCTGAATGCCTTCCATAGTCTACCACGCGACCGTAGGAAGTAACACTGCTGATTGCCCAATCCTTTACATTATTACCGTTGGGTTCGTCAATTAAACGAGTTCCTCGCAGATGTTTCCATCCGAAAGTGGTAGTAAAGGCTCTAAGGGGTTTCCAGCAACAAGGTGTTTTGCCCATCAGTTCATATGTTCCATATGAACCAATAGACTAGGAGGTAACACGCTTTTCACGCCTCCTGTTTTCGACAGAGATGTTTATCGAAATCCGCATTATAAGGTTTCGTACAACCCACGTTCATACGAAACGTATCACCCTGATACATCACACGCGCAATGTGACACATCATACTCATCCTGTGAAGTGTTGGCTGACGATTGAAGAGGATAGCGTCCCCGTCCATCATATGACGGTGAACGATGTCGCCATTATTCAGCATAATATTCGCACGGTCAGCATAACGAAGCGAAATCGATTCGCCCGTCTTCCGCTCTAGGATTTTCGAGCCGGGATACTCATCCGGGCCCGCACGCACCAACCGAAGCAGGAACTTCTTATTCCGGTCATTCACCACCACCGGCTTCGTAATATTCTTCGCGATTTTCAGCGGAATACCGAGCTCGCGAATCGAAAGGTTGGGGTCGGGTGTAATCACCGACCGCGCCGAGAAATCCACACGTTTTCCCATCAAGTTGCCGCGAACACGCCCCTGTTTCCCGTTCAGGCGTTCCTGGATGGATTTGAGCGGACGACCTGACCTCTGTGCTACGGGAGCACAACCCGGAATATTGTTATTGACCTGTGTCGCGACATAATACTGAAGCATCATATGCCATCCATCGATGACATTCGCCGGCGCCCCCTCGTTGATTTTGTCGAGCAGCGTCGTATTCGCCTTGATAATATTCACGATGATGTGGGTGATGTCATCCTCGCTCCGCTGCGACCCGTCCATTTTCACAGAAGGACGCACGGCTGGCGGCGGGATTGCGAGAACCTGGCAGACCATCCAGTCCGGACGCGAAAACACCGGGCTAAATCCCATAAACTCTACATCCTCATCGCTGATTCTGCGGAAGATTTTGATGACGATTTCGGGTGTCAGTTTCATAGAGAGCGAACCATCCTTATCCGACTCGGCCGCACTCCCCGCAATCGCCCCCGCCGTCGTCTCTTCGAGCACACCCTTGACGTTGTCCCATTCCGCGTAAATCTTCCCGAGGCCCGCCTTCATTGTAATTCTTTTTGGCTGGAGACAACCGCAGCCCGTCTCGGTATCTTCACCGCAACGCTTAATCTTGCTGGCGATGCGGAATACATGCGCCCATCGCTCATCCGCCGGCATCGCCATCAATTGTTTATTCGCGGATTTGCTGATTCGCAGTGCACTACATTTGATACAAACGCAACGCAGGATTTTAAGCACCGTTCCTAGATATTGATAGTAGAACACAGGTCTCGCCAGTTTGATGTGCCCGAAGTATCCGGGGCATTTCATATAATCCAGTCCATCCGTAGGGCAAATGACTCCGGGGTCAATCGGACCCATCCTCGGGTCAAATAGACCGCCGATGACTGGCTTGTTGTTCACATACGTTTCGCGATTTGTTATTTCCGCAACAGACCCTTTCAGAATCTCCTCCGGCGACATGATACTAAATTGAATGCCGATGATTTTTGAAACATTGGAATTTCGAATATCTCCCGATGATGCCATTGTTATTGAATAAATCGCGTGCTGAAACCTTTGTGTTCGGTCTTCTTATATACCTACTATAATATTTAGATTGTTTTCAATTTTGTTTAGAATAAACGTTCGAATATTATACCGACGCGGCCCCGACGACGCGGCCAAAAAATTGAAATCGATTTGACTGTCAAGATTGATTGTATCGGTGAACGAAGGAACGAACGACAATGTCTCCATTTATTATCAAGCATAAGAATACCAAGAGCGGCAAGGGTGGTAGGTCGCTTGCGGCTGTACCTACCTACAAGAAGCACCGTGACGACAATCACGACGACGTGCCTGAATTAGAATCCGATGATTCGTCGACGGTGGAGTCGTCGTCGTCGTCGTCGTCGAGCGAGCCAGTGACGAAGACCAGGAAACGAATTACACCTAAAACATTGGTCGCAATGACTATTCGACACGACGACAAAAAGATGAAAAAGGCGGCGGCCAATATGGTTGTCGAAAAAATCGCCGATGTGCTTACTTCATATGTGATTGCGGCGGCAATTGCGGGCGGAAAACATAAGAAAAGGTCTCGTCGCGAGGAGGAGGACGAGGAGGACGAGAATATTGAACACGACAGCGACGATGACGCCAGCGATGACGCCGACGACGACAGCGCCAGCGAAGACAGTGCCAGCGAAGACAGCGAGGACGAGGACGACGACGACGGCGATGACGATGACGCCAGCGATGACGACGACGACGAGGACGACGAAGATAGCGCCAGCGACGAAGATAGCGCCAGCGAAAGTTATGACGACGACGACGACGACGACGACGACGACGACACCTACAGCAGTGAAGGTGACGATGAACGTGCTCAACATAGCCACAAGAAGCAGCAGAAAGAGATGGAACTGCGTTGCGAGAAGAACAAGGCGACGCTCGCGGATATCAAGGCGA
>Ga0114969_10000874_pt1 | contig 25862 bp, 31 predicted proteins | sample M_130807_MF_Meta_FD_87316 | JGI IMG/M metagenome (GOLD analysis project Ga0114969, IMG submission 87316) | Freshwater microbial communities from Lake Montjoie, Canada to study carbon cycling - M_130807_MF_MetaG | ecosystem: Environmental > Aquatic > Freshwater > Lake | place: Lake Montjoie...
AATTGGAGAGGAAAATAACATAAATTATTAAGCCAAACGAGACTCTAACCGCAAAAGGAAGTACTAAAAAAAAAATTAAAAAAGGAAAAACGATGTGGGGGGGGGGGGCGGGGGGGGGGTCTTATCATTCAAATCTCTTTTTTAAACACATACCCCCCCCCGCCCCGTGCATTCATTCTCATTCATTCATTCATTCGGGCGCCAACAACCACTTTCCTCGGCAGAACCGAGCGTAGGCCGCTACGTTACAGCGCATTAGTTCTAACAACCTATGTTTCACATCGACGCAACGTTTGAAGACACCCGGCTGATAGCTACGTCGAAAGACGGCCACGGCTACGACGCTATTCTCACGGACAACCTCACCGGGAAGCAATTCACGCTCCCGCTTAAGGCGGCTCACCTGGCTATGGTGCTGGCGATTAACCTGCACCCGGACGGTGAGCCTGACGGGTTTGAAGCGATGTATGCGGAGTTGGAACCGCTCCTGCTCGACTGCCCACTGGTTTGTCGCCCGATTCCCTAGCCTGACACGGAGCGGGAGGACCGCCACTCCCGCTCAAGTTAGATTAGACTTTATGCAAACCCAAACCCAAACCCAAACCCAAATCGACGATGCGCTACGCGCAGACAAAGCCCAGTCGCGTAGTGACAAGCTAATCCGCGTTTGCGCGGACTTCGGCCTAACCCTACCCAAAAACGCAATGGAGTGGCGCTGTCCGCAAGACGCTACGCGAGGCACTTTGCCAAGTTTCAACTGCGAAGCGGAGTTGCTTTGCACGGATGGCATTGTTGCGTGGTTCGCGGTCGGCGGCAAGCCATTCTTTGGTCACCTTGCCGCATTTGACGCGAACAAGAAAGAGTCCGACGCCAAATCCAAATCCAAACCTTCTAAAGCCAAAGCGTTCGAAGAATTACTTGCAATGTTATGATCTCACTTTACGACTATCTTTTCGCTGGTGCGTTCGGCTTCGGCTGGGGTCTACTAGCTGGTGTTCTCGGCCTACTCTGGGCGCAATCCAAATGACGCTAACGCCAGCCTACGGGCGCGATTACAAAACGCAAGCGGAAGTCCTAGCGGACTTCAATGCAAATCGGGACTTCATTCTCCGGCACTTGTTGGAGCGTGATCGACCAATCAACAAAGAGCAGATTCCAGTCGGCACCCGCATCCAATTCCGCTATTCAAAACTAACCAAAGTGCTCGGTCACACCGTAGCCCCCTAACCCTATGCAACTCAAATATCTAATCTTCGAGACGAAGGACGGCTTGCCTGTCCCAGTCATCTTCTCCGAACTCTTGCAGCACAATACCGTTAGCGTAGCTAACGCTAAGCCGGTGTCCGGTGGCTTTGTCAGCCTGATCGGCGCGGACAACGACGGTGTGTTCGCCGCGCCGCACGGTGAAAGCATTAGCCTACAGCTAAAGCCCGCTATTGGCGACAGCCAGTTAATTGAAAGTTATTTGAACAAGCTGTCGCCCCCTGCGACTGAAGTCAGAGACGGAAACTGGTAAACCATATGACACCCAGTCCCGAACAACAAGCCGGTATCAACGCACTGACCGCTTCGCGGTCCAACCTAATGTTTTCCTGTCCTGCCGGTGGCGGTAAGACCACGCTCATGTGCATGTTGGCCAAGGCACTCGGCCCCAACTCCGGCAAGATCATCGCGCTTGCGTTTAATAAGGATGCAAGCACGGCGTTAGCTGCCAAGATGCCCTACTACGTCGAGTCCTCAACCTTCCACAGCTACTGCTACACCGCGCTTGGCGCGCACCTCGGACGTAAGCCCAAGCCTGACGGCAAGCGTTGCGCTTGGCTGTTGAAAGATATGTGTCCCGATTGGAAAACTAGGCGAGAGCTTGAAAGTCCAACGCTGACCTTAATCTCTCGGTTCAAGTCCACTACGGACCCCGTTGGGCCGGAGGCCCTAGCGTCTTGCGCCGACCGCTTCGACATCGAGGCCGGACCCGCCGTCCTTCGCTACGCCGAAGCAATCCTGCTTGAATGTCTCAAGCCTAACCCAAAGTCTATCGACTTCGATGACATGCTTTGGCTGGCGTATCACTGGCAGGTGCGTTTCAACGCAGTGGCGTATGCACTCCTGGACGAAGCCCAAGACACCAACGCAGTGCAACGCGCACTGCTAAAGTCAATCCTCGACTCGCTTGGCAGACTCATTGCCGTCGGCGACCCACACCAATCCATCTACGGCTTTCGCGGGGCGGACCACGACGCGATGACGCTGCTAAAGTCTGGGTTCGCAATGGAGGAGTTGGCCCTGTCGGTCAGCTACCGCTGCTCGCAAGCCGTAGTCAAAGAAGCACAGAAATATCTATGATCGAACAAATATACGAAGTCAAACTAATCGTTCGCACGAACGGTAAAGTCAAACGAACGCCAGAAGAAATCCAAGACGTCTTGCACGAACACCTCAAGTGGCTTGAGCGTGAGGATGTCCGTCAAATCAAAGCAACTCAAGTTTACGAACAAACACGATGATCCAACCACACCCTGACGCGCCTCTCGGCTCCGTAGCCACACTGCACAACTACAACGCGCAGACCTTCCCCGCAACCTCCGCAATCCTCTGCCGTAACACAGCACCCCTAATTACCTTTGCGTTTGACATGCTGCGCAGAGGCGTTGCTTGCCACGTAGTCGGCCGCGACATCGCAATCGGGCTTGAAAAGCTCGTTGATAAGATCGGTGCCACGTCCATGACTGACTTCCGCGAACGCATGTCCGCGCATAGCGCGAACGAAGAATCCAAGCTACTCCGCAAAGGCAAGAAGCAACAAGCGGAGAACTACGTCGACCGCTGCACCGCACTGCTAGAAATTGCGAGCCACTGCGTCAGCGTATCCGACATCAAACTTCGGATTCAGAAAATCTTCGAGTCCGGTCCGGGCGTGACTCTCTCCACCATCCACAAAGCCAAAGGTCTCGAATGGGAAACCGTCTTTCTCCTTGACTGGGGACTTTTGCCTAGTCGCTACGCCGAATCCGAAGGCGAGAAACAGCAGGAGAAGAACTTGCAGTATGTTGCGGTCACTCGCGCAAAGTTGGACTTGCGGTTCATTACAAGTGGAGCGTGGAGCGCGTAAGCAAAGCGCAATCTATCCTAGGATTCTCATTTTTGCTATATCAAAAATAAAACCCGATTCTCAAATTTGATACTTGCAATGCGCCTAGCCTTTGCTATATTTCTCTATGCCAAACTACGTAGCCCTTCACCGCGAAGCAATAGACCTGCACGGTCAACTTCTCAGTTGCGCGGAAGTGGCGTTAGCTGCTGGCGATACCGACATCGCAGCCTTCTACTCCGCAATGTGTGACGCAATTCCGTCCGCACTTCCCTTTCCCAACGCAATTCCGCGTAGTGAAAACGAGGCATCCGCCTCACAACCCGAGGCTAACGCCTCACAATAGAACCAACCAAACAACATGGCAAAGTATAAAACATCCTCCATCGGCTTCGACCTGAGCTTCTCCGGTCCCGAAACGATCGACGACTACAACCTCAAAGCTGGTGCCCGCGTGAGCGGACTGCCCGCTGTCCTCGAAGACGCTGTCGGCGCAGAGATTGCGTGGGGAACGCTTCCCGAGTGGCAGTCTGCGTTTGCTGATGCGATCAGCAAGCAGGACGGCAGCTTCACCCGTGAGATCAACGCTGACGCGACCGCCAAAGCGAAAGCTGCGGCCAAGTCCGAAGACGCCAAGGCCAAGGCCGTCGTTTACGAGACCGTCAGCAAATCCGTCAAACGCTATCTCGCCGGCAAGTCTGACGAGGACAAAGCCCTGCTCGCACAGCTCGCGCAGCAGGTTGCCGACAGTATCACCATCGACCCGAGTCCAAGCAAGCGTTCCGGCAAGATCAAGGGCGACCTCGTTGCCAAAGCGGACTCCATCCTGTCCCTCGACGAGGACGCAATCGAAGCCAAGGTCGAGAAGCTGCTCTCGGTCGTGCCAAATTACGAACTCGTCCGCGAGGAGAACGGCCTGCCGAACCGCGACTCGCTCGCGCGTATGATCGGTGCGTATTCGGACGCGATGTTGGCTGGGGTGTAATTTCGTGGCCAAATAGACCACGCTCCGGCTCACTTTTGTGGGAGCCGGATGACTCAAGTGCGGGCTAAGAGTATAAATGCCTCCCGCGTCTGTAGGTTCAGCGTAATCCAGACCTTCACTGCTTGTATAAGCTCAACTAGAAATCGGAGAAGGGTTTCTCGCCGACGCCCGGCGTAAGCGGACACAATCCGCAGGCGTCCCTTTATGAACAAACAAACCCGTATTGTCCTTGAGAACCTCAAGGGTAACATCGAAGACGCGAAAGCTGAACTCGAATCAATCCAAGCTGACGAACAAGACAAGTTCGACAACTTAAGCGAAGGCCTACAGGCCAGTGAAAAAGGCGAAGCGTTGCAAACTGCCGCCGATACTGTGCAAGAGGCAGTCGATGCAGTTGCCTCAGCAATCGATTCGTTACAAGAAGCCATTGACGCACTTGACAACGTCGAATAGTTATGACTAACCTAACCAACAAACCAATGACCATCCAACCCTGCCACAATAAAGTCCTAATCGAACGCATCCAAGAAGCCAGCCACATTCTAGTTGATGCCGAGTCTGATCCCAACGCAAAGATTGTCGTAGTTGCCTGCGGCCCACAAGTAACGTGTGCCTTTCCCGGCGACGTAATCCTGCCCCGGCCCAATACAAACTTCCTTGAACTGTCCAAGGAACTGACCAACGGTCGGACGATGGCGTTGATTGACGACTCGGCGATTTATGCGGTGATTAAGTAAGCTTTGGGAAAGTCCCACCATTAACGGGGCCGTCGTTGTTCAGCCAGCTATGTTCGACGTTAACAACTAAAGCTGCTCGCGATACGTTGGAAAGGGTCATACCTTTCGGTGTTAAACGATCAGACGATATTGAGAGTAGGCGTCTTTAACTAAGCCAACTCTACGCATCCCGGCCTGCGTAATGACCGGCTTCTTTCAGACCTCGTGACTATACGTTAGCCACCACCCGGAGACGGATCGGAGCACTCTTATCGACGAGAAACGAGCACAAGTCTGCGTAACTGAGCAACCCGAACGATAGCGGGAGGCTCCCCAAACGAGGGGAGGAACAGAGAAACCATTAAGATACTCTTACCGAACGATTCGAGACTGACGCTTGCGTTACCTTGTCTGTGTTCCGTTCCTCCCCTCCTTTGGGCAACCGTAGTAGCGATAGATTGTGCCGCAAGGTCCGATCAGATCCTAGGGAGTAGGTCCACGGGAGTTCGAGTCTCCCCTTTCTTACCGCCGAGACCTACGGTTGCCCTTCACTTTATGTCACAAAACGCCCGCAACAACCCCGACGCCTACGACTCCGCAACCTCTGCTGAGTTCTGGGCTAAACAAGACTGGCTTGCCAGTATCAAAGAAGAACTAAGCTCACGCAGCCGTGAAGATTACCTAGAAGCTCGCGCCGAATCCCTTCGTGCCCAGCAACAAGACGCCGATGACCAAGCTTGACCTACGTAACCCGACCGGTCTGCACCTCTCCGAGTCTAACTTCCGCAAGCACGAAGCGGACATCCTTTCCTTCCTCCGCACGTTCCCCTCTCCTCTAACCCTATCCCACCCAACCCTCGCCTGCTCCACGTTTACCGCACAGTTGCGCAATGCAATCAACGCGCATATCACCAAAAGGTTTAAGTCCGATGTGGACCCCGACGTGCTGCGCGAAGCGTGGTCTAAGTCAGTTGCAATACGGTCAGCAACTTCAGTCACGCTCGGACCAAAGCACGCCATACGCGCACTCACGAATAGCCTAACCGTAGAGACTGCGGCCAGCATAACCGCGCCCAACTACCTTCTCGAACTGGATAGTCCAACCATCGACGTGCTGCGTGCCCTCGCCTACCTCTACGCCGCAGAAGTCTTTCACTTGCCAACCAAGATAACTAATCCGCCAGACTCGTTCGAGCCGTTCCCCGGTAACGCCTGGGTGCAGCGCGAGACTGTCTGGCTCCTTGCCTAGCCTTTATGCAACACGTAACTAACCCACATCCAACCGCAACCTGTGCCAGCCGCATCCAATCTAACCTCGACCAAACCATCTTCGACTACTTCTTCCGCCACATCTACGCTGGCGATCGCGGTAGTCGCCAAGCAATAATCAACACACTATTCCAAGCCTTCTATGACGCCTGCCAATCCGAATCTATCCCTGCTGCCTACGATCCAACTGGAGACGGCCACGCCCGAGTCCTTGCTATCCTCGCCCGAGTTAACTTCCGGCCTATCGAACTTCGAGCAGATGACAAACCTCCAGCTCCTATCAGTCAAAGAAAACCCCGAACTACTAAAGGACATGTCGCCGGAAGCACTGTTAAAGTTCGTAGAGAAGATAAGAAACAGGGCGCTTAGCCCTGCAACCCTATCCGCCAGTCTCAACACAGAGTCTGCCAAGATTCGCGCAACTGTGCGCGGCACTCGTTCTCCAAATCCCGCTGCCACCAAACGTAAATCACTTCTCGATGACCTCTAAACTCCCACTGCCTCACCTGCATTACCGCTTTGCGGCAACGTCCACCCACAACCTAGCCATCTCTGGTTCGGTTCACCTTTTAACTTATGCCACGCGCGAAGACGTCGAGGAGCTTTGCCTGAACAAGGTTGCGCACACCGCAGTCGAACAAGGCATAGCTTGGAACCCATTTAACGTAACCCTAGCCTTTACTCCAATCGAATGATAACCATACCTACAACCCAAGTCAAGACCGAAATCCCACCAGCTACCAGTCGCACCCGTCACCTGCTCACGCCCTTGCCGGAGCCCGGTCACTTCCTATTCGTGATTGACAACAGTGCGGCGGAGAAGTTCGTGTGCCCCACGCTCGCCGCCAACTATTTGGTAGAGGGCCGCGAACCACACCCGACCAACGCCGCACTAATCTTCGGTGGTGCGTTGCATGTGGGGATTGAGGAGTTGTTGCACGGTCAGCCCTTGGCTGACGCTCAAGCCCGCATAACCAAATTCTTCACCGACCATCCCGCCCCGCTCGACGAATACCGCACCCTCAACAACGCACTCGAAGTCCTCCGCTTTTACCAGCAGAGGATGACCTTCCCCGACTACCACATGGAGATTCTGTCCGACGCCAAGGGACCGCTGATCGAACGTGCGTTTGAGTTGCCGCTGGGGGTGTTGGAAGTAGGGCAACACATGGCCATAACAAACATTACACCTGGATCAAATCCAGAACAAAGTTGGGGGCCATTAGGTGTTTTCGTTCGCCAAATACACGTTGCCTGGGCCGGACGCATCGACGTAATCGCTCGCTGCAACGGAACTGCCCGCATCGTTGACCACAAGACCATATCCATCGGCGGCGACAGCTTCATCGCTGACTTCCACCTGAGTTCCCAAACCCGCGGGTATCTCTGGGCCGCGCAGCAACTGTGGCCCGAGCTTAACGTGACTGGCTTCTGCCTCGACGCAATCAAGCTCAAGCGTCCGACTGGTTCTGCCGGTCTCATGGAACGCGGGCCACGTGGTGGCGACCCTGCCCTAGAGTTCTTCCGCTCTTACTTCGACTACTCCGCACCAAGCGTAGCTAGTTGGGCTACCAACGCACTCACCCGAGTCGAGGACTTCATCCATTCCCTCGTGCGTAATTACTTCCCGCAAGAAGTAACCTACTGCTTCAACCGCAAATATGGTAAGTGTCCTTACCACGACGTGTGCCTCATCGCACAGGACTCGCCGGAAGCTGCCAACAAACTGTTGCACAGCCACGCGTTTCGCCAAGTAACTTGGAACCCAACTGCTGACCGCTAACCTTTATGTCCCAAAATACTGACGACACCGCCCGCCGTATCTCCCGCGAATTCTACGTAACTTGGGTTCAGAACGCAGAGCGCAAGCTCCGCGACCGACCCACGCCCACCGTTGGCACTCGTGCTGACGCGCCAACCAAGTCCGGTATCCGTAAGAAGATACTTGCCGGCATCTAACTCTCCGGGGTTCTGCCCCACAACCAAAAACAAAAACCAAATGCAACAAACAAAAGACCAAGTAACTAAAGAAATCGTCCGCTATCGTGAATCACTTACGCTTTTCGAGTCCGAGTTGGATTCGCTTCAAGAGTTATTCGAAAGCATTCCTGACCTACTCTACGCCTACTTCTACCCACATGAGGCAAAGATCATAGCTGCGGTAAAAACTCGTGCAGCCTTTGCGCCAATCCGTGCCTTGCATACTGGCAAGTGGGACAAAGTGGTAAGTCATACGGACGAAGGCTTCCGCTATTCGGCAATCTCTGACAAAGGAATCAACCTTATTATTTACGTGTCCGAACTGCCACCGTCTTGTAAGATCATTGAAGAACAAGTTCTCGTTCCCGCTTGCGAAGCAGGCTTCAAAACTGTTCGTCGAATCGTGTGCCCTGCTACAACAAAAGAAGAGGTAGCTAACAACCAATGAAAAATACATCCGACTACGCCGACAAAGACGACGTCCTTCGCCTGCTCCTACAAGGTCCACCCAAGTCTGGCAAGACTGTTCTAGCTTGCAAATTCCCCGGTGCCTATATCATCGACATCGACCGGAACCTCGGCGGAGTTCTCCGTTACCTGCGCGACAACAAGTTGCCTATGCCCATCGGCTACGACCACGTAGACCGCGACGAAAACGACGCATTGATATCCCTGCCACTCCGCTACGCCCGTCTAGCCAAACTCCTACTTGCCGCGCAGGAAAACCCGTTGGTCCAAACCATCGTCCTTGACTCTGGCACCACGCTCTCCGACGTGCTGATCGCGGAAGCACTACGTGGCCAAGGTAAGACCGCAGTCGCTGACTTCAAAGATGGCCGCCAATTCTGGGGACACTTCGCTGTGCTCGGTAAGGGATTCATGGCAGCCTTGTCCCAGATGCGTAAGCACATCGTGCTTATCTGTCACGAAAAGACGGAGAAGACTGCCGAAGGCAACGTGGTGTATCCCATCAAAGTTGCTTGGCCGGGACAAGTCGGTGAGATCATTGGCTGCTTCTTTACTAACGTGTGGCGCTGCGAAACAAAGATCATCCCCGCTGGTGCAAGCAACACTTACAAGTGGGTTGTGCGCACGTTACCCGACCATCGTTTTGCCCTTGGCAACACGCTCGGCCTGCCCGCTGAGTTCGAGTTCGATTGGAAGTTGGTTGAGGCTAAGTTGAAAGGCGTAGCTAAATGACCCGCACATTCCTCATCGCCATCGACCTCGAGACTGCCTCACCCGAAGAACTAGCCCTCGTCGCACTCGAAATTCAAGACGAGTGTCTCAACGCAGGCATCAACGTAATCTCAGTCAAACCCTGGGAGGCACCGACCGCAGGGCCGGCACTAGGTTATCTAACTCCACCAACACTCTAGGGCAATTCGCCCGGACCTCTCAAGCGTAGGCCACGCTACCGTAGTAATTAGAAACAAAACAAATGAGTTCACCTCTATCAATCGCAATCCCAACCGCTGGCGTTAAAACCGCTATGCCTGAACTTGCTGACAAAACCTGGGTCCGCGTCAAGCTGGCCACAGTTGCCGAAGATAACATGATCGCTGACGGCGAAGCCGCAGGGGAAAAGAAACCCTGCATTAGTTTCCGCTTCGACACGATTGACCCAGCTCCGTCGTCCGAAGGCAAGACCATTGAACCGGGCAAAGCCGGCGGTGTCCTCTTCGAGCGCATCTACCTCCGCGACAAGAACAACATCACGTCCATCCCCGAACGCGCGATTCAATCCATCGGCAAGGTGCAGGATGCGTTGGATAACACTGGCGATGCCGACAACACCAAGGGGCTTCCGGCCCGCGTTGGTTTCGACACCGAGTGGGTCGCGGCCAGCATTGGCAAGGTTGCCTTTGCGTTCGTAGTCAAAGACGGCGACTATGGAATGAAGATCAAAGAGTTGAAGTCGACTCAAGATCCGAAGTTCGCAATGGCATAAGGGCTAACGCCCAAACACCCGCTGGCAGACCGGGCAATGTCTGCCACACTTTCTTATGCAAACCACACCTGACTCCATCCCCTTCTCATCCGTAATCCTAGACAACCGTCTTCGTCAAACCTACACCGGCATCGACGAGCTAGCCGCAGGCATTGAAACCGTAGGCTTGATCCAACCGTTAGTGCTAGTTCCCTTTGGCGACAGCCAGTGGAAACTCGTCGCCGGTGGCCGCCGCTACACCGCACTCACCTCCCTCGGTTGCACCCACCTCTACCACGCAACGTCGTCCGACCCCACCAAACCTGGCTTCATCCTCAAAGGTGAGCATGGGGACGAACTCATGAACCTGCTCACCGAAATCAGTGAGAACCACGATCGCGAAGACGTGCCGTGGCAAGAGGAACTCCCCGCTATCGTTCGTGCGTGGCGTATGATTGAAGCGCAGCACCACAAACGTGGAGAAGAGATTGGTATGCGGGCGTTCGGTGCCATGCTTGGCACGGGTTATCACAACCTTCAAGCAAGCGTAGCTATCTATGACGCGTTTGTCCGTGAGCCGGGACGCTTTGCCGCGTTCAATACGGTTAGGCAAGCATACGCCGCGCTACTCAAAGACTCTGCAGCGGTCGCAGCCAAGCTACACATTGCGGGTATCACCACTAACGCCACGCTGACACCCAAGGTTGTGGCCCCGGCTGGACCACAACAGATAGCTGCTGGCATAAGCCACTTGAAAAACGCTCCGGCACTTGTGCCCGATCTTTCAACGCCACCTGACGCTCCCGTTATCCCTCTCTCCCAAATGTTTCTCCACTGCAACTCCCTTGACCTAATGGAGACCATGCCAGCAGGCTACGTCAACCACATCCTCTGCGACCCAGACTTCGCTGTCAGCAAGGAAGCCTTATCCGCCAACAGCAACAGCACCAACTCCGGCGTGGCACAGGACTCAGTCGCAGACTCTCTCTCTGACCTCTACCGCTTTATCACGCTTGCCTTCCGTGTCGTGGACGACGCTGGCTTCTGCGTATTCTTCTTTGACATGGACCATTGGGAGAAGCTGCAAAACTATGCCTCAGGCATTGGCTGGCGCGTGCAGCGTTGGCCCCTAACCTGGCGCAAGCTAGACCACCGCAGCAACGCCGCACCACAGCATAACTTCTGCAAGAACCAAGAGTGGGCGATGGTCCTGCGTAAGCCCGGTGCTGTCCTCAACGAAGCGCAGATGTCCTCAGTCTTTGACATAGAATCTGGCCCAACTGCCCGCAAGTTCTCACACCCCTTTGCCAAACCCATACCACTCTGGCGTTGGATACTCCACGCAATCGCCCGTAAGGGACAGAAAGTTTATGACCCGTTCATGGGTTCCGGTAGCTCCTGCTGCGCAGTGATTGAGCATGGGTGCCAACCGTTAGGCTCAGAGCTGTCCGAGGACCACCACGCCAACGCTCTCTTCAACATCCAACTCCAATACCAAAAGACTCTCGGTCCCACTACCATCTTCACGTGAGCAGTGTTATCAATTACTTTGACGAGAGAACCGGTGACCTATACGTAATCCAAGTAACTCCGTCTGGTGACTTCGCCCACGCTCTGCGCTACGTGGACCGTGTAGGCCGAGAGGTCGTTGCGTATGAACGCATAGCAGAGTTGCCTAGCTATGTGCGAGTTGCTATTGAGCATGAATTAACTACAAGATGAGCGAAGCCCCCTACCCAACAATCGTCACCGAACGCCAGTCCGTTCCCAACTGTTTCCCGATCCTCGACTCTCACCCATATCGCATCGCGGTTATCGGCGACAGCCCAGATGAACACGCCGAAACCTACAACGTCCCATTCACCGGCCCATCCGGTAACTACTTCACCGCCAAGCTGCATGACGCAGGCATAGATCGCAAACGTATTTTCTTGGGACATGTGTCCCAAGTCCGCCAACACAACCCATACTTCTCATTCGATGACCAATATGTCCAAGCTGGAATCAGACAGCTTAGTGCCGATCTCAACCAGTTCTCACCACACGTATGTCTTCTCCTTGGGGACGCGTCGCTTCGCCTTGCACGTTCATCAGCAAAAATTGCATCTTACCGGGGGTCGTTATTTAGATGTGAACTTCACAGCAGCCCGTTACAGGAGCGCAAATGTCTGGCCTCCTACCTTCCAAAGGACGTGCTCAAAGACTACTCACTCAATCCCTTGTTTGACTTCGACCTCAAGCGAACCAGAGAAGAAGGAAACAACTCAGACCTAACTCTCCCCGTCCGCGAACTCCTAATCAACCTCACCCCGTCCCACATGTGTCTGCTCATGGACACCTGGCCAGCCAACCAACGCTGTTCCATTGACATCGAGGGTGGCTTGCCTAACTGGGCAGTGAACGACGGTGTGCGGGCAGACAGCAAACGTCGGCGGCATATCGGCTGGCGTTGCGTAGCGCTATCGGCTACGCCAAGCAAGGCGTTCGCCATACCGTGGTGGAAATTCTCTATCGACGACCATGCTCGACTGCTCCAGTCTTTTGCCCGTCTCATGTGGCGTGACGACGTTCCCAAAGTCCTGCAAAATTCCCTCTATGACAACTTCGTCCTAGCCTATGGCTACGCCTGTCCCATCCGCAACGTAACTGAGGACACCATGCTCAAGGGTTGGGAGGTCTTTTCTGAACTGCCCAAAGGCCTGTCCACTATGGCCTCCATCTGGACCCGCGAGCCACACTGGAAAGACGATGACATGTATGATTCCAACGGGGATAACCTAGCCACCGGCTGCTGCAAGGACGTTGCGGTGACGATGGAGATTTGTCTGGCGCAGGACGGAGCCTTGGACCACGCTGGCCTAGTCCACTACCGCAAGAACATCGAGATGCTACAACCCGCGCTCTACATGGAGCTTCGGGGAATCAAACTAAATCAATCCAATGTCAAAAAACAAATTGAAGAAACCCTTGCTGCACTACACCCGTTGGGGTCCAGCTTGGTGGCAACAGCCGGCAACGAACTTAGAGGAAAGAAAGGTTCACTGTCCTCCGACCGCCTTATCGACTGCCTCTACCAAACTTCCGGACGAGTGGCTCCGAGCGGTAAAGCAAAGGTTCAACGCAGTTGGCTGACTCCACCCTACCCACCCCAATACAAGATCGAGTTCGTGAACGGATTTCGTCAGAAAAAACTAACCTCAGATGTCGAAGCAATTCTCAACCTCGGTAAGAAATATGCGGGTGACCAGTTCCTCGCTGGCATCCTTGAACATCGCCACCTCGAAGGCATCCTTGAAACCCTGCATGTTCAAGCGGACGCGGACGGGCGTGTTCGTTGCGCGTATAACGTCGTCGGGACGGAGACCGGGCGCTTCTCCTGTAAGACGAGTCCGACTGGGGCAGGAACTAATATGACAACTATCACCAAGAAACTTAGACATAATTATGTCGCAGATTAAACCCGCTTATGACTTCTTTCAATGTGACCTTAGCGGAGCAGACGGATGGACAGTTGCTGCTCACTGTGCAAGACTTGGAGACGACACGATGCTTCTCGACTACCGACATGGACTTAAACCAGCGAGGATTATTGCCGGGTTACATTGCTTCGGGGCAGATTTCAATAGACTTGACCGCGAAAGTCTTACATATTGGGGAAAGAAAATACCATTTGCAGCGATTAGTAATATGGTTGGCACCGGCATTTACGATTGCGCCAAGGTCATCCAGCACGGAACCAACTACCTAATGGGCATCCCCACCATGCAGACAAACGTCATGCGTAAGTCCTTCAAGGAATCCGGTGTGCCGATCTACATGGACCACAAAACTGCGCAGACCTTACAGTCTCACTACCTCTCCCGCTACCCCGGCGTTGCCACTTGGCACCAATGGTGTGAAGCCCAACTTGTCGCGTATGGAAAACTTACTTCGGCCTCTGGTCACACGCGTGTTTTCTTTGGTCGCCGCCACGGCAAAGACATTAAAGATACAGTCAAAGAATATCTTGCCGACGAACCCCAACAAAATACCACTTGGGCCACCAACCTGGCAATGCTCCGCCTGTGGAATGATCCTGAAAACCGAGTTGATGGGCTCGTCGTTGAGGCTTACGAGACATGGCAGGCGACACTTAAAGGAACAAGCGGTGGCCTTATTGTCGAACCACTTCATCAAGTCCACGATGCGCTGTGCGGTCAATGGCCAACCAGCCGTCGCGACTGGGCGTGCGCCAAGATGCACGAATGGTTTGAGAACGAATTGACCATAGCTAGTTACAAAATAACAATTCCCTTCGAGGGTGCCTACGGCCCTAGCTGGGGAGAAACACCAAATCCAATATGAAACTAAACGCAATCACCATCACTGCAACCGACCTGCCCGACAAACCGCATATGATTTACAGTTCAACTTGGCGCTTCGGCGACCCGTTGCCTGAACTCGAAAAGCTGGTTGTCTGGCTTGGCGACTACGTCGAAGCAATTAAAAACCCAGTAGATAAGGCTATCTCCGGGTCTAAACCAATCGACGTTGAATGACTGATGCCGACATCAAAATTGTTAACTTCATGCTTGACCACATTACGAAAGTTTTTGTGGCTCAGACGGATAAAATCCTCGCAGAAGTCGGCAAGCGTAACCGCGGTCCAAAGCCCGTGGCAGCCTCGATTGCGTTACAGCGCCGCTTCTACCGAGCACGAAACGAACTCGCTAAGTCTCGCGCAGAGAACCGCGAACTCCATAAATTACTTGATCAACAAATAAACAAATGAAACCACTCCTCGCCCACGTCTATGAACCCCATCGAGTCACCTATCCGTGTTACGTCCAACCAAAACTCAATGGCATCCGTGCTCTTTACCAGAACGGTCGTTTCCAGTCTCGTGACCAGATTCCATTTCCTTCCGGACTCCTCGATCATTTGTCAAAATCTCTCAGCAAAACTTTCGATCCAAGTATTATTTTAGACGGTGAGCTTTATGTTCACGGCTGGCCCCTCCAACGAATCAACGCCGCCGTAACTCCGGTGCGCCAGCACCCGACGGAGGATACGGTGCAGGTGGAGTATCATGTGTTCGATGTGGTGAACTACGGACTACCTTTTATTGTTCGGTTTGAACGAAATGAGCCTAGCTTAATAGACGAAAAGTTCGGCTTTCCAACAAATGTAAAATTCGTTGAGACTTCTTTGGCCCATGATGAAGTATATGCTAATGACTTTTATGCAACCTTCGTAACTAACAACTACGAAGGCATGATGTATCGTCTCGGCGACTGCCCGTATACGGTGCCGAAGCAATACGCGACAGGATATTTTGGCCAAACAGGACTACCCACGCAGGTCAAGTTCCTCTCCGACAAAAACAACCGCTGCTGGCACCTGCTCAAACGCAAATCCTGGACCGACGACGAATTCGAGTTCCTCTCGCTCAACGAAACCACTGGCGAACGCGGCGAACGCGGATTCCAGATGTGGGTCCGTGCCCGCAACGGCTCCCCCTTTAAGGTCAGCTCCGGGCTGTCCCAGTCCGAACTGGACTCATACTTAGAATCCCCGCCGGTAGGCCGGCAAATCAAAATCAAATACCTAGTCTTGAGCGACAAAGGTATTCCACTAAACGCAACCATACTAGCAGTCCTATGATTAGACAAATCTATGCTTCAACCGCAGAATTAGAATTCATGTTAAATTTTGCCCGAGCTAATTCTGGCTGGATACAAATACAAGAAACTCCAGGAAGTATCGGGCATACGCTAACCATTACAAGCCAACCTGGAGATAAGTCTTTGACAGAAGTTCCGGTGTTCAGGCTGACATAGACACGTGGTAAACCAACAACCCAAATGACCCGAACCGAAATCCTATCCGAAGCCGACCGCATTGTAAATAAAGATCGAAGTGCCACGCACGGCGAACCCGAAGACAACTTCAAAACCATAGCTGAACTTTGGACTGCATATCTCCGCGCAACAAAGCATAACCCAGAAGAAGATGGGCTATTCGCCCACGACATAGCAATTATGAACATCCTTCAAAAGGTCTCCCGCGTAGCAACCTCACCCGCGCATCCAGATCACTGGGTTGACATCGCAGGGTATGCCGCATGTGGCGGACAATGTGCAATGAAAGAAAAGCTATGAACTACCGAGACCTAACCAAACGCGAACTTACCAAAGTCCAAAACCTGTGTCAGAAAGCCAAGACTGACTACCAAAAATCTCGTCCCAATCCCGATGCTAACGCCCAATGGGACGCTTGTTGGTCCCGAGCGTTTAAAGCCGGGGCAGACTTCATTGAAGCAAAACAACCACCGACACAACTATTCCCCGGTGCCTAACCCTAACTTCCTCCGTGACTACCTAACCTACGCCGCCGACAATGAGGCGCCAAAGATGTTCCACGTCTGGGCTGCACTCACCGCCGTCTCAGCTTCCGTAGGCCGACGCGTATTCCTTGCTTGGGGAACCCGCGCTATGTATTGCAACATCTACGTGTTGCTTGTCGGCGATGCAGGAAACGGTAAGTCCATCACAATGGTTAACTTCAAGAAGCTCTTCCGCGCAATCAAGCCGGAGCTTCAACACTCCGCATCGCGGGAGTCCCCACAGGGTCTCTGGCAGTTCATGACTGGAAACCTAGACATCAAACCACCAATCGAGGCGGGAGCTATGGAGTTAATCAAGTGGCCGAATGGGCAACTGCTTCCCACGCACCCAATGCTTATCCTTGCCAACGAGTTCCTAAACTTTATCTCAATGGATGATAAGGGTTGGATCAACGAACTCAATGACATCTACGACGAGGACATGTATCACTACCGCACGAAGAACGCTGGGCAGAATAAAGTCATTGGGCCGTATATCACCATGCTCGGCGGCCTCACAACCGATGTCGCCCTCGACATGCAAAAGGCGAAGATCATTTCAACGGGCTTGGCCCGTCGTGTGCTTTTCCAATTTGGCTCGCGTCGATTTGAAGACCCTCATGCGTTTCTCACTGAGACCGAAGAACAGCGTGCTGCCTTCTCTCGTTGCGAAACACACCTCAACTTGCTCCGTAAGTCCGCTGGAGAATTTCAATGGAACGACCAAGCCAAGCAATGGTTCAAAGACTGGTATGACAACCACAGCCAACTCACCCCAAAGCGTAGCCCGCAAACGCGCAGTTGGTTTACCAGTAAGCCCGATCAGCTACTCAAAATTGCTATGGTTCTTTCTCTCTGCGAGAGTGTAGACTTTAACCTTACCGTGCAAAACTTCAGAGAAGCTGCTGAGTTCCTCGAAGTTCTTGAACGCGACCTCTATCGCATCTTTGGCGGCGTTGGCCGGAATGAAACCGCTGGTGTGGCCATGCAAGTGTTTGAGTATATTGCCGGGCTTACCGAACCAATCTCCAAAAAACAACTCTGGATTAAGATGTTCAATTTTCTCAGTCCAAAGGATGCCCGCAAGGAATTTGATGAAGTCTTATCCTACCTTGCCGAGACTAAGAAGATTCAAATCCACGGCCTAATCGTTACCACAAAGTCCGGCTCCTTTACCGACCCAATCATTGCAACTCCCGAGGTTCTCCAAGCGTGGGCCGCTCGAAATTTGGTCGCCTTATCTGCAACGCAAGCTGACGTAGTTCAAGCCGAGATAGACCGGGGTGCTTCACCGCAAGCTGGTCCATCAGTTGCGCCTGTTCCAACTCTGACTTTTGTCCTGCCGCCTTTGGCACCCCAAGTCGCGCCTCAATCTGCCAGCGAAACTGCAAACGAGAAACCTCAGACACAGTATGAGATTGAGACCCAATACCCGCCACAGAGGGAGTAATTCCAAATGAAGTCAGAAGTTTATTACGTTGACCTGAAAGTCTTGAAGTCCCTTCTCGACGCAAATCTCGGGGAAAACTCAGGGCTTCCGCCGCTTGAGCAACTTGTCGAGCTGCAGAAACGGGATCATATCCTTGTTCCGACTGGGCTCTCGAAAGAAGAGTTTGACGGACTGTTCCAAATTCTCCAGCTAATACACGTTCTGCGAGTTGATTAGACTGTTGGTGATCCCTCCGCTGCGCTACATCCTCCGACGCCCGCAACATCCGATCAGCAGCGTTAGCGTCCGACAGACGCTTCGGCTTGAACCCGATGCTCTGGCCGAGCACCTCTCCCGGCGTCGGCGTAAACAGTGGCCTGTCCCGATAGTCACCAACTGGTTGCCCAAGCGTCTGCTTGCCCGCTGCGATCAGTGACTTGGCATAGCCCGGCAACAACCCTTTAGCCGCTGCTCCCATGTCTCCCGTCACCAGTCCCTTACTACCTCGGATGAAATTCGTAACTAGGTTTGCCGCCGGCCCAAGTAGCATCTCAGGTTGAAACCCGTTAATCTCACTCACGCCGGGCACGGTATTTCCCATGGAAAGTCGGCTCTGCATATCCCAACCAAGCATACTCGGCAACCCCGTCATAGCCATATCGCTCAATGTATTCCCAGTCTTTTCATCCTCACCAAAAATCTGGCCCATCAGTTCCCGCAAGTTGCGGTTCAACTCTAAGTCCGGAAATGTTTTGTCAAGCAAAGCTATTGCTCCAGAAACAAACGGAAGTCCTAGAACACCTGCAGCAGCCAGTTGTGTCCCCAGCATCTGAACGGCTGCTTTCCTTGCTGCAAAAACTTCAGCTGGAGTTAAACCCTTGGGGCGGAACAAGCCTGCTTGGAGATACCGCGCAAGCTGAAATGTTGTCCCTAGGACATATGACTGAAGAGACGTTGCAAGCATTGCAGTGCCGCGCCCAAACCCCGACCGAGATGAGAAGGCTCCAAGAGATCGTTGAGCTTTGCCACCAGAATAGTTCGTTCGTGCGTTGAACTCCTTTGCCTTTGCGTATGCTTCCTCGCGCGAAAGTCCCTGCTCCCGAAACAAATCATAACTTGCAAATGTCGCCGCCGTAGCGTTAATCCGCTCACCCTGTCTGAACATCCAAAAGGCTGCTGTGCTGTAATGGCCGGCAGCCTTTCCCAGTTTCTGGCCTAGCGTTTGCGGCTGAGACCCTTCGATGACTTCTTTGTAGCGCGTGTGGATAGACTCCTGCACGGCTGCGTTATCATCGAACATGGACAAATCCAAAACTCCGTCCTTGGCCATTTCTGCGTGCAACCATTTGTGCTCCGGCGTAGCCCATTCTTTGCCTCCACGCTCACCGGCAATCTCACCTAACGCGTTAAGGATGCGGCGATAGCTGTCAAGCGGTTTGCCAGTCAGTGCGGTTAGCTCGGCCACATGCGTAGTAAACGGCTGGGCCATATTCACCAACGCACTTGCCGTATTGAACCCCATGAACCACGTCCGAGCAAATCGCGTAATCTTTTGCGCGACTTCTGGGTCCCGTTGCAACATGTTATCCTTGTGCGTTTTGAACTCTTGCCGCAACTCAGGCCGGTCCTCGAACTGCTTTTCGAGAATGTGCGCGTCCATCTGCGCGGCGAACAGTTGTCGGGTCCAGTAGTTGGCCGAGCGTTGCACCCACGTGAAATGGTTCTCGACCCACGGCAGGTGTTCAGCACCCTTACCTAGGTTACGGGCGAGGGCTACATCGCTGGAGATTCCTCCACGATAAGCGGCTTCAGTTGCGAGCTGAGCGGCAGGACTGCTCGCACGCATCGCGGCCACTTGTTCCTCAGTAAACCCGCGATTCCGCAAAATTGCAATCTGACTTTCTTCCAACTCACGGTATCGTTGGAGAAGACCTTCCGCATCGGTTCCGATTGCGGGAAAAGAATCCTCGCCAGTTTTCCAGTTGCTTTCAAATCGGTCAAGTTTAAACCCACGATTCTCTAGCCACAGACGACCTGCGGCTTTAGACATGGCTTGCCCAAGTTGCATTTTGCCTGACTTATCCGTGTAATGAATCAGGTATCGGCCTTGACGTTGGGCATTAGCATATGCGGGATTCGCTTTAAACAAGTCTTCCCACAGTTTATACTTACCCGCTTCCGCTTCAAGAAACTTTACCGTTTCAATATACGCTTGCGGATCACTAAACTTACCTTGCAACGCATTTAGTTTTTGCCCAGCTATTGCCTGCTTTGCTGGATCGTTAAGATCCAATATGGACTGCAACATCTCACCGGTAACTTTAATGTTCTGCCCCGTGCTCAACCCGTTGTCCGCATTGACAATAATTGCAGCACGCACCGCAGCAACCTGTCGCATATACTCTAGTTGCTTAGCGTTGGTTGCTTGCGTAGAGTAACTAAGCTTACCAATAACATCGTTAATTGCACTCCTGTCAGCAGCCGATACTCCAACTAGAATCTTTTGAATTTCCGGATGAGACTCAGGCAAGATCGTAGTCGACTTATTCTTCTTTCCTTCAACCTGATTAAGCCAGATATACTTCTGCGCAATCGCCTCTAGTCGAGGATTCTGCAACACCTTCAAGCTTTTATCTAGACTTTCTTTGGTCACTTCCGTATTAGTCGGATCAGAAATGTCTCGGCCCATTGGCGTTAACGTATCAGAAACAAACCGTCTAGCGTTCTCCGCAACCTGCCACCCTCGCGCAAAGACCTCTTTAGTCTCAGGCATTTCCGCCATCCGTTGCGCAATTGGTTGCAAAGTAGTTTTAATCCAACTACCAAAGCTCTTAGTCGCGTCCTTGGCGTCCTCCACGTAGCCCATCATTTCAGACTTGGGACTAGGGCTAGGCAAACCTTCCACATCTGCCATGCTTTCCGCGTATCCCATCGGGTCAATACCCTGCAAACCAATCAGTTCCCTAGCCGATTCCTCATGAAACGCTTGAGCTTTCAATACACGATTGGCTGCGCGCACGGCATCACGAACCGGTCCACGCAAGTTCTGCGGTTCGCTAATGTTTACTAGCGGACTAACTTTTTCCTTAGTTGCAGCCGCAACTACATCCAGCACCTGCTTCATGTCAGAAATTTTTGCCCACACATAAGCGTTTGCCTCTGGCGGCAACACATCAAACGCATCTGCCGTTTCCTCCCCGCGCAACACCATCTGCGCAAACTCGTCTAAACCGTTTCGATTGGGTTGTAACCCATGCTCCTGCATACCCGTAAGCAGACTTCCGTATTCGTTAGACGCCTTATTCTGTAACAGCAAATTCAACCTCTTCTCCGCGTTTAGGACTTCAACAGATTTAACAAATCCCGGTATGTCTAACGCCTGGAAAAGCGACTTGACATTAGTTCCGTAACTTTCATTAACCACTAGATTCAACGCCCTCTGCGTATACTGCCTAGCAAGCAACGGATCAACACCCTGTCCTTCAAAGTGACGCTCTGCGTAGTTCTGGAAGTCTGCAATCCATTCTCCACGTTGCATAAGCCGATCACTAATAGACATGATTTCGTCAAACGCCGTGCTGCCACGTGCGCTGAGTCCAAAAAGAGATTTTACCAGGTTAGTAAACCGCGAGTAAAACGTCTGGCCGTCTTTTGATTTTTTGCTTCGAGCAAAATCGCGAAACGACTCCGAACTAAAATTCTGCGAGATCATCTCGTCTACGTTAAGCAAACCATAGACAATTTCTTGCTCTGGAAACGTTTTGCCCAACTGGTTAATATCAGCCGAAGCGTCGTCTTTAGCGTAACGATCAAGCCACTTTGTCCGGATAGCCTCGTTATACAACGACTGCAAGTGAGTGGGCAGTTGTGCCGCAAGCCGCTGCCTAACGTCGTCAAACTCTGCTTTGATGTTTGCGTTTTCGGGCCGTGCAATTTCTTGCTTGGTCAATCCGTGCAACAACTCATGTCCTGCAACTTTTTCCGCCTGTGCGTTCATATCTCCCCAGAACAACGCAGGGTTTAAATCAACCTGGATGCGGCCATTGGTGGCCGACCACGTTCGACCTTCCCCCGGCATTTCCATAAGTCGAATGTCAATTATGGAAAGAAGGTTAGGAAACTTAGCCAAGTCCGCAGCTAACGCCGCACCGTTTTTTGACTGCTTCGACATCCAGTTAAGAAGGCCGACTGCGCCTAGCTCCGGCTGTAAATCGGAAACGATTTTCTTTCCTTCGGGAGACTCAGGAACAAATGGCTCACCGAGCATACGGCTAGGGTTAGTCAAGGTCGAGCCACCCTGCTCAGTGATACGGGCGTGAGCTGCGGTTAGGTCGTAGGAGGTGCCGGTGACGGAGGACTTTGGCGTGCCGTCAGGGTTGCGGAATACGGGGGAGCCGACGACCTTACCAACATTAGCAAGTTGTTCGTTTGGACGAACTTCCCAGTTATTTGGTGTCGTCATCGACTCACGACGACGATTAGCTCCCTGCTCAGTTCCGTGGTAATGAACTTCACCAGTTTGTGTGTTTTCAAGAACCCAAGGCTGATTCTCAACTGCGCTAAATGGTTTTTGTTCTGTCGCATTCTTATGCGCCCCCAAATCCACCTTCCTTCCTTCATCCCCCGTCAGACTCCGCATCGCGGACTGGAGCGTGGTGTCGTAGTGGAGAGCCATTCCACCTGCTTGTGGAGTTGTCCAGCCTTCATCAACCAAAGCACGAGTAATTGCGTCGTGACTTGTTGAACGAGTTAAAGTAGTTCTGTTCCCATCCTGCGCCATTTGTCCTACATTAGCCGGAGGAATGTTAAACCTCTTTCCAATCTCTTGCCGATAAAGCTCAGCCTCAGTTTGATTTGCAAAAGACTTAGTGATCTGCTTATCCTGCATCTCTGTCACACCTGCCGAAGGTCCATCACTCACCACCATCTTCGTCACGCCACGTTTCTGCGCTTCTGCTATTGCGGCTTTGAGGACGAGGACGTGTTGGAGTGGGAGGAGGGGGTGAGAAGCTGGTGCGCCTGCAAACTCTTCTGGACCAGCAGCAGTTCGTTTATCCAGCGCTTTCTGCAACGCATCAATGTTGCTTTGCAGTTCACTACGAGATTCATCAGACTTAGCTTCGGTAAGCTGTTGCTTGTAGTCAGCAATCTCCTGTTTACGGCGCTGCGTTTCAGCGTCAAAGGTTTTTGTTGCTTTCTGCCTCTCCTGCCCCCACCGACTCTGCTGCTCGCCCACAAACATAACCGTCTCATCCTTACCCTGAAAAATAAACTCGTTCCCATCACGAGTAAACCCATGTTGTGTATAAAAACGTTCCAAATCAGCTTGCCGACCAGCATCTTTTGCTGAAGGAACAAGTGTAACCAAACGGTCTCCCGCAGCTTGTTTTATTTCTTCGAGCAACCGTCCACCTTCGCCTTTTCCCTGTGACTCAGCCAAGACTGCAAGGTCGTGAATCTTTACCTCCTTCGGGCTAAACGTGACTTTAGCAAAAGCATTCCCGATTTGACGAACGGAGAATTCTCCTTGTCGTTGGAACTGTTGTTCTTTACCTAGCGAAGCTGGCACAAACTGAACCATGGCCCAGCCGAGAGTGTTCGGGAGGTTTTCGTGGAGGTTGTCGGGGGACCAGAGAGGGTCAGCTTTTGCTTCACTCTGAACCTTTACAGTCTTGTCATATAGTTCTCGGTCCAGTGCTTCAAACCCAGGTCCACGACTGCCGGTCTTTTTCCATTCCTCAAACGTAAGTTGCTTCTTATACTTTGGTCCCTGCGGCAACACCACATCCACCCGCACCACCGGATACTTCTCCGTGTCGAACGGGGAGATTGATTTGTAGTAGGAGGTTGCGCGGGGGGAGGTGTCGGGGGGTTCGGCGGCGACCTGCTTGCGCAATGCAACATACCGTTGAGCTGACTTAACCCATTCAGGATCGTTTATTGTTTGTTCAACTCTAGCTCGTGTTGCTTCGTTATAAGACAGCTTAGCACCCTCTTTAATGTTTTCTACCGCTTCTTCAAACGTATCAAAACTATTAAACGATCGTCGAGTGTCTGAAGCTTGGTTATCAAACCAATTATGTGTAAGGTCGGCAAGGCCCGCCTCCGCCTCACTCACCTTCCCCTCCTGCCCATACACGCGAACCTCCATCACCTTATCCAACTTGCTCATCAACACCGGTACGTTCACTTGCTCCTGCCCATTAACCATAGAGAACACATCAGGAAACGTATTCCGAGCTAACTCAATAATTGCATTGGACAAAGTCGGATCACCGGCTACATTTTTAAACCTACTAACTAACAAATTCCCATCTTTTGCGCCTAAACTTGCCAGTGATTTATTTCCAAACGCTCGTGTTTCTGGATTCCAACCAGTAAAATCCCAAAGAAAACCTCCACCTGCGGCAATCTTGGGACTGGGGCTGGGCAACTGCTGCGCCGGCTCAACCAGTTTTGATTCCAATACTTTAAGCCATTCCCGCACGTGCGGACTTCTGAAAAAACTTTCAACTTCCTCGCGCGCGTCTATTTCGTCCAGACCTTCACGGTCCATAAATATTTCCATTGCTCGTTCACGGCCATCCGGTCCAAACGCATGGGCATCACCAAGCGCAACAAACATCATCTTTTGATTTGTAAGCGTAGTTCCCGCGCGTTTATCCCAAGTGTTATATTTTTCTGTAGCAGTAGGATCATTAAGCACGGAGATAAGTGTCTCTACTACGTAGTCCGACACCGGTGCCATCTCTGGACTATCATCCAACTCCTTTGCCAAATCATTTGTCCGAGATTTCAATTTCATCAGACCTTCGCCAGAAGTAGCTTTAGCTAAGGTGTTTTGTGCAAACACCGAGAAGCTCGTCTTCCGTCCGCCGTCTACCCATGCTTTATACAGTCGATGCGCGTCACCAGAAGCAAGTTGCTGTGCCCATTTTCCGTTATTACCCTCTAACAACTTATGAAGTTCATCTAATCCTTGAACTTCATCGGCAACGTCAGGATCAGTTTTTGCCAACTCAGTTTGATCGGCGTAAAATTGTTCAGCCTGCGAGATTTCTGAGCGACGAGTTTCAATCTTTTGCGCGGCTTCTAATTGTTTTCTAGTCCGATTCGCCTCCGCACGAGCAGCCTTAATTGTCAACTCATTGGCTTTTACCCCAACCAACTCCAACTCTTGCTTACGTTTTGCCAGCTTTATATCGTCTGTAATTGGAAACCCATTAGCCTCTTGAACCAAACGTAGTTTTGACGCAGCTACAGTTAACTCTGCATCTGTTTTTGCGTTGTCAAACTCAATCGCCGCTTCTTCCAGCAACCGAGACTGCTCACTCCAATGTTCCAGGTCTAACGCTTTCTGTTGCTCCGCAAACTCAAGTGGGTTTGTTTTCTGGTCGACCTTTGCACGGAGCTTGGCTTGCGCGGCTGTCCATGCCAACGCGTCTTCCGGCCCCAAGTCCTTTGGCAGAACTCGATCAGGCAACGTAGTTCTCCACCGTGGGTCAGCAGGAATACCAAAAGTTTGAAACCCTGGCGCAGCCTCAATGTCTGCCGGCGCAGGCTCTTTCAAACCCTTAGAGTAGATAACCGTTTTACCCCAAAGCTCAGGTGGGTTGCCAGATTCCTCACCACTAGCAACAAGAATCCGCCTTACCTTATCTCCCTGCCTCTGCGGCAACTCTTGCCCCACAACACCAATATGCCCCGACAAATCTGGATTCTCCCCAAAGATATTCCTGCGTTGTGGTCCTTCCATCTTAGCTGACGCTGCTGCATCAGCCGCAACCAATGGCTCCAACGCAGCCGCCTTTGCATCTGGTCCAAGATTTGGATCGTTAATAATCTTAATCTGTTCTGCACGTAGACGACCAAGTTCCTTCTGCGTTTCTTCTCTATACGCCATCCACGCTGCTTCTTGTTCCGGCGTTCGTTTAACATCAGGCACTGTCTGCTCTCGTTTTGCCGCATCCAACGCATCACGGATTTGCAAATGTGTCTCCGTAATGTTAATTTGTCGCTGTAATCCGTCTGCTTGTTTTTTAGCCGCGTCTCCGCCAAACGCTGCTCGGCCACCCTTAGTCGCATACAACGCAGCAAACGG
>Ga0114969_10000876_pt1 | contig 25833 bp, 18 predicted proteins | sample M_130807_MF_Meta_FD_87316 | JGI IMG/M metagenome (GOLD analysis project Ga0114969, IMG submission 87316) | Freshwater microbial communities from Lake Montjoie, Canada to study carbon cycling - M_130807_MF_MetaG | ecosystem: Environmental > Aquatic > Freshwater > Lake | place: Lake Montjoie...
CGATCCTGACGAAGCTTCCGCAGGGCATGGACCCGCCGGTCGTCGCGAAGTTCGATCTCGACGCCTCCCCGGTCATGCGCATCGCGGTCTCGGGCCTCCGCGACCCGCGCGAACTCACCGAGATCGCCCGCAAGAAGATCAAGGAGGACATCGAGACGATCGGCGGCGTCGGCTCGGTCACGATCATCGGCAGCCGCGAGCGCGCCGTGCAGATCTACGTCGACACCGACAAGCTCGACGCCTACAACCTCTCGATCGCCCAGGTGCGGCGCGCCCTGCAGGGCCAGAACATCGAGGTTCCGGGCGGACGCATCGACCAAGGCTCGCGCGAACTCGTGCTGCGCACCATGGGCCGCATCGAGCGCGTCGAAGATTTTCCCGAACTCATCGTGGGACGCCTCGGCGACCGCGCGGTGACCCTGAGCGACATCGCCACGGTGGAGAACGGCACGGTCGAGCCGCGCTCTTTCTCGAGCCTGGACGACCAGACGGCGGTCACGCTCGAGGTCCGCAAGCAGTCGGGCTCCAACACGGTCGAGGTCATCGACCGGGTGAAGCAACGGCTCGGGGATCTCCGGCCGGTGATCCCCGCCGACATCCGCTACGAAGTGGTGAAGGACCAGAGCCGGTTCATCCGGAAGTCCATCGACGAAGCGACGTTCCACCTGATCCTCGGCGCACTGCTCGTCGCACTCTCGACCATGCTCTTCATGGGCGACATCCGCTCGACCCTCATCGCGGCCGTCGCGATCCCCACCTCGATCATCTCGACCTTCACCGCGATCAAGCTGCTCGGCTTCACGGTGAACAACCTGACGCTCCTCGCGCTCATCCTCTCGGTCGGCATCGTGATCGACGACGCCGTCGTCGTGCTCGAGAACATCTTCCGCCTGATGGAGGAAGAAGGCATGGGACCGGTCGAGGCGGCGATCCAGGGCACGCAGGAGATCGGGCTCGCGGTCATGGCCACCACGCTCTCGCTCGTGGTCATCTTCGTGCCGATCGCCTTCATGTCGGGCCGCACCGGGCGGTTCTTCAACGAGTTCGGCATCACGACCGCGGTCGCGATCCTGTTCTCCATGCTCGTCTCGTTCACCCTGACGCCGATGCTCTGTTCCCGCTTCCTGCGCGTCAAGAAGCCCGGCGACGGCTCCTCGGCAAAGGAGCGTGGCTTCTACAAGGCCATCGAGAAGGCCTACGGAAGCATGCTGCGCTGGTCGCTCGCCCATCGCTGGGTGATCGTCCTCGCCGCGATCGCGACCATCTGCTCCACGGGACCGATCTTCCGGGCCGTCGGCAAGGACTTCCTGCCGATGGACGACCAGAGCGAGTTGGAGGTCATCATCACGACCCCCGAGGGCTACACGCTCGACCGCAGCTCGCGGACCTTCCAGGAAATCGCCAACAGGCTGCGCGGGATGCGCGGCGTCAAGCACACGCTGGTCACGATCGGCGACACCTCGGGCTACGTGGCCTCGGGCGAGGGCGACGTGACCACCGGCGGCATCTACGTCCGCCTGAGCGAACTCGAGGAGCGGGATTTCTCCCAGTTCGAGGTGATGGGCGAGGCGCGCAAGATCATGGCCGACTATCCGGACCTGCGCGCCAGCGTGCAGAGCGTGAACGCATTCGCGGGAGGCGGCAACCGCATGACGGACTTCGAGTTCGACCTGATCGGACCGGAGCTCGACCAGCTCGCGGCGATCAGCGGAAAGATCATGGCCGGCATGGAGAAGGTGCCGGGGTTCGTCGATGTCGACTCGACCCTCGCGCTCCGCAAGCCCGAGATCCGGGTGCACATCGACCGCAAGAAGGCGGCCGACTTGGGGCTCCGGGTCGAGGACATCGCCGGGACGCTGCGGACGCTCGTCGGCGGCGAGCCGGTCTCGAAGTACAAGGAGGGTGACGAGCAGTACGACGTCTGGTTGCGGGCGAGCCGCGTCGACCGCGACGATCCGCACTCGATCTACAACCTCTCGGTGGCCCGCCCCAACGGCGAACTGGTCCGGCTGTCGAACATCGTCACCCTCGACGAGGAACGCGGCCCGGCCCAGATCGATCGCTTCTCCCGCCAGCGCAAGCTCACGGTGGTCGCCAATCTCGTGAACCTGCCGCTCGGCGACGCCGTCGCTGCCGTGACCCGGATCGTCTCCGGCATCGACATGCCGGCCGGCTACTCCCTGCGCTGGGCGAACCGCGCGAAGGGTCTCTCCGAGACCGGCCGTAACTTTGCGATCGCCTTCGGCCTGTCCTTCCTCTTCATCTACATGATCCTGGCCGCGCAGTTCGAGAGCTTCCTGCACCCGATCACGATCATGCTGGCGCTTCCGATCTCGATCCCCTTCGCGCTCCTCTCCCTGCTGCTTCTCAAGCAGACGCTCAACATCTACTCGGTCCTCGGATTGTTCATGCTCTTCGGGATCGTGAAGAAGAACGGCATCCTCCAGGTCGACTACACAAACACGCTGCGCGCCAAGGGCATGGACCGGGACCCGGCGATCCTGCTCGCGAACTACGTCCGTCTTCGCCCGATCCTCATGACGACGGTCATGCTCGTCGCGGGCATGATCCCGATCGCGATCGGCCAAGGCCCCGGTGCCGCGTCACGCGCCTCGATGGCCAAGGTCATCGTCGGAGGACAGACGCTCTGCCTCCTGCTCACGCTGCTCGTGACGCCGGTAGCCTACTCGCTGTTCGACGATCTCGGCCGGATGCTCTCCGGCTGGAAGCCGTTCGCGCGGCTGCGCGGGCTCGGCGAGACGCTGCGCGGCACGCTCGGACGCGGGGCCGTCGCGACGGCGGAGCCCGGCGGATCGGGCGGCGACCTCCCGCCGGGCCCTTCGCCCGCAGGCTGAGCCGGCCTCACCCCGGCGGCGGGTCGTGCCGGGTGACGTCGCCCGGCAGGCGACAGACCCACTCCGAGACGATCCAGGCCTCCATCGCGCCGATGAAGCGGGCGACGTCGGCCTCGATCTCGCGACGGCCCGCTTCCGAATCGTACATCCGCAGGCGCCGGTCCTCCTCGGTCGCGAAGTGGAGTTCGGCGATCCCGTCAAAGTCCGCTTCGCCGGGGGAAAGCCGGGAATCCACCACGTTGGTCACGTAGCGCAGCAGGCCGGGGTGCCGGGCGAGGGCGAGCGGGACGTGACGACCGAGCCAGTGTGCGACGAAGGCCGCGTGCTCCATGCCGGCGGGCCGGCGCAGCGCGGCAACCATCTTCACGCCGGGCGAGCGGCGGCCGAGCGGCCCGGGCCAGTCGCCGGCACGCTGCACGTGCTCGGTGCACTCGAGGGCCTCGGCCCCCGCGAGGAAACCCTGGACGTCGCGACCGACGATCTCGCGCCCCTCGTCCGAGTCGTAGAGGCGGTCGCGCCAATCCTCGAGCGAATCGAACGACAATTCCCCGATCGAGTCGATCGGCCGGGAGCCGGGCACCGCGTCTTGATCGACGACGTTCACGACGTAGCGCCGCATCGCCGGGTGATGGCGGAGCGCGATCGGTACATGCCCGCGCAGCAGGCGCTCCGCGTACTGCTCGTGGCTCAGGTCGGCCCGCCGCCGGCAGAGGAAGATCAGCTTGCGCACGGGGGCAACCCTGCGCGGCGACGCCCGCGTGGTCAAGGGCCGCAGGTGCACCGGCGTCCCGGATCCAGCGGCGGCCGGCGGGAAGCAGGCCGTGACGCATGGTCGGCGCCCGCCGCCGACCGTGCGTCGACCCGCCACCACGACGTGCTAGGCTCGCGCCGTGGGCCGTGCTCGCTTCCGGATCGGCGCGATCCTCGCCGCCACCGCCCTGGTCGCCCTCGCAGCGTGGGCGTTCCGGCCGGCCCCCGAGCGTCGCGCGTGGGTCACTGCCGCGGTCGAACGCGGCCCCCTCGTGGCGACCGTGGCGGCGACCGGCACGGTGAACCCGGTCAAGTCGGTGATCGTCGGGACCTACGTCTCCGGCCCGATCGCCGCGATCGACGTCGACTTCAACTCGCCGGTCAAGCGCGGCCAGCGGATCGCCAAGATCGATCCGCGCAACTTCGTGGGCAAGGTCGACAGTGCCCGCGCCTCGCTCGCGGATGCCCAGGCGCAGGTCCGCAAGGCGCAGGCCGAACTCGCCTTGCGACGCTCGCAGCTAGGACGCCAGGAGCGCCTCGCGCAGAGCAAAGTACTCTCGGTGGAGGAGCTCGACGTCGCGCGCTCGAGCGCCAAGCAAGCCGATGCCGGGGTTGCGCTCGCAGACGCCGAGGTTGCCAAGGCCCGCGCGGCGCTCCGCGACGCCGAGGTGAACCTCGGATACACCGATATCGTCTCACCGGTCGACGGCATCGTGGTGTCGCGCAACGTCGACGTCGGACAGACGGTCGCCGCAAGCTTCCAGACGCCGACTCTCTTCGTAATCGCCGAGAGCCTAGCTCGCATGCAGGTGAACGCCTTCGTCGGGGAGGCCGACATCGGCCGCGTCCGCGAGGGTCAGGAGGCGACCTTCACCGTGGACGCCTTTCCCGGGCGTGCGCTGCCGGCGGTGGTCCGCCAGGTGCGCAACGCACCGACCACCATGCAGAACGTGGTCACCTACGACGTCGCCCTCGACTTCGACAATCGCGACGGATCGCTCAAGCCGGGGATGACCGCGAACGTGCGCGTCGTGACCGATCGCGTCGCGGAGGCGCTGCTCGTCCCGTCCGCGGCGCTGCGCTTCCGTCCCCCTTCGGGCGACGACGCTCCCCCCTCGCCGACGCCGCACAAGAGCGGCGAGGCACCCACCGGCGGCCCGCGGGCCGGGCGGGTCTACCGCCTCGAGGCGGGCGAGCCGGTGCCGGTCGCGGTGACCCTCGGCCTCGCCGACGACTCGACCACCGCCGTGGAGGCCGAAACCCTGTCGCCCGGCGACCGGGTCGTGCTCCGCCAGGCTGCCTCGGGTACCACCCCTCCCGCCGCGAACCCGATGCTCCCCGGGGTGGGCGGCGGCCGTCGCGGTCGATGAGCGTCGCCGTGGCCCCGCCTCTCCTGCGCACGGTCGACCTGGTCCGCACCTACGGCGCGGGCGACTTCGCGGTTCACGCGCTGCGCGGCGTCGATCTCTCGATCGACGGCGGCGAGTACGTCGCGATCATGGGCTCGTCGGGCTGCGGCAAGTCCTCGCTCATGAACGTGCTCGGCTGTCTCGACCGTCCGACGGGTGGCCGCTACGAGATCGACGGGCGCGACGTCGCGACGCTCGACGACGACGCGCTCGCCAATCTGCGCAATCGGACGATCGGCTTCGTCTTCCAGAGCTTCAACCTGCTGCCGCGTACCTCGGCCGTCGAGAACGTCGAGTTGCCGCTCCTCTACGGCGAGACGCCGCGCGCGGAGCAGCGCACCCGCGCGACCGAGGCCCTCGCCCGGGTCGGTCTCGCGGGGCGCGAGTGGAGCACTCCGTCCCAGCTCTCCGGCGGCCAGCAGCAGCGCGTTGCGATCGCCCGCGCCCTCGTCGTCCGGCCTTCACTTGTCCTCGCCGACGAGCCGACCGGCAACCTCGACAGTACGACCAGCGAGGACATCCTGTCGCTCTTCGACGAGATGCACCGCGCCGGCATCACCATCGTCATGGTGACGCACGAGCCCGACGTCGCCTGGCGCGCGGAGCGGATCGTGGTCATGCGCGACGGCCGCGTCTCCCAGGACCGGCCCGTCACCCGCCCCGAGGGGCCCGCCCGGTCCGATCGACCCGCCGAGGAGGCGGGGTCCGCGTGAAGCTGCTGCTCGATTCGCTGCGGGTCGCCCTGCGCTCCCTGCGCCGCAACCTGCTGCGCTCCGCGCTCACCTCGCTCGGCATCATCGTCGGGGTCGCAGCGGTCGTCGCGATGGTGGGCCTCGGCGAGGGAGCGAAGGCGGCGCTCCAGGCGCAGATCGCGAGCGCCGGCACGAACCTCGTGATGGTCTTTCCCGGTGCGAGCACGACCGCCGGGGCACGGACCGGCTGGGGCGAGGGCACCACGCTGCTGATCGCGGATGCCAACGCGATCGCCCGGCAGGTCCCCGGCGTCCACGCCGTGAGCTGGTACAAGCGCGGCATCGCGCAGGTGCAGGCCGCCGGGCAGAACTGGGGCACGACCGTCTGGGGCGTACCCGCCTCCTATCTCGACGTGCGCGAGTGGCCGCTCACCTCGGGCGAGTTCGTGTCGCCGGTCCACGAGGACACGGCGGCGAAGGTCGCCGTTCTCGGCAAGACGGTCGCCGACATGCTCTTCGGCGCGGGCCAGGATCCCGTCGGCGCGGAGATCCGCATCAAGGACGTGCCGTTCCGCGTCATCGGCCTGCTCGAACCCAAGGGTCAGAACACCTACGGACGCGACCAGGACGACGCGGTCTTCATCCCGTTCAGCACGGCGGAGCGCAAGGTGCTCGGCACCACCCGGCTCGGCAGCGTGGACTCGGTCATGATTTCCGCGGCGACGCCGGAGGACGAAAACGCGGTTGTCGCCGAGACCACGGCCGTCCTGCGCCAGCGCCACCGCATCATGGAGGGCGAGGACGACGACTTCGGCGTGCGCACGATGACGGAACTCGCGAAGACCGCCGAGAGCATGGCGCGGGTGATGTCGAACCTGCTGCTCGCAATCGCCTCGATCTCGCTCGTCGTCGGCGGGATCGGCATCATGAACATCCTGCTCGTGTCGGTGGCCGAGCGAACGCGCGAGATCGGCGTCCGGATGGCCGTCGGGGCCAAGCGTCGGCACATCCTCGGGCAGTTTCTGGCCGAGGCGATCGCGCTCTCGACGCTCGGCGGCCTGATCGGGATCGCGCTCGGCATCGCCGTGACCCGCGCGATCGCGCGGTGGAGCGAGTGGCCGACCCGGCTGTCGCCGGGGGCGATCGTCGGGGCCTTCCTCTTCTCGGCGGCCGTGGGGGTCTTCTTCGGCTTCTACCCGGCCCGTCGGGCGGCGCGGATGAATCCGATCGAAGCGCTGCGCTACGATTGACCGGCCATGATCTCTCTCGACGGCGTGCACAAGGGTTTCGCCGGGAGGACGCTGCTGCAGGACGTCTCGCTCCGGCTCTCCGAGGGCGATCGCGTCGGCGTCGTCGGCCCGAACGGCGCCGGCAAGTCGACGCTGCTCGCCCTGCTGCACGGCGGTTCGGAGCCCGACCTCGGCACCGTCTCGCGCCTCCGCGGCACCTCGATCGGGCACCTCTCGCAGGAGATTCTGTCGGCTCCCGACGCGACGGTTCTCGAGACGGCGCTGCGTCCGAGCGGACGCCTCGCGGCCGTCGTCGACGAACTCCGGTCCCTGCCCGGTGCGATCGACGCGGCGACCGAGCCGGCGCACCAGGCCGCTCTCGCCGCGCGGCTCGCTGAGCTCCACGCGCAGCAGGCGGACCTCGGCGGGCACGATCGCGAGGCGCGGGCCAAGCGGATCCTCGCCGGACTCGGCTTCGCGCCCGGCGCCGAGGAGCGGCTGCTGCGCACCTTCTCCGGTGGCTACCTCATGCGCGCGGAACTCGCGCGCCTGCTCACCGACCTGCCCGACCTGCTCCTGCTCGACGAACCGACGAACCATCTCGATCTGGAGTCCGTGCTCTGGTTGCAGGGCTTTCTCGCGCGCTGCCCCACGACCTTGATCGTGATCTCCCACGACCGAGCGTTCCTGTCGGCAATCGCCACCTCGATCGTCGAGGTCGAGGGCGGGCGCGCCCGTCGCTACGCGATGGGCTGGGACGCCTACCTGAAGCAACGGGCGCTCGAGCGCGAACAACTCGCGGCTCGTGCCCGGGAGCAGGGGCGCCGCCTGCGCGAAACCGAGCGCTTCATCGAGCGTTTCCGGTCGAAGGCCACCAAGGCCCGCCAAGTCCAGAGCCGGATCAAGGCGCTCGAGAAGGAGGAGCGGATCGAGGTCGTGCGCGAGGCCGCGAGCGTCCGGATCCGCTTTCCGCAACCGCCGCGCACCTCGGACGTCGTGCTCGAACTCGAAGGGGCCACGAAGTCCTGGGGCGACCACCGGGTGCATGAGTCGCTCGACTTCGTCCTGCGGCGCGGCGACAAGACCGTCCTCGTCGGTCCCAACGGCGCCGGCAAGTCCACGTTGCTCAAGATGCTCGGCGCCGCGACCCCGCTCGACGCCGGCGTGCGCCGGGTCGGTCACGGGGTGACCGTCGGCTACTACGCGCAGCACCGGGAGGAGATGCTCGATCCCCGGGCGACGGTGCTCGAGAACGCGCTTGCTCGCGCGCGCGGCCAGGGCGAGACGGCGATCCGCGCCCTTCTCGGCGCCTTCCTCTTCCCCGGCGACGAGGCGTTGAAACCGGCATCGGTCCTGAGCGGCGGCGAGAAGAGCCGGCTCGCACTGGCGCTCATCCTGCTCGATCCGCCGAGCGTGCTGCTCATGGACGAGCCGACGATCCATCTCGACGTCCCCTCGGTCGATGCGCTCGTCACCGCCCTGGTGGACTTCGAGGGGGCCCTCGGCTTCGTGAGCCACGACGTCCACTTCATCCGCAGCGTCGCGCGGCGCGTGGTGCGCGTGTCGGGCGGACGGGTCGTCGAGTATCCCGGCGACTGGGAGTACTACCTGTGGCGACGCGCCCAGGACGAGGCGGCGGCCGGTGCGACCGCCGGGGCCCCCTCCCGCGGCGCAACCGCGGACGCGGCCCCGGCGCCGGCGCCTGCGCCGGGCGAGCGCTCGGGGCGGGGGCTCAAGTGGGAGCGTCGGCAGGCCGCCGAGGCACGGGCTGCGCTCGCCCGGCGCCTGCGGCCACTGCGCGAGGAGGCAACGCGAATCGAGAATCTCGTCGACGAACTCGAGCGCGAGAAGTCGGGACTCGCAGCTGAACTCGCCGATCCCGACACCTACGCGGGTGCGAGCGGGGGCGATCTCGCCGCGCGCCAGCGGCGCTGGGCCGAGGTGGAACGCGAACTCGGCGCCGCGCTCGAAGGCTGGGAGGAGGTCCACGCCCGTATCGCGGCGGCCGAGGGGGAAGCCGAACTCGGGGCGTCCGACGACGGCGACTGAAGGAGTCCGCGACACCGGGCGACCGATGGAGTGGTTCCTCGTCGTTCAGCGGGCGTCGATACGAACAACCGCACCGGGCGCTTCCCGGGCAAAGACGGTCTCGTTGCCGATCGCCAGCCCCTCCTCGTTCACGCCGTGTTCGTGTCGCAGCCCAGCCCGGGAGGGCGACGCGGGGCGATCGTGCCCCGCGTCGCTGGAGCACGGTCGTTCAGCGGACGGGCTCGGCGAAATGGCCGTTGGCGGCTTCGTCGACCGGGTGCGCGGCGGGAGCGACTGCCCGCAGCGCCACCAGGCCCTCGATCGCGCGACGGGCGAGTTTGCTCGGCTTCGCGTGGCCGTTTTCCCAGCGGTTCACCGTCGAAAAGGTGACTGCCACGGCATGGGCGAACTCCTCCTGGGTGAGCCCCAGTCTCTTGCGCAGGCTGCGGATCTCGTCGCCGGACATCTCTTCCTTGAACATGGCTCCCTCTCTCCCCTCGGCACCCGGAAGGGCGCATCCTCGTCTGTGTTCCAGGAGGTTCATCGGCAGGACAGCGGGATCGGTATAGTCCCCTGCCGGGACCGCCCTGTCGGCCCCCGCACATCCCCCGCTGTGGCGAATGCCGCCCGCGCCCCCGCCCGGCCGGGCCGCGGGCTGTCCCCGGCCCCATCCCCCGCCTTGCCTGCTCACCGCGGTCGGCTACCGTTTCCCGCATGGCGACCGCCCGAGAAGTTCTCGAAGCACTCCGGCAGGTGAAATACCCCGGTTTTTCGCGCGATATCGTCTCCTTTGGCGTCGTGCGCGACGTCGAGGTGGGGGGACTCGCGACCACGATCACGATCGCGCCACCCGCCGACGCGCCGGACCTGGCCGAGAAGATCCGCGCCGAGGTGGAGCGGGTCGTGGCCGCGCTTCCCGGTTGCGGCCCGGTGACGCTGCGCAGCGAGAGTGCGCCGCCGCCGGGACGCTCGGCCGGCCCGGCTCCGACCGCCACGGGCGGGGCAGGCAACGGGCCGGCGACGGCGGCGGCCCGACCGCGCGGCCCCCAGCCGATCCCCGGCGTGCGCCACGCGATCGCCGTCGCGAGCGGCAAGGGGGGCGTGGGCAAGTCCACCGTGGCTGCCAACCTTGCGATGGCGCTCCGCGAGCACGGCTCGGTGGGGCTCCTCGACGCCGACGTCTACGGCCCGAGCGCCACCATCATGTTTGGCGTCGAGGACGTGGAGCCGCACGTGACGGCCGAGCGACGCATCACCCCGATCGAGGTCGAAGGCATCCGCATGATCTCGATGGGATCTTTCATCGAGCGCGACAAGCCGGTCATCTGGCGCGGCCCGATGGTGACCAAGCTGGTGAGCGAGTTCCTGCACAACGTCGAGTGGGGAGAACTCGACTTCCTCGTGCTCGACCTGCCGCCCGGGACCGGCGACGTCCAGCTCACGCTCTCGCAGCAACTCGCGATGAGCGGCGGCGTCATCGTGACCACCCCGCAGGACGTTGCCCTCGCCGACGTGCGGCGAGGAGTGCGCATGTTCCGGCAGGTGAACGTCCCGGTCCTCGGGGTTGTCGAGAACATGAGCGGTTGGACTTGCGGCTCCTGCGGGCATTCCGAAGACCTGTTCGGCCGACGCGGCGGCGAGGCCATGGCCGCGGAACTCGGCATACCGTTCCTCGGCGCGATCCCGATCGCGCGCGACCTGCGGGAGGCGGCCGACGCCGGCCGCCCGATCGTCGCCGCGAACCCGCAGCACCCGATGTCGACCGGGTTCCGCGAGATCGCCGCCGCCTTGGTGCGCGCGGCAGAACTGCGCGACGACCTCCGCGTCACCTCCTGAGCGGCGGCCTACGGCGCCCGGAACGACGACGGGGCGCCCGGCCGTGGCCGGGCGCCCCGCGAATTCGCCGCCGCCCTCGTCGACGGTCCGGGTGAACTCAGTCCGACAGCCGCGAAAGCGCCCGCAGAGAAAAGTAGTCCGGACTGAAAGCACGCTCGACGAACTGGCTCGAGTAGCGGCCGCCGAGCGCGGCACGATCGGTCTTGTCGTTCACGCCCATCACCATGTTCGGGGTGGTCGCGCCGAAGGTACCGTCCTCGGTCTTCGACCAGTGGTAGCCGCACATGGCGGTGTAGAAGTACTCGCCCGCGCGGTTGTGCACGTTCTTCCAGTAGATCCGGTTCATGTCCTTGTCGACGTACATGATGACCTTGCCGAAATTGTAGTAGGGGTCGGTCGACTCGCCCTCGAGGATCCACACCGGACGCGGCACGAACACCAGGTTCTCGGTGATCTGCCAGGGCGCCCCCTTCGAGCCGGGCGTCTCGTAACCGCCCTTCAGGTAGGGGATCGGCACCTCGAAGCGCGTCGGGCTGCCGGTCGGCTTCATCGTGAAGGCGCTCGGTCCGACGATCGGGGCCAGCACCTCGGACTCGCCGGTCAGCTTCCACTTGTAGTACTCGACCTTGCCCGCGTAGCAGTTCAGGTCGTCGGAGAAGATGTCGAGGCCCGCGACGGGATCAGACCTCGAGGCCGCGTTCACGCGCCGCGAGCGGCGGGTCTGCGGCACGTAGGCCCAGATGTTGTCCTGCGACGTCCAGTCGTTGATCTGCTGGCCGAGGATGTTTACGCCTTCGGCGTCGGCCGGCTCCATCGCGTGCGACAGCGTGGTGCCACGGAGGTTCTCCGGATTCTCCTTCGCCGGCTCGGTACGCCCCATGAAGGCGTTCGAGTGCAGCCACATCTTGATGCGGCGGAACTCGCCGTTGCGGTCGATGCCGTTGAGCGTGAACGTGGCGCCGATGCCCTCGCCGAGCTGGTTGGCGAGATAGAAGTCCCAGGCCACCTTGCAGCCGGCGAGCGGATCCTTCGGATCGATCTTCGGAAACGGCTTCCCGAAGACGTGGCCCGGCACCTTGCCGGTCGCCTTGTCCTTCAGGCCGCAGGTCGCGGGATCAATATCGTACTTGCCCTCGTTTGCCTCCGACGCGGCCCAGTACTTGGCCGTGAAGTTCTCCTTGAACTTCGCGTTGTCGACCGGGACGACCTTCATCTGGTAGTCGCCGGCCTTCACGCGCTTCAGGACAGGTTCGGGCAGCAGCTTCTCGGCTTTCTGCCAGTTCGACGAGTCGAGAACGTACTCCCCTTCGCCGTCGGCGGCGGCGATTCCGCTCGAGAGCAGAACGCACGCTGCGGCAAGGAGCCATCGGTGGGTCATTCGCATCTGGAAATCCTCCTAAAGGGTGCCGGAACCGGAGGTTTGATTGAATCCCGATTCCGGGGCTGTCGTCAACGATCCGGCCCGGGCGAACCGGAATTCTCCGGGGCCTCCGGGACCCGGCGCAGTTCGCCGAGGAGTTTGTCCCACTCCCAGAGCAGCACCGACCCGACCATCTCGATCTCCGGGCTCGCGCCTCGCCTGACGTAGAGGGCGGTAAGCGGCGGATTGCGGTCCCCGATCGCCACCCGCACCTCCGGGTCGAGCCCGAGAGTGAAGGTTCCACGCGGTTCGGCAAGACCGAAAGCGGCAAGATCGGGATCGACGAACTGCGTCAATCGCCCGAGGCCCGCCAGGGTACCGAGAAAACCCTCGACGAGTTCGCCGTCCACCGGTCTCGACGGCGATCCCGGGACGGAGAGGGTCCACACGCCCCCGAGGCGCTCGAAGCGGCCGGCCCGCCCCTCGCCGGAGACGTCGATCGAGCGGACGTCCGACGCCACGAAATCGACCAGCGGCGATTCGGGCTGCGAGGCGGGGCTGGCGAGCCGCCGGGAAACCGAAACCCAGGTGGCCGGTGCGAGCAGGGCGACCAAGGCCGCGAGGAGAGCAAGCCGACGCCACGGCAGGGGCTCGTCCACCGGCACGAGGGCCAACGGAGGCGGCGTCACCGACCGCTCCGCAGGCGGCGGCGCCACCCGAGATAGGCTCCGATCGCGAGCACGATCGCCGGGAAGAGCACGACGCCGGTCCAGAAGAGGATGCGGGCCTGAGCCGCCGTCAAGTACAGTTGCGAAAACGTGCCCCCCGGAGCCGACTCGCCACGGGTCGCGATGAGCGCCTCGGTGCGGGCCGCGAGGTGGGCGAGGTTCACGAAGAAGTCGCGGTTGCCGAGCGAACCGAAGTAGAGGTTGGTCGCGAACTCCGCGTCGCCGACGACGAGGATCGACCCGTCCTCCCGCCCCGCGGGCGTGCTGCCCGCCGGCGTCGCTGCGGGCGACGGTCCCGCGGGCACCGCTCCCACCTGCAGCGCGGCGCCTGCGCCCGGGGCGGCGGTGGCGCGGCCGAGGCGTGCGACGGCCGCAACCGGGACCGGCCCCCGGCGGTCGATGCCTTCGCGGAAGACCGGCGGATGCCCCTCGCCACTCACTCGCTCGACGTCGCTCCAGGTGTCACTGCCGGTGAAGGCGAACGGAGCCAGGCGGACGTCGGGTTCCTGCGGCGCCACCACCTCGACCGATTGCGCGAGCGGCAGGAGCGCGGGCGGTGCACCGGTGTAGGGCATCACCTCCTCGTTGAACAGGGCCACCTGTGGTGCAAAGGCGTCGGCGAAGAAGAGCCGATTGCGCTCGTCGACCACCAGGTCGTTGCCGCAGACGAGTCCGAAACGCGCGAGCAGAGCCGCCACGCGCGGCGGTACGCCGGCTTCGAGCAGGAACAGGCTGCCGCCGCCCGCACGCAGGTACGCGACCACCGCCGCGACCTCACCCTCGGTGAAGTCGCCGGTCGGGTTTGCGACGACCAGGAGCGAGGTTTCCCCCGGGATTCCCCCGCGCAGGTCCTGCGAACGCTCGACGCGGAAGTTCTCGGTTTCGAGCGCCTTGGCGGCGAGCGAGAGCCCGCTGCGCGGATCGGCGTCGCCCGGGTCGTGCTCTCCGTGGCCGACCGCGAACAGGACGACCCGCTCGCGCCCCTCGACGAGCCGGATCAACTGGGTCGTGAGGTCCGCCTCCTCGACCCGCACTCCCTTGAGTCGCCGCCCGTAGCCCTCGAGGATCGCGGTGTCGTAGTTGACGGCACCGAGCCGGTCGGCGAGCAGCGGACTGCGGTCGAGATCGTACATCTTGTAGCGGAAGTGCGGCGATTGGTCGCCGAAGCGGCGCAGCAACTCGCGTATCTGCCGCACCCGTCCCTGGTCCTGGCTGTTGTAGAAGACGGTGACGTCCACGTCCTCGGACAGCCGGGCGGCGACGCGCTGCGCCGGGTCCGACAGCGTGTGCTCCCGCGTCGGGGTGAGGTCGAAGTTCACGTTGTGCGCCCAGGCGAGCGCCAGCAGCAGCGCCGCGGCCAGCGCCGCGAGCCCGAGCTCCGCGGCGAGAGCCGCGACCTGCCGCAGCGTCGCGCGCGACATCAGTCGACGCCGCGCCAAGAGCGGGTCTGCAGCGAGCGCAGGGCCGCAAAGAGGAAGAAGGCCGTGAACAGGAGGAAGTACGCCACGTGCACGGTCTGTATCGTGCCGACCGCGAAGTCGTAGTAGTGGTCGAAGAGCGAGAAGAGCAGCAGGACCCGGATCAGCCGTTCGTTGCCCGCCGCTTCGTTCCAGGTCATGAACCAGAAGAAGACGAGCAGGCCGTAGGTGAGCATCGCGGCGACGACCTGGTTCTCGGTGAGCGTCGAGGCGGCGAGCCCGCAGGCGACGAAGGCCGTACCCAGCAGGAGGAGCCCCAGCAGGCCCGCTGCGGGCGGCCCGAGGTCGAACGGGTGGAAGATGCGGAAGACCGCGAGCGGCAGCATCGCGCACACGATCAGGACGAGCACGAAGACCCAGGCGGCGAGGAACTTGCCGAGCACGAGTTGCACGTCGCGCACCGGGAACGTCCAGAGGAGTTCCATCGTCCCTAGCTTCCGCTCCTCGGAGAAGAGCCGCATCGTCACCAGCGGGACGACGAGCAGGGTCGCGAGCCGGAAGTCGATGAACACGAAGCGCCAGAGGCCGGTCGCGAGGACCTGTGCGCCGAAAGTCACGAAGAAGGCGACGTCGGTGTAGAAGAACCAGCCGGTGAGCACGAGGTAGACCGCGAGCAGGATCCAGGCGATCGGCGAGCCGAAGATCGCGGCCAACTCGCGCCGGGCGATGGCTCTAATCGCGCGCATGGATCTCCCCTCCGGGGGCCCCGTCCGGCGCGCCGCGGTCGCCCTTGCCGACGAGCGCGAGGAAGATCTCTTCGAGGCTCATTGGACGAGCGTGGATCTCGACCAGACCGAGTCCCGCGCCCACCACGGCCGCCGCGATCTCGCGCCGCGGGTCGACCGCCTGCGGCGAGCGCACGAGCCAGTCGATGCCATCGGGGCCGCGCTCCGCGACCACGGCCCCGGTGACGCCGGGCACGCCGAGCAGCACCGCGCGCGCCGTCTCTTCGGCGCCCGCGACCCGGACGAAGGTCTCGCGGTGCTCGCGCAGCCGTCCCTCGAGCCGGTGCGGCTCGTCGACCGCCAGAATGCGACCGCGATTCATGACCATCACCCGCGAGCAGGTGCTCTCGACCTCGGACAGGATGTGGGTCGAAAGGATGACGGTCCGCTCGGCACCGAGCCCGTGGACGAGTTGCCGGATTTCCGAGACCTGCTCCGGGTCGAGCCCGGAGGTGGGCTCGTCGAGGATGAGAACAGGTGGATCGCCGAGGAGCGCCTGCGCGATGCCCACGCGCTGGCGGTAGCCCTTGGAGAGATCGGCGATGCGCCGGCGCGCAACCGGGCCGATCGCGGTCGCGTCCATTGCGCGTGCGACCGCAGAGCGCACCGCAGCGCGATCGACCCGCTTCATTTCAGCGACGAAGTCGAGGTAGCCCGAGACGTCCATGTCGCCGTAGAGCGCGGTGCGCTCGGGGAGGTAGCCGATCGCCTGGCGGGCCGCGAGCGGATCGCGCGCGACGTCGTGTCCGGCGACGAACGCCCGGCCCGACGAGGGCGGGAACACCCCCGTGAGCATGCGCATCGTGGTACTTTTCCCGGCCCCGTTGGGGCCGAGAAAACCCACCACCTCGCCACGGCCGACCTCGAAGGAGACGTCGTCCACGGCTACAGTCGTGCCGAACCTCTTGCCGAGGCGTTCGACACGGATCGCCGGGACGGAGTCGTCCATCAGGGTGCGCCGCGTGTCAGTGCTTGGATGCCGTGGCCGCTCCGCCCACGTGCGGCGGCGGCGGCGACTTGCCTTCGGCGGCGAGGCGGGCGCGCGCCTCGTCGCGGACCTTCAGCAGGAACTTGGGCCGGATGATCTTCACGAGAGCCGGCACGACGATCAGGCCGCCGAAGGTGTTCAGGATCATGAGGAGCGCGAGTAGCACGCCCATCTGCGCCTGGAACTTGAGCGAGGAGAAGAACCAGAAGATCGTACCCGCGAACATGGTCGTCGCGGTGAAAATGATCGCCTTGCCGGTCGTCGCCGTCGCGTAGTCGACGGCGTCGTCCACGTCGCGGCCCTCGTGAAAGCAATCCATGATCCGGCTGAAGTGGTAGATGCCATAGTCGACCCCGACGCCGGCGCCCGCGGCCGCGACCGGCAGCGAGTTCACGTTCAAGTCGATGCCGAAGATCACCATGACCGCCTCGCATATGAACTGCGAGAAAATGACGGGGATCATCAGGATGAGAGTCCCCATCCACGTCCCGTAGGTCAGGTAGAGACAGAAAGCGACGACCGAGAAGACGAGGAGCAGATTCGTCCAGTAGCTGCTCTCCACCTTTTCATTCACGGCCGCGAGGATGCCGAACATGCCGCCGGCGAGGCGGAAGGAGAGGTTCTCGGACTCGTACTTCTTTGCGAGCGCCTTTGCCTTCTCGATCGCGTTATTGATGATCCGATTCGAGTGGCCGCGGAACAACGTGACCACCGTGCCGTACTGGTAGGAGGGGTCCACGAAGCGGTCAAGATCGCCCGCCTGTCCGCTCTGGGTGAAGGTGTAGAAGAGCTGGGCGATGTTCTTCGGGTTCTCCGGGATGTAGCCCCACTTGGGGTCGCCCTCGTGGTAGAGCTTCGCGAGCTGCTTCACGATGTTGACGATCGAGACCGAGAGGGCCGCGCCCTCCACCTGCTCCATCTCCTCGCCGAATTCCTCCATCGCCTGGAGCGGGGCCTCGGTCTTGATCTGGTCGGGCGCCTTCGTGTCGGCGATCGCGATCAGCTGGTTGGCACCAAGGAAGTGCGCGTTCAGGTAGTCGTAGGCCTTGTTGTAGGGGTGGTCGGCGAAGAGCAGCGCCGCGCCCGGCGTCATGTCGCCCACCTTCAACTGGCGGCCGAGGATGAACGAGCCGACGCCGAGGAAGAGCGTGAGCAGCACGACCGCCCAGCGCCGCCAGCCTTCGCTGGCCCAGATCACCGCGTCGGTGAGCGAGTTGTAGATCTTGTCGGATAGCCGGACCTTCTCGTTCCCGGTCGGCCGCGGTGGCGGCTCGATGTAGGCGAGGATGATCGGGTGCAACGTGACGACGCTGATGAAGATCGAGAGGATCCAGAAGGAGGCGAAGAGAGCCACCTTCTGAATGAGGGGAATCGGCGCGACCGCGACGAGCAGGATGCCGAGGCCGTCGGTGATGATCGACGCCATCGCCGGTGCAAAGAGGTTGCCATACGAGACCTTGATCGCCTCGTCCTTGTCCTGCAGCCGGTAGAATTCCTCGTGGTAGCGCTCCATCGACTGGACGGAGTGACTGAGGGCCCGGGCGGTCAGGAAGATCGGCACGACCAGCACGAGCGGGTCGAGGTTGAAGCCGAGCAGCGTTCCGAAGGCGAGCCCCCAGACCGTCGAGAGGAGACCCGAGAAGATCGGCACCCAGACGCCCGTCCAGGTGCGGAAGTAGAACCAGAGAAGCACGCTCAGCGACACGAATGTGAGCACGAAGACGCGCAGCACCTGTGGCGCGTAACTCATGACCGACGAGAACAGGTACGGGAAGCCCGTGATCATGATCTCGTGGTTGGCGTCGTCCTCCTTCGCCTTGATGTCGGCAAGTCGCTGGTTCAGGTAGTTGAAGTCGAGTTTCTCCTCCCAGAACCCGGCCGAGACGAGCGCCGCCGTGTCGTCCTCGGCGACGTACACGCCGTGGATGCCTTTGGTCGCGTAGACGGCGAACTTGACCCGGTCGGCGTCCTCCTGCGCCTGAGGGACGCCCGGGTAGAAGACCTCGCGGATCTGGATCGAACCGCGGAAGGTGTTGATGCTCTTCATCTTCGGCGAGGCGATCGACAGCACCTGGTAGGGCACCACACCCTTGGTCTGGATGATCTCGCGGGTGATGCGGTCCACCTTCTGCAGCGTCTCGGGATTGTAGACGTCCTTGTACTTGCCTTCGGGCTTCACGCGAACCATGACCTGCAGCACATTCGCCGAGCCGAACATGCGGCGGAACTCGTTGTAGATCTTGATGTAGGGATGCTGCTTCGGATAAAAATCGAAGAAGTCGGTGTTGAGCCGCATGTCCTTCAGCGAGTATGCGAAGAACAATGTGATGATCGCGATGCCGATCGCCACCGCTCGCTTGTACTTGAGCAGGAACGACAGGTAGGCGTCGATGACTTTCTGCGGAATCATGGGTGTCCTTCCGAGTGTCCCGCGGTCTTCGTGCCCGGGTTCAGCAACACGGCGTCCTGACCGTTGATCGCGTAGATCTTGCCCGACCCCCCGACGACGAGTCCGTGATCCCCGCGCAGGCCGATGCCGCGGAACCACTCGGACCAGACCTCTTTGGGCGTGGGGAAGTTCTTCCAGGTCTGGCCACCATCGTTGCTGGCGAGGATCATTCCCTGGTTGCCGGCGATCCAGGCGTTGCGGCCGGAGGCGGCGACCTCGTAGAGCGCCCTGTCCTGCACCGGCGCCGGAACCGGCTTCCAGGCGGCGCCGCCGTCCTCGGTCCTCAGAATCACGCTATCCATGCCGACCGCGATTCCATGCTGCGCGTCCGAGAAGCCGATGCCGAAGAGCGTCGTCTCCAAGCCGGACGACTGCTGCTTCCAGGTGGCGCCGCCGTCCTCGGTCTTGAGGATGGTGCCCCACTCGCCCGAGAGCCAGCCGTTGCGCTCGTCGGCGAAGGAAAGCCCGTAGAGCAGGGCGTCGTTGGACATGACGCCCTGGTCCTCGGCCGCGGCGGGGAGTTTGAAGTCCGCCGGAAGGGGAACCTCCGTCCAGTTGCTCCCGCCGTCGGCGGTGTGAACGATGATCCCGAAGTCGCCGACCGCGGTGCCGTTCTGCGGGGTGGTGAACACCACCTTGAACAGGTTGCGCTTCGCGGGGGTCTGCTGAGCCTTCCAGGTGTTTCCGCCATCGGAGGTCGCGAAGATGGCCCCCGAGGTCGACGACACCCACGCGTGCTGGTCGTCCGGGCAGGAAATGCTGAACACCGGCCGCTTGCCGGCGACTTCCTGGGGTGTCCAGGTCTTGCCAGCGTCGGCAGTCCGATAGACGCGACCGAGGTCGCCGACCACCCAGCCCACCTGTGCACTCGGCGCGCAGGCACCGAAGAGGCCGAGCCGGATCTCGTGGACGGGAACGGCCTGCTCGGCCGAAGCGGTGCGCGACGACATGGCGCTCGCGAAGACGAGCACGGCCGTCAGGCGGGCGTACATGGCCCTCATGAAGAGGTGTCGTTTCATTTTTGGATCGAGGCGAGGTGGTTCGGAGCTTCCGGGATCGGTCGAAGAACGACGAAGGCGGATGATGGCACCGCCGGCCCCGCCCGTCGAACGACGGAGGCGGCCGGCGATGCCGCAATGCGTCAGCGGGGCATCAGAGGACGTACTCGAACTGCATGCGGACGTTCGAGCGATCGCGGACGAGGCCCATCTGGTAGCGGTAGACCCCGCTGTTGATTGCCGAGTAGTCGACGATGAACCGGAAGGGGTCACGTACGAAGCGGATGTTCGGCTGAAACGTGAACATGCCCTGCCAGTCGTAGAACATGTTGAAGCCCGGGGTCACCTGGAGGTTCACTTCGGTCATCGGGACCTTGGTGTTGTACGTGGTGTTGATCGCCAGGGTCTGCAGGAACGAGTCCTGCACCAGCGGCACGACGCGCACCGAGTTGTTCGGCTCGGGGATCGGGATGGCCAGGCGGCAACTCTGGCAGACCGAGCCGTTGCGGTCGAAGCCGAAGATGTGGCGATAGAAGAACTGGGTCGAGAGGAAGAACGTCTGGTTGGGATTGAGCCAGCGGATGTACTGGTTCGTGTCCCACCCGAGCGCCATGTTGAAGGTATTGCGCCGCACGACGGTGTCGTAGGTGCCGTTGAGCACCGGGCTCAGGAACTCGCTCACGTACTGCCCGGTGAGGCCCTTGCCCGGGAACCCGGTCTCGGTCGGGCCGCGGAAGAGAGCCTCGTCCTTGAAGACCGCCGCCTCGGCCCGCAGCACGCTCTTGAGCGCGGGCAACGCCGTGGTCATCGAGGCGCCGTTCACCCAGACCAGCGGTGCGGTCTGCTCGGCCGCGATGACCGACTGGAAGCCGGGTACGCCGGCGATCGCCAGCGAACTCGTGTAACCCGGATCAGTCGGCAAGGCGCCGCGAAAGCGCACCGCCGGGATGTCGAACATGGTCTGGTAGCTGGCGAGGGTGAAGGTGGTGTCCGCCGCGTTGAAGACCATGCGCGCGCCGCCGCGGAAGTTGTGCGCGGAGAGATCGGGGGCGTCGAGCAGCGCGAGGGTCTGTCCGGTGTACGGGCCGAGCGGATTCGCCCAGGGCGAGCCGGCGGGCGCACCCGGGACGAAGGCGACGGTGCGGTCGAAGGCCCAGTAGCCCTCGATGAACGCTTGGTCGAGGGGCCCCAGCGTGCCCAGGTTGTAGCTCACGCGCAGCATGTCGAGCGGGACGCGCCGCTCGTCGAGGTCGAGGAAGAAGCCGCCGAAGCTATTGTCGACCGGGTTGATGTTGTCGAGCAGGCGGAAGACGTCGGTCTCACCCCAAGCGAGGCTCTGGCGGCCGAAGCGCATGAAGAAGGGCCCCTGCTCCCAGTCGACGAACGCCTGGAAGAGGCGGTTGCGGTAGTCGCCCACGGCGCGCAGCCGGTTGCGCATGCGATCGACGCGGTACTGGGACACCTGTCGGAGGGCTTCGCCGTTCAGGTTTCCATTGGACGCGACGAAGATCTGGGTTTCGATCTCCTTGAGGCTCTGCCCCTGGTGGCTGTAAGGGCTGGCGCCCCAATTGTAGATGCTGTCGGCCTCGCCGCGGTAGGTCAGGTAGTAGCGGAACGAAGTCACGTCGGGCAGCGTCTTGCCCATGGCGGTCGCGGCCATGTTCCACGGCGTGTACTTCAGGTACTGTTCCGTCCAGGGGAGCAGGTCGTGCTGCCACTTCATCTCGAGGAAGTAGCGGTTCTGGATCACGTCGCCGGCGTGCGAGAACGGGGACGTGCCCCCGAAGACGCAGTTCTCCGCGTTCGGGGTCGCGTAGCACTCCGCCGGCTGGTTGGCCGGGCGGGTGGACTGCTTGTCCATCGTGCCGATGCGCACGTTGCCGTAAGCGCGCACGGTCAGGTTGATCGTGTCGGTGATCTTGAGGGCCTGCGCTTCGCGCGCGGCCAGGAGACCTGTCGCGGCAAGTGCGACGGCGAGCCATCGTCTGCTCGGCCTGTGTGCCATCGGATCCTCCCTCGGTCTGGGCTCCTCGCGAGCCTGAAGTTTGCCGCCCTTACCCGGTTCGTGCAGGTGGTCGGCACCGCCCGGGCCACGCCTTCTGGACCGACTCTCCCTGCGTGTCAACCGCGCGCCACGGCACCGCCCTTCGCGCTGCGTCGAAAAAACTTTCGGCAGCCGATTCTCCGGCCCCTCGCACCCCCGTACCGACGCACCGGCTTGGCCTGCACCCGCCGGTTGAGTCGTCCGCCCGGGTCTGCTTTCGTCGGCCGCGACCGGAGAAGCTGTCGGGAGGTGGGCATGGGGTCGAATCGGTCCCTTTGCCGCAGGCTCCTGTTCCTGGTGGCGGTGGTCGGTTGGTGTTGCGGGGGGTTCGCCTCCCGGGCGAGTGGGAACGAGCCGCGGCTCGAATTTGAAGAGGTCCTCGAGGTGCCCAGGAGCATCGAGGCCCGGGTGCGCTTCTGGGTCGACGTCTTCACGCAGTGGAGCGTGGAGGACGCGATCGTCCAGGACCGGGATCACCCGTGGGTCGTATTCGCGGTCGTGCCCATCGCGAAACCCTCGCGCGAAGAACTCGGACGGGTGCGTCAGGAGTACACGGCGCTCGCCCGGCGGGTCGAACGCGCCCTCGAGCGGCCCGAGACCCCCGCCGCAAAGGCGCTCGTCGGCGAGGACGGGGAACTCTGGCGGCGACTTCGCCCCCCCGTGCTCCCGGCCGCCTTCGCGGAAGCCCGCGACCGCATCGAGGTGCGGCCGGGCCAGCGGGAGATCTTCCTCGACAGCCTGGCGCGCTCCAAGTCGTATGTGGCGGCCATGCGGCGGCTCATGCGCGACGCGGGCCTTCCCGAGGAGATCGCCTGGCTGCCGCACGTCGAATCGTCGTTCAACGCCGACGCGCGCTCCAACGTCGGCGCCGTCGGCATCTGGCAGCTCATGCCCGAGACTGCGCGGCGAACCTTGCGCGTGGACGGCGGCGTGGACGAGCGGCGCGACCCGGTGCGCTCAACCCTCGCCGCTGCCAGGTACTTCCGCGAAGCGCACGACGCGCTGGGCAACTGGCCGCTCGCGGTGACCTCCTACAACTACGGCGTGAACGGCATGCGCCGGGCGATCGAGGCGCTCGGAACCGCCGACCTGGGCGACGTGATCGAGCGGCACGACAGCCCCGCCTTCGGATACTCGGCGAAGAACTTCTTCGCGCAGTTCCTCGCGGCCGTGCACATCTCGCAACACGAGTCCTTCTACTTCCCTCGGCGCACACGAGCCGGCGGAGGCGATCCCCCGCCCCTGCGACCCGCGCGGGCGACCGTGCTCTGCACGCTGCGGCCGGGTGCGACGACGCTGCTCGAGCCGCCCTCGCCTCCGACGCTCGCGGCCTTCGTTCCCGGCCTGCCGGGCCCGGAAACCACCGCGTCGCCGTCTCCGGCGTTGGTGTTCGAAGCGGGCCCGGCAGACCGACGCCTCGTGCGTACAGGCTCCGCGCCGCCCGTCGTCCGGGCCACGCGGGGGGGCGGAGCCACGGCGCACGACGGTGCGGCCGGCGAACCGCGCGGGCGCCCCGGCCGGATCGCGCCGCCCTCTCCCGATCCACCGGTCGCGACGGCGCGGGCCGCCCGGGAGTACGTCGTCCGCAAGGGCGACACGCTCTGGACGATCGCGCGCCAGCACGGCACGACGGTCGAGGCGATCCGCTTGGCGAATCGCGCCGTGCCGCAGTCGGCCCAGTTGCAGCTCGGGCAGCGACTGCTCATCACCGGCTGAGGGTCGGTGACCCGCGTGGCAACGGAGGATCTCGCGATGGCCGGTGCGGCGCGGGCCCTCGTCGGTGCGCGCCACGCGATCGCGCTCACCGGCGCGGGGCTCTCGGTCGAGAGCGGAATCCCTCCCTTCCGCGGCCCCGGCGGTCTGTGGACCAGGCACGGCGAGCCGCCGCTCGACGGGTGGCAGCGCTTCCTCGCCGATCCGAAGGCCTTCTGGGAGTCGCGACTGCGACCGAGCGGCCCGATGCTCGAACTCGCCCGCACCCTCGACGCGGCGCAGCCCAACCCGGGCCATGCGGCGCTGGTCGAGTTGGAGGGACTGGGGATCATGCGCTGCGTCGTGACGCAGAACATCGACGACCTGCACCGCCGTGCCGGGCAGCGCTTCCTCGCCGAGATCCACGGCAACGCGCACCTGGTCCGCTGCATCGCGTGCTCGGCGCGATGGCCGCGCGAGGAGATCCCCGTCGAGGTGCTGCCCCCGACGTGCGGACGCTGCGGTGGGCTGCTCAAGTCCGACACCGTGTCCTTCGGCGAGCCGATCCCGTCCGACGTGCTGCACCGCAGTCTCGACGAGGCGGCGCACGCCGACTGCATCCTGGTCGCCGGCACCTCGGCGACCGTCCACCCGGCCGCCTCCCTGCCCCACTCCGTCCTCGAGCGAGGCGGCACGCTCATCGAGGTGAATCCGCACGAGAGCGAACTCTCCGGCTTCGCGACCTTCACCCTGCGCGGTCCGGCCGGCGAGATCCTCCCGCGACTGGTGCAAGCGGTGCGGCGGCTGCGAGACCAGCCGGCCTGAGGGTCGACGACGGCCGCGAACGACCGCCGACGCACGCCACGACGGCACCACCGCGAGCGGCACCACGTTCGCGCCCGAGCGGGCGCGCCTCAGGTTTCCGTTGCGAAGAACGCCTCGATGCTGCCGCTCGTGACGTCGATCTCCAACGAACGCTGGTCGCGCGAGACTGCGAGCAGAACCCGGTCGCCGCTCGCGTGCCGCCAGATCGCCTCGAAGAGCGAGGCGCGATCGTGCACCGGTCGGCCGTCGATCGCATCGACGACGTCTCCGGGGGCGAGCCCTGCCCGAGCCGACGGGCTCTCCGGAATCACCCCGGCGATCACCAGATTCTCGCCGATCGGGTAGCAGGTGAGGCCGAGCCAGGCGCGGCGAGGGCCGGGCAACGGAGGTGCTCCGACCGCGACCGCGTCGACGAGACCGACCGCGAGCGAGGTCGGAACCGCGAACGTGGCGCGGCCGATCTCGGCCAGGGATAGCGAGGCGATACCCATCACCCGGCCCCGGACGTCGACGAGTGGGCCGCCGCCGAGTCCGGGCATCTCCGCGCTGGCGAGGATGCCGCGCTCGACGCGATATTCCCAGAAGGCCTCGAAGGGGCCGACCGCCGTGACCATGCCGCTGCGTACCTCTCGCCCGGCGCCGGTGCTGGCGACGACGAAGCAATCCTCGCCCGGCATCGCATCCGGGTTCGGGCGCATCGGCAGCACGCGCGGCAGGGGCCCCTCGACCTCGACGACCGCGAGCCCGCTCGCATAGTCGATCGCGGCGACGCGCCCCTCTGCAGTCGAGCCGTCGGGCCAGGTCGCGCGGACGGCACGGGCCCCGATCGCGACATAATGCGCGGTGACGATCGCGCCGCTTCCGCCGAGCAGGACGCCGGTGCCCATGCGCTCCGCACCGAGGATCGGAGCCGACGGATGGCCGGGAGCGACATCCGAGACCAGGTGGGCGGTCGACGGGAGCACCCGCTGGAGGAGGTGAAGGGATGCGTTCAACGGGCTAACCGTGTCGGCTGGGAAAGCGATCGCATGTGGAACTCCAACCTCGACCCGGCGCAAGCGGAGCCGGCCCGGCTCTTCGAGCGGCTCGCCGGGGAACCCGGCGCCTTCTGGATCGACGCCGGCGACGGCACGGACGCGTTCCTCTCCGCCTGGCCCGACGCCCGATTGTCGATCGAGCGCGGGGGTCAGGTCAAGCTCGAAGACGGCGGCCGGCATCGAACCTTGGCCGACGACCCGCTCGCGGCACTGGAGCGCTTCGTCTCCGAGGGCACCTCGGCGGCACCAGCCGGGCGCGCGCCGCGGGTCGTCGGCGCCCTCGCCTACGACCTCGGTCCGTCGATCGAGCCGCGCATGCGGCTCGCCCGTGGCGCGGGCGACGGCCTGCCGCTCGCCGTACTCGCCCGCTACCCGGCGGTGGCGGTCTGCCGGCGCGAGCGGCCTGACGCGGCCTGGTCGGTGCACGTCGAGGCCGATCGCCCCGAAGCGGCGGAGCGACTGGTCGCCGCACTGCGCGCGCCTGCATCCGCGCGCCCGGTCGCCCAGGCCGCTTCGGTGCTGACGGAGTCGCCGGACCGCGAGGAGTACCTGCGTGCGGTGGCACGAGCGCAGGAACTCATCGCGCGGGGCGACCTCTACCAGGTGAACCTCGCGCAGCGCTTCGTCGTCGACGACGTCGCCGACCCGGCCCGGATCTTCCTGCGGTTGCGCGAGGTGCAGCCGATGGCGCGCGGATGCTTCCTCGACGC
>Ga0114969_10000878_pt1 | contig 25810 bp, 29 predicted proteins | sample M_130807_MF_Meta_FD_87316 | JGI IMG/M metagenome (GOLD analysis project Ga0114969, IMG submission 87316) | Freshwater microbial communities from Lake Montjoie, Canada to study carbon cycling - M_130807_MF_MetaG | ecosystem: Environmental > Aquatic > Freshwater > Lake | place: Lake Montjoie...
ATAAGTTTCCTGGTAAACCAAAACCGTATTCAATCCAAATGGAATTAATTTTTCATACTCTTCTTTTTCCATCGGTTGCACTTCCAGTGAAATATGAGCAAAGTGCGGACGAATAATTTCAATGGCATGAACAATATAATCAACTCCGACTTTCATATTGTCTTCGCCGGTTACCAATAAAATATGATCATAACCCATTTCTTTTATAACAGCAACTTCATTTAATATTTCTTCATCAGTGAGTGTGATGCGTGGCAATTTATTTCCGAAACTGAATCCGCAATAAGTACAAACATTGTTGCATTCATTACTCAGATACATTGGAATATACATCTGTATTGTATTTCCAAACCGTCTGCGAGTAATTGAATAACTTTTGTTAATCATTTCCTGCAAATGATTTTTTGCTGTAGGAGAAATTAGAGCCATGAAATCTTCAGGAGTTAATCTTCCTGTTTTATTCAAAGCCCGTTTTACATTTTCATCAGTTGAATTGTAAATGCCATTGCATACTTCTTCCCAAGCATATTGACTAAAAATATCAATGAAAGAAGTTTTGCTCATTAGTTAATTTATATCAAGTAATGATAAATCAAACGGACTACTAGCAATGGCAACTTTTCCAGGTGAAGCAAGTTGGTTTTCATAAGCCATTCTGCCAGCCTTCACTGCAAGTTTAAATGCTTCTGCCATTCTAATCGGATTGCCAGCGATTGCAATTGCTGTATTAACCAGTACGGCATCAGCACCCAACTCCATAGCAAATGCAGCATGTGAAGGAGCACCGATTCCTGCATCAACAATTACAGGAACATTGCTTTGTTCAATAATAATTTCAAGCATAGCCCTGGTTTGTATTCCATTGTTTGAACCAATGGGTGAGCCAAGTGGCATTACAGCAGCAGTTCCGACATCTTCTAATTTCTTACATAAGACCGGATCGGCATTGATGTATGGAAGAACAATGAAACCAAGTTTAACCAATTCTTCTGTGGCTTTTAAAGTTTCTATCGGGTCAGGTAATAAATATCTGGGGTCAGGATGAATCTCGAGCTTTAGCCAATTAGTTTGCAAGGCTTCGCGAGCCATTTGCGCGGCAAGAACTGCCTCCTTTGCATTCCGCACTCCGCTTGTATTTGGCAATAAATTTATTTCCGGTAACTGAAGATGTATTAACATATCATCGTCTTCCTTCCAAACATCAACCCGCCTTAAAGCCACAGTTACCATTTCGGCACCACTGGCAATAACAGAATTTTTCATCAACTCATTTGAACCAAATTTTCCGGTTCCAAGAAATAATCTGGAGGAAAATTCCCTTCCTGCAATTGATAATTTATTTTTCATAAAATATTATTTCGGCTCAAGCAGTTTGAAGAACTGATCGAGTTGTGGAAGAATTATTATGCTGGTCCGGCGATTAGATGTGCGCCCCTCTTCAGTTTCATTAGAACTAATTGAGTGATATTCTCCTCTTCCGGCGGCTATAATTCTTTCAGGGGCAACTGCATATTCAGTTTGTAGAATTCGGGCAACAGATGAAGCACGGAGCACACTTAAATCCCAATTGTCTTTAATAAAAGTTGTTTTGATTAGCTTGTTATCTGTATTGCCTTCAATCATAAATTGTATTCCGGGTTGTGCATTCAATACCTGAGCTACTTTGCTGAGAATAGTTTTGGCTTGAGTTGTAATTTCATAGCTACCACTCTTGAAAAGCATTTTATCAGAAAGATTTATTAAAACTGCGCTTCCTTCTACTTTCACCTGAACATCAGAATCATTTATATTACCAAGTGCACCTTTCAAATTCAAAACAAGTGTCATGTTTAGTGAATCCTTTTTTGACATTTGAGTTTGTAAGGTTTGTATGTAATTGTCCTTTGCCCCAATGTTCTCTAATGATTTTTGAATGCTCTCAGCCTGCTGTTTTGAAATTACGGAAAGATCTGAAAGCTGATTAATCATGATATTCCGATTTGTTTTTAGCTCCGTAATCTGATCTTCAAGGTCTTGTTGTTTTTTCTTTGAAGCGTCTTTTTCAGTCAGACAGGTTTTTAACTGATCTTCTATAATTACATAATCGCTTTTCAGCTTATCGTATATAGATACTTGTGCTTTGTATTTTTTTGTGCTTACACATGAATTTAAAGTCAGGCAAATTGATGTAAAAACTAAAATTTTTCTAATGGTCATTTTTTGATTTATTTTTTTAAGCAGTTATGTTTTTTTTGATTAAAAAATTTTCATTCAGCTGATTAAATGACGCTTTTGTGTCTGAAGAATTTGCCAGAACAGATGAAACAGCAATACCGTAAATTCCAATTGAATTCAGAAAGTCAATATCATCAGCACATATTCCTCCAATTGCAAAAACCGGTACAGAAAGGTTTCTGTTAGAATATTCCTGCATAATCTGTTTAAATCCATTTTCACCTAAAACAGGATTCAGATTGGTTTTTGTATTTGTAAAACGAAAGGGGCCAAGACCAACATAATTTGCTCCATTCATCTGTGCCAGATCAATATCATCAGTTGTATTACAGCTTGCGCCAATTAAAAAATTTTCGCCAAGAATATTTCTAGCTTCTTGAATTGAAATATCTTCTTTACCTAAATGAACACCATCAGACTTTACTTCAAATGCAAGTTCGGGATTATCGTTAATTATAAATGTTGCATTATATTCTTTGCATAAAAATTTCAATTTCAATGCTTCATCCAAAATACTTTTTGAATAGGGTAATTTATTTCGGAATTGAATCCATTTCACTCCTGCTTCACATGCCTTTTTTGCAACATCAAAATGATTTTGTTTTTCATTTGCAGCGGTTATAAACTGAATATGCTCAAGCCTCAAATCCATATTCATTAATTTTAAATGAATGATGCCATCCAAGCAATCCATTATCGCTCAAAATAAATTTGGTCACATATTCTTTAGCTAGTTTGCAGGATTCAATTAGTTTTTTTTCCAAAGCCAGATTAGCTGCAATTGCTGAAGAAAGTACACAACCAGTTCCATGTTTTGTATGATTCATTCTGTCGCCCGGAATCGCAATTGCTTTTTCATTTATAAAAAGCAAATCATCACTTCGGTCAGATATTGAATGTCCTCCTTTAAGCAAAACATTACAAAATTTAGAAAGATATAATGCGGCTTTTCCCTCATCATTAATCCCCGTCAGCATTTTTGCTTCTGATATATTCGGAGTAATAAGAAATATATTTTTAATGGAAGATAGCCAGTCGATTTTAGCAGAATGAAAATCATAACCGCTGCTGCTTTTTATTATAGGATCCCAAACAATCGAAATTTTTTTATTTCTTGCCTGTAAGAATTTAATAATATCATTTAACATTTCTGCATTTCGAACAATTCCGATTTTTGCAACAACAGGATTATACAAATCAAACAAAACTTTCAACTGGTGAATTATCTGGTCTGTAGAAAGCCAATCAATTTTCTCAATCTTATTTTCATTCTGATAAGTAATAGCAGTACAAACACCCAAACCATGAACATGAAATTGCTCCAATGTTTTAATATCAGCTAATAATCCTGCTCCGCCACTAGAGTCAAGACCTGCTATGCTGATACAGTATTTTCTAAAAGTTTCCACTTATCAAAAATTTTAACAAATTCAGCAACCGGATTTTCTGTATGCCATATACTTCCAACTAATGCACAACCTTTAAATCCAAATTCTTTTACTTTTTCAAGTTTTGTATAATCAACCCCTCCAAGAGCAATTACATTAAAGGTTGTTTTCTTTAAAGCAACTTCAAGAGAATCATCATTAAATGTATTCTTGTACCCAATTTTAGAAATGCTGTCGAAAATCGGGCTAAGAAAAATATATGTGTATCCCGGATTGTGCTTAAGCAGACTATTCGGAGAATGATAGGATGCCGTAATTGCAATATCAGGTCGTTTAAATTTTATCCATTGCATCATAAACCATGATCTGAAAAAATTCTTTTTCCGATGCCTCTCTGTTAAATGAATACCTTTTAGTTTTAATGGCACACTCAATTCATGATGTGAATGAATAACTACTTTGTTCCTGTATTTTTTATTAATTTTTTCAATATAGGTTCTCATTTCCCGAGTTGAATATTTGGGTTTACGAATGTGTAAAATCTCCAATCCGTTCTCAAAAAGCTGATTAATTATTTCATGTTCACCATCTATATCTTTTGTTTCACTCATTACAATAATTGTAGAATTCATTGTTATTTTTTTTGGTTAATTATATTATTCACTATTCGTTAAATTAAAATCATTCTTGTGTTACATAAAGTTTACTGCCTGCTTCACTAAATTTTTTTGACATTGCTGTCATTCCATCAGTCAACACGCTTTCTTCAATCATGTTGTGAGTAGCAGCATATTCACGAACTTCCTGAGTAATTTTCATAGAACAGAATTTCGGTCCGCACATACTGCAGAAATGCGCAACTTTGGCACCGTCAGCCGGTAAAGTTTCATCATGAAACTCTCTTGCGGTATCAGGGTCAAGCGATAAATTAAATTGATCCTGCCATCTAAAATCGAATCTTGCTTTACTTAAAGCATTATCTCGCACCTGTGCTCCGGGATGACCTTTTGCCAAATCAGCTGCATGCGCCGCTATTTTGTAAGTAATTACTCCATCTTTTACATCTTTTTTATTTGGAAGACCGAGGTGTTCTTTAGGAGTTACATAACACAACATTGCACATCCAAACCAACCAATCATGGCTGCACCTATTCCAGATGTTATATGATCGTAACCAGGAGCAATATCAGTTGTTAAAGGTCCAAGCGTATAAAAAGGAGCTTCGCCACATTCCTGTAATTGCAAATCCATATTTTCTTTTATCATGTGCATAGGCACATGTCCCGGACCTTCAATCATTGTTTGTATATCATGCTTCCAGGCAATTTTTGTCAGCTCTCCCAAGGTTTTTAGTTCGGCAAACTGAGCTTCATCATTTGCATCAGCTATTGAGCCGGGTCTTAATCCATCTCCTAAACTAAAAGCAACATCATATTGCTTCATTATTTCACATATATCTTCAAAGTGTGTATATAAAAAATTTTCTTTATGATGTGAGAGACACCATTTTGCCAAAATACTACCACCACGCGAAACTATTCCGGTAACTCGCTTAGCAGTCATTGGAACATAACGGAGCAGCACTCCTGCATGAATAGTAAAATAATCTACTCCTTGTTCAGCTTGTTCAATTAAAGTATCACGATAAATTTTCCAGGTTAAATCTTCGGCAACGCCATTTACTTTTTCTAATGCCTGATAAATCGGAACAGTACCGATTGGTACCGGAGAATTTCGGATTATCCATTCTCTTGTCTCGTGAATATTTTTTCCGGTTGACAAATCCATTATTGTATCAGCACCCCATCTGCAAGCCCAAACTGCTTTTTCAACTTCTTCTTCTATTGAAGAAGTAACTGCCGAGTTGCCAATGTTTGCATTGATTTTAACTAAAAAATTTCTGCCAATAATCATTGGTTCTGATTCCGGATGATTAATGTTATTAGGGATTATAGCTCTACCTTTTGCAACTTCATCACGAACAAATTCAGGAGTTATCATTTTAGAAACACTCGCTCCGAAATTTTCTCCTTTGTGTTGAAACGATAATTCTTTATTGTTTTCCATTGATTCGTGAAAGCGTTGATTTTCTCGAATTGCTATGTACTCCATTTCCGGAGTTATAATTCCTTTTTTGGCATAATGCATTTGAGAAACATTACCTCCTTGTTTGGCACGAAGTGGTTTCCGGGTTCTGTTAAAACGAATTGCATCAATCTCTTCCTTTTGCGCCTGAGATCGAGTATACTCTGATGAAGCAGAATTTAATTCTTCAACATCATTTCTTTCAGTAATCCATTTTAATCGAATTGGCTCAATACCATTTACTACTTCAATCGTTTTTGAAGGGTCGGTAAATGGACCGCTTGTATCGTATACAGTAATCTTTATTTTTTCTTTTTTAATTCCATTATCTGCAATATCATCAGTTTCAATTTCTCTCATTGCCACTTCAATTTCATGCAACTTTCCTTTCACAAATGTTTTTTGCGAACGGGGAAATGGTTTGGTTGAAATTTTCTCTTCCTTCAATTTCTGATTTTCTTTCATTTCAAATTTTATTTTACTTCTTTAAAACAGTAGAATAGGCCGCAGTAATTTTTAACCACCTTGAGCGGCACGAATCACAATTACTCTATCGCTCTCAGTTAGTTGCTTTTTCCCCCAATCTTCTCCCGGAATTACTTCTGAATTTAATGCTACAGCAATTCCCCGCTTTGAATCCAAAGAAAGCTGTTGCAATAAATCGCGCAGCGATTTACCATTTTGCAATTCAATTGGCTTATCATTTACAGATATTTTCATAATTCCATTTCTGCCTTTTTGATAATATCAGCTTATGGAATACAACCAAAGAAATAATTTCTTCAGTTAACTTTTCCCTACGCCGGCATTACCCGTATCAGGTTTTAGGGTATGTTCTCAGTTTCGATGGTTTTCGAAACACCCCTAAAGTTTCTTCAAAAGTAACTCAACTATTTGATTGCTATAAAAACAGACTTATAAAGTTATTCACGATTTACGCACATAAAATGCCCTTAATAAGAATGGACAAAAGAAATTATATTCTAAAATATACATTTATCGTGTGAAGTTTAATGTGACTAAAATATTCGTAATATTATTTTGTTCAATTTTATTGATTGCATTTACAAAGATCAATACTATTTATAAAATAACTGAAGGTAAAATTACTTTTTCGTCGGAAGCGAGTTTTGAAACCATTATTGCCACTTCAGAAAAGATAACAGGTGCGTTGGATACATCAACTCAAAAATTTGCCTTTTTTGTTTCGAATAGTTCTTTTGAAGGGTTCAACAGTTTATTGCAAAGCGAACATTTTAAAGAGAGCTATATTGAAAGCGAAAAAAATCCCCGTTCAATTTTTACAGGAAAAATAATTGAGAAAGTGCCATTTCATATGCCTGGAATTTATTCTGTAAGAGCAAAAGGATTATTAAATATTCATGGAGTAGAACAGGAAAGAATAATTAAATGTGAGCTTACAATTGAAAATGAAACCATAAAGGTTGCTAGTAATTTTTCTGTATTTTTAGTTGATCATGAAATTGCCATTCCACGAATTGTTTTTGATAAAATTTCACCTGAAATAAAAATTAGCGTTGTTGCTACATTAACGCAAAAAACAGAATGATAAAACATTTAATAAAAGGCTTTATCACTTTGCTTATAGGTTTCATTCCGGCAATTATTCTTGCTCAGACACCGTTTATACGAACTATAGAAGTTGATAAAACAATCCAGGATATCAAGGTGCAGGAAATAGTTCAGGACAAGAATAAATTAATGTGGCTTGGCACAAACAAAGGTTTATATCGGTATGACGGAACTTCATTTAAAACAATTACAATAGACAATAAAAACGAAGAAATTTCTGTCACTTCTCTATTCTGTGACAGCAAGGGTGTTGTTTGGGTTGGTTTAAAAAAAGGCTCAATATTCTATTTAAAAAATGATTCCATAAAATCATTTGACATTGAAGAGGGAAATCCAAAAGAGACAATTAACGGAATTGCAGAAGATACATATGGCAACATTTGGTTTGCAACTTATGGCGAGGGATTATATGTATGGAATCATAAAAAATTTTACAACTTTAGTGAAGAGGATGGCCTTGATGATGAATCTGCATACTGCTTAGTAGCCGATAATAAAGGAAATGTCTGGTGTGGTACTGATGCAGGCATTACAGCTTGTTCATTCCTGAATGAAAAAAAACAAATTAAAAACTACTCAACTAAGGATGGTTTAAGTGATAATATAATTAAAAGACTGATCTGGGATAAGAATGGATTTCTATGGTTTGGTACCGATAATTTTGGTATTGGAAAGTTATATCCTGACAGCAATAAAGTAGAAATTCCTGAATCCTTTTCTGCCTGGAATAAAGGTTCAGTTGAATCAATGTTATTGATGGAACATGAGGTATGGATAGGTACTAATGAAAACGGATTGATTGACTACGAATTTTCAGGCAATAAGCGAATCAGAAATTTTTATGGTAACGATGGATTTAATTATTCTTCTATTCAATGCTTATTTCGTGATGATGAAGGAAACATCTGGATTGCAAGCAAAGATCATCTTGCACAATCTCCGGGAGAAAGAATTGAATTTCTAAAATCAATAAATGGAATTCCATTTAAAAATATTAATTCTGTTTTAGTTGACAGGAATAAAAATGTTTGGTATTCAGATGAAGAAGGCTTGCACCAGCTATCATTTATTAGTGATGGAACGATAGTGAATACCTCATTTGCTATTCCTAAATTAAAGTTGCCGTTTAAAATACTTTCAATTTATCAGGATGCATTTGGCTTTATATGGATCGGAACTTTTGATCATGGCGTTTTCAGAATTGAAATTGCAACAGGAAAGTCCATTCAAATTGATGATAAAAAAGGTTTAACAAATCAAAGCGTATTATCAATTTCAGGCAAACAAAGTACTTTATGGTTGGCATCACTAAGTGGTGCAATTAAAATAGAATTAGGTGATGACGCGCTCAAACTTAATTGTGCCTATCAGGTTGATTATTTCAATTCTGAAAATGGTTTGAATAATAATTTTATCTATCAGGTTTTACAAGATCGCAAAGGCCGCGTTTGGTTTGCACAAGATGGAAAAGGAATCAGTATGCTGGACAGAGATGGCTTTCATCAATTTGGAGAAGAAGATGGAATAAAAGCAAAAACTTTTTATTCAATTACTGAAGATATTAATGGAGGAATATGGTTTGCATCTGCAAATCAGGGATTGTATCGTTATAAAAATCAACAAAATTTTCAGATTAATTTTTTAACCGGATTACAAAAGACTAAAAACTATCAGTTCTATCATTACGATTTAAGTAACGGTTTACAGAGTCTGCATATATCAGGTCTTTGTGCTGATAATGTAGGAAATGTTGCTGTGGTTTATAATGATGGAATCGGTCTTTTTAATCTTGATTCAGAATCTTTTAGTTGGCTGGAAGAATCAGATGGAATTAATAATGTTGATGCTGACTTAAATACAACTTCTTTAGCACCAGACGGAGTAATTTGGGTTGGAGCCAAAAATCAATTTATTGAAATAAATACTTCTCTCGAAAAATTCCGAAAAACTCCTTACTTGTCTTTTAACAGAATTACAGCTTTGCTGGACCCCTTTGATTTCAGCATATATCAAACCATTCCTGCAAGCAAAAATCACATTACCTTTTCTTTTCAGGGAATCTGGTTCAGTAATCCAACTGATGTAAATTATCAATACAAGATGGAAGGATTAAATCGTGATTGGATAAATACCCGTGACAAAACAGTAACATTTCCAGACCTGGATCCCGGCAGGTATACATTAAGATTGCGCTGCTCAAAAACTACTGATTTCTCAGGCAGCAACGAAATAATTTACTCATTTGCCATTGCAAATCCAATGTATAAACAGTGGTGGTTTACAACATTACTTATTCTAGTTCTGATTGCTATTACCTGGATATTTTTAAAAATAAGAGATCAAAGAGTAAATTTTGTTCAGCGACTTGAAAAAGAAAAACTAGCATCTCAATTTGAAACTCTTAAAAATCAGGTAAACCCTCATTTTCTGTTTAACAGTTTTAACACTCTTGCTAATATTATTGATGAGGACAAAGGCAAGGCGATTGAGTACATTGAAAAGCTTACTGATTTTTTCCGCCAGATATTGATTCATCGCGAAAAAGATTTAATAAAACTTGAAGAAGAATTAGAAATTATTAATGATTATGTGTATCTGCAACAACAACGATTTGAAAATGCATTGGTCATTAATATTAATGTTTCTGAAAATCAATCGCGCCATTACTTAATTCCTCCATTGGCTTTACAATTATTGGTGGAAAATGCAATAAAACATAATTCATTAACCACTTTAAACCCTTTGATAATTGATTTGTATTTTGATAGTGAATTCTTTGTTGTTAAGAACAACCTTCAACCAAAATTGAATAAGGAACCTTCAACAGGAACCGGTTTGCAAAACATAACCCGCAGAATGGAAATGCTTGGGTTACCATCCATTGAAGTAGAAAAAACTGCAACTCATTTTATTGTAAAATTCAAACTTGCCGATAAAAAATAATCGGATATGATATCAATCACTCCTGCTTTATTTGTCGTAAAGTAATTTTGAAGAGAAAATAAATTTTGAATTCAATTCTTTAAAAAAATGATTAAACTTTTAATTATTGAAGATGAAAAGCCTGCAGCACAGCGGTTGTTTAAATTAATAAAGCAAATTGAGCCCGATGCTGAATTAGTCATGCATTTAGAAGCAGTAAAAGATGCAGTTAAATGGTTCAATGAAAACAATATGCCTGACCTGATTTTTATGGATATTGAATTAGCTGATGGCAGCAGTTTCAATATTTTTAAGGAAATTAAAATCAGTTCTCCAATAATTTTTACTACCGCGTTTAATCAATATGCAATTGATGCTTTTAAGGTTAACAGCATTGACTATCTTTTAAAACCTATTAAAATTGATGATCTGGAAAAAAGCTTACAAAAATTTCATTCACTTCAAAAAAACAAAAGCAATATTGATTATGCCCATCTTCTGAAAAATCTGGTAAACAAAGAATATCAAAAAAGAATTGTAGTCAGATATGCCGATGTCATAAAAACAGTTGAAATTGAAAACATTGCATTTTTTTATACTGAGGAAAAGTATACCTACTTGTTTACTTTCGACAACCAGCGTTATCCTATAGATTTTACACTAGATCAGTTAGATCATATGATTGATCCGAAAAATTACTTCAGAATAAACCGTCAGGTAATTATCAATTTTAAGTCAATTGAAAAGATGATTGCTTATTCTAAAGCACGGGTTAAAATAATTCTCAAGCCATTGCCTTCATTTGAAACAATTGTAAGTACAGAGCGATCACCTTACTTTAAAGATTGGCTTATTGGAATGTCTGATACAATTGCGATTGATGTTTAATTCTTATTTAACCTTCTTTTTTTCTCATTCAACTGTTTCCATTAATAAAATTCAAACTTTGTATCTCAATTTTGGAGTATTATAAATTAAAGATGAAAACTACACTGATTCCGGCTCTGTTTTTTTGTTCCATTTTAATTGGAATAGTTTCATGCAAACACACACCATTTCTTGTAACTGATAACCCCCCAATTGATACCACAGATACTACAGGAAATAATCCTCCACCAGTAGGGATTCCTTGTGATCCGGATTCGGTATACTTTGATTCACAGATTCTTCCATTATTTGTTTCAAACTGTGCACAAATAGGTTGTCACAACTCAACTTCTCATAAAGATGGTTATACATTGATCTCTTATTCAACTATTATGTCGCACGGAATTTCTGCTTTTCACCCTACAAGCGGAAACATTATGAATAGTATTTTAGATGGAGAAATGCCTCCCGGTAGTGCAAGCCTTACTGCTGATGAAATTGCGTTGCTTCAACTTTGGATTCAACAAGGTTGTCAAAACAATCATTGCGATGGAATGTGTGATACAACTAATGTTACCTACAGTGGCACCATTGCACCAATGATGAATACTTTTTGCAAAGGTTGTCACAATGCAGGTAATCAGGGCGGTGGAATTCGTCTAGATGCGTACAGTTATGTGAGTTCTCTTGCTTTAAGTGATAGCTTATATAATTCCGTTTCGGCAAATGGCGTTCCGCTTATGCCAAAAGGTGGTCCTGCCTTACCAAATTGCAAACTTGATGAAATAAGAATTTGGGTAAATGCCGGCGCACCAAATAATTAAGTAAACCATTGAACTAATCATGTCTTGTTTTTCTTTTATTAATAATCATAATGACGAAATAACTTTCATAAATGGTTGTTTAACATAAATTGACAATGAATCTTGATTTAATAAATTGCACCTTTTATAATTCAGAAATTCTATCAAAAGAATGAAAAACACTTTTAGAAATTTTTTAGCTCTTTCTTTTATTTTCTTAGGAATAGCCACCTCGTTTTCATCTTGTTACTATGATATTGAACAGGAATTATATCCAAAGCCCATAGATGGCGGGGGTAACTGTGATACTACAAATGCTACTTTCTCTTTAAAAGTTTATCCACTGATTCAAACAAAATGCAATTCGTGTCATAGCAATGCAAGCAGTTTGGGAGGTGTAAGCCTTGAAGGTTATGCAAATGTTATTACATATGAGCAAAATGGAAAACTAATGGGTACAATTAATCATAGCTCAGGATTTATTCCAATGCCTCAAGGCGGAGCAAAACTTTCTGATTGTGATATTGCAATTTTGAATACCTGGATAAACGCAGGCGCACCTAACAACTAATATTTTTGAAAAAGAAAATTATACTATTTATTTTATTGGTAATTGTTGCAGGTGTTGGTTATGGCGTATATGAATATTTCAGAACAAATGCACGAACCGCCGATTTAGATGCAAATGTTAAAATTTCTGCCATCGATTTATACAATGCATTTACTGATAACGAAACACTTGCCGATTCACTTTATTTAATGCAGGTTATTCAGGTAACCGGTAAAGTGGCTGATATAAAAGAAGATACCAGCGGAATTATTATTTTACTTGATGGAGGCAATGGCATGTTTGGAATTAGTTGCGGTTTACAGAAAACAGATGAAGAGGTAAAAAAAGTTGAAAAGGATAGTGAAATAACTATTAAAGGAATCTGTACTGGCATGTTAATGGATGTAGTTCTTACTCGGTGTGTAATAGTGCCCGCCGATAAAAAATAAAAATCAAATCAAATGAAAACAATACTCGTAACAATTTTAAGTGTAAGCCTCTTTGCATTTACATTTAAAACAGAACCCACCAAGTACTTTACCCGTGAAGCTAATATCACATTCTTGTCAGATGCCCCATTGGAAAAAATTCAGGGAATTAATAATCAGGCAGTAAGTATGCTTGATATTAGTACAGGCGCAATTGAGTTTGCTGTTTTAATGAAAGCCTTTGAATTTGAAAAGGCGCTTTTACAGGAGCACTTTAACGAGAATTATGTTGAGTCAGATAAATTTCCAAAAGCAAATTTCAAAGGAACGATTACAAATTTCAGCGATGTAAAATGGACTGTTGATGGCGAATATCCGGTTACTGCAACGGGTAAATTAACTATGCATGGTGTTACAAAAGATGTAACTTCAAAAGGTAAAATAACAGTTAAGGCAGGTGCAATCAGCGCAACTTCTACTTTCAATATTTTAATTTCAGATTACAATATCACAATTCCTTCGGTTGTAAAAGACAAGATTAATAACAGTGTAAAAATTGATGTAACATCTAATTACAAACCCTATCAGGGTTAAGATAAAATAAATTATGCTTCAGAAAACCTCACTAATCATTATACTAATGCTTTCATCCTTGCTTACCAAAGCACAGGATGATTTGCTTAATATGCTCGATTCAGAATCGAAACCTCAGGTAGAACGAATTACGAACTCCTTTAAATCAACAAGAGTTCTAATGAGCCATTCCCTTGAACATGTTGGCGCAGGGGTTTTAGATTTCAGAATAATGCATCGCTTCGGGATGTTTAGCGATGGAAGGTATGAGGCATGGGGATTTGATAAAGCAGCAATGAGAATTGGTTTTGATTATGGTTTATCTAACCGATTAACAATTGGCATTGGCCGAAGCACCTTTAAAAAAGAAGCAGATGCATTCGCGAAGTATCGTTTACTATGGCAAACAAAAGGATTACAAAAAATGCCTGTAACTGTTGAATACATAGCTGGCATGTCAGTAGTTGGAACCAAGTGGGAATATCCGGATCGCGTTAATTATTTCAGTTCCAGAATTGCCTACTATCATCAATTGGTTATTGGAAGAAAGTTCAGTGATCGATTTACTTTGCAAGCTGGTCCGATTCTGATTCATCGAAATCTCCTTGACAGTATACATTATAAAAATGATCTGTTCGCTGCGGAAATTGGCGGTCGGATAAAACTAACCAAGCGTCTCGCTTTAAATGTTGACTACTATTATTTTATGGATGGTGATTTACCCGTTACTGCGACTAGACCCTTGTCAATTGGATTTGATATTGAAACCGGAGGGCATGTATTTCAATTACATTTTACAAATACAAGTGGCATGACTGAGCGCTCGTTTGTAACAGAAACAACCGGTGAATGGTTGAAAGGAAATATTGAATTTGGATTTAATCTTTCAAGAGTTTTTACCCTCGATTCAAAAATGAAAAAAGTGAAGCCCTGAATTATTAATCAGGCATTTTCAGATTTTTGAAGTAATTGAGTTTCTCAATCCTGAATAACTGATCAGTTCACACATAATTTCTCCAATCAATATCGGAGAAGAAATACGAACCGGAATTTTATTGGCATCATCAGTTACATATACTTTCATTTCTTCACCCCCTTTAAAAATTGTTCCTGAAATCAACAAAGGTTTTATAACAATACATTTGAATTTACCTGCCTTTGTATTCAACTCCTCCCTTCCCATGTATCGAACATATAAAGGATAGTTTTTGTCATCCAGAAAAACCTTAATCGGAATAGTGTCATTCACTTTATAATTGTTAATGTCAATACATCTCATGTAATACACAGCCGATAAAACATCCTGACTGCATTCCGGTATATCAAAGGTGCCGTTGGTTGAAGTTGCCTTTCCTTCTTTGTGATTGAAAGTTACATTGTTGTAAAAATTATACCCGCCTTCGCTCACATCGCGCACAAATTTGTAAGGCAACATTGATTCAGGATCAAAGTAAGTTTCATACTTATCGCGCACTTTAAAAAACCAATCGTAAGAACGGTAAGTTGAACCATAACCTGTTGCATGAAGACATGGTTTATTATTATAAGAAGAAGTCTCGAGCGAAAAAGTGGCTTCACCTGCACTCAACCAAATGGCTCCCCACTTGAAGGCAATTTTATAGGTGAGTTTTTCACCAGGCTGAAATGAAGTATTGGTTACATGACAATCACCCGGTACACTTTCACTCTGAATGAAAGAACTGAGCATAAAAACCGCAATGCTTAAAAAAATTACCCTTTTCATTTTCGTTTTATTCTTCTGTTAATTAAAATTAAAATCATTCCAATTACTGCAGGTATCACCAGATTTATTAACCACAAACCCCACGCTGCACTTACTATCCCTAACTGGTTGCTGCTATAAGGAGTTAGAAAAAACAATGCCACATTTCCTCTGATACCTGCTTCAGCAATGGCTATAGATGGTATTATGGTTTGTACCAGAAAAATTGTGGCAATCAACGCACTTCCTTCCAACAACGGAATTTGAATGTTAAATATTTTAAGCAACAATAAGTATTGAATGGTAAACACAACATATCGCAACATGGAAAGCGACAGCACATTGAATAATTCTTTAGAGGAATAATGAAGCAACACTTTAAGGTAAACTTTCACCTTGCTAAGAACCGAAAACCGCTCTAATAAATTTTCAATCAGGCTGATATTGAAGTAAAGAACAAATAAAAGAATTGCTGATATGATTAGCAGAATAATTACCGTCCACTCAATGTAAAAAGTGGAATGCAGAACACCGCTCACAAGCATTACATAAGCCAACCCAAGTGTGCCGAATAAAATGGTGCTTAACAGTTGAGCATAAATACCAATGGTGGTTACAATTAACACTCTCCATCTGGAAACTGTATTGATGAATAACACTCTGCCCGCATACTCTCCTACTCTGTTCGGGGTGAATAATGCGAAGGTTATGCCGCTAAAGGTTGCCTTCAATGCGTCAATGAACGATACATACTCCACTTTGCGTAATAACGAGTTCCACCTGACTGCTTCCACACTCCAGTTGATAAACATCAGTATAAAAACAACAACGGTTAATAAAGTTGCATCGGGTGATACATTGCTTTTGTACTCGCTCCATGCGCTCCACAGGTTTTCGTTTTGAAACAACTGGTAGTACAAACCGAATGCTGCCAATGCAAACACCAGCCATTTCCACCAATAAAAGGAATACAGTTTTTCAGCAGGTGTGTCAGTATTATTTTTCATTACAGCGAAGGCAAAAATATACATTTAGCCACGCTCAATTCATGTTGAAGAAAATAGTTTCGTCCTTACCTCATACGCTTATACTAGGAGTTGACCCCGGCACCAATATTCTGGGATTCAGTTTGCTGGATGTGCAGGGCGACAATTACAAACTGGTGGTAATGGATGTAATGAACCTTACAAGAATTGCCGACCCGTATCGTAAACTCCAAACCATTTACCAGCGACTGCAGCAAACCATTCGTGAGTACCAGCCCGACGAACTTGCAATTGAGGCACCCTTCTTCGGGAAGAATGTACAGAGTATGCTTAAACTGGGAAGGGCGCAGGGAGTAGCAATTACTGTTGCGCTGATGAATGAAATACCGGTGTTTGAATATTCACCCAAGAAAATAAAACAAAGCATTACCGGTAACGGTAACGCAAGCAAGGAACAGGTGGCCGCCATGATTGGCCGAATACTCGCCATAAAAGAACAGCACGAATTTTTTGATGCTACTGATGCAATGGCTGTGGCGCTGTGTCATCATTTTCAGAAAGGAAAACCAGTGAGAAAGGGAAAGAGTTATACAGGCTGGAAAGATTTTATTACTGAGAATCCGGGGAGGGTGAAGAAGAGTTAATATTTAACCGCAGAGTAGCGCAGAGTTTAACACAGTGTTCCTCTGAGTACTTACTCAGTGATACTCTGTGGTTTTCTTTCTACTCAATAAAAAATTTACCGCTGTAAGTTTTTTGCTTGCAGCGGATGTGGTAGAAATAAATGCCGGTAGGCAGTACTGATAAATCATGTTGTTCAATTTCGTTTTTTATTTCCAAAACATTTACCAGTTGGCCCAAATCATTAAATAGTTCAATTTCACTTCCTATAAAATAAAGATCAGGAAATTCAAAAACAATTTCTCTGTTATTAATAAAAAAATTAAATGCGTTGATATAATTCACATACAAAGAATCAGAAATACCTGTACAACCTAAAGAACCTATTGTTGCAACCTGATAGTACCCGGATTCGGTTACATCATATTGCTTTGTATATGCATTTGAGATAAGCACACCATTCTTATACCATTTATAATTATTATAATAATCTGTAGATAGTGTATGATTGCTTCTGTAAACAACAGGATGAACAGCGGGAGCAATGGTTGGAACAACAATTTCAGCAGTATCGGTAACAGAGCATGATGATCCGGTAACTATTACTATGTAAGTGCCGGCATGAATGTTTTCTAAATCCTGTGTAGTTGCTCCTGAACTCCACTGATAGGTGTATGATGATAAATTTCCGTATACTGCTAATTGAATGGCAGCATCAGCGTTACCGCAAGTTTCACCGCTGGCATAATAACCTAAAGATAATTCAGGTGGAATAAGATTTACAGCATTTATTAAAACAGGACATAAAGAATCGCCAATAAGAATTTCATAATTACTACTCTCTCTTGCAGTAAATACTGTATCGGTAACCCCATTTAAAATGTTCCCGTTTTGCATCCACTGAACCGAATGACCAGTCGAGTTATAAATTGAAATATCCATTGCGTTATCCGGACAAAGAAATTGCTGACCACTTGGAACCGTGTAGTAAGAATTGGCGGGACAACCCGCTGCACCAATACCTGCAAGAATAGTTGAATCTGGAATGGTGTTTATTGCATATTCTCTCAACTGTATCCTGTTTGAATATACCTGTAACCGTGCCCAACCATAAAAATCGCCTCCGTTTTTTACCACCTTTAAGCCAACCAATACATCATTACCCTGAATACAACCATTTTCGCCTGCAAAAAAATTTGAATTTCCGTTCGCTGATGTTTCAATAAGTATATGGTGACTATATAATAAACTGTTGGTGGTGAAAGGTAAATATTGATTGATTGGTTCACCGTCTAGAACCTCGTATGGCTTTCCAAAGCACTGAGCAGTAAGTGTAGTCGCAATTTTATTTTGACCCACCCGCTTCATGCTATTCATATATATCTGTTCCCAGTGATTTCCGTCATTAGAGGTAACTGAAGAGCTTGATTCAAGACTATTACCTAATTTAAAATCAGCGATTCCATCATTATTCAAATCCAAATTGAAATAAGAATTCTGAATCAATAAATCAGGGTTCACATCAGTATACATTATCTGAGCATCAGCATCAAGAGGATGCGCAAGTAAAAATGCTTCTGACATTACTATGTATGCCGCCAGCTTTTTATGGAACGAATCTTTTTTCATGCGCTCATGCTTATGGTTTATAAAAGTAACACTCTTTGTATGCAGTGTTGCACAAATTTTTGCAACGGCGGAAGATTCAGTTTCTGAATCACAGATTCAGGGGATTAAAAGATTACACTGAAAATACAGCACCGCAAAAAATCTGCGCAATCCCTTAATCTGTTTAATCAGTGATTCAGAAATTGCAGTTACAAATTATAAAAGTAACCTACCGTCATTCCCAATCCATCTACTATTATTTTCCATTGCAGTTCAATGGTAATATTCTCATGCGCATTCATTATCCGCGACATGTATGATTCTTTCATTTCAAGAATTGCTGCGAGTTGTGTTTGATTTATCTTTTTATCTATTAATGCATTCCTGAGTTTATTCATGAAAAGGGTTGAAGCGGGTGAAGCGGCCATGCTAAAAAATTTTTAGCACGAAGTATCAAAACAAGTGTGAACACAAGTTTAGCTATAACGAAAGTCCTGTTCACTCTTCATCTCTAACATTAGGAGCACAATCAAACAATTCAACTCATAATCCTTCCAAACTTTCAAACCTTCAAAACAAAAACAACCATGGACGATACACAAAGAGACCGCAACCAACGAAACGAAAATGTAGCCGAGTTCATTGACCAAAACCAAATCGAACTCAACACCACTGCCGCAGTTACCGAGCCGCTTAAAGATGCCTGCTCCTTAAAATTCAGGAAACCCTTGCCAACGATATTATTGCCACGCAGGATAACACCGGTATAACCGAAACCAAAATTGAAGTGCGCGAACTGCTGGTGAACAGCGCGCGCGAGTGCCTCAATTTTCTGGTGAAGCACTACACTACCCTCAACAATAAAAACATGCTGCGCCAGATTGATTACACCAAGGGCGAACTCGAAAATGCCGATAACACCATAATGGAAGAAAGCGCCCAGCGCATTAACGACCTGGCCACTCCGCTCATGGCTGCGCTCATACTCATTGGCTACACCGCCCTGCTCAAAACCGCCTTTGATACTAACCTCACTAACTTTATAAAACAAAAAGCGAAACCAAAGGTGGCCATTAAAGCAAGCAGCAGCTTTGGCGTGGATGTGGACGATAACCTGAACGAGGCCGATGCTATTCAGCTTCTGCTCGATGTGGAAATGAACCTGCTGCAGTTCAGCAAGCCCAACCTGTTTCGCACTTACTACTTGGTGCGCGCCATTGACAGCTCGCCCACCAGCAGCGGTAACGGTGTAACCGACATTGTGGATATAGGCGGCACCAAGAAGGTGAGAACTATTGCATACAACGCTACCGACACCATCACCATTAAGGTAACAGGCACCGAGCCGGCTGCCTTTTCTTTTAAAGATGGCGGAGCCAATGTGGGCACTCCCATAAAAGTGTTGGGAGCCACCACGGTTACAAAATCACATGCTGATTTTGCGCCATCGGGCGACGAACTATGGGCCACAAGCGGCAGTCTGCTTGGCCCATCGGCTTACAAAGTAACCTTTAACTAAACACTGTTACACGAAAGCGGAAGTCGGCCATAGGTTGCTTCCGCTTTTTTTAGCGCCTCATAAAACCGCAACAACACTGCATGGAAAATGGATAACACAGGATGGATAATGGATAATAATGAATTGATAATGGATAATGAATAATGGATAATGAACAACACCGGATGGATACGAAACAACATTGGATGGATAACAAGCAACCAATGATGGATAACCGACAACATGAAATGGAAAAGAAAAACAAAAACGAATTCAACTTAATAAAAAACGAAAGCAATGAGCACATTACGGCTATCGCACATTAAAAAAACGGTGCGCGACATGAACATTCCGCTGCGCATAAAGATACAGGCGCGCAAAAGCAACCAGACACTTCGCGGCATGAGCATAGCACTCGGTATGAACCCCACCTACCTGAGTGTGAAGGGAGTAAAACACCATTTCACCTGCGCCGAACTGCTGGCGCTCAGCATTTACATGGATGCTAACCTGTTCGATTGGTTTATGGAGAAACTGCCGCCTGACATTCGTGCTACTAAATCGGAGAAACAGTTACTGTTACAGATAGAGGAAATGGAAAAGCAACTGTTACAGTTGATAGAGGAGCGCAATATGTTCAGGGATGCGGTGCTGAGGAAATGAAGAATGAACTTAACCGCAGAGTTGCACTGAGTTTATCACATTGTATCACTGAGTTTTTTTCTCTGTGAAACTCTGCGATTGTTTTTACTCTGTGTAACTCTGTGGTTAATGTGTATTGGAAATTGTTTAGGTTTGAAGGAGAAGAAAAAATGAAGTCACTGGGTTTCCTAATCGCTCTCTTGATATTAAGCACTCACAGTTTTGCTCAGGAAGGCGAAAACCCTTTACCCTGGAACATGCCTGAACTGGCATATGATACTGCGCCGCAGTATCGCGGCGGCTCCAATGCCATGCTTCAGTTCTTTGCCGATAGTGTTCGGTATCCCGAGCCCGAAAAATCGAAGGGATTGCAAGGCAGTGTATCACTGAAATTTATTGTTGACACTAGTGGAGCAGTTACCAATGTGCAACTGATTAACGGAGTGCCTTATGCACCCAACCTGGCCAAGGAAGCTGTGAGGTTAATGTACAGCATGCCTCACTGGATTCCGGCAACAAAAAACGGCAAGCGAGTGGAGGCAGAATATTTTTTAAGTGTACCGTTCAGGTTAAAACCACAATGAAAAAAATTCATCGGTTAACAAACAAGTCAAGAGGTATGCTCTCCTGCTTTGTGGTGCTCTTCGCATTGCTTCTTACTGCTGATTGCAAAGCCCAATCGACAGAAACCAAGCAACAGGTCATTCCAAAAAAAACCAACCTTAGGGTTAAAGAAAATAAAATATCGTGCACCGGTTACGAAGGGCAAACCGATTGCTATAAAATTCAGGAAGGCGATTTAATAGGTACTGATAAATGGGAAATGACCTATGAATACATTTCAGGTTTTAATTTCGAGCCGGGTTATATCTATAACCTTCGGGTGAAAAAGCAAAAAGTTAAACATCCACCAATGGATGCTCCCGATATTCGTATTACAGTTATTAAAATACTCTCAAAAGAAAAAGTTGAGCCGAAGGCAGATTAACTGTTCATGCTAACAGAAATTGCATTACTGCAATAAAGAAACTATTTAAATGTTAGCTCTGATTTTAGCAGCAACAGCCGCCAGTTCATCCTGCGAAGGCTTAAGTTTAGGACGGGTGAAATTGATATCGTCCACCGTGTTAAGCGGAACCAGGTGAACATGAGCATGTGGCACTTCAAGACCAATAACAGCCACACCAATGCGCAGGCAAGGAACTGCTTTCTCAATTGCAGGTGCAATTTGTTTGGCAAACAACATTAAGCCTGCAAGTGTTTTATCATCGAGCGAAAAAATATAATCCACTTCTTTTTTCGGAATTACCAGTGTGTGCCCCATAGCAAGTGGCATAATATCCAGAAAGGCAATAAACTCATCGGTCTCGGCAATTTTATGACAAGGAATTTCGCCTGATATAATTCGTGAAAAAATGGTAGGCATAAAACTTAGTTCAAATTGAAGATTAAGGCGCTGAATCTTGTATTTACTAATTACTTGTATTTACTCGCAGCTTACTTGTACTTACTAGCTACTTACTAATTAAAAAGTTATTTCAATAATTTCCATTTTCATTTTACCATTCGGCACAGTAATCTCCACCACTTCGCCAACAACCTTTCCAAGCAACCCTTGTCCGATTGGCGAACCAACCGAAATTTTTCCGATTTTAATATCTGCTTCCTTTTCGGAAACCAAGGTGAAATGATGATGTGATTTTGTTCCTATATTTTTCACTTTCACTTTTGAAAGAATCATTACCTTGCTGTTATCCATTTTACTTACATCAATCAACTTGGAATTTGCAAGCGTGGTTTCCAGCTGATTTATTTTCATCTCCAGCATTCCCTGTGCATCCTTGGCAGCATCGTATTCAGCGTTTTCCGACAGGTCACCTTTGTCCCTCGCATCAGAAATTGCTTTTGAAATTTCCGCACGACCCTTTGTTCTGAGTTCTGTAATCTCCTTTTTCAGTTTGTCAAGACCTTCCTGAGTAAAATAGTGTGTTTCCGACATTTTGTTTGGTTATTGATTAAAAAAAAGAAAACGCTTCAGTTTTATCTGAAGCGTTTAATTGCTTTTTATGTTGGTGCAAATTTACAAATTAATTCGAGCCCCCAAAGTGTGGGTTCCGCCCCAAGGGTTTGAAGCGCGGTACGAATAATCAAGACCAATAGTTGGCCCGTTCTTTTTCGTTGGTAATTCAAAGGTAAATCCTCCGGCCAAACCTGTATATGCATTCGTACGGGTGGTTTCGTCGAGCAAACCAGCCTCGTAGTTGTAACCAACACGAACCATAAACTGATCTAACAACGAATACTCCAATCCAACGCCAATGTTATCGCGCTGAAATGAGTGTGATGTAAAGTTAGCAGCAACTGTTAAGCGATGAGTTGATTTTACAGTATCCCCTTCAATTCTCTTCCCGAAATGTATATCGTATGATGCTCCGATGTTTAGCAAAGAAGGCAACTCAAATTGCTGTGACCTTTGCGCAACAGTTAACTGGTAATCACCTTCAGCAGCATTGCCTTTAAATGAAAGAGCATCTCCCTGAAATTTAAGCGGAGTGCCGATGTTGCGAAGTGAAATTCCGAATTTTACACGGTCTTCATATTTTTTATCGCCTGTTTTATATTGAATTCCTGCATCAAATGAAAGACCAGCCGCTTTTGCATCAGCTACACTTTCAGTAATGGTGCGAACCACAATACCACCATAAATACTATTCGAAAAACTTTTAGCATATGCTATTCCAAGGTTCAAAAACTGTGGGTGAAAATTCCCCAATCCGCCTTCCGGAAGATTTACAGTGGTAACCATAATATCTCCAAAACTCATTGCCATTAAATCAATGCCCAAAACTCCACCAGATTTTCCCAATGCCTGACTGAAACCAAAAGCATTAATGTTAATTCCGGTTCCCTTTAAATAAATAGAATGTGCAAATAGCACTTCTGTTTTCGGAGTAAAGGCCAAACCTGCAACATTCAGGTTCATTGACTCTAAACCACGAACACTGCCGGTATTTAAACCATGCCAGCCACTGCTTCTTGCCCACGGGTTAATAAGCAATTCGTATGCACCAGCCTGCCCAGCGCGATCTTTATTTCCAGCATATGCCGAAAGCATACCCACCAATAAAGTCAAAGTTAAAATCGATATTTTTTTCATTTCCTTTTTTTTGGATTTGATTAATGTTAATTTTTAGAAGCTGTCGAAATCAGTAGGTCGCATAATGCCAAACCACTTTAATGTTTTTTCACCTAATTCGCCGGCATTAATATGAATAATGTAAACGCCACTTGAAACAGGTACACCAACATTGTTTTTTAAATCCCAGTCCAACGAAGTTATTGTTGCATCGTCGCGTTCAAATCTGCGAATTAAAATTCCATCAATGCTGAATATTGAAATGGTACACTTTTGTGGCAGGTTGGTAATCTTAACACGATTATCAGTCTGACTGCTTTCGTATCCACTATATGCGTAGTAAGGATTAGGAACTATGTTAATTGTATCTAAAGCATTTTTAGCAGTTGTTGCATCGCCCTTAACTGCGGCAAGATCTTTTGTGTTGAAAGTATATCTTGGGTATCCACCGTTTGTTTCGCCATTTCCAGTATGGAAAAGAGAGTATGACTTATTAACCCAGATAAATATTGTCGTTTCAGTCGGAATTAATCCTTCTGCAAAAGATTTGAGTTTAAAGCCTGGAGCGAGTAATGGCATGCTAACCCATGAAATTTTCTTATAAGTATTTGTTGCAACAATCGGATTTAAATCACCTTGTGAATTAAGCGCGAGGTTATCACGGAAATAAGCATCTTCATCATAACGGGTCTTTGCAATATAGATGTAATGACGACCTCCCAACGAAACCTCTCCGGTTGATGAGAAATAATTAGCAGTCGGATTCCAAATCATATCGGCACCATTTTCTCCGATGTTTCTTGAATCTTCAGAGAACATAATGTTAAGTCTCATTCCGGTTTCAAGATCAATAGCGTAACCGGGGAAATAAGAATATCCCTTAGAAAACGGATCAGTTGCGCTTATTGTTTGGTATGTGCCATCTAAATTTAAAGATCCATGATTACGAATACTCATTTTTGGAGCAAGACCTTCAGCCAAAGTTTTTTCAGGTTGAACTTCCAAAACAAGGCAGTGAGTCCACTTTGTTTTATCTGAAGTAAACACAATTTTAACACTTGGTAAACTATCCAGTCGGTTTTGAATACGGGTTGAAGAGTTCGCCCAAATAGGTCCCCAGTCAGCATCCTGAGAACAAAGTCGGTATGGAGCCCAGGTTCTGTCAATTATATTTTCAAAAAACTGGTTGTCATCGTCGCCAACATAATCCGGATGCTCTGCATTTGTAGTGTTAAATGTTCCGGCACGAATCCAGTTTAAATCATCTTCTCCTTCCTGATCAGGCACACCACTTAACCAGGTTGTTTGCGGTTCTTCAAATGTTATTGAAGATTCAATGTATCCATTGTTATCACTTGTGCTGTTACTACCCGGATTTCTAACTTGCTTTACATATACTGACAATCCCCAATCAGGAATCATTTGTTCATTGGCAACATTAATTGTTGTATCACTGTAAATAACATCTCCGTTTGTAAGATCTTTTAATTTCCAATAGGTGCTTGTGTCTTTCATAATGTTTGCAGAAGAAACAGAATCAACAAGAGTCAATTCAAAATCAAAAGCAGGAACATTTTTAGGATCAATAACTTTAACTCCAACCGGACCGCTACCACCAATGTATTCAACACGGGCATCAAATCCGTTTGCTAAAATATTTGCTATTGAATTCTCCGTTATATCAAGTTTCAATCCTCCGTTTCCTCTACCTTCTTCACGAATAATCTGAGGGCCATCTCCATATTCTGAATTTGTAATTAATCCATTGTATTCAGGTGATGGAATGTGGGGAATTGCAGTATATATTTTTGTATTTTTTCTACCTTGTAAATATTTGGTCTTCTGGAGGTCAGAACCATTATAAGCGTATGATACGACCATGTAATAATATTTTTTATGGTTAACCAATCGCTTATCACCGCTAGCAAAAGCATCATTTAAAAATTCAAATGAATGTTGAATTCCAATATTTGCTCCATCTACTTTTAAAGTAGGTACATCGGTTTCTAAGGTTGGATCGTATGTAAAATTTACAATTTTGGTAACTCCATCTTTAATATCACATTGAGCTACTAAACGGGATTTTGACGGATCACCCAATTCCTGAGCGCTTACCTGAGTATTTAATAACTGGAATACCTGATATCCCTGAAATGCGTAGATTGAATCAGGA
>Ga0114969_10000879_pt1 | contig 25797 bp, 40 predicted proteins | sample M_130807_MF_Meta_FD_87316 | JGI IMG/M metagenome (GOLD analysis project Ga0114969, IMG submission 87316) | Freshwater microbial communities from Lake Montjoie, Canada to study carbon cycling - M_130807_MF_MetaG | ecosystem: Environmental > Aquatic > Freshwater > Lake | place: Lake Montjoie...
AGTCCAGCATCTTGGCTATCTGCTCGTCGGGGAGGTCTACTTTGTAGAGTGTAGATTGGTCTCCTCTTTTTGCTAGTCTCATTAAAGCCGTAATAGGCGCATCCATTGGTGCTTCTGGATGAGGTGAATACTTTAAAGAAACCCAATCTTTAAGATCGTCAATTGTTGGAATACCACTATCTCTACTCTCTTCTATTCCCCGTTTGATTTGGTTTTGCACATTTCTTTGTAATTGCGAATTTGGATTTGCTCTTAACACTCCAGCAGAAGGCCCAAGCGTTTTCCTATACTCTGCCGCTACTGCCGGATTCTCAGCCAAATACAGCCCATGCCCATAAGCCTGCGCCCCCTCGCCCGTCCCAATCTTGCTGGCATCAAACTCACCTAACGGGTTCTTGGCAGTTGGCGGGAAACGGTGCGGGGAGCCGTGATATGTGATCGCACCCTGTTGACCACTAAGCCCAGCCCTGCCAGCCATCTCTGCATTGGCAATTTGTGATGCCGCCCTGCCAACAGCCTTAGCCGCAGCAGGAGCCTTGCCAATAAAGGGGAGATAGTTCAACGGATCCAGCACCATTTCAGCAGCCGTTGCCGCCAACGGGGATCCCGTCAGTCCTAACGCTTTCGCCAACGGGGATCCAGTCAGTTCTAACGCTTTCTCTCCTATGTATTGAGCGGGTACACTCAATGGCTCTAAATATTTAGCCAGCCCCTCAACCTTTTCAATAGTTCTCTGGTCTTCAGGTATAGACATATAACGTTCCTGCATGGCCTCTGAAGCGTCTGCCGCCATCTTCGGGTCAAGGGTACGCGCTAACTCAAGCGCACCGGCATAACCAGCAGGAATAGACGCAGCCATCCCTGAGAGCATTGTCCCAGCAGCCTTTGCTCCACTGAGATCAATGGATCCACGGCGTTTAGGAACTGGCATCATGTATGGCTTTGACGCAGCTTCCATCTCAGCCTGAGTAACTTCGCTCCCGCCAGCCTTCCTTAGAGGCTTGTCCCACACCGCCATCTGCATTGCGTCCAAATTGACGGGGCCACCACGCTTCATTCCGCCCTCCGGCTCCCAAGGGCCGGTGATGTCCGCATCGGTCATCGGCTCACCGGGACGCGACCAGATGTCTTCTGGGGCGTGTTTCTTCATCACCGTTTCAATCTCGGCCTTGGTCATGTAGGGCTGGATCTCTCCCGCAGCACTCGCCCTCCCGTAAGCCAGTTGGCGAGCGTTGCCGCTCATTTCCGGCGAAATGTCACGCGACAAACCAGTGCTTCCGTGAGTTTTGTACAGCCCAGTGTTACTCAGATCACCAACATCACTCCAATTTCCAGACCTAACGAAGTCCTGCACATACGGCAGGTACTCCTCGTTGGGGGCTTTGTTGGACTTGCCTTTTATTTGGGTGATGCGTGATGGAAACTCATTTTTTAATTTTGACAACGCATGATTTAAAGCTTCCTCCCGACTAGCATCAGGATTGTCAATTATGTAGTCTAGAACCTTGGCGTTTATTTTATCTCTATACTTGTATTGCAATTCTTCTGAGATGTCAGTCGGAGAACCTACCTCAATCGTTGCATGAGGCTGTCCCTTTGCATCACGCAAGGAATACACCTTGGCCTTGCCCGATTGAATTGCATCCCAACCACCCAGCCCGTAACCGCTTGAACCGCCGCCCTCTGTAGGTTCGTAACCCCTGACAGAGTGGCCCATCGCGTCCGACTCTTCAGCAAACTGCCCCGGCTTGTTCAACTGCACCCAGCGCATCCCCTTCTCCGGATACTCCTTGTGAACATCTGCCTTCAGCATGTTGTCAAGACGGGCCTTGGATATCTGCTCAGCCCTCCACTCATTGATCTTAGCCACCCGCTCAACAGCCTGCGGAACTGAGAGTCTGCTGAGTGACTCAGGCTTCAGCAGCAGTTCTCTCGGCAGACCAGACGCAGGGTTGGTGGCGTTACGCAGTTCGTCAATCAGGTGGGGGAAGCCCAACGAATCAACCGATGAACCGAAAACACTGGATGGGTTGTTGACTCCATACAACGGAGTGTCGGGAGAGACTTTGTTGATCCACTCCCATCCCGGCTGGTCCGTCATATCAAACCGATTGTATTGTTGCTTTTGATACCGCTCCGCAGGAACCTTGTTAATAATTGCATCAGCGGCATCTTCCCAGTTCTGCGCTAACCGGCTTGTTCCGTATCCCCATTTTTCGTTATTACCCGCAGCAAATTCTTGACGCTTCATATCCAGCGCGTCGGATGCATTCACTTGCGGCGCGTAGAAGTGTAGCGTCCCCTTCTCCGCCAACGCCCTGATTGGGTCTTCCGGCGTAGCCATATCGTTTTTGACGTAGCGGGTTAGCTGCTTGTCGATCCAGTTGTTAAATGCAATGTTGCGATCCATCTCTGCAATAGATCCTTGAACCACCGGGATACGAGCAGCATTACGCCCCGGAGTTCGGGCCTCCTGCTCCATCAAGTCAGCCAACTCTGCCTCAAACATCTTCTTGTCATCAACGGCATATCGGTTCGGTTTCAAACTTTCAAGAGCCTTTGTCCCTTCGGGTAGCCAGTTGCCGCCGGGAAGCTTGATGGCACCGCGCTGACCACTAGCACCCACCCTCGGCGCGAACAACTCATCAATCAATGACCTAGCTATCTTCGGCGCACCCTTGACAACGCCCTTAGCCAAACCCGGAAGCGCAGCAATTCCCTGACCAATGGCTAACAGGTTGCCGCCAGTCATCCCCGCACTGAACTCAGGAGACGGATTGATATGCTCTCGCAGCAGATCCTGTATGTCTTCAGTCGTCGGCAAAGCTTGAACGCCAGCGGGAAGATTGGCAAACGACTCAGGCTTGAAGTCCTGATACATCGATGCCATATCGCCAAAGAATCCCGGCCCCTGCGAAGCATAGCCAACAGCAGATCCACCAACGCCCTGCGCCAGTTCTGCAATCTTGGACTTGAGATCAGCCACACCGGATGGCACACGGTCACTCAGGAGCCTCTCCCGTGCTTCCTGCTGGTTGGCTAGGTAGTCACGGAAGTTCTTCTCGTACTCGCTCACCTCGGTGGGCCTGAGAGGGTTGTAGCTGGCAGATGGCGCAGTCTTAGCTTTTGCTTGCGCTAGGATCTTGCGGATATCGTCATCGACAGCCATGTTCTCTCCTAACTAGATCGTGCAGAATGGATGTAGGGTTCTTTTTGCCTCAATATAGACGGCATGGGCTTGTTCTGCCTTATCAAAATATCCTAAATGTTTTTTCTTTCCATCAACCCCAATGCAAGCCCTCCATTTATTGAGGGCCAAGGACCAACTTGCTCCAAGCAAGCCAGACTTACTATCCGATCTAGCTTTACGAAGATTCTGTTTGTTCTGTGCATGTGTTGCGGCTCGTAGATTTGAAATCCGGTTGTCCACCTTGTCGCCGTTTATGTGATCGATCCCATCATTGGGCCACTCGCCATGAACGTATAACCAAGCCAACCTGTGCGCTTGGTATTTTTTGTAATCTACACGTATTCTCAAGTAGGAAAAATGCTCGTTCTTGGAGATTGTCCCAACGCGTTCGTGCCGCCGACGACCCTTTGCCCTTAAGCTTGTGAACTGCCCCGTGTCGGCATCGTAATGTAAAACCTCTTTCAATCTTTGCGCGGTCAGAATTTGATCAGTCACTAGGCACCTCTATTCTCAAGATGAATAAGGATTAGACCGCTTCGGACGAGAGTCCGCGTAATCATCGTCATCGTATCGCGGCTCCGGGTTGATGTCCAGCCATGACGTATCTTTCAGGAATCTTAACGCCTGCGTTGCTGAATCGACGTAATCATCATGCGTAGAATCAGGGAAGGCACACAACTGGCTTAAGAAGCCCTCAGCCCAGTCCTTGACGTATCCCTTCTTTACCCCAGACTCAGGAAGCCATACCCTACCCGTAGTGAAGATGGATGCCGTGATTTGCAAGCGCTGCATCTTGTCAGCCCTCCCCGGATTCCACGCCCTCACCGGAAGATGCATGTGGCGCAGTTCCTGTATCAGCGAGATGCCTGCAGCCTTGTCCTCGACCAGTATCAGGTCTGGCCTCTTGGCTTCCTTGCCATCACCGTAGCTGACCTTCCACTCCTCCAAGACCTTGGGCTTCAGCTTTGGGAACGTCAGGTGTTCCGCCCAGCAATCAATTAACAACACAGCCATCGGTCCGTCCAGCGGCTTGAACACGCCCCAAGTTGTCATCGCCGTAGGATCGTTATGCTCCTTCTCCGAGAACGCACAGTCATAAGACTGGACAATGTACTCAAACTTCGGGAACGGAGTCTTCGCAGGCCACAGCTTGAACATATCCCGGCTGACGACCTTGCCGTCCTCCAGATCAACGATCTCGCCCATCACCTCCTGTTGGTACAGGGAGCTGCCCTTGTACTGCTCTAGCTGCTTTGAGAACGTGCTGGAAAGGTTGTCGATGTTGTCATAGGTCGATGCCCTATCGACTATTACGTCATCGCCTTCCCTCCCCAGCAGGTCAAGAATCAGATCCTTGTGCTTTGGAGTGGTCGTCGCTATCACTCGCGGCTTGTCGCCCAGACGCAGGCCAAGCATCATCATGTCCCACGACTCGCCCGGACCGAGATACTGGAACGCAGCTAATTCGTCCGACCAACAATAGTGGAATTGTGGACCTCTCAGGCGCTCGTATGAGTCCGCAGAGATTCCCCGGATGGTGGACCCATTGACCAGAGTAATCAGGTGATCCATCTTGTTGTAGTCTTTGACCAGAGACGGCGGAATGCACGCCAGTAGACCCGACGCTCCCTCGTAGCATGTATGCTTGATGTCGTTGCTCGTCGGTGCCAGTACCAGACATCTTACCCCCGGTTCAGTCCACGCCCACCACCACAGCGCCTCAGCAGCGCACCTCGTCTTGCCTGCTCCCCTACCAGCCAGTAGCAGCCAGATCGTCCAGTCCTGCTCCAGAGGCGGCGGGATCTGATGCTGGTGAGCTTTGTCCACCCACTGCATCCGGGCCAGCCACGCTACCCTATCGTTCTCCGGGAGCGAGTTGAACGCTTCCGGCTGGATTACATCAATCGCCAGCACGCTTCTTCAGTTCCATGTTCGACAGGATGGCGTGAAGCTTCTCGTAGGTTGCGTCCTCGGTCTTGATCGGTGCGCCGCCCTCAACGCCTTCTACTCCAATCCTCTCGCCGTAGACCTTTGGCAGATACTTGGCTGCTAACCACTTCCTTCCGTCCATCCTCAATCGGTTCCACGCTATCGACCCCGGATCTAGCCTGACGTTGCCATGCTCGTCGGTTATCTGCAGCGGTTCCATGTCGATGATATGAGCAATCTGGTCGGCGTAGGTGTGCGCTCCGTCCTTACGAGCTTCCTCGTATTGCTTCCTAAAAGGTTCATGCCGCCTTAACCACATATAGACTGTGGTCATTCCGGGCATGTGGTCGTCCTTGGTGATTTTGCTGACGGGTTCGCCACAGGCGAGTCTTCCGCATATCTCAGCGCAGACCTCATCGGAGATGATTGTGGGCCTACCCCGGACGAAGTCCTTGTGGGGCTTGCGCGGCTTGGTCAACTTTGGCATTTTATTAAAACGCTCCTGTTGATTCTAAAGAAGAATCTAGTAATTAAAGTTATAAAATTATAACTTTCTTTCGCCCAAAAAAAAGGCTCCATGTAGGAGCCTATCAAATTAGCGCTTAAAAATCAAGCTATTTCTCTACTTCTACCTCCTTCTCGCTCAATCCACTGTAATGCATCAAATCAATCCTTGCGTCCATCAGGTCGGTTGCAACACGCCACCTGTCTTTGGTTGTCAATTCTTTGAAATTGCACAGTAGATCCTCGACGGCCTTCATGGACTCTATTGCTGCCAGTATGTACTCTGCTTTCATGCTTCCTCCAGATTGTCAATGGCTTCCTGCTCTGTTGACCCGTAACCAATGGGGTCGCCCCCTTCGTAGGAGTCTCCCACGGCCTCCCAGTCAAATTCCCGGCTGGGTATCGGGGGTTTGATGTATGTGACGATCATGCTGCCACCAGCGTCTTAACGTGCTTCAGGTAACGCGCACGACCAGATGCCCCGCACATGGGGATGACTCGCGTCAGGTACTCGTACTGGGATTCCATCTCCCCGTTCCACTTCTTGATCTGCATGGACTGCAGTTTTTCCTTGTTCGCTGCGATGATGTCGGCAAGTTCAGTCTGCTTCTTGCTCGCCAGCAGGTCACGCTTTGCCTTGTTGAAGGCGCGAACTTCAGGTGAATTCTTGTAGGACTTGATCAGCCCCGCATCGCCGGTCTTCTCGACGCAAGAGGATCCAACCACGAACACGTTGCCGTCAGCAGACTTTATCTCGTAGCAGTCTGCAATGCCCGTGCCGCAATGAGCGCACACGCCCATCGCTTGGCCGGGGGAGCCAACATCAGATCCATCAGCCATGCGGATCGGGCCAACTTTCTGGTACACGCCGACACAACGGAAGGGAGCGGAACCCAGCTTGCTGCGTGTGAAAACGTGCATTCCGACTTGTTCTTGGTTATCTGTTTTCATGGTCATTTCCTTTTTGTCATCTCGTAGCGACTTGCTACAACCCAGATAATACGCCTTTCCGAACCCATGTCAACAACTATTTTCAGGGGATTCCCCATCCTAAGATTGGGGTTCCCCTTCGGACACCTCTACACATACCCACTCCAACCGAAAACCTTCCGGCAGGGTTGTAGTACCTTCCGGCAACCTTCCGCCAACCAACTGCGCTACATACACGCAGTCTCCGCGCTCCAAAGTGACGCTGGCGCGGTTCATGTCCACGCCCAACACCTTGGCGATGTCGGCATGACCAACGATGCTGGTCATGTTCTTAATGTCGGGAGTCCCCCCGATTGGGTGCAGCGTGACTCGGCTCATATTCTCCCGCGCCACCATCTGCAACGAAAATGCGTTGCTCACATACACCTTATTCATTCCGATCCCTCCTGTAACATCTCGCGCACAACGCGCATTTCTGACCTGTTCAAATTCTGCGGCGAACCATTGCCGTAAAACATCACCTCATCACCGCACCTTGCAGCGTGTTCTGCTGCATCAGTCAGGCTCATGGGGCCAGCCTCCCACGACTGGGAGTTGTCATGCCATACCCCAAAAACTTCCCGCTTTACCGTGACCTTATTCACGGGTTTCACCTCAACCATTTCGCCCATCTCATTCGGGCGATACACAACGCACTTGCTCATGCTGCCTCCAATTATTGGGAGCCGAAGCCCCCCGTTAATATTAGCGGCTGGTGGTTTTGACGGAGAAAACCGCAGTCACGCTGGTGTACTGCTGGATCGTCTCGGCAGACACACCAAGGTCAGCAAGCATCTTCTTGTAGTCCACGACCTTGCGGTCAGCCTCAACAACGGTGGCCTTGAACATGGCACCCTCAAAAACTTTGCTGCCGTTGGCAGAGGTGGCCTGATCCTTCAGGTCATCCTTGATTGCATCGACCTGTTTCGTCAGGTGAGCGATTTGCGCCAGCGTTGCGCCGAGAACATCTACTTGGGTCATCAGTTCGTTGTTCATCTTCATCTCCTGTTTGTCATTAAGTACCGTCTTGGTACAGTTCAGATAATACGGAAGTCCGAACACCTTGTCAACAGTTATTTTCAGGGGGTTTCCCCCCTCCCCGATTAAAAGTTGTAGTCGTAGAACTTGGTGGGCTTGTCATCCAGTTTGAACCGGCGACCATGCCGGTCTTTCCAGCCCTTCTTGCCAAGACGGATGCGGATCACAGGATTGCTGGGGTTGCTCTTGATGAACCACTTCTGATCGCGCTGGTTGGAGCAGTGGGCGCTGAAGCCACCGACATGAAACTCCATCTTCACTGATTCATCACGCTCTGCGTCCATCTCGCGGATTTCAATCGTCTTGGGGCTTACCCAACGAACAATCTCAAACGGCTCCACATCGCTGTAGCCAATGTGATTGGCGAACTTGTTCAATGCCTCAAGATGGCTTTGGCATGAACTGTAGCCATGATCTCCGGGACCAAAATCGTTCCAGCACTGTGAGCAAGAAACATTTTCGTATTTCATTTTCATCTCCTGTTTTCATTCCGTACCAAGCTGGTACAAGAACAATAGTACGGGGATCCGAACAGGCTGTCAACAACTCTTTTCAGGCAAAAAAACCCCCGGGCTAGGCCGGGGAAAACACTGTGTGGAGTCACAGCGGGAGCGCTAGGGGATAGCGACTCCGCTGACACTATACCCGACCGGCAACCACTCGCTGTATCGTGATATTCAGAGCGTCAAGCTCGTCCATCTTCCTGATCGACCACGCCCTCTTCTGACCGTGGATCCCCATCACAGGGTTTCTGTGACAGTCTAGGCACAGAGCTACAGCAGTGTATTGCGAGTGCTGCTTTATGTGATGGACTTCAGATCCACTTTGCGAGTCACAGACAGAGCAGGGAAGTTCTTTTATCAGCCCAAGGTATGCTCTTTCCTTTGCGCTTATTGTGTTGTTCATCGGAAAGCTTTATCAACAGTGCGGTTTGTAGCCTCCTGTGAGCGCCACACTTCAATTCTAGCCTCAGCAGCTACCATCTGCCACCTCAAGCTCTCCTCCTCCTCCACGGCGATTCTGAGGGCATTCAGGTTGTCAAGATAGTCAGGGTGAGAGTAAGCAGCAGCCTCACGATCAGCAATCGTCTTTCCAGAGTCTTTTACGAACAACGTCGCCTTCAGAGACTTTCGGTATTGCTCAAGATAAATCCTCGTTGCTTTAGCTTTTGCGTAGTCTGGAGCGTTTTGCAGCAAAAAATCCACAGCTTTATTCGGATTGATGTCCACTTAGAATCTCCTTTATCCAACTCACCGCTTCACCACTCTTAACCATGTCCCCCGTGAATCGGAAGACACGGAACCCCATCCTCGCAGCATGATTGTATTTCTCGCAGTCTTTTTTGAATCCGCTGCCGGTGGTATGCCGTCCACCACTCCAAGTTCCACCCTCAACCTCTAACGCTATCTTTTCCTGCGGCCAACAAAAGTCAAACCGCCACCTCCTCGTTGGATGGAACTTATGCTCCATCACATACCCAGCAATCCGTTGCTGAATCATTTGCAAGTGCAAAGTCAACTCAAGATTACTGCCCACTCTCCCGCTTCTCCCCGATTTCCCTCCGTCCACTGGGACCGAATGTCCATCTCCAGCTTCTTTCTTCGCCCCTCCGGGAGCTTTCCTAGATAACCTCTCAACCACAGAATCCCATCCCGTCCGCGTGCTGTTCTTTCGCTTAGTAACCATCTCACCTCACACCTATGACGGAATTGTTCTGACCAAGAATAGCCCCGTTTAGGCATAGCTGCTTTTTTTTCAGTCTCAAAAAGATCAACCATAAGCTTACCCCTCATTCGTAAGATCTATCACCCAAAGACCCCCCTACCCCACGCGGAGTAAGAGAGGAAGGTCAATGTGGTGAATATCACCCCCTTGCGGGATCGTCATGGCAACGGCTGATTACGTTGTCCCCCTCGGCTTGACGATGCGACCAGCCGCAATGCATTTTTAGGATCTGCCCCCGGTGACATGACATCTGCCCCTAGCACTGTATTCAGTTTTCTTGGCGGCATCCCTGATTAGGATCTCTGCTATCGCGGCCAGTACGGCCCAATAGAAAAACCCCTACGGCTGGGTTTCAGGTCGCGGTGGAATGAGCGCCATCACTTCGCTCACGCTACCGAAACCCATGCGTAGGGGTTTTAGCGTGATGGTTTATGCCATTCCACTGGCGACCTGATTTTTCTCTCAGGCAAAACAATTGTAATTTGTTTTTTTTACAACGTCAACAAAATTATGCAGCAAGCTGATAAGACTTTTCAATCCTGCCTTTGTTTGGATCACCAACAAGGTGAGAGTTGACCCAGATATTGCCGTTTGGAAGCCTCCTGATATGCCCCCTACGCAGATGCTGGCGAGGCCCAGAGTGCGTCCCGCCAAGATGATCGCCGCTCCCCACAGAACCGGGAATAGTCAGGATTTTTGTTTCATAGATCGGCAACTTCCCATCTTTTGCTCGACGAGCCTGTTTAAAAACATCGACAGGCTCTAAAGGCTGGGTCTTTACGTTAGAGCAAGACAATGCCTCGATAAGTTCCATTACAGAAAACATCTCGTCTTGCACATCGTGATAAGCATTTTTAAAAGCCACAGCCACTCCAAGTTGAGTAATCGCCATGCCATATGAGAATGCGTTTAAAATTAAAGGCACCCCCCCAATTATCATACCCTCCTCAGTCGTTTCTATAGGCTCACTCAAATCTATTCGGAATCCAATACTTTGAGGAAACCATTGCTTGTCTTCAGCGCTAAAATTAACAACATACATATCAACAAACATTTTGCCGTCTATTTCAATTTCTGAAGCTAAACAAAGTCGTTTTGGCATAGAGCATGGAAGTTCTTTTGTCAACGGCGCTTCTTTGCAAAAATACTCGACGGTAATAGAAGGGTATGGAAGTCTTACTATCGCCCCATCTATACCCCGCAAACCGTCATTTAGCACTCTACCGTTATCGGGCAAAGCAAAGTGAATTGCTTTACCAATTTTATGTGCAACGTCTTCAATTTCTTGAACAGATTCTGCCTCTAGCGGGATAAACTTTGGCGCAAATTTTTTTAATGACTTTACATATTCCAACAAGTCCTTTTCAGCTTGAGCAGCATAATTTCTGGCGGTTATCATCATGCCCCCTTGTTAATAGAATTAAACACTCTCACCAACTCCCAAATGCCAGCCCTCTGGTGCAGGTCATTGGCATCCTCTCCCACCACCGGAGACATCACCCAAGGTAGCCCTGTGGCCTCAGCGACCCGCTGACCCGTACCGGACTCGTCGTGATCAGCAAAGACAAAACGATTCCCCGGGATCCTCTCAGCGACGTACTGCAGGTTAGAGGCAGAGAAACATATACACACCTGAGCCTGTATATACAGAGCATCCAAAGCAGCTTTGACCGATAGACCCGTGGCGTAGCCCTCGACCAACCACCGCTGCCCACCCTTATTCCCAATCGTGAATGTTGCTCCCTTAGCCCTACCCCCAAACAAAAACTTCTTGTCCGGCCCAATCGACTGCAGGCTAATCACCTGCCCGGACTTGTAGTCCCGCATAGGAATTAGAAGCTTCTTGTCAAGAACCAACCCTAGAGCCTCTGGGAAGCCCTTCCGGGCTAGATAGGGATGCTTGGCTAGGGATGCCTCAGAAAGCTGCCTGAGAGCCTCCTGAGCGGCCTTGGCGTGCCTAAAAGCCTCATCCTTTTCATCCTTCTTCCGGCGCTCGTTCAGGTCTTGCCGGTTAATCGGGTGAAGGTAAGCCCCACGCTCAGGGAAAGGACTGAAAAGCTCCATCGTTGCCCAGTTCTTCACCACCCCCCGCCGACCGTCGTACAGGTACGCCCCGTTACGCTTTTTGGGCTTGTCGTCCGTGGGAACCCTGTGCCACCGACCGTCCGAGATTAGCTCATGAATAATCAAACCATGAGCCTGTGCGTGATTAAGGAAGCTCATGCTGACCGCCGTTTTGTCATGGCGTGCCGATAGGCGATCAGATTCGACCGAACCTTGTTACGGACTTCCTTACGGGGGGGCTTGAACAGACTTGATGAATACTTGATAGAAGGCCAAGCTCCAAAGATGTTGCGGTACTGAGCCAAAGCAAACTTCTCAGCCTGCAAATCGTTACGCTTAATCTCGTAAGCCAAGTAACACAACTCCCCCCAGACAAGACCCTTGTCAGCCTGCCACTCATGAGGCTTCAGCTTCTTCCCGCCAATCTCTACCAACTCTCCGCTGGAGTGCTTTATAAGGCTCCGCTGGCTCTTTCGCTCATGACCACAAGAGGGACAGATCTTCTGCTTGGTAATGAACCCGCAAGCAAAGCACTTCATGTCCGTCTTCTCTTCGTCCGTCTTTTCTTTTCGAGCCTTGGCGTCGTATTCTTTTTGGTTGAGATCCTGCACGCCGTTCTCAAAGACTTCCTGCGTGTCATCAAGAAACCGGAGAACATTGCCTGCATGATCAAGCCACAGTGCAAACTCCTTTCCGGGATGGCTCCTCATGACACGACCCATCTGCTGGATATGCCCAGACAGAGACTTGCGATAGGGTCTGGCACCAATCCCAATCTTGATGTCCGTAACGTCAAAGCCCTTCGCCAGAGCCTCGCACGAGACTAACCCAATGATCGACGAGTCGGGCTTTCTAAACTCTTGGATCAGATCACGACGATGATCGCTGTTCCCATCCTTGTAGCTTATCTGCTGGAAATTATAACCACGCTTGGCAAACCCCCGGCAAATCTCCTCCCCGTGAACAACGGTAGCAGAGAACACAATCGTCTTTTCAGGCTTTCCAAAATGCTCGTTGGTCTTCGCAATCCACTCCTCGACCACATCACCAACAATCTTGATGCCGCGCTCTTCTATTTCCGATTCTTTCCACTCGCCATCAAATTTTAATTCAGCCCCCTTCATGTCAATTTCTTTTGCCGCGAACATCTTCAGCGGGACTAGCCACTTCTCGTCGATCAAGGAGTTGGTAGTGGTGCTGTTGACAACGTTGCTGAATATATTCCCCATGCCTTTTGAGAACGGGGTTGCGGTTAAACCAATGACAGTAATTGCGGTGTCACCAATATAATCAACAACGCTACGATAGCAGGTGTGGCACTCATCCCATACCAAAAGCTTAGGGGTGTATGGGAGTTCACGACGGGCCAGCGTCTGTGCAGAAACAACTTGAATATGCTCCCAAGGTCTTGCCCTCCAATGATCCGCCTGAATCACGCCGTGAGGCACTCCATAGGAATCAAGCGTCGCTGAAGTCTGATCAATAAGAGCAACCCGATCACATACGAAAAATGACCGTGATTGCTTGTTGTAAGCCTCGCCCAAAAGGAACGAAGCAATCACGGTCTTCCCAGCCCCCGTAGGGGCCACTAGCACTTGTGAGCGGTGGCCGTCCTGCAGCCCCTTTCGTAACTCATCTATGCATTCTTTTTGGTAGTCACGCAGTTCATCAAATTTCATTTCCCGTCTCCGGTTTATTTTTTCTTGGTAACGTGCTTCAGTTGCTGAGTAAGCTCATTGCATGTGTTCTGCCACTGATTCCTCGCCTCAGTCATCGAACGGATCTGCTGATGCAAAGTCATAATCATCGGCATATGCTCACCCTTGCGGATTGCCTCAACAGCAGCTAGTTCTTTTTGAGCCATCTCCAACTCGGAGGCAAGCGAATCGTAAGATTCTGCCAGTTCCTCATACTGCTTCGACAGTTCTTCGTATGCCTTAACAGGGACTGCCTTTCGCGGAACCTTTCTTACGCCATATTTTGGATTGGCAATCGCAGCCCTCTGCTCTTCCTCTGACTTATCGGCTAACTTTGCAGCATCATCAATAGATATCTTCCCATCCGATACCGCCTGCTGCACTTCATCGATGGATAAAGTGGCTCTTCGGGCCTTTTGCATCGTTGGTTTGCTTACCCCAGCCAACTCTGCAGCCTGATTTAAAGTTATAATTTTATAACTTTCTTTTGCCCTATCCAGACTCTTGGAAAGCCTGCCTGAGCCTTCCTGCCAGTCCGTCAGCTTGGCAAGAATCATTGCCCTGATACCAGCAGAAAGATGCCTGCGATGTAAGTTCTTAGACAGAACAAAACTAACAGGATCATCCCCATCGTACTCAAGCATGGGAGGCTTCATAACCTTTAGTTCCTGACAGGCGCTATAGCGATGCCATCCGTCAAGGATCTTCCCCTCAAAAACAACAATTTTTTCCCGCACTCCGTTCTGGTCAATATCGTCAATTAGCTCTTTGAATACCTCTGGCAACATTCCGGGGAACGCAGCACTTAACGGATGCTGTTCAAACTTTTTCATTTCTTCTCCAGTTCAGGCCAAATCTGCGGCCATAGTTTAGGAAACAACTGCTTGCGTCCAATGACGCCCTTCGTTTCTTTTTCCAACGGATACGCCAACAGCACAAGCTTCCACGGTGGTATCTGTTTGTGTCTCCAGTCACTCACTGTTGACCAAGCACTACCACTCAATGCTGCAGTCTTCGACGTTCCCCCTAGTAGATCGATAATCTCTCCGGGGCTTAACTTTTTCATACCACCTCCAAGTAATTAGGAGTTGACAGGTTATTCTACTTAGCGAATAATTGCAACTGTCGCTGCTACGGCGACCCGAAGAAAAGGAGAAGACCTTGCAAGAATGGTTCCATCAGCAACAACTAGAACGCCAACAGATGTTGGAAGAAGCACTGCTTCGCGCAGAGCGAAAAGAAGCAAACGAGCATGACTGGAAGGTCATATATTTTGAATGTGGAATGACAAGGAGAAGTAAAAATGAGTCTACTGATATCCGAACCTAAAGGTGGCGACCATGTTCTGGTCCCCGAAGGAAACCATCTTGCGCGTTGCTATCGCGTCATTGATATGGGGACACAAAGGTCTGTTTGGAATAACGTTGAGAAGGCGGTCAAGAAGGTGCAGATCGTTTGGGAACTGCATGGAGAGAACGACGCTGGTGAGCCGTTGATTACTGAGGACGGTCGCCCATTAGCCATATCTCGTCGCTTTACGCCATCGCTTGCGGAGAAGGCTTCTCTAAGAGCGTTCTTAGTTTCTTGGCGCGGTTGTGATTTTACTAGGGAAGAAGGGAAAAAATTCCACTTCAAGAACATCTTGGACAAGTGGTGCATGTTGAACGTAACGCACAACGTCAGCGATAAGGACAAAAAGACCTACGCCAACATCACTTCCGCAACCAAGGTTCCAGTAGCTATCCAAAAGGCAGGGCTTCCTGACGGCATAAACCCTCTGTGCTGGTTTGACATCGACTCCCCAGACATGGAGGTCTTTGAGACTTTCCCAGACTACTTGAAGAAGATCATCTCTGAGACTCCAGAATGGAGAATGAGGACAAGTAAGGTTACTGATGAAGCCCCAGACGACGACATACCTTTTTAGTTGTGCTAGTTGTCGATATAGCGCGTGGCACAAGGCGGGGCTGATCTGTACCAAGCAGCCCCGTTTTGCCATCAAGGTTTGTGAGCAATTTGAATACCAACCCGGAACCGACGAGAAAGAGAAATATGAGCCTTGTGATTTCTGACAAAGACCACCCAGCGGAATCTACGCACTGGTACACAAAGGATGGAGTCCCTGCATACGAGACTGAGGCGAAGAATGGATCCATGAGGTCTACTACTTTGCGCGATGCGCGGGTAAGGAATCTTGTCCCGTCGGTAACGACTATTACAAAATCTGCTGCTAACCACGGGCTACAGAATTGGATGCAGGAGCAGATCTTAATGGCGGCAATGACTCTTCCAAAGATTGAGGGGGAGCCAATAAACACTTTTTTGGATAGGGTAAGAAAAGACTCAAAAGAACACGGTCGTATGGCTGCGGAACGCGGGACGGCTATTCATGCATCCGTAGAGAGCTATTACAAAGGCAACGGATCCAAAGACCACCCAGTGCATATACAGGGTGTAAGAGCCGCAATAGAGAGTCGGTACGGCATGTTGCCTTGGATAGCAGAGAAGGCGTTCTCCTGTGACTATGGTTTTGGAGGAAAGGTCGATCTGTGCTGCGAGAGTGCAGTCATAGACATCAAGTCAAAAGAGTTTGATGAGGACTCTCTGCCAAAAGGTTTTGACGAAAACGTTATGCAGCTTGCGGCGTACCGAGTGGGCCTAGGAGTCCCTCTATCTAATTGCGCCAACGTGTTTGTGTCAGTAACAAATCCCGGGCTGGTCCATATAGTGGAATGGTCACAAGAAGACCTGTCAAGAGGATGGGAAATGTTCTGCGGACTGCTCAATTACTGGTATGCAAAAACAAAGCTTGACAATGTACGGATACCCGTATAGTCTGTATACTCATTCATGGAGAAACCAAATGGAGAGAGATGAGGAGTCAACCCGTAGCGCAAGATTGCTTGCTGCTGTTGTCGTTCAGGCAATACAGGATGCCTGTATTGCACCACTCAGGGGGGGGAGGCTTCAGGCAAAACCCAACCCTATGGCTGTCGATGCAATAAAGTTTATCTACGATGGGTATGCACAAAAATATCTGGAAGCTATCGGCATGTCATATGAAGCATACATCCAGAGGCTGAACAGGGAGATGCACAAAAGAGAACCAACATTACCTAAGGCTCCCATATCTACTGATCAGAAAAGATGCTTTTGCTGGAACAAACGGTGGTACGACGCAAACAAAGATTTCATCAATTTAAATCAACCGATGGAGATTGACAATGATGTCCCTGACCGCCCAAGCAAGAAAGCTGCACCCCAACCGTCGCAACGGAGCAAAGTGGGTGATGGCAATCCGTTACCTTCGCCGGAAAAATCTGTGGGTGCTGGATAAATTCAGCCGCAAGCCCAACTGGACGCTGCCGCAATGAGCGATATCCACACTTGCAATTTTTTCTGCGAGAAACCCGCTTGCATCAAGGCGCAGCGGGACGAGATGCGCGGTTGGTTTTTTGACACGCAAACTGTCGCAGCTTTGCATCAGACAATCGCCGCGCTGGAGCGTGAATGCGAGAAACACAAGAACGCAGTGCTGGTCTACAACCAAGACTGCATTGCGGCAGAGGCAGCTTTGCAGAAACTTGCCGCAAGCGAGCCGGTGGGGTGGGCCTACATTCATGAGGGCCAATTGGAGGAAATGGGATGGGGGTTGCCGCCGGATGCGGTTGAGAATGAGGCGACACTGCTCTACGCCGCCCCGCAGCGCACATTCGACGAGGGGATTGAGGCTGCGGCGAATCAATTCCCACGACACCTTGCTGTCACTCAGGATCAAGCAGACTTCGCCAATACGATCCTGCGAGCCATCCGCGCACTCAAGGAGTCAAAATGACTCGCGCCTGTAAGTACTGCGGCAGCAGATTCCCCCATATCCTTTTTGCAGATGGATGTGAGTGGATGACAGACAAGGACGATATGGCGCACAAGTGCCAGTGTGGGTCTGTTAAGTTCTGTCTGCTGAAGTCGGGGGAGATTGAATGCTCCAAGTGTTCAACAAAGCAACAGCTTGTTTGGAGGAAGCCATGAGTGACACGAAGCACATTACCACACCTGAATGCGGATTCGACCGCAATAGTACGCATTCGACAAGGAGCTATATCTGCATGTGCGGGTGGGTAGAGCACCCCGCCGTCACGTTGAGCCCACTTGGGCGAGAATTGATCAACGCAGCGAAGTTGGAAGCGGAGAACGCTGCGCTGCGGGAAGATGCCGAACGATACAGGTGGTTTAGGTTGCAGGGGCTGTGGGACGCAGACCGATTTCCGTGGCCCCATGGGTTTGAGTACCCCGAAGGAATATTACAAGATGAAGGAAAGATGCTGGACGCCGCCATCGACGCAGCGAGGAAATCATGAGTGGTGGAAGCATGGACTACCTGTGCTACAAAGTTGAAGAGGCGTCGTTTGCGCTTATAACTCCAGAGCGCAAAGCATTCAAAAAACACTTGCGGCTAGTTGCCAAGGCACTCAAAGCAATTGAGTGGAACGATTCTGGCGACGGTGCAGCCGATGAGGAGGAACTGATTCGCAAATGCCTTGGAGAAGTGGCGGTACTTGATGCGTGCGTAGAAGATGCGCGACGGGTATTACAAGAGCTAACTGAGGAATTGGAGAAAGTGAACATCAAAGATGGTAAAGGAAAAAACAATGGCATTTAGCCCACTGCCAAGGGACTACGACGAAGCTATCAAAGAAATCAACGTGTGGAGAGCAAAATACATACGCGAAGCACGAGATGAAATTGAAGCCCAGCGGCGGCAGGTCGCGGAGTCGAAGCAGCTTTGCGACAGCCATGTGTCGAGCATCGCTCCGCTGAAGGAACGCGCAGAGAAAGCCGAGGCAGAGAACGCTGCGCTGCGGGATGACGCAGAGCGGTATCGGTTCGTAAGAAAAGTGAATGCTTTTGCAATAGTTGAGTATTGCGGAATGTTTGGTCCCAAAGAACTCAAAGGTAAGAAACTTGACAAAGCAATCGATGCAGCGAGAGAGAAAACGAGGAAGAAATGAACAAGCACATCATAGTTGAGGAGATGCCGCACGGTGTGCGGAGCATGATCTTGAGTGCGGTTCTTAGCTGCTCAATGTTTTTCTTTCTAGGTTTTTTTGGGAGAGACGTATGGAACTATTATCATGTCGGCAATGTGGCAAACGGGCAAGCTCAGTGTGCGCCCGATCAGACTGCTGGAGCACCGAGGCGAACGTTGCAATGGAGACTGCCCGACGATCCAAAGAAGTAGCCGCAGAGAATCGGGACGAGCAAAAGTTAGCTGTGCTTCAGTTTCCACAGAACTTTGATTCCGTAGCTGCGTGGGCTGAGAAGCTAGGAGCACAACGTAAGACGGACCGGGATGCGGTACGCAGGATGGCGAAAGAAACGGTGTACTCCGCTATGACGTATGCAGCGATAGCTAGGAGTTTGTGATGACATTAGCAGAATACGAAAAGAACCGCGCAGCGTACACCGAGTACCTGCTGATGTGCGTGAGGATTGGCGACTGGCACGGAGTATCAGATGCGGCTAATGATCTTCGGGTGCTGGATGCAAAGATGAGCGTTATTGAGGGAGGGTATAAGAAATGATTGACCACGAATTAGTAGCAGACACGAAAGACGAACTTCTGGAGATGATCCAGCAATACCGCAACCGCTATCCGAACGAGGGGTACGGAACGACGATCTGGGTGCCATTGAAAGATGGCGAAATCTGGAAGGCACGAGTACAAAGGGCAAGCTCATGCGACTAAGCGACAAGATCAAGGAAGCCCTAGTAGAACCCAAGCACTTCAAGCAGATCGAAGATATTGTCGGTAAGCAAAAAGAATTTCTGCTGGGGATAACGCTGATGGACATGGCAGCGAAGGGGGATATTCATTACGCCGAGTCCGACAAGTATCAGACAGAGAACACCATGTACTCAATGAAACCACTCCCGCCGAATTACAGGCATCCATTGCGGGATGAGAGTGTTACGCCGAGGAAGAGATGACAATAAATTACAGGAGGAACAACCATGAGCGGTAAAGATGAGTTTTTGCACATAAAAAGCACGCTAACCGAGCCACCAGCGCAGCCAGACAAAGGCGGCGTCTATCTCAAGGGTAAGGTATTGCAGATGTGGACGGGGAATGGCTGGAAGAAGCTGCTTGACTTAAATAGTCCGACGTACACACTAAGTTTTGCCCATTGGGACAAAGAAGAACGTCTCCCAATCTGGGTTGCGCCTGTAAAGGCTACATTATGAGGATGAATTTTGCTGGGGATCACGCTGATGGATATGGCAATCAAGGGAAAGATTCACTACAGTTACGCCGAGGAAGAGATGAACGATTACTCAGAAAATTTGATTAAGATTTCAGAATATCGACATAAAGCACAGCTTGCCATTCTGGATAAAAAATGGATGGTAGCCTGCGCGTACCTAGACATCATTGTTGAAAGCGCAAATAACGCTAAAATCTATTCGATGGAGCAGCTTGATGAAATCGTCAAAAAACGACATGGTAAATCACCCGCCGCACTACAAAATGGGTCGATTTGAGGTCATTGACATTCTGGAAGATTTGGCGCATGACGATCCTCTTATCTGGCAAGTCTTGAAATACTGCAGCCGATACAAACATAAAGGCAAGCCACTGGAGGATCTTAAAAAAGCACGCTGGTACTTAGATAGAAAAATAAGTCAAATGGAGAAAATATGAACTACGAACGCTGCCCCGTTTGCAACATCCCTATGTTTGATACCGATAAGCCTCTGTGGTGCAAGATTAGGGATTGCTCTAAAACGCAACAACGTTATCCCACAGAGAAGCATACAAAGGATCTTCAATTAGGAGAAAAAGATGCAAGAAAAATGGGCTGATATTTCGGAGGATGGACACCCAATGATCGATTGGGAGGAGGCCGTAAGTAACGCTATGGCCTTCGACAACGGACGTAGGGACTATGACTCGTCCCTAGGAAAGCTTTTCGTTGCAATCCAACGCATGGCATTTGAGCGGGGCTTTGAGGCAGGTATGGACGCCAAGAATCCTATCGACAGACTTCTTGCAAGAACAATGGGGAACGCATGACAAAACAAGAGCTAGAAAATTTGGTCAAACAGGTCTACTTTCAATGCAACAACAAAAGCCCAGATGGGCTTTACCCAGTGGAGGTAGACTTGGTTGAGTTTTCAGAGAAACTTATTGCCGTCTTCGAATCCCAAGTTGATTTTCAGGCGGAGTTTTCTCAAGACCAGTCCGAAGGGGGAAAAATCTTTCCAAAAGATTAGCCCCCTGTTCTTTGGAATATTCCCTGCCTGCGGCTCCAAGTCCAGCGACCATTGCTATTGGAGCCGTTATAGGCAAAGTTACGGGGGCTAACATTCCGACCCCGCTAGATAAGCTGCCCAAGCCAGATAAAGTGGCACCAGTAACATCTCCTTCATTAAACCGATCCAAAGCGTTTTGTCCTTCAAATACAGCACCAGCACCTCCTGCGGCACTTCCAAGTATTTTTGACATTCCAAAAATTGAAGATGCCAACCTTGGGTTTTTTGCTGCTAACTCAGCAAGAATTTGAGAGTACGTTTTGGATTTTGCCGGGGTTTCCGGAAGCATAAGACTAGCTCGTTCTGGAACAAGTTTATATTGGCTGCCTTCGCCGCCAAATAATTTTTTAATTTTATCTTCAGCCTCTATAGCTTTTAATCTTAATTGATGCGCTTCTGCTTGAGTTCTGGCACGAAGAGCCTCTGGGTCATCCATCCCAGCCGAAATAGCCCAGTTGCCAGTCATTTTCCCGCCTGCTGGCGATGAGGCAATCCTACCTCCCGGAGGCGGCATACCCAATGCAGATGCGGCAGCTTCTGGCGTGATTGACCCAGATTCAATCAACTTTTGCAATATCTTTTGGTTTGAGTTATTCCCAAATAAACCGAACACGCCGTTTTTAACAGCGCGTCCCACACCATAAGCAGCCCCAAGACCGCCTCCTACCACCGCAGATTCTAATGACTGAGAGGGTTTTGGACGAGGGGGTTCTGTCTGTTCTTCTTGCCCTTTGCTCTGATAACTAAATTCATCAGAATTTTTGGATTCTTCTGCTGGTGGAAAACTAATATTTTTGGGCGCGTCAATGCGGTTGTCGGTATCAGGAGCGCCAATCGGGTTATAAACAAAATTATTATCGGAATTTTCCATAATTATGCCTATAAATTATTTAAGATACTTTGATCGGATATTTTTAAGACTATCATCAAAAGAATCGTAATATCTTTGATATTGAGGCGATGCAATAAAGTCAGATGCATTTTCTCCTCTATTACGAGCCTCATTTATTTTTTGGTACAAGAATTGCCTAAACTTTCCTTTTGCCATCATTAGTTCAGATTTGTACTGCAAAACTGTTGGGTTGTCATTTCTTAACAGACCTGCCTCCGCATACATTGTACGTTCCGTATTAGAAACAGATCCTTGCCCTGCATTTTGCTCTCTGGTAATTGCCGCGTTTATGTTTCTACCTGCTTGTATCACCGCCGTATAAGCATTTTTTTCGTCCGGATTACGAACAAAGTCCCCTATTGCCTCACGAATAGCAGGCATTCCCATTGTATAGTTTCCAATTCGGAATGCCTCTTCAAGTATCTTAACAAGCCCCGGTGCAATTCCCGGTCCGGACAAAACGTCAAATGCTTTTTTGTTTTGGTTAACAATGTCAAAAACACTGTTTGCCTCACTATAAAGAGAACGACCAGCATCTGAACGGGCAAGAAAATCGTTAATAATTTTTTGTTCGGCTTTTACTCTTTCCTGTCCCGCTGTTGTTGACACATCCTGTTGTATTTTCTCTTGAGCAGCAGGTGATAGGATTGGAAATCCACTTCTCTGGTCGTAAGTCAATTGTGTTTGGGGAACTGTTGAAGCTGGGAATCCACCTTGCCCAGTAGATTGTTTTTCAGCGTCCAACTGCCGCAGATAAGCCTCAGTAGCTTCTCTCCTAATCACTGGATCCTTAATAGACCCCAACTGTGTAAAAACCTCTTGAGGAGTTCCGCGAAGCTCTGATGATGCTTGATCGGGGGCAACAGCAGAGCGAATAGATGGTGATTGTGATCCAGAAGAATTTGACGGTGCTGAACCACCTGCTGGGGGTTGGCCCGCAAACTGAAGCAATCTGTTCCGAAAGATTGCCAGACCTTGATTGGCATCAGCCAAGGTCATTTGATTATTTTTCACAGCCTCTTGAATAACCTTAATTGCAGTTATTGCATCTTCCGGTTTCCCAAGAGTTTTTCCAAGAGCATACACCTCTGTTGCAGCGGCTTGCAGCGGTTCCGGCACAAGAGTCCTTACAAACTCAAAATCCTTCTGTGATTCAGGTTTTGTATTATTTTTAATTGCAAGATCAATTTTATATTTTGTAAGATCTTTAAGAGCTCCTGCAGGATCGGTTTGTCCTTGAATAAGTAGCAATCTTTTCGTATTGTTGTCCAGATCGTTGTTAATTGTTCTCTGTTGATTTGGCGCTCCAATCAACGCAGCCGCCTCTGGAGTTGGGCCACTGCGAACACCCGCTTGCTGTGCAATCTTCAATGCTTCATCAGAAGTAATTGGTTTGCCAGCGCCAAACAGCTCACTTTGCAACTGCCTAGCCATTGCATTTTGCTTCTGCAGTTCATACTGAGACTGAGCAAGTTGCGACCTGATCTGATACATCTGCAGTTGTTTTCCATTTTGCCGTTCATTTTCTTCTTGGAGATTGCCAACAGCAGCACCCAATCCTTGGGAGAACGACTTTGCATTAGGATTAGAGAATCCTCTAGCAAGATTTGCGTAAAAGTCAAAACTCGATGGCTTGCTCCGCTCCTCAAGCATGTCAACAAGCTTATTCTGTTGTGCAAGCAGAGCAGCACGAGCCTTAGACAGTTCGTCAAACGCTTCAAGTCCGCCTTGTTCTTCAGCCATGATTGTTCCTTTAATACTTTAATTTTTAGTAGGTTTATATTGGGTATGTATCATTGCCATACGGATAACCTGTCGTTGAATCAAAAGATTCACCCCCTCTACTAGACCCACCAACGTCATACGGATAAAATGTCGTTGGATCAATAGATCCACCACTGGATCCGCCAGAATCGCCACCCCCCTTACCCTTGAAATAATTTAAAATGCTATCAACAGGAGTGCTCTTTAAAATGCTCTCACCCAAAGTGCTACCTCCGGGCATCTTCGTATTCCACAACGCCATCCCACTCGTACCTAAGCCAAAAATCTGACTCAACGGAGAAGAAGTCTGCATTTGTCCGTTTCCAGCAGGTCCGGTCACTGTTTGAGTGGTCCCTGTTGGAACATTCAATCCGCTCATCAAATTGGCATAGTTCTGCAGAGACGTCATCGGGTAATTTCTTTCCGCCTGACTCAGAGTCTGCTGCTGACCTCCCAATGTAGAGAGCGCGTTCAATCCACCAATTCCTTGAGATTGAGCTTGGCTGCTCAAATTACCCAAAACGTTCGCGGTGTTCAATCCAAGGTTCTGTTGATTCTGAGCGGCGGTCAAGGCATTGTTGAAGCCAGTATTCATTGCCTGAGTCTGTTGAGCAGTAATATTCATCGCTGCATCACGCGCAGCCTTAGCCCTAATATCTTGCGCCCTAGAGCCTCCAAACTGACCCGTGGCAACCCCATACGACGTCATCGCAGGGTCTGTGAATTCCCTGAATTGCTGAGTCCCCAAGTCGCCAATCGATTTAACAACCGACTGGGTGTAGGGGTTCATGTAATTCCCAATCAGGCTCGTAGTCGGCGTTGCTGCAACGTTGCCAGCCGCTGTAGTGGCTTGCGCTAGAGCAGGCGCACCCGCTCCAATGGCTGTTGGCGCAGTGCTGTAAGCCAAGTTCTGCAGCGTTGAGGCAGGGGCAATCCCTCCCTGATTAACAGCCGCCTGACCAGATGTGGATAGACCGCTGAGGAAGTTGCTGTACCAGTCAGGAGCCGTTGTCTGAGCAGTCTGTGTCTGCGTGACGTTGGGATTCACTTGCGGGTTAAATATTGATGGCAAAGCCATGTTAGCTCCTGTATTTGCAGTTGTTGCGCCTACCACCCCCGCCAAAGCTCCCGTATTTGGGATAAAAGGCCCGGGAGTGGGGGTTGTGGGGGGGGTTGCAACTGGATTTTGTTGATTTGGATTTATACCCGTAGATAAACCACCAGTTGTTTGAGTTGCAACTGGATTTTGTTGATTTGGATTTATAACCGTAGATAACCCGCCAGTTGTTTGAGTTGGTACAGTATTTTGCTGATTTGGATTTATAACAGTAGATAACCCGCTAGTTGTTGGATTTATTGATGTTTGAGTTTGCGTGGGGGTCGGTGCGGCATTAGGTGCAAAATTACCGTATTGATCGTATTCCTGTTGGGCGAACCCACTTTTGCCCTGTGCATCAGTTCGCATCCTGTTCAAAGCATATGAATATTGATCTCGCGTTCCATAAGACGCTTCGTTGCGTAACCTGTCTTCTGGACTTGCTCCTTCGCCATAACGAAACATAGGCATATTAAGCCGAGCCATTGGATCTTGACTGAAATTTAATCCCTCATAGTCAGACGCATTTACCCGGCTATATGGTGAAGCCTGTGGCGTTGACGGCAAACCACTAGTTCCCTTATCTACTTGTGGCTGTACACCACCCGTCTGGTGAAAATACTTTGATAGATCCGTAAGTTCAGGAAACTTCAATCCCCCAAAGTTAGTGCTGCCATTTTCATTCTGAAGTGGGGTAGGGTTATTAGTATAATAATTTTGATATGCATCATTCTGCGCTTTTTGGCTATCAACATACTGGTTCATTACATCTTGAGGTATGTCGGAATACCAAGACTGTTGATTACCAGCGCCGGGCATGCCGCCGCCCTTTCCAAATGTTTTGTTGGCTATATCATAAGACCAGCTACCATTATCCGCCGGTTGCTGTTGATTAAAAAAGTCTTGCAAATTCTGTGACCAGCCATAATTTGAATAATCCTGAATACCGTCCCCTTGCCTTATTCTGGTATTACCGGTCTGTGGGTTCGGTCCAAAATCTGATCTATAAACAATTCCACCAGCACCATCTGACACGGGGCCGCCCATTTGTGGACTCTGCGGAATATTAGTGTCAAAATGGGGTAGCAAAACATCATTACCAAGATTACCAGTGTCGCTTGGATACCCTGTTGACATCATGACTTAACCCCTCTTGCCGTCTTCAAATAAGCCATCGGACTTTTTGCTTTTGGCGGAATGTCATTCACCGGCGCAGATCGTTTGTGCTTCCTAATCTCTTCTCGCATCCTGTCAAGAACGGCAGATCCTGCTTTTGTGGATCCGTCGCCCAAAGCCGCCACCGTATCAGCATCAAAAACATACTCACCATCCGACAACATAGTAGGAATGTCGTCCGATTGCCCTGTTCCCGGACCACCCACCGCAAAACCTCTCTGGTCGTGCTTGGCGTAATAACGACCCTCTGGCCCCGGAATCATTTCTTTGTTAATTGTAAAATTACGACTAGCCAACACATTTGCCAAGTGAGGATGAATACTCCCGCCGTGAGCGGCAAATGGAATCCTGCTCATGCTCATGATTGGATCCAACTGACGCAAAGACTGCATTTGCCTAGCAGAATAACCCGCCGAAGGAACAGCCCCAGACACTTCGCTGG
>Ga0114969_10000880_pt1 | contig 25772 bp, 22 predicted proteins | sample M_130807_MF_Meta_FD_87316 | JGI IMG/M metagenome (GOLD analysis project Ga0114969, IMG submission 87316) | Freshwater microbial communities from Lake Montjoie, Canada to study carbon cycling - M_130807_MF_MetaG | ecosystem: Environmental > Aquatic > Freshwater > Lake | place: Lake Montjoie...
GTCGCAGAATACCAATTGGGTCGCGGCGTGGGGCACCTCGCAGCAAGGCTTGTCGGACCAAAAAATCAGCAATGCCTCCTTGCGCCTGATCGCACGGGTGACCGTTCCCGGCGATGCCGTGCGCATCCGACTCGACAACACGTTCGGCAAAACCCCGGTGACGTTTGCCCATGCCACCATCGGTCCGCGCGTGCGCGGTCCAGCGCTGGCGGCGGGCCTGATCAAGCCGGTGACGTTCGGCGGGAAGGGCAGCGTCACAATCCCGGCGGGGGGCACAGTGGAAAGCGACGCCGTCGCAATGCGCGTCGATGCGCAACAGGATTTGGGCGTCAGCCTCTTCGTGACCGGCGCGGACGTGCAGCCGAGCCAGCACAACAACGCGCAGGTAACATCCTATCTGACGGACGCGAACGGCGGCGACCAAACCGACAGCGCCGACGGCAAGGCATTCACCGGCAAGACCACCTCCATGTATTGGCTGAAATCCATCGACGTGCGTCCTGCGGGGCAAGCCAGCGCCATCGTCGCGTTCGGCGATTCCATCACCGATGGCACCTGCACGACGCTGGATGCGCATGACCGTTGGGAAGATCTGGTGTCGCAGCGGCTGGCGCTGCAAAATCCGGTCCGCTTGGCGGTTGTCAACGAAGGCATCGCCGGCAACACCGTGATGAATCTTCCCGGCTACAATCCGGTGATCAATTCCCCCATCGGCGTGGACCGCCTCGACCGGGACGTGCTGTCTCACCCGGGCGTTTCGCATGTGGTGTTTTTCGAAGGCACCAACGACCTGCGCCGCGGCGCGACCGCCGAGCAGCTTATCGACGGGATGAAGAACGTCATCGGACGGGTGAAGGCCAAGGGCATCAAGATCATCGGCGCCACCATCATCCCGCGCCACGCACAGGTTCCCGGCGTCGCGGATACCGGCTGGAGCGAGGAGAAGAACAAAATCCGCCTGCGGGTAAACGAGTGGATCAAGAAGGAAGCCGGCTTCGATGCCGTTCTCGATTTCGACGCCGTCGTGCGAGACAAGGAAAAGCCGGAGCTGATCGCGCAAGCCTACAATTGCGGCGACGGCGTGCATCCCGCCCCCATCGGCTATTTCCAAATGGGCAAATCGGTCGATCTGACGGTATTCACCAAATAGGCTGCGGGCCTTTGGTTAGAAGTCCGCTTTCGCCGCGGTCGGTATGGGTTCGACGGCCCGCTCGAAGAAGCCTTCGTTGTTTTCGGCGCAGACGTTTTCGGTCAGCGGCCCCTGCTCGACGCGGCGGTAGCGTTGCATTGCGCGCCAGGGTGTCGTGAACGCACCGGGATCCTCGACCGTCGCGATAGCTTCGATCGCCTTGCCGCCTTCGATCAGCCGATAGCGTTCGACGACATGCAGCTTTTCGCTGTGCGGCGTGCGGAATTGATCCACGAAGGTGCGTGTGTTCAGCCCGATCGTATCGACCACCAGCGTGTCGCCGTTTTCGTAATGGCCGATAGATTCGCCGAACCAGGACGGCTTCACATTGGGCGAGTGCTTGTCGGTCATGTAGATGTGCCGCACCATTTGGTCTTCCTGCCAAATGAGCGTCACCACTTTGGGCGTCTGCAGGAAGAAAACCGGCGTTACCGGATACAGCATCCAGGTGGGCACACCCACCGGCCAGCACCTCTCCTTGGGCGTGTACACCGCTTCGCCCGCAAGCACGCGGGTGTTCACCTTGCGCAATTCCTCACGCACCCAAGGCTGCAAAATCGGGTTGGTCAGATCGGCGACATGGAATGTCGGCTGAATGCCCATGCGCGTTGCGTAGGTGTTGTCGATATAGGGATGCGCCGGATCGGACATCACCGGTCCCGGCCCGCCATCCGGCGGCGGCAGGAAATCATCGCCAATGGGCTCCTTGCTGTCGGGCACGCCGGCGATCCAACCGACGCGCGAATCCATGCCGAAATTCGGGATGGCGTTTTCAGCGGCGGAAACCGGCCACAAGGCCGCGCCGCCAAGAAGCGCGGTCAGGATGGCGGCTGCCTTCAGAGGCTTGCTTAGGGAGCGCATGGGTTAAGCCTTTCGCGCCGGAACTGGAACGGGAATATCGGCGGTTTTCAATTGCACCGCACCGAGCGTGCTGTGCGTGGTGAAATAAAGGGTTTTCCAATCATCGCCGCCGAACGCGATATTGGTCGTCTGCGGCTGGCCGTGAACAATGCGGCCTAGCTTTTTGCCGGACGGATCGATGATGTAAATCCCGCCCGGACCGCCGGTATAAAGATTCCCCGCAGCATCGACCTTGAAGCCATCCGGCCCGCCCGGTTCGGCCCCTTTCAGATCGGCGAAGACGCGCTGCGTTTGCGTCAGCAGCAAGCCATTGCCGGCGACGTTGAAGGCGAAAATCTGTGTACGGCGCGAATCGCCGATATAGAGAATTTTTTCATCGGGCGAGAATGCGAGGCCATTCGGCAAAATCAGATCGCGCGTCAGAAGATTGACCGTTCCGAGATCGGGAGACACGCGGTAAACGCCGTTGAAATCCAAATCCCAGGGCTGCGGCAGATCGGGAATGTTCCACGGATCGGTGAAATAGATCGAGCCGTCCGACTTCGCGATGACATCGTTCGGCTTGTTGATGCGCTTGCCCTGATAGGAATTGGCAACCACGGTGGTGCTGCCATCAGGCTCCAGGCGCGTGACGCGACGGGTCAAACCTTCGCAGGAGATCAGCCGCCCATGCGGGTCGCGCGTGTTGCCGTTCGCGCCATTGGTCTTCTCGCGAAAGACGCTGGTGCCTTGGCCCGGCGTGTATTTGATCAGCTTCTGCTCGCCGATGGAGCTGAAGAGAAGATAGCCGCCCTCATGCCACCACACCGGCCCTTCGGTGTTGCCGCCACCGCCAAATCCAGTCGCCAGTGTGCGGATCGGTTCGAACACGGAGATAATCTTTTCCAGCGCGGGATCGAATTGCTCGATCCGGGGTTCAAGCCCGGCCGCGAACGCTCTTTTGTATGGCACAAGCCCAAGCCCGCTCGCCGCGGTCAGCTCAAGCATTCGGCGTCGCGTAATCGTTGCAGGCTCCAGCATGTCCTCCCCCGATTTCATGCACGTTGCAGAATGCGTGGTTCTTTCCGCCGGGGCAACGGGGCGGCGTCAGCAAGCTCCCGGCAAGGACTCTTTTTTCTTGTATGGCTTTGAGCGGGCTGACAATCCTTGGTGATTGGAACCCCACGAAGGAGAAAATATCGCATGACGAGTTGGCGCGCCGATCCGCTTGTTTGGGGGCACGGGCCTTCGGTTTTGGAGGTATTCCTGGAGCCGACCTGTCCGTTTTCCGTCAGAGCGTTTGGAAAGCTGGACGACCTTCTAGCGCAAGCGGGTGAGGATCGCATCACTATCAAGATGCGCCTGCACTCACAGCCCTGGCACATGTATTCGGGCGTGATCGTGCGGTGCATCATTGCCGCCTCGACGCTTCAAGGCGGCAAGGCTGCGGCCAAAGCCGTTATGGCTGCGGTGGGCGCCCATCGTGAGGAATTCGAATTTGACCACCATGCCGGCGGCCCCAACCTCGACGCCACGCCCAACGACATTATCCGGCGCATCGAGCGTTACAGCGGCATCAAGCTCGCCGAGGCGTTTGCCATTCCCGATCTCGACCGCGAGGTAAAATGGCACACCAAATACGCCCGCCAAAACGGCATCCACGGCTCGCCAACCTTCATGGTCAACGGGCTGGTTCAGCCCGACATGGGCAGCGGCGATCCGGTGGCGAACTGGGTCTCGCGGTTATTCCCGTGAGGCGCGCGGTCTGAGAAAAGCGGGACTCGGACAGAACAGGGCGTGCTCTCCGTTTCCCCTTACGCAGGGCGTCTTGGCTGATGCCTTGGGCGTCAGCGCGATTCATGTGAACCGGATGTTGCAGCACCTTTGGCGAGAAAAAGTGATTTTCTGCTCCGACGGCACTCTGGAAATTATCAACCGTCGCCGTGTCGCCGAAACTCTGCAGCGTGTCGTGACACACGGCTGGCGCTAAGTTGCGGCCCCCGCCGTTCACTCAGGTAAGTGGTGCTCCAGAGCGGCGATTCCCACCGTCAAACCTCAGGTCTCGCGCAGTCATGCCCTTCCATCAAGCTTATGGGCTAAACTAATCTGGTATGGCCGGGCTCGCCTGTTTGCGACGCCGGTGGCGCTTGCGTTCATAGCTACAGAACTGTTGCGCAACCACCTCGCCAATAGCGGTTTCCTTTTCAATCTGCGTCCGCATCCATACGCCCAGTTTTAAAATCCATTGAAACTCTTCCGCGCCATAGTGCCACCGGTAGTTGTTGCAGATGGAGTGCGCTGGCAGGTAGTTCTCCACCTTGTGCTTCCCACCAGTGCCATGAGCCGATACGTGATCCGCTTGCCACTTTTTGCCCGCTATTTCACCGCCACAGATGTGACAACGACCACCTGTCTTGCGTAGCACTGTGTCGCGCTCACGTTTAGAAAGCGCCATTCGTGGAGGACGGCTGAGCCGCCCAGAGACGACACGATTTTTCCGTACGCTATGAAGGTCCCGTAGCGCCGCTGCGAAGGCTGTAGCGTCTTTAAATATTTGGTCTGCGCGCATTTTGGTCCGCCCCGTCCCTCGCAGTGTGGTTGCTTTCTGGTTCATCTCGCGTGTCTGGGTGCCTTAGCGATCGAATTTACCCCGACCAACTGCTTCAGCTGCTCAACGGCATGTGCTTGGCGCTTGCGAGGACCTTGATCTCTGGAGAATTCAGGGAATTCCTGGCTCCCGACTCAATGTAGAGCCGGGTGGTGCCGCCTGGGTGACTCGAACACCCGACCCCATCATTACGAATGATGTGCTCTACCGGCTGAGCTAAGGCGGCCCGCTTTGGGCGCGCGGAAAATAGGCGGGTCCGCGGCCCCGTGCAATCATTCTTACGGGTTAAAGCGATTTCTCTTTCGTCTCCCTTAATCGCCGCTGTTTGCCAAAGCGGTCGAAGCCGAATTGCATGCAAAGCGCGCTCAATTCCCTCTCCACCGCAGGGGGAGAAGGTCAGGGCTTGTCCCGCCGAAGCCATTTGGCGAAGGCGGATGAGGGGGCGGTCTATCCGCTGCTCCGGCGGAGATCAGATGTCATCAACTTCGCTGGTTGAGGGTTCTCCCCCTCACCCCGGCCCTCTCCCCCGCTGGGGGAGAGGGGGATTGAGCGAAAATTGGCGCGTTCAGCGCAGACGCACGGTTGCCATGTTGACGCCGGGCTGAAGCACCACCGCAGCCCCGTCGTAATTGTCGCGGGCGACGCCGTTGGAAACCCCTGATGGTTCGCCCATTTCCCAGCGGCCGTCATTGTTCACGTCCTGCACCGCTTTGACCGCATAGGTGCCCGGCGGCAACCGCTCGAACGTCACCACAACATTGCCGGCAATCTTACCGATTTCCCGCTTGAACAATGGCGTGTCGGGCAGCACCGGAAAGGTCGCCTCGTCGTAGACCCCGACCCGCAATGTTCCGCCGGCGGGCGTGACGCCCTCAACAGTGACGCGCAAACTGGCCGCCAGCGGCGCAGGTGCCCCCTGCGCCGTCGACACGATCATCCCGGCGGCAAGAACGCACCGCGCGAGAGCGGGGAGATTAGCCAAGCCGCGGCTCGAGCTTGCGGCAGGCGTCGATCAGGCCCTGTACCGAGCCGACCGATTTGTCGAACTGAGTACGCTCTTCCGCCGTCAGGTTCAGCTCGACGATGCGCTCAACGCCGCCTTCGCCAATGACCACCGGCACGCCGCAGTAAAGGTCCTTCAGACCGTATTTGCCATCAACATAGGCAGCGCAGGGCAGCACGCGCTTCTTATCGCGCAGGTACGATTCCGCCATCGCGATCGCGGACGAAGCCGGGGCATAGAAGGCCGAACCCGTCTTGAGGAGCCCGACGATTTCGGCGCCACCGTCACGGGTGCGTTGCGTGATCTGGTCGAGCCGCTCTTGGCTGATCCAGCCCATCTTCACCAGTTCGGTCAGGGGAACGCCCGCAACCGTGGAGAAGCGCGGCATCGGCACCATGGTGTCGCCATGGCCGCCCAGCACAAAGGCCGAAACGTCTTCCACCGAAACGGAAAGCTCTTCGGCGATGAAGTGGCGGAAGCGCGCGCTGTCCAACACGCCCGCCATGCCGACCACGCGGTTGTGCGGCAAGCCGGAAAATTGGCGCAGGGCCCACACCATCGCGTCCAACGGATTGGTGATGCAGATCACGAAAGCATTCGGAGCGTGGGTCTTGATGCCTTCACCAACGGCGCTCATGACCTTGAGGTTGATGCCCAAAAGGTCATCGCGGCTCATGCCGGGCTTGCGCGGCACGCCTGCGGTCACGATCACCACGTCCGCGCCGGCAATGTCGGCATAGGAGTTGGTGCCCTTCAGCTTGGCATCGAAGCCTTCCACCGGCCCGGACTGGGCGATGTCGAGCGTCTTGCCCTGGGGCAGGCCTTCGACAATGTCGAACAGCACGGCATCGCCGAGTTCCTTGAGGCCGATCAAATGGGCGAGTGTGCCGCCGATCTGGCCGCCGCCGATCAACGCGATTTTGCTGCGGGACATGGGAAACTCCTTGGGTCTGAGGGAGAATGGTTGGCCGGGTTAGTAGCGGGCCAAAGGTGCCCCGGCAAGCGGTCGTGCCGCCGCATTTACAGGCGGGTCCGTTGGGGAAGCGTTAACGGGCCGGGGTCAGCCGCGCCAGCGGGATATACCCTACCCCAACCCCGTTCTTACCGACCAAAATCCAATCATAGCCCTTGGCTTTGGCCAGCACGTCCACGGCGGCCCCCGGCTTCAGCTTCGTTTTATCCACCGTGCCCGGATAGATATAGGGGCTGACATAGACCTGGGTTTCTTCGGAGACCGTGTAGCGCGCAGGAGCGGGTTCGTACCCGAAAGGCGCGGGGACCACGTCGTTGCCGAGACGGACATTGTCCAGATTGGCGGTGGCTGCGAAGGCGCTGCCGGCCACAAAAGCAGCCGTCAGCCCGGCGATGGCCCGGCGTGCGAGAAAAGACCCCAATTGCGACATGGCGGCGATCCGATTTGTAGCGGGTGCGAAGATAGCCTTGGCCACGCCCTTTGCCAATTTGCTCGCGCGGCCCGGCCGGCGGTTCCCTGTTTTGGTGCAGCCCAGGTTGGGGTTACACTGGCGCAAAACAATCGGAGGATGAGCGATGCATGTGAGGGTGTTGGCCGCCGCGAGCGCGGCAGCGGTCTTAGCCGCGGTTACGGTCCCGGCCTTTGCGCACCATTCCTATGCCGAATTCGACACCGACAAGAAAATGACGGTCGAAGGCACGGTGAAGGAATTCCAATGGACCAATCCCCATAGCTGGCTGCTGGTGAACGTGCCGAACGCGAAGGGCGAACCCGAACAATGGGCCGTTGAACTCAGCTCGGTTAGTCTGCTTGCCTCGCGCGGCTGGCGCCCCAAAACGGTTGTTCCCGGCGATAAGGTCGAAGTGACGTTTCATCCTATGCGCAATGGCATGAAAGCCGGAAGCTACATGGCCATCAAACTGCCGAACGGCAAGACGATGGGCGATACCGACCGGCTCGGCACGGCGGCGCAATGAGACTCGCGCATCGCTGGCTTGGATATGCCGCCGGTTCGGCATTGGTCGTTTTTTGCACGGCGTCTTCCGCGGCACCTGCGCCCGCGGCGTGGCCCGATTTGAGCGGCATCTACTGGACCAATACGTACAGCCCCAAGATCGTGCCCGTTGGCGGCGGCGATCCGCCCTACAAACCCGAAGCAATGGCCGAGTACCGCAAGAATGCCGACGCGGTGAAGACATATTCCCTCGACGACAAATCGCGCAAAGTCTGCACGCCCGACGGAATCCCCAGGATTTTGCAGAGTCCTTACCCCTTCGAGATCGTGGCGACGCCGAACCGTGGCGAGATTCACATTCTATACGAGCTGAACCACGTCATCCGCCTGATCAGCATCGACAAGCCGCTGCCCCCCGCCGACGAGCTGGAAATCTTTCCGTTCTATTCCGGTCATTCCGTCGGCCATTTCGAGGGCGACACGCTGGTGATTGAAACGGCGGGCTTCAACGAGAAGACGTTTCTCGACAACTCCGGCGCTCCGCATACGGATCAGCTTCGCACGGTCGAGCGCATCCGCAAGATCAATGGCGGCAAGGAGCTGGAGGACGTCGTCACCATCCACGACCCCGGCGTCTTCACCAAGGATTGGAGCGCGCGCTTCGTCTATCAGCCGCGCTCCGATATCCGCATGATGGATTACGTCTGCGGCGAGAAGCACCGCGATCTTTCTTCGGTCAAAGGCGTCGTGCAGCGGCGTTAGAGAAACAATGTCTAAGTCCGTTCGTTTTAACGCACACCTGTCATCCCGGAAGCCGCGTCAGCGGCTATCCGGGACCCACCGTGAAAGCGGTTCGGTGGGTCCCGGCTCGCGCTCGGCTTCGCCTCGCTTGGCCGGGATGACAAGCAAAATTTTATTCCGAAATGCGTCTGCGCTCCGGGAGAACTGACGGCGATGAAGGCAAGAGCGACTTCTGCAATCGTTGCGGCGCTTGTACTGGGCGGCGGGCTGTTTTGGGCTGAAGCACAAAGCGCGCAGGCCGCATCGCAAAACGATGCCATTCCGGATTTTTCATCCGGCGGACGCACCTGGGTTCTGACCAAGGGCACGCAGTTCTACAAAATACCGGGCGATACCGGTCCCGGCCCCGTTGACGACAAGAATTATCCCAATGGGAAATTCGCCGAGCTTGGCGGCGGCGGCGCGCGTACCGTCAACCGCATCGCCGATACTAGCAATCCGATTCTGAAACCGTGGGCGAAGAAGCTGATGGATATCGCCAATGCCCGCGTCGAAAAGGGCGGCATTCCCTTTGTCGATGCGTCGCGCTGCTGGCTGGCGGGCGTGCCAAGCATGTTGCTATTTCCCGGCGAGGCGATGGTGTTTCTGCAAACGCCGAAAGAAGTCTGGCTGCTGTCCAAACGCGATTCCCAGACGCGGCGCATTTTCATGAACGTGCCGCACAGCAAGGACCCCGGCTATTCCATGGCTGGCGAATCCGTCGGCCATTACGAGAACGGCGACACGCTGGTGGTGGACACCATTGGCTTGGACGACAAAGGCCCGCTCGACCGCTACCGCACACCGCACACCAAGCTGATGCATGTGGTGGAGCGCTTCAAACTCGCCCCCGATCGCAAGAGCGTAGACATCAGCTTCACGGTGGAAGATCCCGGCACTTTCACCATGCCGTGGAAGGCACACGTCACCTGGCGCGCAGGGACCCCGCCGCGTTCGGATCATTGGGAAGAAGACATTTGCGCGGACAATGGCGACGGGTACGGCTTCGATCCGGAAGAGCTCGTTCCCTCACCGCACGCGGACAAGGCAGATTTCTAGCGATGAAAAAGCGTATGGCCACCCGCATCGCTTTGACGTGCGCTCTCGCATTCTGCATTGGCGGCGGCGTGTTGAGCGCGCAGCCCGCTTCGACAATCCCGGATTTGTCGTCCGGTGAAAAAGCCTGGGTGCTGTCGAGCGGCATCAAATTTCTCAGAGTGCCCGGCGACACGGGCCCCGGTCCTGTCCTGGACAAGCCGGGCCGCGAATTCAAATTCGGCCAGCAAAACGCGATGGCGGATACGGCCTCGCCCATTCTAAAGCCGTGGGCGAAGAAGCTCATGGAAATCGCCAACGAGCGGGTCGAAGCGGGCGGCGTGCCGTTCGTGGACGATTCACGCTGCTGGCCGGGTGGCGTGCCGTCGGTGCTGCTGTTTCCGGGAGAAGCGGTGGTGTTCCTGCAGACCCCATCGGTGGTCTACATCCTCGCCAAGCGCGATGCGCAAGTGCGGCGCGTCTACATGAACGTGCCGCACAGCAAGAATCCGGGCTATTCCTGGAAGGGTGAATCCGTCGGCCATTATGAAAGCGGCGACACGCTGGTGGTGGACACCATCGGACTGGACAATCAAGGGCCGCTCGACCGCTTCCGCACCCCGCACACCAAGCTGATGCACGTGGTCGAACGCTACAAGCTGCTTCCGGGCGGACGCGGCATCGACATCACCTTCACCGTCGATGATCCGGGCACCTTCACCACACCCTGGAACGCCTTGGTGCAATTCAAGCCCGGCGACACGCCACGCTCGAACCATTGGGAAGAAGACATCTGCGCCGAAAACGGCGACGGTTATGGCTACGATCCCGATGAGCTCATCCCCATGCCCCACGCGGACAAGCCGGATTTTTGACCTGCTTGAATGTGGGTACAAACGTAGCTACATTTTGCCATGGACTTCGAATGGAGCGAGGCCAAGCGCCTTTGGGTGCTTCAGGAGCGAGGCATCGATTTCCTGCGCATTGCAGAGGTGCTTTTCGATGGCCGGCCAACGCTCACGATTCTTTCTCCACGAGACGATGAAGACCGCTTTGTGAGCCTTGTGCCAATCGAAGGTAAATTGTTCGCGGTGATCTGGATGCGGCGCGGAGAAGCGATCCGGCTTGTCACGGCAAGGAGAGCGAGAGATGGCGAGGAAAAACGATATCGTGCGGCTTACGAGTAAGCAGATCAAAGCGAAGCTGAAACGCGGAGAAGATCGTACCGATTGGAAGAAAATCGACGCGATGAGCGGTGCTGCGCTTGAAGCGTCGATTAAAGCCGACCCCGATGACGTAGAGGGCGAGCCGGATTGGACGCAGGCCGTCATGGGTATTCCGCCACGCAAAGAACACATCAACATCCGCATCGATGCGGACGTGCTTGCTTGGTTTCGGTCCCGTGGAAAAGGCTACCAATCCATGATGAACAACGTGCTGCGGGCGTTCGTCCAGACGCGCGAGGTTCTGGCCGACAAGCCGGTCCGCGCGAAAAAATAGGAGAGATTACGCCGCGTTGATGAAGCCGCCCATTTGGCGGTTCCAGAGGCAGGCGTAGGCGCCGCCTTTGGCCAGCAGTTCGCGGTGCGGGCCTTCTTCGATGATGCGGCCGGCTTCCAGATAGACGATGCGGTCCATGCCGGCGATGGTCGAGAGACGGTGCGCGATGGCGATGACCGTGCGGCCCTGCATCAGCGTCCACAACGCTTCCTGAATCAGGTGTTCGGATTCGGAATCCAGCGATGAGGTCGCTTCGTCCAGCACCAGGATGCGCGCATCCTTCACCAGCGCACGCGCAATAGCGATGCGCTGACGCTCGCCGCCGGACAGTTTGATGCCCTGTTCGCCGACGATGGTGTCGTAGCCGCTCGCGCGTCCCGTGATGAAATCATGCGCGAAGGCCTCGCGCGCCGCGCGCTCAACTTCGCCTTCCGCGGCATCGGGTTTGGCGTAACGAATGTTGTCGCGCACCGCGCGATGAAACACACCGGCCACTTGCGGCACTTCGGCAATCGCCTGGTTCAGTGAATCCCATTGCACATGGGATATGTCCTGACCGTCGATCAGAATGCGCCCGGCTTGGGGCTCGAATTGACGCCGCAGCAATTTCACCAGCGTCGATTTGCCGGCGCCCGACGGGCCGACCAGCCCGACCTTTTCGCCGGGACGTATCGTCAGATTCAAATCGTCGAACACCTGCAAGCCGTCGGGATGGGAAAAACGGATGTCCTCAAAACGTATGCCGCCCTCGTACACCTGCATCGGCTTGGCGTCCGGCGCATCCACGATTTCGTGCTGCGCGCTGACCAGCTCCAACGCTTCGGCCAGCGTGCCCAATTGCTCGAAATAATCGAGCATGCGGTAGGACAGTTCCTGCACACTGCGGATGATCTGATTGGCCAGGAAATAGATCATCGCAAACGCGCCGACCGAAAGCGCGCCGGACAATGCGTCCATCCCCGCCAGCGCCGTCAGCCCGAGCAGCAGCGCCAGGGTGGCGACCGCCATAAAGGCGCGCATCAAAATCAGGAACGTCCGCAGCCGCCGTGAGGCGTTCATCTCGTCCGCGAGGAAATGCGACAGAAAGCGGCGCTCATAGCCGGCTTTCGCAAAGGCGCGCACGAGATCGGAATTGCCGATGGCGTCGATCAACCGCCCGGTAGACGTCGAGACTTCGTTGGAAAATGCTTTCGACAGCACGACACAGCGCCGCGCCAGCGCAACCACGATGCCGAGATAAACCACCGCCCACAGCGCCAGCACGATGGCGTAGGTCGCATGCGCATTGAACATCAGCACGCCGCCGACCAGCAGAAGCATGGTCACGCGCACCATTTCGAAACCGAGAATGTTCAGCACACCGACGACGGCTTGCCCGGCCTGCTTCACCTTTTGCCCGAGCTTGCCGGCGAAATTTTCCTGAAAATATCGCGGCGAATGTCCCATCAGATAGGTGAACAGATATTTCTGCGCCAACGCCCGCATGCGTGGGCTTGTGCCCACGTCCACCCACTCATAGGTGCGGTACGCGACCGTCGAGCCAAGCCAGATGCCGGCAAGCAGCAGCAGCCACGGCAGGATCGCGGTGGTGAAAGACGCATGCGTCTGCACGGCCGCGGTAATCGCGTTGATCAAATGCGACAACGCGTAGGGCCCAAACGCTTCGATGGACGTCGCCGTCCCGGCCAGCGCCACCAGCGCCGCCACACGCCCGCGGAAATGCTTGGCGATCAGGAACCGCAGAAACGCAAACGGCGTCGATGGCACGCGCGCCAACGGCTCGGCCTCGGACAGAGGTTCCGGCTGACTCAAAACCTGATCGGGAATGAGGCGCTTGCTCATGAGAAGCGATTCTCTAGGTGAGAAAGCTTAACCATCCGATGCCAATGCAGGCGAGCGGGCATAAGCGCCCGACCGGGATCCGCAAAACGGCTGCACCGTGGGTCCCGGCTCGGCGCAACGCTTCGCGTTGCTGAGCCGGGATGACAGATCAGATGACTAGCTGGCTGCCACCGCAGCGACGTCTTCCGTGCTGCGCTGCCGCTCGGCAATACGAGCTGCTTTGCCGCGCAGGCCGCGCAGATAATAGAGCTTCGCGCGCCGGACTTTGCCGCGGCGGACGACGTCTACCGAATCAACCAGCGGGCTGTGAACGGGGAACACGCGCTCCACGCCCTCGCCGTAGGAAATCTTGCGGACGGTGAAGCTCTCGTTCAGCCCCGCGCCCTGGCGCCCAATGCAAACGCCTTCGAACGCCTGGAGACGTTCGCGCGTCTTGGACTGCTTGGTCTTTTCGTCAAAGGACACGTCCACGACCTTGACGTTGACCTTCAGCGTATCGCCCGGCCGGAAGGGGGGCAATTTGCGGCCACCGCGGACGGTGTCCATTTGTTCGCGCTCAAGTATCTGAATCAGGTTCATTTTTCGCATCCTTCGGCAGGCCATTGGCGGGGCCAAGGTCTGAAGTGGGGGGCCTTCTAGCGGATAAAGAATGCTTTTCATAGAGGGTCCAGAGATCCGGACGCCTCTCTTTCGTAAGCCGCTCGGCTTCGGCCTTCCGCCAGCGGGCGATTTCGCCGTGATTACCGGAGGTAAGGACCGGAGGAACGTCCCGCCCCTCGAAGCTTTGCGGGCGGGTATAGTGCGGGTATTCCAGCAGCCCCAGCTCGAAACTTTCTTCGGAACCGGAGCTTTGCGCGCCCATCACGCCCGGAAGAAGCCGGACGACGGCCTCGATCAAGGCCATGGCCGCAATCTCCCCACCCGCCAGGACAAAGTCACCCAGAGAGATTTCCTCCAACCGGCGGCCCTGGATGGCGCGCTCGTCCAGCCCCTCGAAGCGGCCACACAGCAGAACCGCGCCCGGCCCCGCGGCGAGCTGTTTGACCCGCGCCTGAGTCAACGGCGCCCCACGGGGGGAAAGGTAGATCAGCGGGCGTTCGGCCGGGTCCTGGGCGCGGGCGGCATCGATAGCCGCCACCGCGACATCGGCGCGCATCACCATGCCGGGGCCGCCGCCCGCCGGGGTGTCATCGACGGTGCGATGCTTCCCCAGGCCATGCTCGCGGATGTCGCGGGTGTCGAGCTGCCAGACGCCGCCGGCCGCCGCCTTGCCGATGAGCGACACGCCCAACGGCCCGGGAAACATGTCGGGAAACAGGGTCAGGACCGAAGCGCGCCACATGGCGGTTAGCAGTGGGAAAGCGGAGAGACCGCCCCCTCATCCGCCTTCGCCAAATGGCTTCGGCGGGACAAGCCCTGACTGGCCATTTACGCCTCCCCCTCAACATAGAAGGGCGGCACGATCACGACGCGGCCGCCGGCTATATCGACGGCCGGCACGTTGGCATCCGTAAAGGCCACGAACTCGGTCTTCTTGTCCGTAAATTCGATTTCCAGCATGTCGCCGGCGCCGAAATTGTGCACCGCTTTCACCGTGCCAATCACTTGGCCGGCCGCGTCTTCGGCCGAAAGGCCGATCAGATCGGTGAGATAGAACTCGCCCTCATCCGGCGGCGGCAAGGCCGAACGCGGCACGTAGAGCGATTGGCCCTTCAACCGCTCCGCCGCGTTGCGGTCGGCCACACCGGCAAACCGCACCACGGCTTCGTCGGCCTTGGCCGGACGAAGCGTCTCCACGTCGAGCGTGTGTCCTGCCTCGGTCGTCAGCGGGCCGTAATCGGCAAGGCCTTCGGGGAAGGCGGTGAAGGTTTTCACCTTCACCTCGCCCTTGATGCCGTGAGCGCCGGTCACCACACCCAAAAGGACGCGGGGCTCGATCAAGCCTGTGCGGCGGCAGCGGCCTTAGCGGCAGCGGCGGCGCGCTCCTGCGCCTTCTTCTTCGGCTTCATCTTCTCTGGGCTGTGGTGCGTGATGGGCTTCAGAACGCCGGCATCCGAAAGGAAGCGGTGTACGCGGTCGGACGGCGTGGCGCCCTTGCCGATCCAGGCCTTCGCCTTTTCCAGATCGAAGCGCAGACGGTCGGCGTGGTCCTTCGGCAGCAGCGGGTTGTAGAACCCGAGCTGTTCGATGAACCGGCCATCGCGCGGTGAGCGCGATTCCGTGACGACGATGGCGTAATGCGGGCGCTTCTTGGTGCCGCCGCGAGACAATCTGATCTTCAAAGACATGCTGCTCTTCCTCTTTTATCCGTATACGAATCTATTCCGCCCTCGCCACCGGCAAAGGGATTACTTCTTTCCACCGAAACCGGGAGGCAGACCGGGGAAACCCGGCGGCATGCCGCCGCCTTGCCCGCCCATACCGCCCATCATTCCGGGATTCATGCCGCCCAGCGCGCTCATCAAGCCGCCACGCCCGCCCTTGCCCATTTTCTTCATCATGTCGGACATTTGGCGCTGCATTTTCACGACCTTATTGACCTCGGCCACCTCCACGCCCGCCCCTGCCGCGATACGTTTACGGCGCGAACCATTGATGACGTCGGGCGTCAGACGCTCCTTCTTGGTCATGGACGAGATGATCGCTTCCTGGCGTTTCAGGATGCTGTCGTCGATGCCGGCCGCGGCAAGCTGATCCTTCATCTTACCCATGCCCGGAAGCATCCCGAGCAGGCCCTGCATACCGCCCATCTTGCGCATCTGAGACAGCTGATCGGCGAGATCGTTGAAATCGAGCTCGCCTTTCTTCATTTTCTTGGCGAGCTTTTCGGCCTTGTCGCGATCGACCGTTTCAACGGCCCTCTCGACCAGCGAGACGACATCGCCCATGTCGAGAATGCGCCCCGCGACGCGGGCCGGATGGAAGGCTTCCAGCGCGTCCAGCTTTTCGCCGGTGCCGAGGAATTTGATCGGCGCGCCCGTCACTTCCCGCATGGAAAGGGCGGCGCCGCCGCGCTGATCGCCGTCCGAGCGCGTCAGAATAATGCCGGTGATCTGCACCCGCTCGTTGAAGCTTTTGGCGATGTTGACCGCGTCCTGGCCGGTCAGCGAATCCGCCACCAGCAGGGTTTCATGCGGCTGGGTGAGCTTTTTTATCTCGGCGACTTCGGCCATTAGGGCTTCGTCGACATGCTGACGGCCGGCCGTGTCGAGGATCAGCACGTCATAGCCGCCGACGCGGGCCGCAGCCAAAGCGCGCTTGGCGATGTCCGTCGGGCGCTGGCCCAGAACGATCGGCAGTGTCGGGGTATTCGTCTGTTCGCCGAGGACTCTCAGCTGCTCCATGGCGGCGGGACGGTTGACGTCCAGCGAGGCCATCAGCACCCGCTTCTTGTCTTTGGTCTGAAGCTGCAACGCCAGCTTGGCGGAGGTCGTGGTTTTGCCTGAACCCTGCAAGCCCACCATCAGGATGGGCGCAGGGGGAGAGCCGAGCGACAAGCCTTCGGATTCCGTACCGAGGGTTTCGACCAGCGTGTCATGGACGATTTTGACGACTTGCTGGCCGGGTGTGACCGAACGGATAACCTGCTCGCCGACGGCGCGTTCGCGCACCTTGGCGATGAATTTCTTGACCACCGGCAGGGCGACATCGGCGTCCACCAGCACGGCGCGCACCTCGTTCAGCGCGGTATCGACATCGGCCTCGGACAGCGCTCCGCGGCCGCGCAAGCGGTCGAAAACACCCCCCAAACGAGACTGCAATGAGTCGAACATGCTTTACTCCAAACGCCAAACGCCCCAGGGGGCGCACCTGCGCTGCCTGGGGGCGATCCCGGATTCAAGCCCGGGACCGGAAGGGTTAGACCTTTCCGGATGGCGGAGATTTAGGTCCGCCGCTAGATTAAGTCAATCTTGGCCGCAAAATGGGGGGATTTTCGATGACGACCGTGCATGGAAGCTGTCCATAATGTGATCTCGGGCGCCATGATTAGCACATACCTCCTCCCCCCGGGTCGTCATTGTAAAGTGTAACGTTACGCTTTACACTCCGTGCCAGAAATGTTCGGAGCAGGAAAATGGCAGCCGCAACCAGCCCAGCTGACGCGCATGATTCAACTCACCGGGTGGTTCATCCTGGAAACTACGTGAAGGAGCGCTTCATCGCGCCCAAGAAGATTACGGTCACTGAGGCGGCCAAAATTATCGGCTTAAGCAGACCGGCTACTTCGAACTTTCTCAACGGCAAGGCCTCTGCATCAGCGGACATGGCCGCACGTATTGAGCGGGCCTTTAAAATCCCCGCAAAGAAGCTGCTCGACATGCAGGCTGCCTATGACGCGGCGCATGCGAAGGCGAAAGGGGCGGCCTCGGACACTAGAGCTTACGTGCCGCCATTCCTCGCGATAAAGGCCAGTAATATCGAAGCGTGGGTGTCACACAACATTGGTGCTCGTAGCCGTTTATCCGTGTTTTTGCGGACGCTTGTGCATTCGACGGGCGTGGACCTGGTGAAGGTCGATTTTCCCGGTAATGACGATTCGGAGCGGGCAGGATGGGATGGCTTCGTCGAGGCCAGCGAGGGCACTCCCTGGGTTCCAAAAGGCCTTTCGGGTTGGGAATTCGGGACAAACGAAAACATCAAGGCGAAAGCAAATAAAGATTTCGCAAAGAGCGTGAGTTCCATTCCGCGGGCAGAGCGCGATAAGATGACATTCGTCTTTGTGACGCCACGCAGATGGTCCGGAAAGGATCAATGGGTCGCGGAGGTGAACTCGAAAGGGGCCTGGAGAGAAGTCCGCGCATACGATGCCAACACTTTGGAGCAATGGCTCGAACAGTCGCTAGCCGGTCAAGCGTGGTTCGCAAATGAGACATTACTTCCCACGCAAGATGTTCGCTCGCTCGACAGATGTTGGTCGGATTGGGCAGATGCAGCTACTCCACCGCTGACAGGAGCCTTATTCGCCTCGGCAATCGAAGCAGCGAAGCGCACTATGCTGACGCGATTGTCGCAAGCTCCGCACCGACCGACCATCATTGCCGCAGACTCGACCGAAGAGGCGCTGGCTTTCCTTGCACAACTGTTGGGGGAGCAGGGCGGCGACGAACTGGCAGCATTCCGGGATCGGGTGCTCGTATTCGACAAGCCGGGCGTTCTGACCCGCTTGGCGCGAAGTGCGCAAACATTCGTTGCCGTTGCGGCAACTCGCGAAGTCGAACGCGAGGTCGCGCCATTCGTGGGAGCTATTCACACGATCGTTGTCTACCCGCGCAATGCCGCTAACACAGCCCCGGATATTGTCCTCGAGCCCGTGGATGATGAAACCTTCCGCAAGGCGCTGGAGGAAATGAATAAGAACCGGGACGAGGTGCTTCGGCTGGCAAAAGCATCCGGCCGGTCACTCACCGTCCTCCGACGCCAGCTTTCAGTTATTCCGGCTGTGAAAACTCCCGAATGGGCGGCGCACCACAAGACAGCGCAGAGCCTTATCCCCTTCCTGTTCGTCGGTTGTTGGAATAGCCGGAATGAGACTGACAAACTCGCCTTATCCCTTCTTGCCAATGACATCCCGTATGCCGACCTTGAGAAGGAATGTCAGCGTCTCTCCCAACTTAATGATGCTCCTATTTGGTCCATTGGCAGCCATCGGGGCGTGGTCTCGAAAATTGATCTGCTCTACGCCATCGCTCCCACGATAACCGAGGACGATTTAAAGCGATATTTTTCCATCGCACGCTTAGTGCTGGGCGAAGACGATCCGACGCTAGATTTTCCTGATGACCGGCGTTGGGCCGCTTCAATTTACGGAAAGCGGCGTGAGTTTTCGAGTGCATTTCGAGAGGGCATCTCCGAGACACTGGTCCTGCTGGCGGTCCACGGCAGCAATCTTTTTCGGGCACGCACCGGCATGGATTGCGAACTCGAAGCTGGCTACGTGGTTCGCGACTTGCTTCCAGCGCCGCTTACGAACCGAATATTGGAGGCCAATGACGACGATTTGCCGACGTATGCGGAGGCCGCGCCTGATGTTTTCCTGTCTATCATTGAGAGGGACCTCAACAGCAACGCCGCGGTCTTAAGCCTCTTGCGGCCTGCCGCACCGGGCATCTTAGGCGGTAGTCCAAGCCGAACTGGATTGCTCTGGGCATTAGAAGGGCTGTCATGGAATCCCACGACACTGCCACGCGCCGCTCGCATCCTCGCTCGGCTTGCACAGGTAGAAATCTCCGACAATTGGGCCAATAAGCCGGTGCATTCGCTTGAGTCCATATTCCGCAGCTGGATGCCGCAGACTGCGGCAAGTCATGAGATTCGGTTGGAGGTAATTAAGGAACTCGCCTCTCGATTTTCCCGAGTCGCGTGGCAAATCTGTGTTGCGCAATTTGGTCCAGGTCAGGGAGTTGGCGATTACAGTCATAAGCCACGTTGGCGCTCAGACGCATTTGGCTTCGGCGAACCGTTTTCGACGTGGGGACCTATCCTCACATTTCAATGTGAGATGGTCGAGATGGCGTTGAATTGGAAGCAGCATTCGCTCCAAACGCTGTCCGATTTAGTGGCCCGACTCGACGTACTGAACCGACCCGATCAGGCACGCGTTTGGAACCTTGTGAAGTCCTGGGCATCGGAGCAGGCCACGGACAACGACAAGGCGGAAATGCGAGAGACTATTCGTATATCGGCATTATCGGTGCGTGCCGCAAGACGTGCCAAGAAGGACAGTGTGGCACTCTCGGATGCGGCAAGAGCAGCCTATGCCGCATTAGAGCCTACGGACCTTATGAACAGACATGCGTGGCTATTCCGGGAATCCTGGGTCGAGGAGTCCTATGATGAAATTCATAGGGAAGAGGAGCCAGTCTTAGAAATGCGCGATCAGCGCATACAATCACTGCGCATCGAAGCGCTGCGGGAGATATTTCACCAGCGTGGCCTGGACGGCTTGATTGAGCTTGCCGGGCGCGGCAATGCTGCATGGCAGATTGGATTCCTTGCCGGCAGCTCACTGCTTTCAGAGGATCGTCTAGTAATGTTGGTGCGCACCGCTCTTGCGCCGATCCTTGCTGGAGAAGAAAGCGTATTTCCACAAAAAAGCTTAATTTGTGGGGCTTTGCGAGGATTTGGAGAGGATAAACGTATCGCACTGTTAAACGTCATTGCTGAGGGCCTTTCCGACGCTAACAAGGCCCAACTTTTCCTACTCGCACCTTTTGGTCGGAGAACCTGGAGCGAAGTTGATACACTTGGAGCCGACGCCCAAACGGCCTACTGGCACGAGGTCGCTCCCGACTGCCACCCCGAATCACACGACGAGAACAACGAAGCCGTTGTTCGATTGCTGAAAGCAGAACGTCCCAGAGCCGCATTCGCATGCATTCGGTTCCATCCCGAAAAGCTCGATGGGCGCGTTCTGTTCCGCCTGCTAACTGAAATGGCGAAGGGCGGGAAGGACAAGCCGAGCCATTTCCAATTGGAGCAATATCGTATCGAGAAGGCATTTAAACAAATCGATGCCAGCGTCGAGCTAACGCTTGAGCAAAAAGCTGGACTTGAATTTGCTTATATCGATGTCCTTGCACGTCCCTGGAGTAGCCGCGAGACACACGGCATTCCAAATTTGGAGCGATACGTTGAATTGCACCCGGAGTTTCTCGTCCAGGCCATTGTATGGGTGTACAAGCGAGCAGACGATGGCATTGATCCGACTAGTCTCCGAGTTGCGCCGGAGAATCGTAAACGGATGGCGGAACGTGGTTATAAGCTACTAGAGAGCCTTGAACGCGTGCCTGGCCACAACAATCTGGGCGAGCTCGAAGCCGAACGCCTTGCGAAGTGGATCAACACCGTGCGCCAGTCTTGTGCTGAGCTTAGTCGTGGCGATCCCGCAGATGCCAGTATTGGCAAGCTGCTCTCGTGTGCACCGATAGGAAGGGATGGCGTGTGGCCGTGCGAGGCCGTGCGGCAAGTGATGGAAGACATTCGGTCAGAGAATATTATGAGGGGAGCGCGTATGGGGCGTTACAATGCGCGCGGGGTACATATGCGCGCTGCAGGTGGAAGCCAAGAACGAGAATTGGTTGAACAATATCGCAAATGGGCTATGGCCCTACAGTTCTCACACCCGTATGTGTCGCAGGAGTTACTTATGGGCATGGTTAAGACCTATGAGCACGAAGCAGACCACGAGGACACGGAGGCCGAAATTCGGCGACGTTTGCTCTAAGAATGCGAAACAACCAGGGAGCTTACCTGGATTGAAAGTTGGAATGCCTAAACTGGCTCACTACTAACAAACGGGGGGATTTCGATGACGACGGTGCATGGAAGCTGTCTTTGCAAGACGGTGCAGTATGAGGTGGACCTTCCCTTCGAACGTTTCATGTATTGCCACTGCTCGCGCTGCCGCAAAGCCACCGGAACGGCCCATGCCGCCAACGGCTTCGTCAAGGCGAGCGCCTTCCGCTGGACGGCGGGGGCCGAGGCGGTGAAGCGGTACGATCTGCCGGAGGCGGTGCGGTTTGCGCTGCAAACCTGCAGCAATTGCGGCTGCCGAGTGCCGCACCACACGCGCGATCATTCCTGGATGGTCATTCCCGCAGGTTCCCTGGACGAGGACCCGCAGATGAAGCCCCAAGCCATCGTCCATTGGGCCTCCCGCGCCCCCTGGTTCACCGACTGCTCCGAAATGACGAAGTTCGACACTGCGCCGGGCTAACCCTCCAAGTGTCATGGCCCGCCACAGCGGGCCATCCAGGCGATCATAGGGTTTATTCGCCGCGCAGACGCGCGCCGGCTGGGTGGCCCCCGGTCAAGCCGGGCCATGACACCTTAGGCGAGGCTATTTCAGCCCCAGCTTTTGGGCCAAATAGACGAAGGTTAGCGCGTTCATTTCGGCGGATTGCGCGTGGTTGGCGGCGGCGGCGTGGCCGCCTTCGGTGTTTTCGTAGAACAGCATTTCGTGGCCTTGCGCTTCCATTTTGGCGGCCATCTTGCGTGCGTGGACCGGCGTTACGCGATCGTCCGAGGTCGCGGTGACGAAAAAGATCGGCGGGTATTTCACGTTCGGTTTCACGTTCTGATACGGCGAATAGGCAATCAGCGCCGCGCGCTCGATAGAATTTTCGGGGTCGCCATATTCCCCGACCCAGGACGCGCCCGCGCCGATCTTGGCAAAGCGCAGCATGTCCAACAGCGGGACCTGACACACCACTGCGCCGAACAGATCGGGCCGCTGTACGGCGACCGTCCCGACGAGCAGGCCGCCATTCGAGCCGCCCATGATGCCGAGCTGCTTCTCGCTGGTCAGGCCGCGCCGGATCATGTCTTCCGACACGGCGATGAAATCGTCGAAGGCGAGCTGGCGGTTGCCCTTTTGCGCTGCTTCATGCCAGGCCGGGCCGAACTCGCCGCCGCCCCTTATATTGGCCACCGCATAGGAACCGCCGCGCGGCAGCCACAGTTTTCCCATGCTCGACCAATAAAACGGCGTCTGCGAAATCTCGAAGCCACCATAGCCGTAAAGCACCATCGGCGTTGGCCCTGAGGCCGATTTCGGCCGCACCACGAAATAGGGAATGCGCGTGCCGTCACGCGACCGCGCCTCATATTGCCTGCTCTCATAGGGCGCGGCGTCGAACCGCGCGGGCATCGCCTTGATCGCCGCAGGCGCGCTTTGATCCTTGGCGGCAAACAAGGTGGTCGGCGTCAGATAGCCTTGATAGGAGAAATACGCGCCCGGCCCGAACTGATTGGCCGACGACACGCCTGTCGAACCGCCGGGCGGCAGCGCGAGCTTGTTGTCCGACCATTTCCCGCCTTCGTCACGCCGGAACGTGTGAATGCTGCCGGTCACGTTCTCGAATATCGAGGCATAGACCGCATCGCGCCCGGCCTCGACATCTTCGACGGAAGCGCGCGGGCCTGGGGCATAGAGCACCGAAATCGGTGGCACGAGGCCAGAGCCGATCATGTCCTTCAGCGAGAACGCGATCAGCGCGCCTTGCGGAATTTCAGCCTGCCCTTCCGGTTTCCAGGCCTGCCGCATCACTGCGATGACATCACCGTTCAGCTCCGCCTTCAATACGGCGGACAAAGGCAGCGGCAACGCGATGCTGCGGCCTTCCGGCGTCACATAGTAATATTCCGTGTCGAAGAAACTGACCGCTCGCGTCACCAGCGCGGTCGATCCGCGCTCGCTATGGAACACGGCCGGCGAGACGATCACGTCTTCCGGCTTGCCTTCGAACACGACCTTCGCCTGGCTGAGCTGTTCTCCACGGCGCCACATCTTAACGATGCGCGGATAGCCCGATTGCGTCAGCGTGCCGGGACCGAAATCGGTGCTGAACAGGACCGTATTGGTGTCGGCATACACCGCTTCGGCCTTGGCTTCGCCCAGGGCAAATCCTTCATCGACGAAGCGTTTGGCGGCGGGATCGAATTCGCGGAGAACCACCGTATCGCCACCGCCGGGCGACAGCTTCACCAAACAGCGCGCGAGATCGGGCGAGCACGTCGCGCCCTTAAACACCCAGCTCTTGTTTTCGGTGCGCGCGAGCTCATCGACGTCCAGAATGGTGTCCCATTGCGGCGCCGCCGTTTCATAGGAGGCAATCGTGGTGCGCCGCCAAATGCCGCGCACATGCGCCGGGTCCTGCCAGAAGTTAAAGACGGTATCGCCATGCAGCTGGCCGGTCGGGATGCGGTCATTGGCATCCAGCAGCGCCAGGATCGTGTCGTAATTCTTCTGGTAGTCCGCCGAGGCCTTGAGCTGTTTCAGGGCGACCGCATTGTGCTGCTCCACCCATTCCAGCGGCTTGGTCCCGTGAACGTCCTCCAGCCAGAGATAAGGGTCGACCGTTTCAGCAGCATACATCGCCGTCATCGCTCCAAGGCTGAGCACCAACGCAGTCAAAATGCTTGTCCAGGAACGGACGCGCATGGGGCCCTCCATCGGCGGGTGCCTTCATTTTGGGCGGTTTACCAAGGACTGCAACTCTCCGCCGACCGTATTTCGCGGGCTGGAATAGTAACGGCCTTAGGCCCTATAAGGCCCGGCATGACGACCTTCCTGAAAATGCACGGTCTCGGCAATGATTTCGTGATTTTCGACGCACGTACGTTTTCCGTACCCGTCGACGCCGCATCGGCGCGCGCCATAGCGGACCGCAAACGCGGCATCGGGTGCGACCAAGTTATCGTCATGGAACCGGCCAGAAGCCCGGCCGCCGCTTTCATGCGCATCTTCAATGCCGACGGGAGCGAGGTCGAATCCTGCGGCAATGCCGCCCGCTGCGTCGGGTTCCTGATGATGGCCGAGTGGGAAACCGACAGTATCCAGATCAATACTGCCGGCGGTCCGCTCCACTGTCATATGGCAGGGCAGGATACCGTGACGGTCGATATGGGGGCTCCCCGCCTCGACTGGCGCGAAATTCCCATGGCGCAAGCCGTGGACACGCAGTCCTTCGCATTGGAGGTTCCCGGGTTCACGGATGAACCCTTGCGGACTGCCACCGCAATATCGATGGGCAACCCGCATTGCGTGTTGTTCGTGGACAACGCGGAGACGGCTCCCGTTGCCAGCCTCGGCGCGGCGATCGAGCATCACCCCTGGTTTCCCTCGCGCACCAATGTGGAGTTCGTGGAACGGCGCGCCCCCGATGTGTTGCGCATGCGGGTATGGGAACGCGGCGCAGGGATAACGCTGGCGTGCGGCACCGGCGCTTGTGCGGCCGCAGTTGCCGCCATCGGGCGCGGATTAACAAACCGTAAGGTGAAGCTGATCCTCGACGGCGGCGAGCTGGAAATCGAGTGGCGCGAGAGCGACAGCCACGTGCTGATGACCGGGCCCATCCGCTACGCCTTCACGGGCGAGGTGAATATAGCGAGTCTGGTGGAGGCCCAATGACCGGGGTGGAGATCGTCACCTTCGGCTGCCGCCTCAATGCCTATGAATCCGAGGCCATTCGCGCTCGCGCCGAAGAAGCCGGCCTGAAAGACGCGATCATCGTCAACACCTGCGCCGTGACCGGCGAAGCGGTGCGTCAGTCGCGCCAGGCAATCCGCAAAGCACGCCGCGAGAACCCGCAGGCCCAGATCATCGTCACGGGATGCGCGGCGCAAACCGAGCCGGAAACCTATGCCGCTATGCCCGAAGTGGACCGCGTGCTCGGCAATCAGGAAAAGCTTCAGACCCCGAGTTACGGCGCGGACTTCCTGCAAACCGCGCCGCGTGTTGTCGTCAACGACATCATGTCGGTGAAGGAAACCGCCGCGCAATTCGTCGACAGTTTCGAAGACCAAACGCGCGCCGTCCTGCAAGTGCAAAACGGCTGCGACCACCGCTGTACCTTCTGCATCATTCCCTTCGGCCGCGGAAACTCGCGCAGCGTGGGCGCGGGCGCGGTGATCGAAGAAGCCCAGCGGCTGGTTGCGGCCGGATACAACGAAATCGTCCTGTCCGGTGTGGACCTTACCGCCTATGGGGCAGACCTGCCGGGACACCCGAGCTTGGGCACACTGGTCGGCCGTATCCTGAAACACGTTCCCGAGCTGAAACGGCTGAGGCTTTCGTCCATCGATTCCATCGAAGCCGATGACGCTCTGCTGCGCCTGATCGCCGAAGACGATCGGCTGATGCCGCATTTTCATCTGTCCGCGCAGGCGGGCGACAATTTGATCCTCAAGCGGATGAAACGGCGTCATTCGCGGGAAGACACGATTGGGTTCTGTGAAACGGTGCGGCGGCTGCGGCCAGATGCCGCTTTCGGCGCGGATCTGATCGCGGGGTTTCCCACGGAGAGCGATGCCATGTTCGAGAACACGCTGGCGCTGGTTGACGATGCCCGACTGTCCTATCTCCACGTGTTCCCGTTCAGCCCGCGAAAGGGAACGCCTGCGGCACGCATGCCGCAACTCCCCCGCCCCGTCGTTAAAGAGCGGGCGCGCCGCCTGCGCGAAAAGGGAGATGCCGCGTTGCGCGCGAGGCTTTCAAGCCTCGTCGGCAGTGAGCAGATTTTGCTTATAGAAAAGCCCGGACGCGGA
>Ga0114969_10000884_pt1 | contig 25685 bp, 17 predicted proteins | sample M_130807_MF_Meta_FD_87316 | JGI IMG/M metagenome (GOLD analysis project Ga0114969, IMG submission 87316) | Freshwater microbial communities from Lake Montjoie, Canada to study carbon cycling - M_130807_MF_MetaG | ecosystem: Environmental > Aquatic > Freshwater > Lake | place: Lake Montjoie...
ACGCTCTCCGCGACGAATACCGGAGGCACCACCACCGTGCCGTTGAAAATCGTGATCAATTCGGCAGCGACGGCACCGGTGATCACCAGTTCCAGTATCGCCCCCGGCGCGCGCGTTGGCACCGCCTTTAGCTTTCAGCTCACTTCGACGGGTACGCCCACCGCGAGCGCTTACTCAGCCAGCGGCTTGCCAACAGGCCTCACGCTCACATCCGGCACCGGGGCGATTAGCGGCACTCCGACTGTATTTGGGACATTCTCCGTGACCGTCTCTGCCGCCAACACCGTCGGCACGGGCCCGACTTCGATCCTCACGATTTCCGTCGCTCCCTCGTTGCTGGCTCCCGTGATCACAAGTTCCCCTGTCAACTACGGTCAGGTGGGCCAAGTATTCACTCTCTTTAATCTCACGGCCAGTCCAGCCGCCACCTCGTTTGCGGTGACCAACGGTACCCTCCCGGCCGGCTTGTCCTTGAATACCGCCACAGGTGCGATCACGGGAACGCCGCTCGCTGCTGCAGTCGGAAAAACGACAGTCTGGTTCGCCGGTACCAAGGACTCCGTCACCGGTCTCGCGTCCTCGGTGCTCTTCACCATCGCACCTGCCGCCGCGACTCCGATCGTTAACAGCAACGGTACGGCGACCGCTCAGGTGGGGCAGCCCTTCCAATACGTCATCACCGCGAATAACGGCCCGCTCACGGCCTTCACCGCCACCGGTCTACCCGCGTGGCTCTCGCTCAACGGCACCAGCGGCATTCTCTCGGGCATTCCGTCCGAGGCCACCACCACGGCGCTCTCGATTGCCCTCGCCGCGACCAACGGGGGTGGCACGGGTAGCCCGAAGACCCTGCTGCTGTCGGTTGCGCCTGCGCCCGCGACTCCGATCATCACCAGTACGCTCACTGCCACGGGTCGGGTCGGCACCGCCTTCGCCTATCAGATCACGGCGAGTGAGACCCCCACGTCCTTCGTTGCCAGTGGTCTGCCGGAGGGTCTCTCCCTCAATGCGACGACCGGGGCCATTTCCGGGTCACCGACGATCTCCAAGACCTACGTCGTTGCGCTCAAAGGTGCCAACGGGGGCGGACTCGGTGCGCCTTCGACGCTCGTGATCGACATCGCCCCTGCCGTCAACGCGCCGGCGATCACGAGTGCCGCCGCCGCTAGCGGCCAGATCGGCGTCGCCTTTACGTATCAAATCGTGGCCACGAATCCTCCGATTCTCAGCTACGGGGTCACCGGCACGCTGCCCAGCGGTCTTGAGCTCAACACGGCCACCGGTGCGCTCACGGGCACGCCCTCGGCCGATCCTCGTTCCTATCTCGTGCAACTCACCGCGACGAATGCCGGCGGTACGAGCCTTCCGCAGCCCCTCGCGATTAAAGTGGCCCCGGCTCTGGGCGTGCCGGCCGTGACGACTCCTCTCTATGTGGATGCCACCGTTGGTGTCGACTTCGCATTCACAATCACCGCGACCAACCTCACCGGTACCGCGCCTTACGCGCCGCCGATCTTGCTCGACGCCATCGGGCTGCCATCGGGTCTCGCCGTCAATCCGGCTACGGGTGTCATCCTTGGCAAGCCGACAGCCAGCGGCATCACCGTGGCGAGCTTGATCGCCACCAACGCCGCCGGCACGGGCCCGACGCGCGAGCTCAAAATCAGGGTGCTCCCGGCGCTGACGGCTCCCGTCGTCGGCGGTGCCAGCGTCGCTCTCGGCCAAGTCAACGTGCCGTTCACTTATCAAATTGTCGCATCGAATACCCCGACCTCGTATGGAGTGGTCGCTGCCCCGGCCTGGCTCGCGCTAGATACCGCCACCGGCGCGATGACGGGCGTTCCGACCGCACCTGGCCCAGTCTCAGTTCAGATCACCGCCACCAATGCGGCCGACACGAGCAGCCCTGCCACCATCGACCTTTTCATCTCGCCGGCCGCCAACACTCCGGTGATCACCAGCACCCGCACGGCGACTGGCACCATTGGGGTGGCCTTCAGTTATGCGCCGGTCGCAGCTCCGGCCGCGACCAGTTACTTGGCCTCGGGCCTCCCCGGTGGCTTGGGACTGAATTCCACAACAGGTGTCATCGGCGGAACCCCCAATATCTCGGGTACGTTCAAGGTCATTCTTACCCCGGCCAACGCCAACGGTATCGGTGCGCCAGTGACGATCGTCATCACGATTCTCCCTAATGTCACCTTCGGCGGTGGTTGATCACCCGTCACCACCTCCGTCACCTTTTCTTGAACCTTTCTCTGCTGTCACTCTCATGAAATTCATGCGCCCCTTGTTGTTTCGCTTCCTGACCGGATTTTTCGGCCTCGTGCTCGCACCCCTTGCGCTCCACGCCCAACAGCAGATCACTGCGACGGCGGGTCAGGTCGGTGTAGCCTACAGTTTTCAGGTCACCTCAAACGCGACGCCTCCCCTGGGCTACGGCGCCACCGGCCTGCCGAGTGGTCTGTCGATCAACGCGTCGACCGGTCTCATCACCGGTACGCCCGAAGCTGCCGGCACGTTCGTCGGAAATATCTCAGTCACCTCGAACAGTCAGGTGAACAACGCTGCGATCTCGGTCACCATTGCCGCTGCGGCCAACGCGTCTGCCGTCACGAGCGCCACCACGGCCACCGGGACGGTAGGCACGGTGTTTACCTACAACAGCGCCGCCAGCAACTCCCCCACGAGTTACAATATCACGGGCCTACCCGCCTGGCTCTCGGCGACATCCAGCGGTGTCATTTCCGGCACGCCGACCGTCGCGGGTGTCACGGCCATCACCATTAGCGCCAACAACGCCGGCGGTATCGGAGCCCCGGTTACCTTGACCCTGACCGTGGCCGCGCCGGCTACCGCGCCGGTCATCACCAGCGCCACGACCGCATCCGTGACCGTCGGTGGTACTTTCAATTACGCTATCGTCGCCACCAATACCCCGACGGCCTACTCCGCTTCTGGTCTGCCGATCGGCCTGACCCTCGATACCGCTACCGGTATCATCACGGGAAATCCCACGGTCGCCGGTGTCTACGGAGTCCCACTCCGGGCGATCAATGCCGGCGGCACCAGCGCCGACGTCACGCTAGCGATTACGGTCGGCACGCTCTCGTCGATCACGAGCGCAACCACGTCCTTCGCAGCCGTCGGTGTCGCTTACACCTATTCGATTACCGCCTCAGTCGTGGTTCCCGCGGTGACCAGTTTCAACGTCAGCAATCTGCCTGTCGGCTTCACCGCCGACACCACCACCGGGGCCATCACGGGCACGGCGACCACCACCGGTAACGCCTCGGTCTTGCTCAGCGCCAACAATGCCACGGGCACCGGCCCCGTTACGACCCTGACGCTGTCCGTCGGTGAGCGCCCGGTGATTACCAGCGGGATCGCCGCCGCTGGCACCGCGGGCACGCCGTTTAACTACAATATAGCGGCCAGTTTCTCGCCCACGTCCTATGCCGCCACCGGCCTCCCGGCAGGCCTTTCCGTCAATACCACGTCCGGTCTCATCAACGGCACCCCGACCGCACCCGGCACATCCGCGGTGAGCCTGACCGCGACCAACGCCTTTGGCACCGCGATCGCCACCACCCTGACCATTACGGTCGCCGCCGCTCCGAGCACCGTCGCCAGCGGCGTTTCCCCGCAGATTACCACCCAACCGATCGCTCAGACCGTCGTCGAGGGTGCCGCCGTCTCGTTCGCCGTCTCCGCGACCGGCACGGCTCCGCTGACCTATCAATGGCGTAAGGATTTTGTCGGCATCTCCGGCGCAACGTCGGCGACCTTGGCGCTCTCCAGCGCCTTGCCTGCCGACGCCGGTGATTACTCGGTGCTCATCTTCAATTCGTTTGGTCACGCCGTGAGCACCTCGGCCTCCCTTACCGTGACAGCCCTGACCACGCCGCCCACCATCGCCAGCCAGCCAGCCAGTCTGAATAGCGCGATCGGGGCGAATGCTACCTTTGCGGTCACCGCCACCGGTGCCGCACCGCTGTCGTACCAATGGCGCAAGAACGGCACTGCGATCAACGGCGCCACGAGCGCCTCCTTCACCGTCACCGCGGCGCAGTCTGCCGGCGGTGGCAACTACACGGTGACCGTTACAAATTCCCGCGGCACCGCGACCAGTAATGCGGCTACCCTTACGGTGGGGGCGGCACCGGTCGTCGCGGTGGCCCCAGTTGTCTCCACTCAGCCGACCTCCCAAACCGCGAGCCTAGGTGGTACGCTCACCCTTTCGGTCGTGGCGACCGGCACGGCCCCCGTCTCGTATCAATGGAGTCGCGGCGGTGTCATCATCGCCGGCGCGACCAGTGCGACGCTCGCTCTCAATAATCTGCAGGCTTCTGATGCTGGCGCCTACACCGTCGCCGTTTCCAATGCCGGCGGCTCCGTCACCTCCAACTCGGCTACAGTGACGCTCGTGGCCCGCTCGATCGCCGGATCTTATTTCGGCACATTCGGCGGCAATGGCGGCACCTTCTCGCTCCTCGTCCGCGCGGACCGGACGGGCGTCTTCCTCGGTTTCGCTCGCGCGGCCAAAATCGCTCTCATCAGTCGCGACGTCGTCGTCAATTCCTCCGGTCGTTTCCGCGTCTCCGCCACGTCCGCCGCAGGCTCCTCCACGTCGTCAGCACCCGGCATCGCTGCGGCCGACCCCGAATATATCATTGATGGGAGCATCGCCACCGACGGTGCGGTTGCCGGCAGCGTTTCCGGTCTCAACCTCACGCTCTCGGCGCCCGCCGCAGCCGTGACCGGCGTGACCGCTCCCGTCGCCGGCTTCTATCAAGCCGGTGCCACCGGTGCTTCAGCGACGAGCTATACCATCATCGGCGCCGCCGGTGATGCCTATGTCATTACGGTCAACGGTACCACCGCCGACGCTGGCAAAGGCACCGTCGACGCTTCCGGTACCATCAGTGGTACCACTGACAACAACGCCCGCATCGCCGGCACGGTCCAAGCAGCCACCGCAGCGATCAACGTGACTGTGACCCCTGCAGGTGGCGCGGCCGTCACCTTCGTCGGCGCGAACAACGAGGCCCGCGCGGACACGGAGCGATTCTTTAATATCTCCACGCGCAGCCAGACCGGGACCGCCGCAGGCTCCCTCATCGTAGGCTTTGTGATCTCCGGCGACAAACCCAAGCCCGTGCTGGTCCGCGCTGTCGGACCCACGCTCGGCAGCTTCGGCGTGAGCGGAGCCCTCTCCAGTGCCCGCCTCGAGGTTTTCAAAGGCAGCGCTTCTCTCGCCGTGGGCAACGACTGGGGGGCTAGCACCGCCGCCGACGCCATTGCCGCTGCGGCCACCCGCGTCGGTGCGTTCGCACTCCCGGCCAACAGCAAAGATGCGGCCCTCCTCCTCACGCTCGCTCCCGGCGACTACAGCGCTGTGGTGACCGGGCAGGCTGGGGCGACCGGCATTGGTCTCGTCGAAGTCTACGACGCGACCGTTGGAGCGATCCCCCGCGACCAGCGTATCGTAAATCTGTCGACGCGCGCCGTCGCCGGAAACACGTCTGATACCATTCTCATTGCAGGCTTCGTCGTCACCGGCTCCGTTCCGAAACGCGTCCTGATTCGTGGAGTAGGCCCCGCGTTGACCCAGTTTGGTGTCGCCGGCGCGCTCGCGCGTCCGTCTCTCGCCGTTTTCTCGGGCAACACGGTGCTCGCGCAAAACGCCGGCTGGACGACCACCGCCGATACCTCCGCCATAGCCGCCGCCGCTCAGCAAGCCGGCGCCTTTGCCTTTGCCGCCACCAGCCAAGACGCTGCCCTGATCCTCAATTTGGCCCCCGGCTCCTACACGGCGCAGATCTCCGGCGTCGCCGGCACCACCGGCGTCGCGCTCGTCGAAGTCTACGAGCTCCCCTAAGTTTCTCTCGCGGACGACCCCACTCGGAGCTCCAATCCTTTCCATCCCTCATTCATGAAAACCATCGCACGCCTCCGTTATCTCGCTGTTACCTTCGCCCTCGGCTTGGCCTCCGTGGCCTTCGCTCAGACGGCCTCGCTCAAAGCCGATGTCGCCGCCCTGATCCCCTCGGGTGGCAGCGTCACTCTCACGGCGGCCGCCACCTATGACGGGCAACCCGCTGCGCTGGGCTGGGCGATTGCCCTGCCTTCCGATTGGACCCTCGTCAGCGTCTCCGGCGTAAACGTTCCCGAGATCTCGCCCGATGTCGGGTCGACCGGCACGCTCGAGTTTGCTTACACCTCTGCTCCCGCGGGCCGCGCGGAGTTTAACGTCGTCGTTCGTTATGCCGCTGGTGCGACGACTGCGAAAGCCGTCCCAACCGTCCTGATCCGCGCCAACGGTAAACTCGCGACGCTCTCCCCCCCCGCAGTGGAATTTGGCAAGTAAACGAAACTCTGTGCAGTCGTCTTTTGGCCGCTCGCCGGCCAGTCGCAGGGCGGACCAACTAGTCCGCCCTTTTTCGTGCTACGGACTTTCCTGCCGGTGGTCGCGTGCACGCACTCCGCCCACCTCTCTGCTGATCGCCGATCCGGTGGGTAGCTTCGGAATGCGTGCGTGCGGCGAACAATTCTGCGCGGTCCGCGGCCGCGGGGGACGCCTTCTGTATCACCTACCGATCCAACGCGAAACTCATTCGATTCCGAAAATTGCCTTCACGTAGTTGTCCACACTGAAGGGCTGGAGATCTTCGGCCTTCTCGCCGAGTCCGAGAAAATAGATGGGGATTTTCAGTTGGCGGTAAATACCGACGAGCGCGCCGCCGCGACTCGTGCCGTCGAGTTTGGTGACCACGATACCCGTCAGACCGAAACTGTGGTGAAACACTTTGGCCTGCTCGATCGAATTGCTGCCTAAGGAACCATCGACCACGAGCCACCGGTGCTGCGGCGCGGTCGGATCGTTCTTCTGGAGTACACGGCGAATCTTTGCCAATTCTTCCATCAAATTTACTTTCGTGTGCAGCCGGCCCGCGGTGTCCACAATGAGAAAGTCCCGTCCCCGCGACTTCGCCGCCTGCCAACCGTCGAAGGCGACAGCCGCAGAGTCTGCTCCCGTGTGGCTCGCAACGATTTCGAGTTCGAGCCGCGTAGCCCAAGACTTGAGTTGCTCCACCGCGGCTGCCCGAAACGTGTCGCACGCCGCGAGCGTCACCGTCTTACCCTCCTGTTTCAGCTTCCACGCGAGCTTGGCCGAGGTCGTGGTCTTGCCTGAGCCATTGACGCCAATCATCGCGATCACGACGGGATTGGCCGGTTTCGTCGTCACGTCCAACGATCCCTCAGAGCCGGCGAGCACGCGCTTAAGCACCGCCGCACCGATCTTCGCGGCCTCTTGCCCGTGCAGCGTCTTATCTTTTTTGTAGGCGGCCTTGATCTCCGTGAGAATCTCCTCGGTCGTCTCGACCCCAAAGTCCGCCGTATAAAGCGCCTCCTCCAGCGTCTCCAAGGACGACGCATCGATGGGTTTCGCGCCAAAGATCGCCGCCGTTTTGGCCGCGATGGCGGAGACAGTCTTAGCGAAGCCGTCTTTGAATTTTTTGAAGAGGCCGAACATGAGGGAAAGGAGCGAGTAGCGAGCAGCGTGACGTGAGGAGCGAGTTGAAATCTTCCGGAGTACGATGCCCGCTACACCCGGCCCGTTGCTCGCTATGTTCTCAGCTCAATCGGCCTTGCGCGCGTCGCGGCCGAGCTGGTCCTTCAGTCGATCGAGGATGCCATTGATAAAGCGCTTCGCGTCGGCGTTGGAGAACTGCTTCGACAAATCGATTGCTTCATTGATCGACACGACCGGGGGAATGTCTTTGCGGTAAACCATCTCGAACATAGCGATGCGCATGATGGCCAAATCGATCTTCGCGATGCGCTCGAATTCCCAGTTGTGCGCCAGTCCCTTGATGCGCGAATCGATGTCCGCGATATGCTCGATTACCCCGTGGATGAGTTCCTCGCCAAAGGCATAGTGTTCGCGCGGTTCCTCGCAGCCCTCGAAAAATGTCACGAGGTCGTTCGCAAGGTTAACCGGCGTATTCATGCTCCACGCATAGATGAATTGCATGGCGGCGACGCGACCATCACGGCGCTGGACGAAGAGGGCTTTGCTCATGATGAAAATTTTCTTTTTACTGCCGCCATGTCCAAGGCCGCGCTCGCGAACTCGGCGCCCCGGTTAATTTTGCCGACACACCGCGTGCGGGCTTGCGCCAAGGTGTCGGCCACGATCACCCCATTGATAATCGGAATCCCGCTCGCCAAGGCGAGCGTCTGCAAGGCATGCGATACACTTTGTCCGACCATTTCGTGATGCCGGGTGTCTCCGCCGATCAGCACGCCCAAAGCGACCACGCAGTCTGCCTGAGTGTGGTGGGCCACCAAGGCCGCTGCCACGGGAACTTCGTGTGAACCCGGCACGCGGACCACGGTCAAATTTTTCTCGGTGACGCCGGCGGCCCGCAGGCCCGCGACCACGCGGTCGAGCAGCCCGTTGGCGAGCGCTTCGTTGTAACGCGCAGCGACGACGGCGACGCGAAATGCGTTGCCCTTGACGACTGAGGACTTGGGTGCGGCGAGACTCATGACGGGTTTAATCTTCGGAACTGACCAGCCAACCCGACCGTTCCGGCAATCGCCAATCAAAAATCCAGATTTCTACGCGGGCACGTACTCGACGATTTCTAGCCCGTAACCGCCGAGGCCAACAGCCTTTCGGGTGCCGTGCGAAAGCGTCAATCTGCCCGCAGTCGCGCAAGGCGCTGAAATCGGGAGAGGAATTTTCCGCCGGAGTATCGTCGTCGTTCCGTTTGAAGCACGAAATCGACAGGCGAAACGGATAGAGTGCGTGCGCCAGTCAGCGGCGTGAGCGCCCTGATTCGGAGGAGGCGCCGCCCCCGTCCACGCAGGGCGCGGCTTGGTGCGCGCGGGGTTTGCCCGGCAGAGCTAATCCATCTCGGCGCGTTCGGGCTTCGCGCGTAGGTGTTTTCTTAATTCACGCCACCGCGCGAGGCGCTCGGCAATCTTGGCCTCCCAACCGGCGGTCTTCGGGGTGTAGAGTGTCAGCGGTGTTTCGAGATAATTTTGGCCGGTGATATTTTCCGGGAAATCGTGCGAGTAGTCGTAGTCTTTCCCTTGTCCGATGCGTTGGTTGGCTTGGCCGCTTTTGCTACGGAGGGCGGACGGGATGGTTTGCACCGGCGATTCTTTCAACGCGCGGTGCGCTTCGCCGAGCGCGAGGTTGGCGGAGTTACTCTTCGGTGCGGTCGCGATGTAGAGCGTCGCATGGGCGAGGGTTAATTGAGCCTCGGGCAAGCCAATGAAATCGCATGCGTGGTGCGCCGCGACGGTCAGCGGCAGGGCCTGCGGATCGGCGAGGCCGACGTCCTCGCTCGCGAGAATCACCAAGCGCCGGGCGATGAAGCGCGGGTCTTCGCCCCCGGCGAGCATCTTCGCGAGCCAATACATCGCGGCGTCCGGATCGCTGCCTCGGCAGCTTTTGATGAAGGCGGAGATGGTGTCGTGGTGCTCGTCTTCGTCGGCATCGTAGCGGATGCGGCGCTCGCGGGCGAAGACGGCGAGCTCGGCCGGGGTGATCGGAGCACCTTCCGCGAGGCCGAGCACGAGGACTTCGAGGGCGTTGAGCGCGCGGCGGAGGTCGCCGTCGCACAGCACGGCGAGGCTGGCGAGGAGGGTGTCGTCGGCCGTCACGCGACGCGCTCCGAGACCACGGTCGCGATCGACGAGTGCGTTTTTCAATACGGCGGCCACCTCAGTGGTGGCCAGGGGTTCGAGGCGGAAGAGGTGGCTGCGCGAGAGGAGCGGCGGATTGACGTAGAAACCCGGGTTGTGGGTGGTGGCGCCGATGAGGCGGACGTTGCCCTCTTCGACATCCGGCAGGAGGAGGTCTTGTTGGGATTTGTTGAAGCGGTGCAGTTCGTCGATGAAGAGAATCGTCGCGGCCTCGGGACGGCGTCGGGCGGCGGCGAGGATCTCCCGTAGTTCGGCGACGTTTGACATCACCGCATTGACGCGCACGAAGCGGCTTTGCGTTTCCCGGGCGATGGCCTCGGCAATGCTGGTCTTACCGCAGCCCGGCGGCCCGTAGAAAAGGAGTGAGCCGAAACGGTTCTGTGCGACGAGGCGGGGGAGCAAACTGCCGGTCTTCAAGAGGTGCGTCTGGCCGACGACCTCGGCTAAGCTGCGGGGACGCATCCGCGCCGCGAGTGGTTGGTGGGCGGACGGACGTGGCGCGGCTGAGGAAGGAGGCGCGGCCTCGTCGGCAAACAGATCGGATTGTTCGGGTGACGGCATGCGCCACCACTCATGAACACTCCGGGGCACTAATCAAAGCTTCAGAAATTGAGGATTCCCTCCGGTGGCCGAGTGGTTGCAGGATAGCCCATGACCAGTCGCAGTCTCGGACATCGCGCGCCGCTGTTGTGGCTCGTGCTGCCATTCATGGCGGGGCTTGCGCTGGGAAAAATGGGCGAGTTTGCGCCGGTCGCAGGGTGGCTCGGAGCTGCGTTGATCGCCGCGCTGGCAGCGGTGGGGACGAGTGGGCGCGCTGCGGGGTGGTGGGCCCCGACGCTGGGAGTCGCGATGTTTTTTGCCGGCAACGCGAGCTACGCCCTCCAGCGCGCGCGACTGTCGGCGCGGGATGCCCTGCCTCCGCGCGAAGCCACGCTGGCCTTGTATGTTGACCGGGTCTTTGCGCAAAAGAACACGCAGCGGGCCTCCGGACTCGCGAGTGTGGTGCGCGCCGACGCACACCTGCGGGAATTGGTGGGGCAACGAATTTATTTTTCGCTCGCACTTAAGAAAGGGGAGGCCGCGCCGGTGCGCAGCGCGGTGGTGTCGGCGGTCGGTATTTTGGAGACGCTGCCGCGGGATCCGGCCGCCGATTCCTTCGACGGCTATCTCGCGGGTGCCGGGATGAATTTTCGTTTGCAGCGCGGGCGGGTATTGGCCGAAGAGCGCGCCGCGACAGCCTACTACCGGTTTTGTGCGCAGGCGGCCGTGACGTTCAATGACATCCTCGGTTGGGGCATTGCCGCCAAACGGCCCGCCCTCGCCGGCTTGTTGCGCGCGATGATGTTGGGCGACACCCACGAGCTGAGCGAGGAGCAGCATGCACTGTTTATGCAGAGTGGAACAATGCATCTGTTTGCCATCAGCGGTTTGAATATCGGAGTGATCGCGGGGGCGTTGCACGCGCTGCTGTTGTTGCTGCGACTCCCGCTGTGGGTCCGGTATGTTGTGGGGGTGGCGCTCTTGTGGCTGTTTGTCGATATCACCGGTGGGTCGCCGTCGGCGGTGCGTTCATTTGTGATGGCGGCGTTCTTGCAGGCGGCCTTCGTCGTGCGTCGGCCGGCGAATCCACTCGCGGCGCTAGTGGCCTCGGCGCTGGTGGTGCTGCTGGTTGCGCCGCTCCAAATGTTCAGCGCGAGTTTTCTCATGAGTTATGCCATCGTAGCCGCACTCCTGATACTCGGTCTACCGCTCAGTGAAGCGGTCTTGGATCGATGGAATCCATGGCGTGACCTGCCACAGGTGACGTGGAGCTGGTGGCAACGCGCGATCAGCGGTGCTTGGCACGGCACGGCGACGGCGCTGGCGATCGGCGTGGCGACGACGCTCGTGAGTTTGCTGACGGGAGTGCAGTTTTTCCACTTGCTCACGCCGGGGGCGCTCGTGGCCAATCTCGTCCTCATCCCAGCGGCAATGCTGGCCACGCTCGGCGGTTTTGCGTCGCTGCTGTGCGGTCTCGTCGGATTCGGCTACGGAGCGGTGCTGTGCAACCACGCCTCCGCGCTTGTCCTTTGGGTGATCGAGGAACTGGTGCGGCTCAGTGTCCGGTTGCCCGGTGCGTTTTTAACGGCGCGATTTGCGGCGGCGTGGGTCGGTCCGGTTTCGCTGACGGCGCTGATGGCGGTGTTGATCGCGGGCTATGCCCACGACTGGAAACGTGCACGTGGCGGGTGGTGGCCGCCCTTCGTGGTGGTGGCGGTGGTGCTCCTCTTCGGCGTGAAGTTTGGCTGAGACAATGGCGAGGGCAGGGGGGCGCAGAAAACGGGAAGAACCCGGCGGCCGGCCCATTTGGGGTTTCCTGATTTACCGCTTTCCACGGGGCAGCGTTCCCCTCCTGCTTTCAGCTTATGAAAAGCGCCTACGAACTTGCGATGGACCGTCTCGCCAAATCCGATCCCGGAGCCAATAAACCGCTCACAGCGGAGAAAAAAGCGCTGCTGGCGGAAATTGATCGAGTCTACACCGGCAAGCTGGCCGAGCGGGAAATTTTTCTGAAAAAGCAGCTCGACGAAGCGTGGACCGCGCGGAACGCGGAGGAGGTCGAGAAGGTTAAGAAGCAACTCGTCAACGAACGGGTGCGCATTGAAGAGGAGCGCGAGGCGGAAAAAGACGGCGTGCGGAGTCGGAAATAATCCGGCGCAGGACCCGACCGCCATCCGCCAAATCGCCTGCGCGAAAAGCTGCCATTTGGCTCATCTTGAGCGCACTGTGGACCCTAGCTGATTTGAGGCGCGATGCGGATCGGCCGGATCTCAGCTTTGGCTGAACGGCTGGTTCATTTGAAGAACACTTACGGTGTTCGGCGCTCGAGCAGGCCGCGGCCTCATTTCTTTTGCACCGGGGCACCACCTGCGGCGGGCGTGACCGCCGCGCCAGAGAGTGCGTCGGCGGTCTCGGGGGCGTTCTTGCGAAACACAAACCGATTGATTTTCGCGCCGGTCGCGCGGTCGAGGGCGGGGAAGCGCGCCATGTTGGTGGCGCTGGCCGAGGTCAGGCTGTCCTGATATTTCACAACCATCTGCGGCTTCATCGTGGATTCGTTGGCCGTCGAGATCGTCGCTTCGCGGTGGTTGAGGGTGCTTAGGGTGCGGTCGATGGTCTCGGGCCGCTGGGAGTTTTTATCGCGGATGTTTTTGTCGCGCGTTTCCTTCATGTCGATGGCGGCGCGCCGATCGCCGATGGTGGCGGATGGTTTGTCGACGACCGTCTTATCCACGCGCTTGTCCTGCACCGCGGCATTCGCTTCGGGCGACTTTTTATCGGGCGTAACTGAGGGCGCAGCCGAGAAAGGCTGATTGCGCTGGGTGTAGTCGAGGGGACTGGTCGCATCGGCCGCGTGCGCACGGATCGCACCGCTCAGGGTCAGGCTCGCGAGGAAGAGAAGGCGGGACAACGTCATGACTGGAACGGGAGTCGAGGATGTGGCGCCAGGTTTTTGCGGCAACCCGATTATTCGCCTGAGGTGAGCACGGGGACGGCGCATGCGCGCTCACGCGGCCTTGCGACCGAGGCCGAGGAAAAAAACGATCAGCGCGCACACCACCATCGAGCACGAAAGAAAATAAAGTCCCCCGACATACGAGCCCGTGACGTGCTCGACCTTGCCGAGGACATAGGGGCCAAGCTGGCCGCCGAGATTGCCGACTGAGTTGATCAAGCCGATGCTTGCCGCAGCGGCGGAACTTGTGAGGAACACATACGGGAGTGTCCAAAACGCGGGTAGGTAGGCCTTGAGACCGCCCAGCGCCAGCATGAAGCAGACGATCGTCAGCGGGAGGCTTCCACGCGTCAGTGGCGCGACCGCGATGGCCGCGGCACCGATGAGGATGGGGAGCACCGTGTGCCAGCGTCGCTCCTTCGTGCGATCTGAATTCCAGCCGACAAATAGCTGGCCGCCCAGGGCCATCACCGCCGGGAGCGTCGTGAGCCACGCGAGCTGCGAATATTTCAGGCTATACCAACTATCGAGGATGCTGGGCAAAAAGAACACGACGCCGTAGCTCCCCGTCACGGTACAGAAATACGCAAACGACAGCGCCAGCACTTTCGGATGCTTGAGCCCGGCCCACATGGAATGGTGCTGCTTGGCCGCGGCTTTGTCGCTGGCGAGCTCGGCCGTCAGGGCATCGCGCTCCTCCGGTTTCAGCCAGCGCGCCTGATGGGGCCGGTCTGGCAGCATCGTGAGGATCACGAGCCCGATCACCACCGCGGGCAAGCCCCACACCAGATAGATCCATTGCCAGCCCGCCAGACCGAGCACGAGCGGATGGGAGAGGGCGACGCCGCTCACCATTTCTGTCGTCCCGATCTTGAGCAGCAGCGCGGAGAGGATCGGGCCGATGATTTGCGCCACGGGGGTCGCGACAAAAAACAGCGCGAGCGCCCGCCCGCGGTCCTTCGCCGGGAACCAATGTGAGAGGTAAACCACCACCCCTGGAAAGAATCCGGCCTCGGCGAGTCCGAGGAGAAAACGCACGAGGTAAAATTGAAAAATCGACAGACCGTTGGGCCCGTCGAGCTCCTTCACGAGGTCACGGGCGAGCGTGGCCAGCCACGCCAGGCCGCTGACATCGATGCCGGCGAGGGGGCGGAATCCGGCCACGATCGCACCCTTGAGGAGCTCGGCGGCATGGGTGAAACCCGGAATGCGGACGTGAACGAAGGCCGTCATCGCTGCCATGATCCCCCACGTGATCATAATGCGGGAAATCCAGAGCCGCGCGCTCCAGCGCTCCACAATCAGCGAGCCGGGAATCTCGAGAAGGAAGTAGCCAAGGAAAAAAACGCCGGCGCCAAAACCGATGACCGAGTTGTCGAATCCTGGCAGATCCTTCACCATCGTGAGCTTCGCGAAGGCGACATTGGCGCGATCCACGAACGCGATGACGTAGGCGATAAAGAGGAGCGGAATGAGTCGCCAGTAGGCTTTGCGGCGGGCCCGATCTAAAGGCGAAGCGACAGCGGAGGCGGACGGCGGCGTGGAGGGGGAGGTGCTCAAAATGGGCGAGGGGCGTCTAGCTTCGGCGTGGCATCCGGTGGCGGACAGGTGAGGGAAACGCGACTGTGCGGGCCGAGCCGGACGGTTCAAGCCCGCCGTGAGAAAATAATCGTCAGCGCCGAATCTAGGGTTCCGTTTAGCTCTCCGCTGCTCGGAGGTGCTGGACCCGAAAATCCCCGTATGAATAGACGCGCAAGAACGTAGTCATGGATTGATATCCGCCGAGCGGGCCGCGTCTGGGCAGCCAGCGCCGCCTAACACTCACTCCGGCTCTGCCGTGCCTTCGACGACATGCGCGCGGGCCTCGGGAACGTGTTTTAGGAATTCACGGAGCGCCGCGCTGAGGTGTTCCGCATATCGGAAGTGCGCGCCCATGCCCGTGCGCAGTTCGGCTTCGTAGATAAATTTGTCGCCGTGCGTGCTGTGCTCGAAGGGTGTCTGCGCGCCGAGTAACAGGGAGTAAACATAGGCCGGTGAACCGCGCTGCATCAGCTCGCGGGTCAGCTCACGTTGCTCGGCGAGAAGCGCGGCGTGCGCCGGTGTCGTGTGCGAGATTTCCGGCGGCAGATAAAAGCCGGCTTGGATCAACGGGGTGTAGCGGTGGCCGGTGCGGTGGCGGTTGAGGTCGCGGAGCTCGGCGAGCGCCATGTTATTCCACGCGAAACTGACGCGCATGCGGCGGGTCGCCGTGCCTTGATGGCCGTATCGGTTGGCGCGGTGGCGCAGTGCTTCGGCGACCGGTTGCGCCTCGCTTAGCCACGGCGGCGTGGCGCGATCGACATTGACCCAGACTTCATCGGCGAGGGGCGCGGAGGAGAGTCGTTCGAGGCCGAGGGCGCAGGACGCGGCGAGTTCCTGGGCTGCCTGTGTGACGAAGGATTTCTCCGCGACGCTGTGGCGCATGAGCCGCGGGGAAATTTTGAGAAGCTCGTCACGGATAAGTTTCGCGGCAGTGCGGGCCTCGGGGTGCGGGAGCGAATCCAGGTGCTTCACCGTCACCGCCCACATGCGGGAAGATTGGACCAGGCCGACGTTGGTGCGGGTCGCGAAGGGGATGAAATACCGTGCGCGGTCGAGTGCGTAGTTTTTCCGCAGTCGTGTAACGACCGCCGGTTTTGCGTCGGGCGGGAGGCGGACGAGACCGGGGTTGGCGGTCGCGAGTGCGTCGAGACGAGCATACTCGGCGTGGTAGGCGGCGAACGACTGGGCCATCAGCGCGGACCAACGCGGCGCGAGATCGTCCGGGATGCCGAGTTCGGCCGCGGTGGGGAGATTGGCCGCGTCCATCGTGATGTAGCGCGTACTCGACTCCTGGCCATCGGCCATCGTGGCGATTTCAAACAGTTTATAGGCGAGCCACATGGAGACATCGTCGAGGGCCACGGCGAGGCCACCGGTGAGGCCGCCGATGGAGGCGTGCCCGTAGTCAACGAAGCTAAGAATGCGGTCGATCGAGGCGTCGGGGTTGGCCAGGTCCACTTTGGAGAGGATGGCGGCGATGCCTTGATTACTGCGCGAATAGCGCGCGAGGACGGAAGCGAGTAACTCGGGTGTGACCTTCGGGAGGTCGGCGGCGGTCGGTGGCGGGACAAGGGCGAGTCCGGTGATTCTCATACGATGAAGGACATCGGCGCAAAGTGGCGCGGTCGGCGCAAGCCGGGAAAGGAGAAAACATCCGGCGCACCGGGGGAGGGGGCGAAACAACGGGGATGCGTCCGTCTGCGCGCAAATATATTTCCACTGTTTCCTCCGGCCGGCGGATGTGCTGGGATGAAGGGGCTTCACCCTCTGATGTCTCACCAAAAAAAATCCGTCATGCGTTTTTCACCTCTTGCCCTGGTTCGTCTCACCTGCTGTCTGCTGGCATTTTCGTCCTGCAAACGCGCCGACGTTCCCGCCGTCGCCGCTCCGGGCGCGAGCGCTGCAACCGCTCCCAAGGCTGCTCCGGCGTCGGCTCCGGCTTCGGCACCCGCTCCGGCGGCGGCAGGTGCACCGGTAGCCAAGGCCAAAGGGCGGTGGTTGCGGCCTGATGGGGGCTATATTCTCGCAATCACCACCATCGAAGCGGATGGTCGCGCCGAGGCCGGTTACTTTAATCCGAATCCGATTAAGGTCGCTTGGGCGACCGTCAAGACCGAGGGCGCCGACATCAAAGTGGCGGTCGAGCTTCGCGACCAAAACTACCCGGGCTGCATCTACAAGCTGACTTACTTGGCGGACAAGGACCGGCTGGTGGGGACCTATTTTCAGGCGCAAATGCAACAAACGTATGAGGTCGAGTTTGTGCGTGAGCCGTGAGTGCGGTGAGTGGTGACTCCGGGACACGGGCTTCGCGCGGCGCGAAGCCCGGCGGGCGCGGGGGACTTACTTCTTCTTCGCGGCGGCCTGCTCTTTAGCAGCAGCAGCAGCCTGCTCTTTTTCGATTTTCGCGGCCTCTTCGTCGCTGACGAACATATACACGTGCGCCGTCTCGACGACGAGGGTGTAGGTGCGGTCGAGGGAAAATCCATAGGCTTTGGCCATCTTCTGGTTGTTCTCGTTGAGCTGGACCATGAGCGCATCGAGCTTGGTCTTGAGCTCCTTCTTCTTGGTCGCGTTGGTCTCTTTGTCGTGGGCCGCATTCAGGTCGACGGCCTGTTGGCGCTGGGCCTGCACGAACTGGACGTTAGCCTGAAATTCCCGATTGGCCTCGATCGACTTGAGCGTGGAGGCGAGGACGAGCTTCTGTTGCTTTTCGGCGACAGGGGCTGCCGCAGCGGGGGCCGGCGCGGCTTTTTTCGCTGCGGATTCAGCAAGCAAAACGCCGGCGCTGAGGAGGGATGCACTGAGACCGATAATTCCAAGGGTGGATTTCTTCATGACTGTGACGGGTATTGAGTTGGTTGCGTTGGAGGATTGGCCTGACCGGAGGTCCGATGGCACGAAACCGAGTAAGAGGGCAATTTCTTCGCACCGTGGCTAGCCCATTTTGATCGTGGTGCGGTTTTTGAAATTGAGGCCAAAGCCCCACCCCAGACGCGGGAACGGACGGCCGGTCGGTCATTCGCATCAAATGGTGGGTGGCGACCGAGTGGGCGTTGGCGCGCCGCAGCATGGCTTGCATTTCCTCGGTCCTTAAATTGCGCTAGGGTGGTCAAGGCTGTCGCCTTGTTCATCACCCTCAACCCCGATTCCATGATATCCTCGTCTCCTCGTTGGACGGCACCTTGTCGCCGTTTTGCCCTCGTCTTCGCCCTTACCTGTGCGGCCTCACAGCTCGGCGCCCAAACGGCCCCGGCGACCGGCGCAGCTAAACCGGCTGCCGCGACTGAAACCGTTCTGCTCAATCCGTTCGAGGTGAGCACCAGCAAGGACACGGGCTACGTCGCCGGTAGTTCGCTGGCGGGCGGCCGCGCGGAGACGCCTCTGCGCCTCACTCCGGCGTCGATTTCGGTGATGACCCGCGAGTTCATGGACGATCTGAATATTAACAACCTCGAGGCGGCCTCGAATTGGGCGATCAGCGTGATGCCCGGCAATGAGCGCCAGAACGAGTCGCCCTTCGGCACGTTTTCATTCAACTTCCGCAACACGGGCGGCAGCGGAAACTATCCCACGCGCAACTACTTTCTCTTTTACGCCAACTCGGACGGCTACAATACCGAGCGCTTTGAGTTCGCCCGCGGCCCCAACTCCCTCCTCTTCGGCGACGCGGCCCTCGGCGGCGTCTCCACGAATTTTACCAAGCAGGCCCGTTTCGGTCAGAAGCGCCACGAGGCGCGATTTCAATTCGACAACGAAGGCAGCTGGCGCAGCACGCTCGATACGCAGTGGGGCAATGACACGTTGGCCGTCCGGGCGAACGGTCTCATGCAGCGCAACAAAGGCTGGCGCGACGGCGTCTACGAAAACCGCGAGGGCGTGCATGTCGCGGCCTCCTACAAAGTAGGTCCCAATACCCAGATTCGCGCCGAGCACGAATCGCTCGAAACCCGTGCGCTGATCTACCAGACGACTTACTCAGACAATGCCTCCTTTTGGGATGGCAAGACCACCAATGACACCAACGGGACGATCGCCAGTGCGAACAACTTCGGCTTGGAGCAGTTTGGTGGGAACGCCTACCACGTGTTTTCCTTCACTTCACCCGGGGCCGGTGTGCTCGACTGGCGCACCTCGTATCGCACCCGCGGAACGGGCTTCGCCATCAAGCCCGAAGGACGCGGCGACATCGCCAATGCGCCGCGCCTGCCCTCCCGCGAATTCAACCTGGGCCCGATCGACTCAAACCAAGTCCGCCAACTCGGCACCCACGTGCTCTCGCTCGACCACCGCATCAGCGCCGATTGGTTCGCCCAGTTGGCTTATTTCCGGATGGATCATGACGCCGAGGCCAAAAATACGGAGAGCCGCGCGACGGACTACCGCGTCGACGTCAATCGCCTGTTGCCCAATGGGCAGACGAACCCGAAGTTCGGCCAGAGGTTTGCCGATATCGACCAGCAGATTCAGTATCAGGACAATCGGGTCGAAGACGTGCGTTTCCTCACGACCTACAAGTTTGAATGGGCGAAAGCCTTCGATCTTAAGCAACGTTTCAGTGCGATCGGCGGGTTCCGTCCCGAGCGTTTCGAAATGTGGCAGCGCCGCATGCGTCGGGTGGACAACCCGCTGGTTCCTCTCGTCAATGATGCCCGCAATATCGTCCGCTACCGCGTGTACTGGGATGAGCCCCTCAAGTATGCCGTCGGCAACCAGCCACCGCCCGTCCCGGGCGCGACGTTCAAATACGCCGACATCGGCTTTGGGAGCAAAGAGCACAAGGATCTGGGCTACGCGCAGGTCGTTTCCAACAGCACGTTCTTTGGCGACCGTCTTTCCATCCTCGCCGGCATGCGCCGCGACATGTTGAAGCGCCGCATCATCCAGCAATACACCAATGATCCGATCACCGGCTACTCGATCTATGGCGGCTTCGACCCATCGATCAAAGCGAACCGACCTGGTTACGAGCAGAACGAGAAGATCAGCGTCAGCAGCTCGAATCTCGGAGGCGTTCTCTACGTCCTCCCGTGGCTCGGACTGCAGGCCAACTACTCGGAAAACTTTGGTTTGCCGACGTCGGGAGTAAACAAATACGACGGCGGTGCCTTCACGCCACCGAAGGGCAAAGGCTCTGACCTTGGCGTAAAGTTGTCGCTCGCGCAGAATAAACTCTACGCCGTGTTCACCCGCTACGAGTCCTCTCAAGTCGATCGCATCATTGGCGGTGGCAACCTCACTGAAATTCGCCGGATCTGGACGAATCTGGGTGCGACCGAGGATGCGAAAATCAATTTCAACTATCGCGATACCGAGGACATCGAGGCCAAAGGTTGGGAAGCGGAAATTGTCGCGAATCCATGGCCTAATTTGCGCCTCACGGCCAACCACGCCCGTCCCGATGCCACGATCATTCAGCAGCGCCCCGGACAGCAGGCTTATGTAGCGGCGAACCTCGCGACCTGGACTGCCGCCGGCGCCTTGACCGCGCCGACCGGTGCCGTGATCAACCCGACGCAGATTCGCGCGGACATCTTGACGATCAACAATGCTCTCGAGGGTATTGCCAAGGGCGCGACCAACAATAGCACGTTCCGCGATAGCACCAATTTCTATGGGACTTACACGATCTCAGCCGGGCCGTTGAAGGGCCTTAATATCGGTGGTGGCGGCAATCACCGCGGGGCCCGTAAGATCGGAAATCGGGATGCACGGCTGAAGTTCAACACGACGACGCCGACCGCGACGCAGGTCCGCGAGGCGGCGTTCGATTACCTTTATGCTGCGAGCACCTTTGAGGCGACCATGCACGCGAGTTACGACTACCGTTTTACCAAAAACGTGCGGGCGCGCTTCCAGCTTAATGTTTCAAATCTATTCAATACGCAGGACCTCGTGATCACGAGCTTCGGCACTTACACCGTCGGCGGCGTCGGCTCCACGATCGCCCAGGCGGACAATAGTTTCTATTACATCAATCCGCGGAAGATGACGCTCAGCGCGACCTTCAACTTCTGATCGAGCGTTGGGTTCACTCAGTCAGCTGGGCCGTGCGTCGTACGCACGGCCCTTTTGCTTTTTGGGGCGCGGATGTTGTGCGGCAACGTGCATCTCGTTCTTGAACTCTCGGCGCCGCGCGATTCGCTTTCGGCCGATGGCGAATCATCCCACCACCGTCGGCGCGCAGGAGCATACCTACGACGCCATTGTCATTGGCTCCGGCATCAGCGGCGGTTGGGCGGCGAAGGAATTGTGCGAGGCGGGACTGCGCACGCTCGTCCTCGAGCGCGGGCGCGACGTCAAGCACCTCGAAGATTATCCGACGGCGTTGAAGAACCCGTGGGATTTTTCGCATCGCGGGAAACTGCCGCAGACGGTCGTCAGCGAAAATCCCATCGCCAAAAAATGCTACGCCTTCGACGCGGCGACGGAGCACTTTTTCGTAAAGGATAAAGAGCATCCTTACGTGCAGGAAAAACCGTATGATTGGATTCGCGGCTACCAAGTCGGCGGCAAGTCGCTCATCTGGGCGCGGCAGACGCAGCGGTGGAGTAAATTCGATTTCGAAGGTGCGGTGCGCGATGGCATCGCCGATTGGCCCATCGGCTACGACGATCTCGCCCCGTGGTATTCGCACGTTGAAAAATTCGCGGGCATCAGTGGTAACTACGACGGCCTCGAGACGCTGCCCGACGGCGAATTTTTACCCGCGTGGGAGATGAACGATGTGGAGAAACACGCGCAGGGGAAAATCATGACGGCGTTCGCGGGGCGCCACGTGATCCAGGGCCGTTGCGCGCATCTCACCGTACCAAAGCCGGAGCACTACGCGGCCGGCCGTGGTCAGTGTCAGGCGCGCAACCTCTGCTATCGCGGGTGTCCGTTTGGAGCGTATTTTAGTTCAAACGCGTCGACGCTTCCGGCTGCCGCGCGCACGGGGAAACTCACGTTGCGGCCGCACTCGGTGGTCGAGTCGATTCTCCACGATGAGGCGACGGGCAAGGCACACGGCGTGCGCGTCGTGGACGCGCAGACGAAGCAGGCGACAGAGTTTTTTGCGCGCGTGATTTTCGTCAATGCGGCGTCCCTCAATACGAATCTCATTTTGTTAAATTCGAAATCGAAACGGTTTCCGGCGGGACTCGGCAACGACAGTGGGCTGCTCGGGAAGTATGTCGCCTTTCACAATTACCGCGGGAGCATCAGTGCATCAATGGATGGGTTTGCCGACTCGTATTATTCGGGCCGACGACCGACGCAGCTCATGATGCCGAATTTTCGCAACGTGCGGAAACAGGAGGCCGCGTTGGATTTTCAGCGCGGCTACATGGTGTTTTTCGGCGCGTCACGCAGCGGTTGGCAGCAGGGCAACGGCGCAAAGGGCGTCGGCGCGGAGTTCAAAGCGGGCATCACGCGGCCGGGTCCTTGGGGCATTTCGATGATGATGCAGGGCGAGACGGTGCCGCGGAAAGAAAATCACGTGCGCCTGTCGGCCGAGGCGAAGGACGCGTGGGGCGTGCCGCAGTTGGTCACGGCGATCGGCTACCACGACAACGACGAAAAAGTGCTCAAAGATTTTCACGCCCGCGGGGAAGAAATGCTCGTGGCGGCCGGGGCGAAGAACATCCGGAAGAACGATTCCAAACAAAACCCCGGGCTCGATATTCACGAGATGGGGGGAGTGCGGATGGGCAAAGATCCGCAGGCCTCGTTGCTCAACCGCTGGAATCAATTGCACGCCTGCGCGAACGTGTTCGTGACCGACGGTGCGAGTATGGCGTCGACGGGGACACAAAATCCGTCGCTCACCTTTATGGCGCTGGCGGCGCGGGCGGCGCACTACGCCGTCGCCGAGCTGAAGAAGGGGAATTTATGAAACAGCGAAGCACGCGAGCTGCGCAAGAGGGTGCGATGAACCGGCGTGAAGCGATCCGGCACTCCGCGACGTGGGCCGGCGTGGCCGCGCTTTGGGCGAGCCTCCCCGCGCGCACGTGGGCAGCGTTGGCGCTGCCGGCGGGCTGGAGCGAGGACGAGGAGCAATTGCTCACGCTCATCGGCGATACGATCATTCCGGCCACGGCGGAGTCGCCCGGAGCGGGCGCGGTCGGGATCGGGCGTTTCATCATCGTGCAGGCGACGGCGTGTTTCCCAGCGGGGGCGGTGGAGGTGTTGCGGCGCGGGCTGAAGGAAATTCATGAGGCGAGCGTAGCGCAGTTTGCGAGGGGGTTTGCGGAGTTGGGCGTCGCCCAGCGCGAGCAGGTGCTGACGGATTACGAGGCACGCGCGGCGTCGACCAAAGGAAGTGCGCTCGGGAGCGGATCGAACGTGAACCCGTTTCGCCTGATGAAAGAGCTGACCCTGTTGGGATATTTCACGTCGGAGCCGGGTGCGACGCAGGCGTTGCGGTATTTGCCGGTGCCGGGCGGTTACAAGGGGTCGGTGAAGCTCGGCCCGCGCGAGCGGAGCTGGGCGCTCTAAGCAGAACGCGTGCAATCGTAAGCCGATGAATCCCGTAGCAGCCGAGGTAACGAGGCCGGCGCAAGCGATTCACCGGGCATTCTGCCTCCTCACGTCGTCGGCTACTTTCGACTGCATCAGACCGTTTTAGTGGAGAATTGTGGGAGGGCTGCGATGCGGTGCTCGAACGCGAGGCGCTCGGATTCGGCGAGGGTGGCGGGGAATTTCGAGCTGCTGCGGTGCCAGCGGGCGAGCCACTCGGGGCCGAGTAGCGGCAGGGCGGAGGGGTGAGCGCTCGCGCTCTCGGCGCGGTTGAACGCGGCGGTCGTGGTGGACTTTGGGCCGGAGCCCGCGCCTTCGGCGACGATCCAGCCGGTGCTCAACAGCGTGACGCGCACGGACGTCGCCGCGGAGTAGGTATAGAGTTCGGCGGACTTTGGTGCGCAGTGGGTGAAGAGCCGCGCAAAGACGGCGGGCGTCCAGAGAGGCGAATCGGTTTTGGACGAAAATGGGTCGTAGAAAATAATCTCGGGCACGGGGGACGTTTCGAGGAAGGCGAGGAAATCGCCGTGGTGCAGTTCCCAGTGGAGCAGCCCGGAGGCGTCGTGCCATCGGGTATCGTTGACCAGCGCGTGCGGGGCGGCGTGGCGGATGTGCGGGAATTTGCCGGGCTCGCGGAGGGCGAGGCGGAGCGGATCGAGGTCGCGCTCAAAGCTCACGATGCGCAGCGGGCGCAGTGCGGCGGGACCATGCTCGGCGAGCATTTTTTCGAAACACTCGATCGCTGCCATCGCGTTGGACGCGGCGCCGAGGCCGACGTCCCAGAGGACGAGTTCGGTGGGCGGATTCACGGGCGGGACGCCCGTGCCACTCGCGAGCAGGCGGGTGGCGAGGCAGGATTGGTCGACGTAGAGTTTTTGCGCTTCGTCACTCGGACGGTTCACCGAGTGCATGACCTCGCCCGAGCTGAGCTGGCGGATGCTCGAGAACCCCTGCGGACCGGTGACAATGTCGTAGTCGCCGAGACTTTGTGGCCGGGGGAAACGCGTCTGCTTCGTGGGTTGGCTCGGGTTCGCTTCGTCGGTGCGCACGAGCTCGACGCGCATCTTTTCGTAGAACGCGGCGAAGTCGTCGCGCAAAATGTGGGCGCGCATAGCGCGCATGAGGCGATGATAGAACGCGAGATTGTGGATACCGAGGAGGTGCCAGCCGAGGTTCTCGCTGGTTTTCGTGAGATGGTGGAGGTAGCCGCGCGAATAGTTTTGGCATGCGTGGCAGTCACAATGGGCGTCGATGGGCTGTTCCGAAAATTTGTGCACGGAGCGCGTCAGCTGGAGTTTTCCCTGCGACGTGAAGACCGCGCCGCGTTGGGCGAGTTGGGTGGGAATGATACAGTCAAACATGTCCACGCCGCGATGGACGGCTTCGAGGAGATCGATGGGTGTACCGACGCCCATGAGGTAGCGCGGAACGTCCTTTGGAAGGTGATCGGTGACGAAGCCGGTGAACTCGTAGCGCTCGGCGTGGGTCTCCCCGACAGCGAGGCCGCCGATTGCGAGACCGTCGAAACCGAGCGTGCGCAGGAACTCGGCGCTCTTTTGGCGGAGATCATGGTGGCAGGCGCCTTGCACGATGCCGAAGAGGGCTTGTTTTGAATCACCACGGGCGCGGAGGGAGCGCTCGGCCCAGCGGTGGGTGAGCAACATCGCGGCCTCGGCTTGCGGGTGGCCGGCGGTCGAGGGGATACATTGATCGAGCACCATCATGATGTCGCTGCCGATGGCCCTCTGCATAGCGATGCTCGATTCCGGCGAGAGGAGAAGCGTCTTGCCATCGACGTAGCTCTTGAAGTGGGCGCCCTCCTCTTCCATCGCGCGTTCGGATTGGAGGGAGAAGATTTGAAAGCCGCCGGAGTCGGTGAGCACGGGCCGGTCCCACTTCATGAAATTATGGATACCTCCGAATTTCTTAAACACCTCGGGGCCGGGACGGAGGAGGAGGTGATAGGTGTTGGCGAGGACGATGTTGGCGCCGGTTGCCTTGAGGGTCTCGACCGTTTGGCTTTTGACCGTGGCCTGAGTGCCGACGGGCATGAAGATCGGCGTGTGTACTTCGCCGTGCAGCGTTTGGTAGGTGGCCGCGCGCGCTTTCGAACCGGAGGCTTCTTTATCGAGCGTGAAATTGAGACGAGACATGGTTGCGGATGGGCGGTGTGGGAGTGGGGGAGGGAGTAAGGAGTAGAATCAGGCGCAGGCGAGCGAAGGATTTTTGGTGATAAACGTCGCGGGGTCGTCACCGTCGGTGAATGAAGATCAAATCCTCCGAATTCGACCGCAGTGCGCCGAACATTAAAGAGTGTCCCAATTCTCCCTTTCCAGAGTTTGCTTTCATTGGCCGGTCCAATGTCGGCAAATCGTCGATCATCAAT
>Ga0114969_10000885_pt1 | contig 25662 bp, 28 predicted proteins | sample M_130807_MF_Meta_FD_87316 | JGI IMG/M metagenome (GOLD analysis project Ga0114969, IMG submission 87316) | Freshwater microbial communities from Lake Montjoie, Canada to study carbon cycling - M_130807_MF_MetaG | ecosystem: Environmental > Aquatic > Freshwater > Lake | place: Lake Montjoie...
ATAGTTGCAACTGCTTTTTCTAATTGAGTTGCATTTACATCAATTAAGGTTACACTAAAACCTGCTTGTGCAAATACGTGAGCTATTCCGTTGCCCATTTGCCCTGCACCAATTACGGATACACTTTTTATTGCCATTAGTCTCAATTTAATTATGAGTTATAAGTTATGAATTATGAGTGTTTTATTTCTTAGATTTTGTAGTAATAATAGCACTTCGAATCATTTTTAGTAGTTCATTTGCCTCCTTTTGAATACTTTTAAACTCTTTCTCGGAGAGAAAATCCGACTCAAATAAAAGCTCTAACCAATATAGTGTTTCGTCACATTCCTTTTGAGCTATAGCTAATTTATGAATAAAATCCATTCTACTCTCCCCATTTTGTGCTTCCCTAACCAAAGCGCCAACAGCAGTTCCGCTTCTTAACAATTGCTTACTTAGTACAAATTCTCTTTTAGTATCGCAAAGGTATTTATATAACTTAACTATTCGTTTTGCAAAAAGAAAGCTTTTATCTTTAATAATACTTTTTTTCTCACTCATAACTAATAACTGTATTGCTTACTTAAACGCATTCATCCCCGTTACATCCATCCCAGTTATCAATAAATGAATATCATGTGTACCCTCATACGTAATTACACTTTCTAAATTCATCATGTGTCGCATAACACTGTATTCGCCTGTAATGCCCATTCCGCCAAGCATTTGCCTAGCATCTCTACATATATTAGTAGCTACTTCACAAGCATTACGCTTTGCCATGCTTACTTGTGCCGGGGTAACTTTTCCTTCATTCATCAACACACCTAAACGCCAATTTAATAATTGTGCTTTGGTAATTTCGGTAACCATTTCGGCCAATTTTTTTTGTTGAAGTTGAAAGCCACCAATAGGTTTTCCAAACTGAACTCTTTCTTTACTATATTCTAAAGCTGTTTGGTAGCAATCCATTGCAGCACCAATAGTACCCCAGGCAATTCCAAATCTAGCTTTTGTTAAACAACCTAATGGTCCTTTTAATCCTTTTACGTTTGGTAAAATATTTGCCTTTGGTACTTTTACATTATCAAAAACTAATTCGCCTGTAGCACTGGCACGTAAACTCCATTTGCCATGTGTAGTTGGGGTACTAAAACCTTCCATACCACGTTCTACAATTATGCCTTGTATTTCATTGTTTTCATTATGGGCCCACACCACTGCAACTTGTGCAAAAGGGGCATTACTAATCCACATTTTTGCTCCATTTAAAATAACATAATCGTCGCCGTTATCTTTAATATTGGTAAGCATTGATGAGGGATCGCTACCATGGTTTGGTTCTGTTAACCCAAAACAACCTAGCCATTCGCCACTAGCTAATTTTGGTAAATATTTATTTCGTTGCTCTTCATTACCATATTGATAAATAGGAAACATAACTAAACTTCCTTGTACACTTGCAGTGCTACGTACACCACTATCGCCTCGTTCAAGCTCTTGCATCATTAATCCGTAGCTAATATAATCTAACCCACCACAGCCGTATTGCGTTGGTAGCGTAGGACCAAAAACACCCAACTCTCCCATTTGCTGTACAATTTGTTGAGGAAACTCTGCCCGTTGTGCATAGTCTTCTATTATAGGGCTAATTTCTTTTTTAACATAATTGCGTACGGTTTCCCTTATTAACTTATGTTCTTCAGTTAATAAATCATCTACATTAAAATAATCCGGACTTTGAAATAAATCTGTTTTAGCAGCCATTTTTTTATTTTTTTTGAGTATTCTTTCAAGTGCAAAGATAACTCCAAATTAGCCTTAAATAATATTTTGTACTTTCATTTTTACTATTATGTTACTTAAAAAAATACGCCTACTTGTTTTATTTTTTATACTTGCGTTAATACTTAGCGGTATTACTGCTTTTCCAGTAGAAACTGAATTGAAATGGTTGCTTAACTGCCTTGGTTTAACACCCTTGCTCATTGGTAGGCGAATAATTAAACAAGTGGAAAGAAATAATTTGACAAATTAAACGTTAATCTGTGTACAAAGTCTATCTAAAAATAATTTTATGAAATACCTATTACTGCTTATTACAACATTATCTTTTTTAAGCTGTAAAAAAGACGATACTACCCCAATTATACCATTGCCAACAAACGAATATTATTATCCACCCTTAACAGGCGATACTTGGGAAACAAAAACAAGCACCTCTTCAGGTTGGGATGATGCAAAACTTACAGAAGCCTTTGATTATGCCGGTACAAAAAGCACCTATGGTTTAATTGTATTGCACAAAGGAAAAATAGTTAAAGAACAATATTGGAACGGTTGGGATAAAACTTCAAAATATTATATAGCTAGTGCTGGCAAAAGTGTGGTAGCTTTTGTAGCAGGAATTGCACAGCAAGAGGGGACAATCAATATTAATAATAAAACTTCCCAATACTTGGGTAATGGATGGACAAATTTGCCGTTAGCAAAAGAAAATTTAATTACGGTAAAACATCAATTAGCCATGACAACCGGACTTGATGACAATGTGCCTGATGATAATTGTATAACCCCAAGTTGTTTAATTTATAAAGCCGACGCTGGATTAAGATGGGCATACCACAATGCACCGTATAGACTAATGCATGATGTATTGGCTGCAGCTAGTGGAAAAACTTGGAATGCCTATTGCAAAGAAAAATTGTTTGATAAAATAGGGATGCCTAATTCTTTTTGGTTGAATAATGTAATGTGGTGCACAACAAGGGAAGCTGCCCGTTTTGGTAGCCTTACGTTACGCAAAGGAGAGTGGAATGGAACACAGTTATTAACTGACCAAACTTATTTTAATGCAATGACCAACACTTCGCAAAATTATAATTTAAGCTATGGTTATTTGTGGTGGCTAAATGGTAAAGCAACTGCAATGGCCCCAGGTAGCCAAGTAGTTTTTCCTATAAGTTTAGCACCAAATGCCCCAGCCGATATGTTAATGGCATTGGGTAAAGATGATAAAAAAATATATGTAGTGCCTAGTTTAGATGTAGTGGTTGTAAGGCTTGGAGATAATGCAAGCGGAACTTCTACCCTTGGACCAAGTAGCTTTGATAATGAACTGTGGGGTAGGTTAAAATTGGCAATGAAATATTAATGTAGAAATTTAATGGGTTAAAAATTGTACTGATAGTGTGTGGGCTTGTAAAGTAAAAATAAAATCTAGCTTTGGAAATATTGTACTAGGGCAACTCTACGCCGAAGAAAAATTAAAGAGGATAAAAAGATGGGTAACCAGGAAAATGCTAGGACGACCAAGACAATGTGGTATAAATAAATTATAGCCAATAAGAATAAACAACAAATAGGTTTTCATTCGTAAATTTATACAATGAAAACCTATTTAGCTTTAGGAGACAGTTATACAATTGGAGAACAAGTTTTGGTGGAAGAAAATTTCCCCAATCAAACAGTGGCTTTATTAAATGGCAAATTATCAATTCCACAAATTATTGCAACTACAGGTTGGACAACCGATGAATTAGATGCCGCGATTACTGCTGCAAATATTACTACATTCGATATTGTTTCGTTACTTATTGGTGTGAATAATCAGTACAGTGAACGAACAGTAAATAATTTTGAAATTGAATTTGAACATTTAGTGCAAAGGGCCATTGCATTTGCAAATAATAATTCAACACATGTAGTTGTTTTAAGCATACCAGATTGGGGTGTTACTCCATTTGCCGAAGGTAGAGATAGAGAAAAAATAGCTACAGAAATTGATGCCTACAATTTAGTTTGTAAAATGGCTGCACAAAAATTTAATACTCATTTTATTGATATTACAACAGCCCAACGATTAGATGGAAATAAGGAAGAGTTTTTAGCAGCAGATAAATTACACCCAAGTGGCAAAGAGTATAAAAAATGGGCAGAAAGATTAGCTGAAAAAATTAATGAGATTCATTCTTTCTAAATCTTTCACTAATAACACTTAAACCTTTCTCGTCAATTTTTGATGTTTTAGTCAGTAAAGCAATAAAAGCAGCCACTTCCTTTTCACTTGCAGGACATCCCATATTTGAGCCATTAAAAAAACTATCGCCTATTAAATTCCCTTTATTATCTAAAATAACAAAGAAAGGGAGACCTTCTTTAGTTCCTTTATATTTTTCTAAAAAGACATCTGCACTGGGGTTCTCTAAATTTTTCTTCTCTTTACTTTCTTGAACAACTAAATGTGTTATTACAAAATTTTCATCAAAATATTTTTTTGTGGTTGCATCATTTAATGAAGCATCCAAGCGTTTGCACCAACCACACCAACTGGCATGAAAAATAACAAATACATTTTTATTTTCTACTTTAGCTTTAGTATAAGCTTTTTGCAAAATTGTATCTGTAGTTTCAGGAGCTTGCGCATGTAATAAACCCACACTTATTAGTAGAACGACAAAAGCAAAAATCTTTTTCATCTTTTTTTCTAAATATACAGCTAAATACCTTAATGTTTTGCTAAATAAGTAGCCATTTCTGTTTGATATTGAATTGCAATTGCTTTAGACTCCTCTGCAAAATCTTCGCCCTCGCTAGCATAAATTATAGCACGACTTGCATTTACTAACAGCCCGCAATCTTTATTCATACCGTATTTACTCACTTCTTGTAAACTTCCTCCTTGAAAACCAACACCCGGTACCAATAAAAAATGATTAGGAATAATGCCTCGTATATTTTCTAATTCTGTGGCTTGTGTAGCACCGGTAACAAACATTAAATTATTTTCGTTGCCCCATTTACTAACCGTATCTAAAACTTTTTCGTAAAGAAATTCGCTTCGTAAATGTTGTTCATTACCATTTTGAATTTTCAATAATTCAAAATCGGCAGCCCCCTTATTACTCGTTAGGCCAAGTACAATGGTCCATTTATTTTCATATTCTAAAAATGGCCGAATACTATCTTCACCCATATAGGGTGCTACAGTTATTGCATCAAAATTCATATTTTCAAAAAAAGCTTTGGCATACTGACTACTTGTGTTTCCAATATCTCCACGTTTTGCATCAGCAATTTTAAAATGCGTAGTTGGGATATAGTCCACCGTTTGCATCATTGCTTCCCAACCTTTAATGCCCATGGCTTCGTAAAAAGCAGTATTAATTTTATAGCTCACACAAAAGTCTTTTGTAGAATCTATTATTGCTTTATTAAATTCGAAAACAGCATTGGGCTTGCCTTGTAAGTGTTTGGGGAGTTTAGTTTCATCTGTATCTAACCCAACACATAAGTACGTTTTTTTTTGTTGTATTTGTTCTACTAATGTTTTTCGATTCATATGCTTATTTTAATAATGCTTCCATTTTTGCTGCAATATAATTATCTCCAGTCAAATTTCTTAATCGTAATTGTGCAATAATATTTTTTTGTTCGGCTATAGATTTGTTTTGACTTAGTTTAAAAACACCTTGTAAATCTTCTACTTTAATACTAAAACCAACAATGGCTTTTACCATAGTATTTATATATTCATCACTTATGTTTTTGAACCCAGCCGCACTATTTGAATCAATATGCTTTTCAGTTATTTTTTTAACGGCTGCATAAGTTCCAGCTTCATCTGTAAATTTTAGTTGCCCTTTTGCATGCACAGAAATATAATTTATAGTACTGCCTTGTGCCGACTCGGCGTACCAGTTAGCATCTATATATGCATGGGGGCTGTTAAAAATAACCAACACATTTTTGTTTTTTTCAAATGCTAAATGGTGGTCTGTCTTACGCATTAAATGACCACTTAAATATAAGGTGTTATTTTCTTCAACTATCTCTAAGGGTATTTGGGTAGCTATAGGAAAATTAGCTCCAATACCAGTTATTAGTGCAAATGGAATTTCATTAGCAAATGCAATTAACGTTTTTCTATCATCAATTGTATAGTGCGGTAGTTTATACATTTTAAATTTTTATTACTTATACTGTTCTCTTATGCCTTACTAGTTTTATTAAATTTTAAAAGCGATAATATTTTTTCTTCGGTCACTTCCTCTTGCCAGTTTGTTTCAATATCTTTTAACTTCATCACCTCATCCATTATTGCTTGTTGCTTAATACTATTTTTTAAGGCATCGCTATATCTTATTTTCGGACTAAAGGTTACTTGGCTGTAAGCAGGAGTCCACATTTCAGGATATTTTTTACTAAATGCAGCTTCTATTTTTTTCTGTAATAAAAATATAGGGTCGCCAACCTTATCCCTCATTTCTACAAAATTATTTAAGGCTAATTCTGCAATGGCATCTCCATCTGGTTTTCGTAAGGCTTGGTATTCATCTAAAATTAATTTCCAATTTACCTGTCCGTTAGGTAGGTCCTCCATATGTTTATCTATCAAACTGTTTAGTACTAAACAATCTTCAAAACCACAATTCATTCCTTGTCCAAAAAAGGGTACAATAGCATGAGCAGCATCACCAATTAAAGCAAACTTATCATCCCTTATCCAAGGAAAACATTTTACGGTAACTAAGGAAGAAGTTGGATTTGTAAAAAAATCTTCTTCTAAGGTTGGCATTAAACTTGCAACATTTGTAAATGTGTTTTCAAAAAATAGTTTTACTTTTTCTTTTGTTGTTAAGGTATTAAAACTTGGCTCGCCTTCAAAAGGAAAAAATAAGGTGCAAGTAAAACTTCCGTCCATATTAGGCAAGGCTATCATCATATAGTTTCCCCTTGGCCAAATATGTAGAGCATTTTTATCTAATAAATATTCACCATTGGCACCAGCTGGTATAGTTAATTCTTTATAGCCAAAATCAATATAATGTTGTTGATATTGAAAGCGGTTATGCTGTAATTGATGGGTAAGCCTTGCAGCAGAGTAGGAGCCATCGCTACCAAAAGTGAGTAGTGATTGGTGAGTAGTGAGATGTTGAGAAACCTCATTTATAAAATGAATTTCATTTTTCTTAAAATCAATATGGTCACATTTTTCATTAAAATTAATTTGCACACCATTTGCTTCGGCTAAGTCAATTAATTTTCTATTTAAATCGCCTCTACTAACCGAGTTTATAAATTGCCCATCTGCTCCATAAGCTTGATAAGCATTTGAGCCATCTGCATTATGTATATATCTGCCATGCATTGGGATAGCAATTCTTTTTACTTCTTCCATAATGCCTACTTCTTCTAAGGCTTTTATTCCTCTATCGCTTAAAGCTAAATTTATGCTTCTACCAGCAGCCACCGTTGCTTTACGCATATCGCCCCGGCGTTCGTAAATAGTTACATCGTAACCTCTCTTTTTTAAATAAATAGAAAGAAGGGAACCTACAAGCCCAGCACCAATTATTGTTATTTCTTTTTTCATAGCAAACCCAAAAAGGGTTTTTATTTTAAAAAATTAGGAAAGTATTTTTTTAACAATTTCTCCAAAATGATAAATTTCTTTAAATGTATTATATAAAGGCACTGGTGCTATTCTAATAACATTAGGATCTCTCCAATCGGCTAATACTCCATTTTGCTTTAACGCTTCAAACACTTCTTTTCCTTTTTGAAGCATAAGCATACTTACTTGGCAACCCTTTTCGTTTTTTGGTGTAATTATTTCTATTGCTTTTTTAGTTAAGGTAGAATTCAGTTCCTCAATAATAAAAAATAAATAATCGCTTAATTGCTTTCCTTTAGCAACCAAATTTTCTATACCAGCATCTTCAAAAATATCTAACGATGCTTTGTGTGCAGCCATACTTAAAATGGGAGCATTGCTTAATTGCCAACCCTCTGCAGTTTCAATTGGATCAAACCCTTTTTCCATTTTAAAACGGTTAGTTTTGTTTTGTCCCCACCAACCAGCTAAACGTTGTAAACTTTTGTTGGTAAAATGTTTTTGATGAATGTATGCACCTGCTACACCACCTGGGCCACTATTTAAATATTTGTAACTACACCAACAGGCAAAATCAACATTCCAATCATGTAAATGCAATTCAATATTACCAGCAGCATGTGCCAAATCAAAACCACAATATGCACCAACTTTATGTGCAGCTTTTGTAATAGAGGGCATATCAAAAACTTGCCCGGTATAATAATTTACACCACTAAATAAAACCAGTGCAATTGAACTACTATGTTTTTCAATAGTTGCAATAATATCTTCTGTTCGTATTGAATATTCTCCTTCTCTAGGCGTTACTTCTATTATTGCCTCATCTGGGTTAACTCCATGCAATTTTACTTGAGATTCAAAAGCGTATTGATCGCTAGGAAAAGATTTGGCTTCGCAAATAATCTTAAATCGTTCTTTTGTTGGCCGATAAAATGTTGTCATCAACAAATGTAAATTCACGGTAAGCTGGTTCATCACTACTACTTCTTCGGGCAAAGCACCAACAATTTTTGCAACTTGTTGCGGAAAAATTTCATGATAGCTAAACCAAGGATTGGTTGCATGAAAATGCCCTTCTACTCCAAAATTTGCCCAATCCTCTAATTCATTAACTACATAATCTTGTGTAGTTTTTGGTTGTAAGCCTAAAGAGTTACCTGTAAAATAAATACACTCATTTCCATTAATTACGGGTATATAAAATTGCTCTCTAAATTGGTTTAAAGAATCTTGCTCATCTAATTGGTTAGCAAATGCTAAGTTATTTTCAAAAGTCATTTTAATCTATTGTGGCTATTACTTTTAACTCGATACAAATTTGGGTAGGTAAACTTTTTACTTCTACAGTTGTTCTGCAAGCTTGTACAGCTGTAAAATATTCGGCATAAATTTTATTATACGTACTAAAATCTTTTTTCATGTTGGTTAAAAAAACAGTTACATCTACAATTTTACTCCAACTGCTACCACTAGCTTCTAATACTGCTTTTACGTTTGCAAAACATTGATGTGTTTCTGCTGCAATATCATACTTTAAAATAGTACCATTAGCATCTACTTCTAATCCGGGTATTGAATTGTCTTTAGCACTACGGCTTCCTATGCCCGATAAAAAAAGTAAGTTGCCCACTTTACGAGCATGTGGGTAAGCGCCTAAAGGTGTTGCGGCAGTTTCTGTTTTTATTATATCCTCACTCATAAATATTTTTTTCAAATTAACTATTAATTAAATCGGTGGTAAACTTAACCTCTATATAACTTAACCTTTCATCTAATACTGCACACACACATTCTTTTGCTCTGTAAAAAATTTCAATGCGTCCCAACCGCCCTCTCTACCCACACCGCTATTTTTTACACCTCCAAAGGGTGTTCGTAAATCTCTAACTAGCCAACAATTTACCCAAACTATACCAGTTTGTAATTTTATTGCTAGTTGGTTTGCTTTGCTAATATCTTGTGTCCACACACTTGCCGCTAAACCATAACTTGTAGAGTTTGCCATTTCAATCGCTTCATCCATAGTATCAAAAGGCTGTATAGTTACCACTGGTCCAAAAATTTCTTCTTGATTGGTTTTGCATTGCTGATTTAATCCTTCTATAATTGTGGGCTGTATAAAATATCCGTTAGCGCATCTTCCTTTGGGCTTTACCGCATAGCCTCCGCATAAAATAGTTCCACCCTCTTGCTTTGCAAGTTCAATACAGTTTATTATTTTTTCAAAATGTTGTTTACTTACAATAGCTCCTTGTTTAGATGTTTCAATTAATGGATCGCCAACAGTTAAGTTTTTTGTAATGGCAACAAAGTGCTTTTTAAATTCTTCATAAATCGGTTTTTCAATTAATATTCTACTACCACATAAACATATTTGCCCTTGGTTACCAAATGCAGAACGAATAATTTCATGCAATACCTTTTTTAAATCGCAATCAGCAAAAATTAGGGTAGGGTTTTTCCCCCCTAACTCTAACGATAACTTTTTAAACATTGGTGCTGCAATACTTGCTATACGTTCTCCAGCTTTTGTACTTCCGGTAAAAGATATTGCTTTAATAGCTGGATGGCGAACAATGGCTTCTCCACAATTAATTCCATCGCCATGTACAATATTTAAAACACCATCTGGCAAGCCAGCTTGCTTGCAAATTCTTCCTAATAAAAAAGAAGTAACTGGTGTAACCTCACTAGGTTTTGCAATTACACAATTGCCTGCGGCTAAGGCGGGGGCTATTTTCCACGTAAATAAATACAAAGGTAAATTCCATGGGCTTATGCAGCCAACAATACCAATAGGTTGGCGTAAGGTATAATTAATAGCATTTTTATCGGGTGTAAAATGACTTTCACTTGCAAAATGCATTATAGAAGTTGCAAAAAAACGAAAATTATCGGATGCTCTTTTAATATCAACTTGTTTGCTTAGCCAAAGTGGTTTACCATTATCGTTTGTTTCTGCTAATGCTAAGGTTTCAAAATTTTCATCAATTAAATCGGCTATTTTATTTAAAATTGAAAAACGTTGTTCTGCAGAGGTGTTACTCCAGCTTTCAAAAGCATTTTTTGCAGCGTTTACAGCTACATCAATGTCTTTAGCATTGCTGTTTGGTATTTGACAAAATACTTCGGCAGTTGCCGGGTTTATTCCATCAATAAATTCCCCACTTAAAGGGGCAATAAAGTTTCCTCCAATATAATTTTCTAAATGATATGGAATAGCAAGATTCATTGGATAAAGTTACGGCAATAATTATAAGGGATGATGTAAAAAAGTAATTAACTTACAACTCTAAATTAATTTGTTATGCCAGTAATATCTCCTTTCAATTTAAAAAAATGGATTGATGACAATAGAGATTTATTAAAGCCTCCAGTAGGTAATTTTTGTTTGTACAAACATGCAGAAAATTTTATTGTAATGATTGTTGGTGGCCCAAATAGCCGAAAGGATTATCATTATAACGAAAGTGAAGAATTATATTACCAAGTAGAGGGGAATATTATATTAAAAATTATTGACGAAGGGGTACATAAAGATATTGCTATTAATGAAGGAGACATGTTTTTACTACCACCAAAAACACCACATAGCCCACAACGTGGAGAAGGTACTGTTGGTTTAGTCATTGAAAAAGTGAGAGAAAACGAAGAAGATGGTTTTTTGTGGTACTGCGAAAATTGCGGCAATAAGCTGTACGAAGAATATAAAGTAATTACAGATATCGTTGCTCAGTTACCTCCTGTAATGGAAGGCTTTTATAAAAATGAAGACAAAAGAACTTGTACAAAGTGTGGTAGCGTAATGGCTCCACCAATTAAAAAGGGTTAGATGAAAATTGATATCCACACACATATAATGCCAGACAAAATGCCCAATTGGGTACAAAAATTTGGCTACGGAGAATTTATACATTTAGAGCATCGCAATTGTAAAGCCTGTATGATGAAAGGCGATAAATTGTTTAGGGAAGTTGACGATAATTCTTTTGATACAATTGTTCGGTTAAAAGAAATGGATGAAACAGAGGTAACTATTCAAGTTTTATCGACCATACCCGTTTTATTCAATTATTGGGCAAAGCCAAAAGATGGCTTAGAAACTAGCCGATTTTTTAATGATGATATTGCCAACAAAGTTGTTAAAAATAAGAACAGATTTATTGGGATAGGAACTGTACCCTTACAAGATATTGATTTTGCCATTGCAGAAATGGAACGTTGTATTACCCAATTAAAAATGCCCGGATTACAAATTGGTAGCAACATAAATGGAGAAAATTTAAGCGCTAAAAAGTACTTTCCCTTTTATAAAAGAGCCGAAGAATTAGGGTGTGCATTATTTATACATCCTTGGGAAATGATGGGGGAGGAGCAGATGCAAAAATATTGGCTTCCATGGTTGGTTGGTATGCCTGCAGAAACTAGCCGAGCAATTTGTAGTATGATTTTTGGGGGTGTTTTAGACACTTTTCCAAAACTTAGAGTAGCCTTTGCACATGGTGGTGGTAGTTTTCCGTTAACTATTGGTAGAATTGAGCATGGCTACAACGTAAGGCCAGACTTAGTTGCAATAGATAATGCTACAAACCCCTCAGATTATATTGGTAAATTTTGGATAGATAGTTTAGTGCATGATAAAAAAGCATTGAACTTTATTATTGACGTTATGGGGCAAGATAAAATTTGCTTAGGTAGTGATTATCCTTTTCCGCTAGGAGAGCATCACCCAGGGAAATTAATTGAGGAGATGGGTTTTGGTGGGACTATAAAAGAAAAATTATTTTATAACAATGCAAATGATTGGCTGGGAATAACGGAACACTGATTGTTATGATAGATATGATTTGTTAAGAAAAGTCATATCTAATTTTAATCATCATAACAATCTGCGTTCAGCATTTACTCATTAAATAAATTAGGGTAGTCTGTAATTATTCCATCAACACCCAATGCTTTTAAACGGTCTATTTCTTTCTTATCATTAACCGTCCACGGGATAATTTTTATATTTTGTTTATGGCACTCCTCTATTAAATTTTGTGTAACCAATATATGCTCAGGGCTGTAAATTGTGGGTGTAAAGCCAATATCTTTTAATTGTTTTTTAAAACTATTTTTATTTGTTCCTTCTACAAGCATAGCCGTTTTTATAGTAGGATGATTTTTATTTAAATACTGCAATGTTCTAAAATCAAAACTTTGAATAACTACAAATTCTTCCATTCCATTATCCTTAATAACCTTCATCAACAATTTAATAAATTCTGCAGGGGCAGGATGATAAATATTGTCAGTTGCAGGCATTGTTTTTGTTTCAATATTATATAAAGGCATTGGTCTTCTCCTAGTCATCATGGCCTCTTTTATTGCTACAAATACCTCGGATAATAAGGGTTTAGTTACAGCTATTTTTTGTTGTTGCGGAAAACGAGGGTGTGGTTTTAATCCAACATCAAATTTTTTTGTTTCCGCAAAAGTCATTTTATAAATATTGAAATCTTTCTCTTCTTCCTCATTTATAAAACTACCATTTGCAGTAGTGGTTATTTCATGATTAAAAAATGGCTCATGACTTAAAATTACTTTTTTATCTTTTGTAATTACAACATCCATTTCCAATGTTGTTATGGGCATTCCTAAGGCATTAATCATTGCAGGAATAGTATTTTCGGGCATTAAGCCACGGCAGCCACGGTGGCCTTGTTTATCAAAAAACCCAAAATCCCCTGAAGGGGACTTTACAGCCTCTTTACTCATAGATGTATTTTTTTTGCTTGATAAGCAAGATAAAAGGAAGAAGAATAGTGTAATTGGTAAAATATTTTTCATTACTTAAAGATAAACTGCTATTCAAAAACGTGATATGAATTTAATGCGTTGAATAAAGATATAGAAGTACAAGTGACTGACACAACACTGCTCAATAGTAGTAAAAATGCTAACCAAAAAATTACACTACAACTTGCTGCACTTCTGTAGCCGCAATATTTGCATTACGCTTTGCAATTTCTCTTACTGCATTACCAGCAAAATCGTTAAATGCTTTTTTACTAATTACATCATCACTAGCGGTAACAGGTATACCTATATCACCACCTTCACGTATACTTTGCACAATAGGTATTTGTCCTAAAAAAGGGATATCAAATTCATCGGCTAAATTTTTGCCGCCATCTTTTCCAAAAATATAATATTTGTTAGTTGGCAATTCTTTTGGCGTAAAGTAACTCATGTTTTCAACCAAACCAATTACGGGTACTTTTAGTTGGGCTTGCCCAAACATTGCTACGCCTTTTTTAGCATCGGCCAATGCTACCAATTGCGGTGTAGTAACCACTATTACCCCAGTAACGGGTACGGTTTGTACAATGGTTAAATGAATATCGCCAGTGCCAGGGGGCATATCAATCACTAAATAATCTAACTCTCCCCAATCCACATCACTAACAAATTGTTTTATGGCACTACTCACCATTGGGCCACGCCAAACTACAGCTTGTTTTTCATCTATCAACAAACCAATGCTCATTACTTTTATGCCAAATTTTTCTATCGGCACAATTAATCCTTTGCCAGCTCCATCATCTTTCATTAAGGGTCTTTCTCCTCGTATGCCAAACATAATATGTTGGCTAGGGCCATAAATATCGGCATCCATCAACCCAACTTTTGCACCACCGGCAGCAAGTGATAAAGCAAGATTTGCACTAACCGTACTTTTGCCCACACCACCTTTTCCACTAACAACGGCAATAATATTTTTTACTCCTTTTAAAACACTTTTAGCATCAACCCTATTGCTAGTGGTATTTGCGGTAAAATTAACATGTACTACAGCATCTTTATTTACCAACAGTTTAATAGCGTTTTCACTAGCCATACTCATTTGCTCTTTCATTGGGCAGGCAGGTGTTGTAAGCACAATGGTAAAAAATACGTTTAGGCCATCAATTTTAATATCCTTAATCATGTTAAGGGTTACAAGGTCCTTGCCAAGGTCTGGTTCTTGTACATTGCTTAGTGCTTTTAAAATTTCTTCGTTCGTCATGTTACCCCAAACCCTTAAAAGGGCTTTACTGATTAATTGGTTAAAAATCACTCAATTTATTGTTAAAATGAGCATATAATGTGCAAATTTAAACATTAGTATCTTTACTTTGTTTCTAATTAAGGAATGTTGTTTTTTTTGCTACAAGTAGTTGAAATTCTATTGAACTTCAGTAGGGTCGTTTCTATCCGTTTTCGCTAGATAGACAGACTTTTGTACTAATACCAATTGGAATTTTCAATATTCGAATTAAAACACTTTCATTAAAATAAAGTTGTAAGTAATACATGAAAATAGTTTTACAAATTGTTATTATTAGTTGCGTATTTTTTTTATTGCCACAAAAATCAAAAGCACAGTTTGAATCGTTTAGAGATTCTGTGGTGCAATTATACGGATTAGTAATGACGGCAGATAGCCTTAAAGGACTAGAGGGCGTTAGCATTATGGTAAAAGGGCAAAACCGTGGTACTATGACAAATAACAGAGGTGTATTTAGTATAGTAGTTTTAAAAGGCGATCAAGTAGAATTTACAAGTGTAGGCTTTAAACCTAAAACCATTTCTATACCACAAAATTTAGTAGGCAATCAGCAAAGTGTAATACAACTAATGGTAAATGATACCGTTTATTTAGCTGCAACCATTATTAAATCTAGGCCAAGCAGAGAACAATTTGAAAGAGATTTTATAAATACACAATTGCCCGATGATAATTTAACTACAGCCCGGAAAAATAATGATGTTGCCACTCGACGAATTTTAGTAGCCACTTTACCCTCTGATGGTCGAGAAGCGGCTAGTACTTATTTTAGACAACAAGCCGTTAAAGCATCGTACCAGGGCCAGTTGCCACCACAAAATATTTTTAACCCTGTAGCTTGGGCAGAGTTTATTAAGGCTTGGAAAAGGGGAGATTATAAGAAGAAGTAATACCCCCGCCGCCGCCTTAAGGGGGAACTTGTTGAACGCACTAAATAATTTCATTTTTTTAGATTCATAGCTTTGTATAAAAATTGTATTTTTAATACTATGAAATCTTCGATTAATGCTCCCTTTACGGGGCTAAGTAGTATACTTTTTTTAATAGGCTTTATGGGCAGTGGTAAAACGCATTGGGGAAAAATATGGGCAACCAAAGCACAACATAATTTTATTGATTTAGATATAGAAATTGAACATGCTGTTGGTTTATCTGTAGCTCAAATTTTTGAAACTTACGGTGAAGATTTTTTTAGAACAAAAGAAACAGAAGTATTACAAGGTTTAAATTTAACACAACCCACTATTGTAGCCTGCGGTGGCGGCACACCTTGCTTTAATAATAATTTAGCTTGGATGAATACAAGGGGCAAAACTATTTATCTTAAAACTAGCCTACCTACTATTTTGCAACGAGTATTATTGGAGCAAGATAAACGCCCCTTATTAAAAAAAATGAATACTGCCGAGTTGCAATTTTTTATAGAGCAAAAGCTAAAAGAAAGAGAAGTGTTTTATAAGGAGGCAAGTTTTTGTCTAGCTGAAAATGAATTGAATGAAGAGGTTATTTTGAGGGTAAATAGGCAATAAGGTTACTAAATGGAATACTAAGTAATAAAAAAACTCCCAACAAAATATTGGGAGATTTTAAAAAAATACGATAATAAACTAACTCATTTCTGCAAAGTATTTATGAAAATGCGGTATAGTTTCTATGCCTTTGTAAAAATTTTCTATATTAAATTTTTCGTTAGGACTGTGTAAGTTATCGCTATCTAATCCAAAGCCCATAAATACAATTTTAAGTCCTAATTCTTTTTCAAATAATGCACAAATAGGTATACTGCCACCACCACGTACAGGTATGGGTGTTTTACCAAACGTAGTTTCCATTGCTTTTGCTGCAGCTTTATAACCTTTGCTATCAATAGGGGTCATATAAGGCTCACCTCCATGGTGTAAAGTTGCTTTTACAGTAACATAAGGAGGTGCAATTTTTTGCAAATGGTTAATTAATATTTCGGTTATTTTATCGCTTCCTTGGTTGGGTACAAGCCTTGCACTAATTTTTGCAAATGCTTTACTTGGTAATACTGTTTTTGCACCTTCTCCGGTATAACCGCCCCAAATTCCATTTAACTCTAAGGTTGGCCTTATGCCAGTGCGTTCGTTTGTACTAAATCCTTTTTCGCCCCATAATTGTTTTACGCCTAAATCATCAGCATATTCTTTTGCATCAAAAGGTGCCATGGCCATTAATTTTCTTTCTTCCTCTGTTGAAATGGCTACATCATCATAAAAACCCGGAATAGTTATGTGGTTATTTTCATCATGCAAACTTGCAATCATTTTTGCTAAAATAGTAATTGGATTTGCAACAGCACCCCCATATACACCACTATGCAAATCTCTATTAGGTCCTGTAACTTCTACCTCAATATAGCTTAATCCACGCACTCCAATATCAATACTTGGGGTATCTAAACTAATCATAGCTGTATCGCTAATTAATATTACATCTGCCTTTAATAACTCTTTATGCGTTTTAACAAATTTTCCTAAGTTTGGGCTTCCCACTTCTTCCTCTCCTTCAATACAAAATTTAATATTTGTAGTTAACGTATTTGTTTTAACCATTGTTTCCAATGCTTTTACATGCATATAAAATTGTCCTTTATCATCACAACTTCCTCTAGCATATATTTTACCATCTTTTATTAATGGATCAAATGGGCCGCTATTCCAAAGCTCTAATGGATCGGCAGGTTGCACATCGTAATGGCCATAAACCAAAACGGTGGGTTTAGTTGGATCTATAATTTTTTCGCCATATACTAAAGGATGCCCCTCTGTTGGGTAGATTTCTACTTTGTCGGCACCGGCTTCTAATAGTCTTGCCTTTACTGCTTCTGCACAAGTAACCATATCATCTTTATGTTCTGTTCTTGCACTTACACTTGGTATGCGTAAAAGATCGAGTAACTCGTTTAAAAAACGGTCTTTGTTTTCAGTTTGATAATTGTTCCAGACTTGCATAAAATTTATTTTTTTGAGAGTGTAAAGTTACGTTGTTTTAATGGTAGAATTTAATACCTTTTTTTTGCATGATAAATTTGTTAAACAAAAACCCGAATGTATCAAAATGGGAATTCCACAAGCCACTAACCCAATAAATAATTTTTTAGATTCGTTATTTGTGCCTTTTAAGTAAAAAGTATTCTGCTATTTTTGTAGTATGAACATAGCAGCTTATATAGATCATACCATTTTAAAACCTACTACCACCCAAGCAGATATTGTAAAGCTTTGTACAGAAGCACTTGAAAATAATTTTGCTGCAGTTTGTGTGCCACCTTTATTTGTAAAAATGGCAAAACAAATGGTAACTAATTCTACTGTTAAGGTAGCCACTGTTATTGGTTTTCCATTTGGTTATAGTGCTATTGAAGCAAAGGTTGCCGAAATTATTTTAGCTATAATTGATGGGGCAGATGAGTTGGATGTGGTTATAAATATTAGTGCCATTAAAAATAATGATTGGCAGTTTTTGGCAAATGAAATTAATACGTTAATGCCTATTATACGTAAACAACAAAAAGTCATTAAAATAATTATTGAAAGTGGAATTTTAACCAATGCCGAAATAATAAAATGCTGTGATTTGTATGGTGCAGCTGGGGTTGATTTTTTAAAAACAAGTACGGGCTATGCAGAAGTAGGTGCAACCCTAGAGGCTGTGGTTTTAATACGTAAACATTTAACAAATAGTATTAAAATTAAAGCAAGTGGCGGCATTAAATCCTATACTTTTGCAAAACAATTAATTGACGCTGGTGCAGATAGATTAGGATGTAGTAGCAGCTTAAAAATTGTAGCGGAAAGTAAAGAACTGGACTAATTTTTGATTAAGATTACAATATGAAAAAAAACAAATTTATTTTTTTATTTTTTGGGATGCTTTGTTACGCATCAGAACCGTCCTTTGCACAAGAGGTTGTTGCAAAAGATACGAGTATAGAAGCAAAAATAACCATAATAAAAGATGCCAGAATTGATATGCTTGGACAAAAGCAAAATGAATTAAATATAAAAAATGCTGATAATAATTCAGATTATGGTCCAAGGGCAGCAAAAGGATACAGACTAATGATACTTACCAGCAATGATAGAGATTTAGCTATGAAAGTTAGAGCTAAATTATTGCAACGTTTTCCTGAGCAAAAAGTTTACATGGCATTTTTAGCACCCTACATTAAATTAAAATTTGGAAATTTTATAGATAAAGGAGATGCGGATAGATATAAAAAAATGATAAAGCAAGCAGGTATTGTAAGTACAAATGTATACTTAGTGCCAGAAATTGTAGAAGTTAAGCCTAAGAAGGACATGGATAAAGAAAAAGAAGAGGATAAATAAAAATACTTGTTGTAAATTGTTTAGAGTTTCAATTTGAAACTCTTTTTTATATGTTATGTTAAAAGAAAAAATACAGCTACTAGCCAAACAATATGCTGCTGAGTTTATTGAGGTGCGTCATCATTTACATGCCCATCCAGAATTAAGTTATGCAGAATTTGAAACAAGCAAATTTGTACAAAACAAATTGGCGGCATTTAATATTCCATTTGAGGTACTAGCTACTACTGGTGTAGTAGGTATAATAGAAGGTAAAAATCCTTCAAAAAAAATTATTGCTTTACGGGCAGATATGGATGCCTTGCCCATTAAAGAAGAAAATGAAATAGCTTATAAATCTACCATTGAGGGTGTAATGCATGCTTGTGGACATGATGTACATACGACTTGCTTATTAGGAGCTGCAAAAATTTTAAGCGAATTAAAAAATGAGTGGGAGGGAACGGTTAAATTAATTTTTCAGCCAGGCGAAGAAAAAAATCCTGGAGGTGCAAGTTTGATGATAGCAGACGGAGCATTAGAAAATCCAAAGCCACAAAGTATTTTTGCTTTGCATGTACACCCTGGATTGCCTTTAGGCAAATTAAGTTTTAGGCCCGGCATGAGTATGGCAAGTGCAGATGAAATTTATATAACTATAAAAGGTAAAGGGGGCCATGCTGCAGCACCGCATTTAACGGCAGATACTATTTTAATTGCAGCACATATTGTTACAAGCCTGCAACAAATTATTAGTAGAAATAATAACCCAACAAACCCAAGTGTATTAAGTATAACCGCAATAAATGGCGGCAGTGCAACAAATATTATTCCTAGCGAAGTAAAATTGATGGGAACCTTTAGAGCAATGAATGAAGAGTGGCGATTTGCTGCTCATAGATTAATTATAAAACATGTAACACAATTAGCGGAAACAATGGGTGCAACAGCCGAAATAACTATTGATGTGGGCTATCCGTTTGTATTAAATGACGAAGCTTTATATGAAGTAGCAAAAAAAAATGGAGAAGAATATATAGGAGTTGAAAACGTAGAAACTACTGAATTAAGAATGGGTGCAGAAGATTTTGGCTATTACACTCATCATATGCCTGGTTGCTTTTTTAGATTAGGTGTTGGTAATATTGAAAAGGGAATTATCAGTAATGTTCACACTCCAACTTTTAATATTGATGAAAGTGCAATTGAAATAGGAATGGGAGTGATGGCTTGGATGGGAGTAGTTACCCCTGACACCTAAAGGGGGCAATAGTAAGTTGTTTTATGGGTTTGCATGAAGCGTTTCAGTTGGGTTAAAACCTTTCTACTCCAAAAGCACCCAGATCAATACTTGGTGCTTTTTTTTGTATTAACTCTGTAACTAATTTACCAGTGCCTGTACCTTGCGATATACCAAGCATTGCATGTCCACCAGCAAAAACAACATTTTGTAAAGAGGTTTGGTAACCTATGTAAGGCAATCCATCTGGTGTAACTGGCCGTAAACCACTCCAAATTTTATTGGTAGGTGGAAAGTCTATTTTTAGCGAGGGATAAAAATCTTTTGCCGAGTTGTAAATACCTTCCATACGTTTTACTAATACGTTATTATTTATGCCACTAATTTCCATAGTACCACCAATTCGTAAGTTATTGCCCCAAGGTGTTACAGCACATCTACCATCTACTAAAATAGCAGGGTAGTTAATATTTTTTTCTATGTTTTGATACGTATGGCTATAGCCTTTGCCAGCTTGCAACAATAAGTTTATACCTAACATTTTAGCTAATATCGGTAACCAACTACCTGCAGCTAGTACCACTTCATCACAATCAAATTTTCCATTGTTTGTTACTATTGCGGTTACTTTATTATTGCTTTTTTCAAATCCTTCAACAGTTGTATTTAAATTAAATTGTACTCCTTTTTTAACTAAATAATTATGTAAAGCATTCATTATTTTACCAGGATTAAAATGGCAATCATCTTTAAATAAAACAGCACCTGCAACATTAAGTTCAATAGTTGGCTCTAGTTTTTGTACATCATTTTTATTTAATCGTAGTACGTTTAATCCAAATTTTTCTGCATCGTCTGCTATATAAAATTCATGCTCTAGTGTTTTTTGTTGCTTACACATCATTAAGCAACCTTTTTCTTCCATATCAAATGTATCGCCTATTTCTGTTCTCATTTCATTGATAAGGCCTCGGCTAAATTGTAAAATATTATTTAAGTGTGGGGCGTTTTTTAAAACTTTTTTTGAATTGCTGCTTTTCCAAAAATGATATGCCCATCGTATCAAATCCACATCTAGCCTTGGTTTTATGTAAAACGGACTACTGATACTTAACATATGTTTTAAACCCTCTGCAATAATACCTGGGCTTGCCAATGGTACAAAATGGCTTGGAGACATATAACCCATATTGCCAAAGGAGCAACCATCTGTTATGTTACCACGTTCAATTACTGTAACAGTATACCCTTCTTTTTGTAAATAGTAAGCACTGCTTAATCCTATAATGCCACCCCCTATAATTGTAATTTTCATAATTAATAAGTTGTAGAAATTTGATTAAACTGATTTGATAAATATTGACTGATAAAATCTGAGTAAATCAGTTCAATCCGTTAAACCTGTGTTCCATCATAAAACCTGAAACCCTAAAGCATAAGGATCATCGTCTGTATTAATTGTAATGATATTTTGACCATAAATTTTTGCCCAACCTTCAATACCAGGTTTTATAGCTGGTTTATTTGCCACAAAACACTCTTCCTCAATGGTGCCAATAAATTTAGTACCTATTATGCTTTCATGTATAAATAAATCGCCTTTTTTTAATTTACCTTTTGCATACCACTGAGCCATTCTTGCACTTGTGCCAGTTCCACAGGGGCTTCTATCAATTGCTTTATCGCCATAAAAAACAGCATTACGGGCTGTAGAGGTTTTGTCTAAAACAGCCCCCGTCCATAAAATATGGCTGCATCCATTTATGGTTTCATTTTCAGGATGAACAAATTCGTACTTTTCGTTAATTCGTTTACGTAATTCTCTTGCCCAACTAATTAATTTATCTGCCGAATAATGCTCTATTCCTTTAAAGTTTTTTTGTACATCTACAATAGCATAAAAATTACCTCCATAGCTTACGTCAATGATTAGCTCACCTAAATATGGGCAATCTATACTTAATTCTGTTGATGCTAAATAAGAGGCTACGTTTGTTAATTTTACAGATGCTACTTTTTTATCCTTCATTTTGTAGCTAATATTAACTAATCCTGCTGGTGCTTCCATTTTTACAACCCCCTCTACTTTTGGTTGTATTAACCCTTCTTCAATAGCAATAGTTATAGTACCAATGGTTCCATGTCCACACATAGGTAAGCATCCACTAGTTTCTATAAATAAAACAGCTACATCATTTTCAGGATGGTGTGGAGGGTATAAAATGCTGCCGCTCATCATATCATGCCCTCTGGGCTCGTACATTAATCCCTTCCGTATCCAATCAAATTCTTGTAAAAAATGTTGGCGTTTTTCACTCATATCTTTACCCACTAAAACTGGGCCGCCATGTTTTACTAACCTTACCGGGTTGCCACAAGTATGAGCATCTATGCAATGAAATGTTTTTGTCATAATATTTTGTAAATTTATGCCATGGAAACGTATGGAAAAATTTTATTGATAGCTATGCCCATTTTTTTTCTGTTGGTAATTTTTGAAAAATGGTATGGATGGAGAAAAGGGAACGATACGGTGAACACCATGGATATGTTGAGTAGCTTGTTAAGCGGCGTTACTAATGTTACCAAAGATGTGTTGGGCTTAAGCATTTTTATTTTGGGCTACGAGTGGTATTTGCAACACTTTAATATTATCCAAATAAAAGCTGGGTGGTTGGTTTATTTAGTAGCATTTATTAGCTTAGATTTTACAGGGTATTGGGTTCATCGGATTGATCATAAAATAAATTTTTTCTGGAATAGCCATATCATACATCACAGCAGCGAAGAGTTTAATCTAGCTTGTGCATTACGCCAAAGTATATCTTCTTTTGTAAAAATATTTTCATTTTTTTTATTGCCTGCTGCACTATTGGGTGTGCCTAGTATAGTAATTGCTACCATTGCACCAATTCATTTGTTTGCACAATTTTGGTATCATACACAACATATAAATAACATGGGTTTTTTAGAGCATATTATTGTAACCCCATCTCATCATAGAGTACACCATGCATTTAATGAAAAATATTTAGATAAAAATTTTGGACAAATCTTTATTTTTTGGGATAAATTCTTTGGTACATTTCAAAAAGAGCTAGTTGATATACCTCCTGCGTATGGAATTACGCGGCCTGTACAAACGTGGAACCCTATTAAAATTAATTTTCAGCATTTATGGTTATTGATTACAGATGCTTGGCGGGCTAGTGATTTTTTAGATAAATTTCGTATTTGGTTTATGCCTACGGGTTGGCGACCAAAAGATGTTAAAGAGAAATTTCCTGTTTATAAAATAATGAATGCAACTAATTTTAATAAGTATACAACAAGTGCAAGCCCAAGGTTTATAAGTTGGATTTGGATACAATTGGTAGTTTTACTTTTATTGGTAAGTTATTTCTTTAGCAATATTGCCTTGATAAAAAGAATTGGGGTGCCCTATATTTATTGGTACGGTGCATTTATTTTTATTTTTGTGTATGCGTTAACAGAGTTAATGGATGAAAATAAATATGCTTTAGTTTGGGAGGTGCTAAAATGCACAATAGGCTTAGCTTTTATTTATACTATGGGTAATTGGTTTGGTAGCGATAGTTTTTCTGTACTACTTAAATACATCGTAATATTTTATTTTATTATATCCTTAAGTATAACTTATTATCTATCAAAAAACAGAAAACGTGCTTCTATTGCCAACGTTTAATTATTCTGTCAATAATTTTTCAATGGTGGCTTTTTCTTTTTGCCAATCATATCCCTCTAATTTTACTAAAACGGTTTTGCCTTTTTTATTTAAAAGATAGGTGGTAGGATAAACATGAATGCCTAGACTTGAAAACGGTTCATTGCATTTTGCGAAAACAATTTTATCTGATAAAAACCTACTTTTAAAGCCTTCAATTTTATGAACATTCTCATCCGAAATATATAGGGTTTTAAATTTATCGTTGTTGATAGCTGTAGTTAATTCGTTTAAGATTGGTGTTTCCTTAGCACAATCAATACACCAACTTTGAAAAAAGGAAACCATAACTACTTGTCCACGTAAATCGTTGATAGTTGTTTTAGTATTATTGGAAAGCAGGGTTAGCACTGTATTTTGAAAGTTCATTTGTGGGGCTACATTTTTGTAGTATAGTTTTATACCCAAAAATAAAAGCCCTGCAATTAGCACAATTATACTTAAATACTTTTTCATTACTTGAAGGGGTTACGGTTTATTTCTTTATCATTTTCTTCGCTATTAAAACGTTTCAAAATTAATTGTAATGCCATATTAGCTATTCTATTCTTTATAGATATGTAATTGTAAATTTGCTTGGGAGCTGCACCTATATTTGCTTTAGCTTCTTTTGCTGTTCTGCCTAATTCTAATGTAGTAAAGCCCTTTTCTATCATTTTTTTTGCGCCCAAAAATAATAAGCCAAAGTATGTATTATGGGTATGATTAACAGCATAATCTAATCCTATATAATGAGTTTCCATCTGTTTTTCGTAAAAAATATACGTATAAAACCCTACCATTTTATCATCTAAATACAATGCATGAAACTCAAATTTATCTTTTAAAATAGTTTTTAAGTTATAAAAATAAGACGTGTTTATAGTACCTAGTTTAATGGTTTGTTTATTTACTACATTCCAATAGAGTAAATCTATATTTTTTTGATTAGCTATTATTTCATCAGCATCTAACTCTCTTATAGTTATTGGGCTAAAATGATCTAATATTTTTACGGCCCTCTTTCTGTATTTTTTTGTAAGCGCTTTTAGGTAGTCGTCAAAACCTTGCCAGTTATTATTAGTAAACTCCATGGTTACATCGCTGCTAAAAAAATTGAATTTAAATTTTTTAAGTAAACTTTCTGTAATGGGCGCTATACAATCTTTTAATAAAATGCCACAAGGTTTTTTGGGGAAGCTTTTTTTTATTGCATCTATTGCATCAAAAATTAAATCATTATTTTTTACGTTTGCAAAATAAAATCCTTGTTGATTAATCCTAAATAAATTTCCACAAATAAGTAAAGGCAAATTTTTGGGTAAGATAAATTGTACAAATTTACTTTTTAAACAATTTTCTTGTTTAAAATTTATGTGTGTATAATTGAAGTTGAATAGTTGGAAATAGGCAATACCAATTAACGTATTATTCTTGTATGCGTAAACATATCTGTACTGTAAATTATTAAGCTGCGCATGTTCAACTATACCTAAATTTTTTATTAATAAATGATGATGTTGCGGAAGAAAACCATCCCAATCACTATTTAATTCACTTAAAGTGTTTACTATTTTATACGAAATACTCAATTAGTTTATTGGCGCTTTTGTTAATTCGTTATTTACAGTTCTCCAAATTTGTAAAGGGTTTTCGCTTTTTAATTCATCTGGCAATAAAGTAGTGTCCCAGTTTTGATAGGCTATTGGCCTAGCAAATCGTTTAATAGCATCTGCACCTACACTGCCAAACCTGCTATCACTACTTGCAGGAAAAGGGCCTCCATGTTGCATAGCCTCAACTACTTCTACCCCTGTTGGTACCGTATTTAAAATAATTCTGCCACAAAAGTTTTTTATACAATCAATTAAATTTTCATTGTTTTGTAAA
>Ga0114969_10000887_pt1 | contig 25619 bp, 15 predicted proteins | sample M_130807_MF_Meta_FD_87316 | JGI IMG/M metagenome (GOLD analysis project Ga0114969, IMG submission 87316) | Freshwater microbial communities from Lake Montjoie, Canada to study carbon cycling - M_130807_MF_MetaG | ecosystem: Environmental > Aquatic > Freshwater > Lake | place: Lake Montjoie...
ATAGGCGCTGATTAATTTTTGACAACAGAAACTCAGCGAAGTCATGAATTTCTTTCAATTCATTTTCGGGCAACTGACTCAGACTCGCCAATGTTTTTTCTATCAATTCAGTTTTACTCATTGTAAAATATTTTTTACCATTCAAAAGTAAGCAACCCAAAACAATTTTTCATTCTTACATTTGAGAGAAATAACAATACTGTTGAAGAAAGCACTTCTACTTTCATTTTTCATTTTTAGTTTTTCATTATCTAAAGCGCAGTGGGTAACTATACCTGATGCAAATTTTGTTTATTGGTTAGATAACAATGGATATTCAGGCTGTATGAACGGAAATCAGATGGATACAACTTGTTCTACTATTACAGAGGACCTATTGGTTAATTGTCCTAACGCATTTATTTCTGACTTGACAGGAATTCAATATTTTAAATCCTTGAAATATTTACATTGTCAATATAATCAATTAACTTTTTTACCGCACCTTTCTGATTCATTGATTTTACTTCATTGCTATCAAAATGAATTAACCAGTTTACCTGTTCTTCCAAGTTCATTAGTTCACCTTTGGTGTTATTATAATCAACTTACAAGCTTACCTCCTTTACCAAATTCGTTAGTTTACCTTTATACTTATAATAATGTACTGACAAGTCTACCACTACTTCCAAATTCGTTGTTAAAACTTGAATGCAATTTTAATCAAATAACAAGTTTACCTGCTTTACCAAATTCATTATATCAACTTGCATGTGGAAACAATCAACTAACAAGTTTACCGTCTATTCCTAGTTCGGTTAGAGAATTATATTGTCAATCTAATCAATTAACAATTTTACCTGTACTTCCAGATTCTTTGGAAAGGCTAACTTGTGATCAAAATCAACTAACAAGTTTGTTAGTACTTCCAAGCACACTTCTTCAGTTTACATGTACATATTGCCAATGGTCCACTTTGCCACCACTTCCAAATTCTATCTATAATCTATGGTGTGACCATAATCAATTAACATCTTTGCCTAATCTTCCGGATTCACTTCGCTATTTTCATTGCAGTTATAATCAATTAACAAGTTTACCCGAACTTCCAGATACATTGTATTATATGGATTGCAGTTATAATCAATTAACATCTTTACCTGATCTTCCTGATTCACTGCATCTTTTTAAAATTCAAAATAATCTCAATATAAATTGTCTGCCGGAACTAAAAAAATTTAAAGGTGGCCCTACTGATTTTAATATATCTAATACAGGAATAACTTGTCTTTCAAATGTTATTCAATACGAGGTTACTTCTATTCCAGCAATTGATACCATGCCTTTTTGCGACCTGTTCAATAATCCAAATAATTGCGATTTGGGTTGGAATATTAAAGGCAATGTTGTTTTAGATGGAGACAGTAGCTGTGGAACAACAAATGATGGAATAGGCATTCCAATGGTGAAGATGAATTTGTACGATTCAGGAAATAATCTTCTACAACAAGTTATTGTAAACTGGAATGGAGATTATGCATTCAACACTCAACTTGGAGATTATTCAACTTCTGTTAACACAACAAATTTTCCTTTCAATAATTTGTGTCCATCAAATAATAGTATCGCAAGTAATCTCACTGTAATTGATTCACTAGACTACAATGTTGATTTCAGATTGGTATGCAAACATGGTTTCGATATAGGAGCATGGTTAGTTTTGCATCATCCCAATTTTTTTCCAGGAAATGTAAATCAAGTTCATATAAATGCAGGCGTTCTTGTTCAAAGTATTTACAGTGTTAGTTGCAGTTCAGGAATCAGCGGTGAAGTAAAAGTTGTAATCAATGGTCCTGCAAATTATCTCTCACCATTATCAGGAGCACTAACTCCAACAGTAAATGGAGATACTTTGATTTATACCATTGCTGATTTCTCATTTGTAAATGCAACAACTGATTTTGCATTTAATGTAATAACCGATACAACTGCTCAATCAGGAAACTAGATTTGTTTTGATGTAATTGTAACACCAACAACAGGAGATAATAATATTTCGAACAATACACTGACACATTGTTTTGCAGTCAGCAATTCTTACGACCCGAATGAAAAAGAAGTAAGCCCGGTTGGCAGTTTAACTTATCCATATAACGACTGGCTTACTTACACCATTCATTTTCAAAACACAGGCACTGCTGCTGCTCAGCACATTCAGGTACTCGATACTTTAGATGCTGATTTAGATGCAAGCACTTTGCAGTTGCTCTCTTATTCATTTGCTCCATTAGTGCAAATTACCGGAAGTAATGTAGCATTCGATTTTATCAATATTAATTTACCCGATAGCACAACCGATTTAGCAGGTAGTCAGGGTTATGTAAGTTATAGAGTAAAGTCAATGGCCAACCTGCCAATGGGAACAGCAATAGAAAATACCGCAAGCATTTATTTCGATTTTAATACACCGGTTGTCACAAACACGGTGAGCAATCTTATTTGCAATCCAACAACTTCAACCACCACCGCAACCATTTGCGAGGGTGATACTTATTTTTTCGAAGGAAACAATTTAACCATTGCAGGAAATTATTCTGTAACACTTCAAGCTGTTGATGGTTGCGATTCAATTATCAATCTTAATTTAATTGTTGCCCCTGTTGTTTCATCTTCAATCGGCGCATCCATTTGTTCAGGAATCACTTTTAACTTTAACGGACAGCAAATTTCTGTCCCCGGAAATTATGCTGATACATTAACTGCTGCTACCGGCTGCGATTCCATTGTGAATCTTTCGCTCACTATTTTATCACCGGTTACTTCATCCGGTAATCAAACAATCTGTTTTGGTGATTCAGTAAATTTCAACGGAACATATTTTGATTCCACAGCCATTTATGCAGATACATTATCAACTGCCGGTGGATGCGATTCAATTGCCTATCTCAATCTTACAGTACTTAATGCTGTAACTTCATCATTCAATCAAACCATTTGCATTGGCGAAACTTATTTGTTCAATGGCATAAATGAAACTGCCACCGGAATTTATTACGATACTTTAAATGCAGCCAACAATTGCGATTCGGTTATTGCCTTGCACTTAACAGTCAATAATCCAAACGCAACCATTCAGCTAAATGGCAACACACTAACTGCAACCGGCAATGGAATTATACAATGGATTAATTGCGACAGTGGTTCATTTGTTATTGGTGAAGTTGGCGAAACATTTACACCAACTGTTATTGGCCATTATGCCGCATGGGTATGGGATGGCCTGTGTAACGACACCACTAATTGCATTGAAGTTTTATTAGATGGAATCAATGAGCAATTTCCTTTAAACAATAACCAGTTTTCTTTTTATCCGAATCCTGTTGATGAAAATATTATTGTTCAGCTTTCGCAGCCTTGTGAAAACTGCAGAATAGAAATCACCAATACACTTGGAGGTTTAGTTCAAAGTGCAGAGTTCAAAGTACAAGGCATGCAACTTGATATTCATCTGCTTCCTGAAGGTGTTTATTTTATTTCCGTTCGCTCTGATAAAATGAGCGCGGTAAAAAAATTCGTAAAGCAGTAATACAATTTCAAAGACAATAACAAATAATCTCTTTGAAAAATAAGAGTAGCGGTCTTCGTCGGAAAATCAGATTGTCTATCGAACAATGGTAACTGTTCCGCTAGTGGCATAACGGCCATTCGGATACAACATTCCTCTCCAGATAGTATCATCCATAAAGGTGGCTTCGCATCTCCACACATAAGCATCCTGCGGCATCAGTTCACCTTTGTAATAACCATCCCAGCTTTCGGTTGGTGCAGTACGGTCCAGTTTGTATGATTCCCACATCAGATTTCCCCAGGTGTTAAACACCTGTATGTGATAGGTTTTTAATCCAAAACCTTTTGGAGTAAACAACCGGTCGGCAGGTGGTCCGTATTCAGGAGTCATTGCATTCGGAACAAACAACCCTTTATAAAAATCCAGATAAGTAGGCTGGTATACTGTATCAACACAACCATAAATATTGGAAGCAACAAGCATCACATTGTATTCACCGGCAAATTCATAAGTATGATACGGGTCGCGCAAATGGCTGGTATCGCCATCAGCAAAATTCCATAGCCATGCATCTGAATTAGTAGAAAGGTTTAAAAAGGCAAGTTCGCCATTCAAAACAGGAGTAGTGCTTTGCGAGTAAACAAATTCAGCTACAGGTTCAGGATAAACAGTGATGATGTTATTCTGAACATTCAAATCATTACAGCCACCCAATCCGCTCACATAAAGTGTCACATCATAAGTGCCTGGTCCGGTGAATGTGTGAATTGGATTTTGTATTGAATCTGTTTCGCCGTCACTGTAAGTCCAGACCCAGTTAAGTGCATATGGAGATGAGTCGGAAAAAGCAACAGTTACCGGATCGCAACCTTCAGGCGGATCAAAACCAAACACCGCAATTGGTTGCGGGAAAACAGTAACGATACTTTGCAGTGTATCAGAACAATTGTACTGATCGTAGCCGATTAAAGTATAAGTTGTTGAAAGGGTAGGGTTGGCAGTTACAGTTGCCGAAACAGTTGAGTTCAGTCCGGAAGCGGGGAACCATTGATAAGAAACCGCACCATTGGAAACAATGTTGGTGGTTTGCCCGTCGCAGATAGAAACTGAATCGGGTGCAATATTCATAACAGGGAAATGAACTACCACAGCCAAAGGCCACGCGGCTGTACATCCGTTTATGTCTGTTCCGATTATGGTGTAAGTGGTATTGATTGTCGGAAAAACTGTTACTGTGCTTCCGCTTCCTGATGAAAGACCCCACAAAGGCGCCCACACATAAGTATCAGCACCGCTTGCTGTTATGGTGGTTGAATCGCCGCGGCATAAAGCAGGATTAGGCTGACTGAAAGTAACAGGTGGTGGATACACAATGAGGATTGCAGTTGCGTTAGCAGCACAACCATGAATGTCAACTCCTGTAACAGTATAAGTAGTTGTCAGACTTGGTGAAGCAGTTACAGAACTTCCGCTTGAAGCAGAGAGTGATGAAATTGGCGACCAGGTGTAAGTAAATCCTCCGCTTGCATTTAATACGGTTGATGTTCCGTTACAGATCCAGTTGTTTACCGGTGTCAGTTGAATTTGAGGCGGGTTGTAAACTGTAACAAACACCGAATCAATATTGGCACAACCTGCGGCGCTGATTCCGGTAACTGTGTACATGGTTGAAATTGGTGGAGATGCAAGTACACTGTTTCCAGTAGAAGAATTTAATCCTCCGGCAGGCGACCAGTTGTAAGTTGATGCACCACTTGCAATAAGGTTTGCGTTTTGCCCAAGACAAATTGCCGGGTTATTTGGATTGATATTAACCGAAGGAATCGGGTTAATCGTTATAACAATAGTAGAATTGATAATGCAACCGCTTAAGTTGGTTGTAGTTACAGTATAAGCTGTTGTTGTTACAGGTGAGGCATTTACACTTGAACCGGTTGTTACATCCAGGCCTGTTGCTGGTGACCATGTATAAGTTAATCCTCCGGAAGCAACTATGTTGGTTGTTTGCCCCTGACAAATGCTGGTGCTTCCTGCAATCAATGTTAGGTTTGGAGTTGGGAGAACAGTCATGACCAATGAGTCTTTATAGAAACACTGAGTAGGAGCAGGTGAATAAACGAGAATGTGATTTCCAACAGTTGCCAATGCAGGATTAAAAGTTCCTAACCCTGGATTGGTAATTCCTTGTCCGCTCCATGTTCCTCCTGCAGGAGAAAAACCGGTAAGGTTAAAAGCAGGCGCATTAACGCAAGTTGTATCATCAGGACCAACAATTCCAATCTGAGGTTGAATAACGGTTACTTGCAATGAGTCATCATTTGTACATCCGTTGGTATTGGTTACAGAATAGTTAATCATAAACTGACCAACACCTGAAACATTCGGGTCAAATGTTCCCTGGAAACCATTGGTTACACCTGTACCTGTCCAGAATCCGCCAACAGGATTAAAACCAAACATATTAAATGGAGTCGCATACAAACAAACATTCTGATTAATACCAGCGTCAACAATTGGCAATGGATTAACCACAACAGTTACAGGCATGCTGTTCGTACAACCTAAAGCGCTTGTTCCTGTCAATGTATATTGTGTTGTGATAGTCGGATTAACTGTTACAACAGGTCCAGTTGTTGAAGAAATATTTGTTGATGGTGACCAGCTATATGTGCTCGCACCACTTGCTGTTATTTGAACAGAAGATCCAATACACAATTGTGGGAATACAGGGTTTGTTAAAAGGTTAGGTGCAGGTTGTACCAAAACAAATGTGGTATCACTTGTAGTGCATTGTCCTGAGCCGATTGAATAAAAGACAGGATGCAATCCGGGACCCGCAAGAGTTGGATTAAAGGTTCCGCTCAGATTATTTACAATTCCAAACCCACTCCAGTAACCACCTGCAGGGGAGTTGCCTGTTAATACCAGCAAAGGGGAAAAGAAACATGCAGTATCGCCAGGACCTGCAATTGGCCAGCTGGTTGGTGTAACAGTAATATGAATGGAGTCAAGATTTGTACAACCATTCGCATTAATAACATCGTAGAAAACGGTGAATGTTCCTAATCCTGCAACCATCGGATCAAATACCGCATTGATAGGGTCAGTTATACCCGGACCATTCCATGTGCCACCTTGAGGTGTAAATCCTGTTAATGTTACAGAGATTGGAGTATGGCAAACATTAATATCAATTCCGGCATCGATAGGAGGAAGCGGATAAACAGTAATTTGTGAGAAGGCAGAATCTTTGCATCCATTCAAATCAGTTCCGATTACTGTATAAGTTGTATTGATAAAAGGATTTGCATTTACGGTTGCACCAGTTGAAGCACTTAATGAATTATTAGGTGACCAGGAATAAGTTGTTGCTCCTGATGCGTTTAAAACAATTGTTGTTCCGGCGCATTGAATAACCGAACCCGGAACCAAGCCAACATTCGGAATCGGATGAACAACAATTAAAACTGTATCTGTAGTCTGACATCCGCTTGTTGTAATTGCTGTTGCTGTATAAGTTGTTGTTATAGTTGGATTGGCTGTAACTGTTCCACCTGTATTTGCACTTAATCCGCTATTGGGTGTCCATTGATAAGTATTACCATTATTAGCGGTCATGGTTGTGCTTTCTCCAAGACATAAATCATAATCAGGTGAAGTAGCTAATGTGTTAACATTTACACTAACAGGAACAGTTGTTGAATCCATGCAACCGAAAACTGTTGTTCCTATAATTGTATAAGTGATGTTTGAAGTTGGACTCGCTGAAACAATATTTCCTGTAGAAGCACTTATTCCTGAATTTGGACTCCAGGTATAAGTTGAAGCACCAGTTACTGTGATATTCTGAGGAGTATTCAAACACAATACAACAGGATTCGGATTAACATTCAGGTTTGGCAACTGATGAACAACTACTGTTACTGATTTAGTGGTAGTACAACCATTTGCTCCGGTTACTGTCACAATATAAGTTGTTGTAACAGTAGGATTGGCAGTAACTGTTGGTCCGTTTGTTACATTTAAACCGGTTGAAGGACTCCACTGATAATTTACTGCACCATTTAATGTTATAGAAATTGATTCTCCTATACAAATATCTGGATTGGCAGGATTAGAGTTAACGGTTGGTAAAGGCAGAACATTTACAACAACGGTATCATCATCATTGCAATTCAAGCCGCTTGTGCCGGTCACCGTATAAGTGGTAGTTATTGTTGGGTTAGCAATTACAGAGCTTCCGTATGAAGCACTTAATCCAGTATTAGGTGACCAGGTATAATTCACAGCTCCAATCGAATTCAAGGTAGTGCTTTGTCCTACACAAATAGTGTAGTCAATTGCAGATGCAATTACACTTGGCAAGCCATTTACTCCAAGTGCAACTGTTGTTGAAGCCGTACAACCTGGAACAGTTGTTCCAACAACTGTGAAGGTAAAAGTGCCAACAGCAATTGGAGTTGCAGTAACCGTAGCTCCCGTAGATGCCGACAGGTTTGCAGAAGGACTCCAGGTATAAGTACTTGCTCCTGACGCAGTCATGATCTGAGAATTACCAAGGCAAATAAAGGGGGCGGCAGGGTTTACATTTATAACCGGAAGAGGGTTAACAACTAAAATAACGGTATTACTAGCGGTGCAACCATTCGCACCACTTCCGGTAACAGTATAAGTAGTTGTTGTGGTAGGATTTGCTGTAATGTTATTACCATTTGTTTGGCTTAATCCTGTTGAAGGAGACCATTGATAGCCAAATCCTCCGGTAGCAGTTAATGTGGCCGAACCTCCTGCGCAAATTTGCCCCGGGGGTGTAACATTAATATTCGGAAGTGGAAGTACATTAACAACCAGAGTATCGGTTGCAGTACAACTCACACCAATTACACCCGTTAATGTATAAGTTGTGGTAACTGTTGGTGAAGCAGTTGTAGGTGAAGAAGTAGAGTTGGTTAAGCCAGTAGCAGGACTCCATGTATATGAATTTGCTCCTGCTCCGTTCAGAGTGGTTGATTGTCCTTGGCAAATTGTATAATCCGGAGATGAGGCGGTAACAATTGGAAGTGCAGTTACAGTTACAACAACCGTAGCGGTCGAAGTGCAACTGAATGCACTTGTTCCTAAAACAGTATAAGTAGTTGTAATAGTAGGATTGGCTGAAACAGTGCTACCGGTAGTTACATTTAAACCGGTTGAAGGTGACCAGGTGTAAGTACTGGCTCCTGAAACTGTTATGGTTGCTGAATTACCGGTACAAATAGTAACCGGATTTGGATTAATATTCAGAACAGGAAGTGGATTGACAGTTATAATCACAGTTGCCTGATCTGAACAGGTTCCTGAAGTTCCTGTTACTGTATAGGTCGTTGTTATAGTAGGTGTTGCAGTAACAGTAGCTCCTGTAGAGGCATTCAACCCCGTTGATGGATTCCAGGAATAAGTTGTCGCACCACTTGCAGTTAAAGTCGCACTTTGTCCTACGCATAGTGGAGCAGGTGAATTTACAGTCACAACCGGAGCAGGAATTAAATTCACAATCATCTGATCATTATCAGTGCATCCATTGGCATCGGTAACTAAAAGGGAATAGGTTGTTGTTGCAGTAGGAGTTGCTGTTGTTGAACTGTTCCAGGGTGTATTTAGTGTCGCTGTTGGTGTCCACGAATAATTGTAACCTGCTGTTCCATTAATTGCGCTACCTGTTAAAGTAGTTGATGTCCCTTCACAAATAGTTTGGTTGGGTCCTGCATTGGCCGTAGGAATTGGATAAACAATTAATGTTGTAGTGCTTGAAGAAGGTCCACATTGATTCGTAGCCGTAGCGGTTATTGTATAAGTTCCAGGTGAATTATAAGATACTGCTGGAGGAACTTGCAGATTAGAAGAAGCAGGTGTTCCACCCGGAAATGTCCAGCTGTAAGATGAAATTGTTCCACCTCCGGCTCCGAAATTAGCCGTTGGATTAACAGTAACACTTCCACAAGCCCCTGCTAATGAGTTAACAGAAACAACAGGAGGAGATTGAATGGTAATATTATTTGAAAAAGTATAGGTGCCGCAAACACTTGTAACCTGAACAGTTATTGTATAGGTACCAGCAACAGTAAAATTAAACGATGGAGCCGTTGAAGAATTAGTTCCGCTTGCAAAGGACCATCCGGTAAGAGGAGAAACAGTCCACCAATAAGATAAAGGATCACAAGCTGCAGATGTTGTAGTATTTGTTGTAGCAACTATTAATGGTGCACAACCTGAAGTAGGATTAATTGTGAATGCCGGTACAGGAGGAGGAACTACACATAAAACTGTTGTCGTCGAATCCACACCGCAGTGTCCTCCGGTAATTATTTTGATGGTGTAATTTCCTACCTGAGTAAAGTTTGCGCAAATATTATTTGAACCAGCTAACCAAAGTGAGGGGTCTCCATTCTGTCCAAAGGTATTTCCCATACTTCCACTTGTTAAAGTCCAGCCAGTGGCAGGAGAAATAAACCAAACACAAGGTGATGTAACAGTGCATACTCCGTTAGCAATATCACCTGCACCTGTTGATGTATTTGTCATGCACGAAGAACTGCCAACACATATTGGATTAGGAGAAACCAGCAAACTTGCTGTAGGAATTGTAGAAACATAAATGGGTACAATTGCACCAGCACTTGTTCCACATGGATTTGATGCAGTAATGGAAGCAGAAAATGAGTTTGGAAAAGAGGTTGTTCCATTTGAACTTGTAACACCACACGATGTAACTGTAAATGTGTGAGCTACTGTCGCTGGTGGAGGTTGACCAAATGTTAATGGAGCAGAGCCATCGTTAAAAGTTACAGTATAAGTAGTACCAGGAGTGTTTCCTGCTGCACCTGTTATTGGAAATGAAAGTGTATTCGGGGCACAGATATCTGTATTACCGGGGTTTCCAATTCCAACTGAAGGGTTTGAACCAACAAAAACATAATAAGTAGCAACACTGGTACAGCCATTTGCTCCAGTAACAGTGTATGTAATAGTATATTGACCAACAGCATAGGTATGATTAGTTGTAACCCAAGTTGCAGCAGTAAAGTTTGGAGAAGCATCACCCCAATTGATTACATAATTGGTGTTGGTGGCTGTTGTGCTTGAAGTATTTGTAAAAAGAAAGCTTGTTGCACTGCTTGTGCAAACTTTAAAATAAGGAAGTCCATTATAAATAGTTGCACCGGTTCCTCCAATTGTAGCTGAGGGTATTTCACTTACTGTAATTACCTGTGTAAAAACATCCTGACAACCATTTGCTCCAGTAGCAGTAAGAGTCACAGAAAAGTTTTGAGTGCCGCCACCTGTTGCAGACGAAAATGTATGTGTTGGATTTGTAGAAGTTGAACTATTATTTGCTCCTGAACCAGGATCACCGAAATTCCATGAATAGGTTAAACCTCCACCTGTTGATGTATTATTAAAATTAATAGGAACTGAGCCACAAGGACTTGCAGGATTATGGGTGAATGAAGCATTTGGGGTAGGAAGTATTGTAACAACAATTGTTGCACTTGGATTTCCCCCGCAACCAGTGGCAGTTACAGTATAAGTAGTAGTTGCTGAAGGTGTGGCAGTAACAACTGCTGTATTTGTTGAGCTTAAGCCAGTAGATGGTGCCCAGGTATATCCTGTAGCTCCACTTGCATTTGCAGTGAGAACAACAGATTGTCCATTACAAATTGAAGCAGGTGAAGGAACTGTGGTTATAGTTGTATTGCAAGGCTGAGCGACTATAATAAACGAAATCGCAATGCCAATTAAGGTTAGTATAAATTTTAATTTCATTAATCGTTCAATTCAGTTAAAATACTGCTAAAAGGTTGTTTCTATTTTTTGTGCAAAAAAAATCCATTATAGGTACATTGATATAACATTTTCGATAAATATATTACATTTTCAGATGGGTGTTTTTTTTAAAGAATCGGTTTAATTGAAATTTTTACAGATATTAATAAAATCAATTCTGCAGATGTTAATTTAAGACTAATTTTCCACCCGAATGAAATTTCATTATGAAAAAAAATGATATAATAGTTGTTTTATTCTTATTAGGAGGCATCTTTTTTCAGAAAAGTGTTTCAGCTCAATACTTTCCGAATTATGATATTGAACTGTTAAAGGGAACAATCCCATATAAAATGCCATGGGTTGGCGGGTTAAATAACCCTCAATTCTCAGCAGCAGATTTAAATGATGACGGAATTCTTGATCTTGTAATTTTTGACAGAACTGGAAAACGACTTATGACCTTTACAAATTCCGGAACTAATAATGTTGTTGACTTTAATTATGCTCCAAAATTTGAAAAGAACTTCCCTAAAATGGATTCGTGGTGTTTGATGCTTGATTTTAATTGCGACAACATCGAAGATATTTTCACTCACACCACATTGGGAACAAAAGTTTATAAAGGTTATTATAATTCTGATGATGAATTGTGTTTTACATTATATTCTAAACTTTTAAAGTTTAATGGTTTTACCGGGCCTTTAAATATTTTAATTACTGGCGTTGATGTTCCAGCATTTATTGATATCGATAATGATAATGATATTGATATTCTGACTTTTGAGCAGGGCGGTGGCTGGATTGATTATTATCAAAATGAATCGCAGGAATTAGGTTATGGGTGTGATAGTTTTAAGTATGAGCTTGTGGACCAATGCTGGGGATTGATGTTTGAGCCGGCTTCGCAGGAAGCAAAATGGTTAAATCAGGTTTGCCCTTTCAGAATGGAAGGAATTGCACCTCATGAAAATAAAGAACCTGAAGCTTTACGAGGTGGCGGTACCAGGCATACAGGCTCAACAACTTTAGCCTTTGATAATGATGGTGATGGTGATAAAGAAATAATTCTTGGTGATATTTCATATTCAGATTTGGTTTACCTGACAAATGGGGGCAGTATTTCTTCGGCATTACTCACTTCACAAGACACTGCTTTTCCAAATTACTCGGTTCCTGCTGATATCGATTATTTCCCTGCTGCTTTTTATCTTGATTTAAATAACGATGGTGTAAAAGATATTGTTGCTGCTCCGAATACTGAAAATGGTCAAACAGATGTAGCTTGTTCATGGTATTATAAAAACATCGGAACAAACAATAATGGAACCTTTATCTATCAGTCTGATTCATTTCTTACTGCAGATATGATAGATGTCGGGTCAGGTGCCGCACCTGTATTTGTTGATTTGAACAATGACAGCTTAATGGATATGCTGATTACAAATAGAAGTTCTTATGGAACTAATTCTTCGATTTCTTATTTGCAAAATGTTGGAGAAGACACCCTTCCTAAGTACAAATTGATAACTAAAAACTGGTTGAATTTATCTTCTCTTAATTTGAAAGGATTGTATCCAGCCTTTGGTGATGTCGATAATGACGGGAAAAAGGAAATGATTCTTGGAAATATGAATGGGACATTGCTTTTCTATGAAAATACAGGCGGGGGAAATCAGATTCCTGATAATTTTGTTTTGAGCAACCCATCCTATTTTTCGATAGATGTAGGAGGATTTAGTACACCGGTTATTGTTGATGCAAATGTTGATGGTCTGTTAGATCTTGTTGTTGGAGAAGATAATGGCTCTTTGAATTTTTTCAGAAACAATGGAACTTTAACAGTTCCGGATTATTCCAACATTCAAACCTCATTCGGAAATGTAATCGTTCAGCAAAATGGTTCAAGTGTTGGATTCAGTGTTCCATGTTTTGTGAAACTGAATAATTCAACAACCTGGACTTTATTGGTTGGTTGCGAAGGTGGAAGTCTTTTTCAGTACGATAATATTGAGAACAATATTGCAGGTACTTTTAATTTAGTTGATTCTTCGTTTGCCAATATTCAGGTTGGAAGTTTCTCTGCACCAACTTCTGCAGATTTAAATAATGATGGAATACCGGAACTTGCTGTTGGCAATTATCGTGGCGGAATTACAGTATTTGATACCTCAGCTGCGCACAACTATACTTCGGCTGCTAATTTTTCAGATGATTGGGAGTTAGAATTGTATCCAAATCCTGCTTTTGATTTGGTGCGATTAAGCGCCAATCATGAAATTTCAAAAGCAGAATTGTTTGATGCAATCGGACACAAACTTTTTACTCTTGTTGTAAACAATAGTTATGAGTTTGAACTCAATACATCACGATTATCTCCCGCACTTTATGTTATTCGCATAACGGGTGCAAATGGAAGTTGCGCAATAAAATTTGTGAAAAATTAGGCTTGTTGAACAAGCACCATTCCTACTTCTAAAGTAAGAAAGAAACTAAAGAGGAAGACGAATAAATCGTACTTCGTCATATTCATTACTACTTTGTTATCATCAGTCATTTCGTTTTTGATGTAACGCGAGAAAAACTTAATTGTAGCCATAAACCAGATTATTTTGTCTGGGGTTTTACATAATAAAATAAAAAAGGTTTCATTCTATTAAATGTTTTTTTGATTATTCAATAGCTAGTTGATTAAATAGAAACCGGATTTAACTAATAATAGCTGTAAAAGCGAACATCTTTAACAGTTACTGCTTCATAATTTTTTGATACTTACTTGAATTGGCTGCATCCATTTTCGATACCAGATTAATAACCTGTGTTTTTTCAGTTGGAGTAGCCTGAGAAAAAATATTAACAATTTCGTCAACTTTTGCTTTAAAGAAAACTTGAATGTACATGCTATTCGGATTGTCTTGATTTAACTTGTCTAATAAACCGAATGAAGAAGTAATAGCTTTTCGCCCGTTCTCAATATCATCATACATTTTATCCATTCCTTCGCGATGATATTTATAAAATGCTGTGCGTCCGTTATCATACTTGGTATTCATAAGGTTTTCAATTAACCAGTAACGATTATGCAAACCATCTACTGCCTTCCATCCTTTATTTGCAGAATTCGAGTTCAGATTAACAATATTTTGTGCTTTTGCAAAAAAAGCAGTTCCTCCTTTTGGAGAAAAGGAATCATAGTCTAATCCGATAATTATATAAGCATAGTAAGACAACAGAGAACTTAACTCGCTCGTAACTGCATTTTCATTAAATTCAAGAGTTTGATATTGGGCATATTCAATAACAAGATCTTTATCGACCCAGTTAAACAATGGGGAATTATAACTCGAATTAAATACAGGTCGGTTTGATTGTATTGTTAATTGTGCTTGGTATTTATCTGAAGAAAGTTCTTTGGTTATACTGATTAAAAAGGTGCATTCTATTCTTTCGTTTTGCGAATAAGTATCACCTGTCCATTTCCGGTTATTCATAAACTCGGTAATGGTTTTTTTCATGTCATCAAAAATCTTTGGATCGGCAGTTTGAAGCTGTGGAGTTATAACCTGAACCGAACAATTAAGCTCCTGTGCATTTGTAAATGATGATATAAGAATTGAAAGTACTAAAAGAAGTTTACGCATGAAGTTTTGAAATAATAATGTTAACGATGTCGTGCGCAATTTCGGTTTTCATTTTCAATGGGAGTTCTTTTTTCTTTCCACCGAAATCAATAACTGTGACTTTGTTTGTATCAGTTCCAAAACCAGCGCCATCATCTTTTAATGAATTTAGAATAATCAGGTCAAGGTTTTTAGATTTTAATTTTTCCTTCGCATTAGCTAATTCATTTTCTGTTTCTAATGCAAATCCGATCAAAAATTGGTTTTTCTTTTTCTTTTTACCTAACTCAGAAAGGATATCTTTTGTTTTTACCAGTTCAATCTTGAATTGGTTTTCTTTCTTTTTAATTTTATTGCTTGCAGTATTTAACGGTTTATAGTCAGCAACTGCAGCGGCCATAATTGTAATGTCAGAATTGGTAAATGCTTTTGTTGTTGCATTAAATAATTCGTCAGCTGTTTTTATTGGAATAAATTTTTTCAGTCGTTCCGGGGTTGAAATATTTACCGGACCGGAAATGAGGGTAACCTCAGCACCATTTTTTATGCAAGCTTCTGCTAAAGCATATCCCATTTTTCCACTTGAATGATTTCCAATGAAACGAACCGGATCAATTGATTCGTATGTAGGGCCAGCTGTAATTAATATTTTTTTTCCTTTTAATAATTGTGATGAATTGAAGTGTAAAGAAATCCTTGAAATAATTTCTTCAGGTTCCATCATTCTTCCTTTTCCAAACAATCCGCTGGCAAGTTCACCATGTGATACATTCAAAACAATATTACCATATTGTTTCAATAATTGTATGTTTCTTTTTGTTGATGGGTGAGCCCACATATCCTCATCCATTGCGGGTGAAATTAAAACCGGGCATCTGGCTGAAAGGTAAACTGCAGTTAATAAATTATCACAAATACCATTGGCAAATTTTGAAATTGTGTTTGCTGAAGCTGGAGCAATCAGAAATAAATCTGCCCATAATCCTAACTCAACATGATTATTCCAAAGTGAATCGTTTTCAATTGTTAGTTCAGATAAAACTAAATTTTTTGAAAGTGTTGAAAGTGAAAGCGGGGAAATAAATTTCCCCGCTTCTCGTGTCATAATTACTTTAACTGTTGCTCCTTCTTTAACTAATAGTCGAATAAGAATTGCACTTTTATAAGCAGCAATACTTCCACATACACCAAGGAGAATTTTTTTTCCTTTTAAGGAAGACATTAGAATAATGGCTTAGGCGCTTCCTTACTTGGATTGCGGTAATAAACCTTTTCTTCCAAAAATTCTTCAGTTGCCATCAAAGTAGGATGAGCTAATTTTTCGTAATGCTTTGAAATTTCTATTTGCTCGCGATTTTCATGAATTTCTTCAAGATTATCAGATGATGAAGCAAACTCTTCAAGTTTTGAATGAAGTTCTTCACGAATCTGACTCGCAATTTGGGTAGAGCGTTTTGCTATAATTGCAATTGCTTCATAGGTGCTTCCAACCTGATTTTTCATTGCTTCTACATTGCGTGGTTCAGCAACATTTGTCATTACCTGACTTTGTAATTTTTTAATTGAGTTACTCATGAATGTTGAGTTTATTTAAAATGGATGTTGAATTATCAAAAAGGTTCTTAGCTTCTTTTTCGTAACGGGTTCCTGCAAATTTATCTTTGTATTGGTTATAAACCGAAATTGTTTTTTCGTATCGATCCTTTTGTTTGCCTTCGATGCTGTTTAGGGCGTAAAGATAGTCTGACTTCACTATTAAAAAACATGCTTCAGCAATATTTGGCAGGTCAGGGTAGCTTCTTAACAGATTAGCTAATGCCACGGCAGAAGCTTTATAATTTTCCATCTGGAAATACAATTTCGCACTTGCAAAGGCCTTTACCTGCAATTTCGATCGCATTTGATCAATATCCTCATTAGCCTGACTAACTAAAGGACTGGTTGGGAAGGAATTTGTAAATAATTGAAACTCATTTATTGCCTTCTCAGTAAATTCCTGTGATAGTTCATATTTCGGAGACATTTGCATATAGCATTTTGCATTCATAAACAAACACTCTTCAGCATGAACACTGGTTGGATAGGTAGCAAAAAAGTTTTTGAAATGATAAGCCGCAACTATGTATTCACCCGTTCCATAATAACAAAAAGGAAGATAGTAATACATTTCTTCACCTTCTTTTGACCCTTTATATACCGGAACTAACTCTTCAAATAAAGGAAGGGCTTTATAATATTGTTTCTTATTATAATAGGTTTTAGCCAATTCATATTTCTTACCTAAATCATTGCCTTTTAATACTTCCTGATACTCACTACAAGAAGAGATTAAAAAAAACGAAATAAAAAAAAATACCGGGAAAGCGAATTTCATGGGGCGCAAATATAGGTTTTCAAATCAATTGAATGTAAAACAGATTAGCTAATGGAAATGAAGCGTTTTTAATGCCTATTAGTTACAAAAAATATAAAATTGATTACATTCTTTCCGGAACTTCTATTCCTAATAATTTCATTCCGCGTTTTAAAATACTGCCAGTAAAATCAGAAAGGAGTAATCGGAAATTTTTTAATTCTTCAGTTTCAGCTTGAACAATTGAGTTTTCTGCATAAAAGGAATTAAAACTTTTAGCGATAAAATAAATATGATTAGCAAGCAATGCCGGATCTAAATTTTTTGATGCTTCGGATATAATATTTGGATACAAGTAAAGTTGTAATAGTAAATGCAATTCAGACTCATTTGCATGAACAGAAGGAGTGGAGCTCTTAAATGTGTTTCCAGCTTTTCGTTTTACCGACTGAATTCGAGCATATGTGTATTGAATAAATGGGCCGGTGAATCCATGAAAGTCAATAGACTCTTTTGGATTGAAAATCATTCGTTTTCTTGGATCAACTTTAAGAATAAAAAATTTTAGCGCACCCATACCTAACTCATAATATAATTTCTCAGCTTCTGATTCGCTGAAATTTTCGGTTTTTCCTAACTCAAGTGTTTGCTCTTTTGCAGTACGAATCATTTCTTCAATTAGGATATCAGCATCTACAACAGTCCCTTCTCTGGATTTCATTCTGCCAGTTGGTAAATCAACCATTCCATATGATAGGTGATTTATTCCTGACGCATATTTTTTCTCGAGTTTTTCAGTTACCAGTTTCAAAACTTTAAAATGGTAATCCTGCTCGTTTGCGACAGTATAAATCATTTGATCAGGTTCAAAATCTTTATAGCGCAAATCGGCAGTTCCTAAATCCTGTGTTATATAAACTGATGTGCCATCTGATCGCATTAGAACTTTTTCATCCAAACCATCTTCAGTTAAATCAACGCAAACGGCACCATCTTGTCGTTTATAAAAAACTTTTTTATTAAGGCCTTCTTCAACAATATTTTTTCCGAGGAGGTATGTATCTGATTCTTTGTAGTGTTTGTTAAAATCGCATCCAATCAACTTGTAAGTTTCTTCGAATCCATCATATACCCATCCATTCATCATTTCCCAAAGGGCTCGAACTTCACTATCCCCATTTTCCCATTTCAGTAACATTTCTTTTACTTCAATATTCAGCGGCGCATTTTTTTTGGCATCTTCTTCATTTAAGCCCCGAGCCATTAATCCTGCAATCTGAATTTTTAATTCCTGGTCGAACTTCACATAAAAATCTCCAACCATGTGGTCGCCTTTAACACCTTTTGATTTTGGAGTTTCATTGCCGCCATATTTTTGATAAGCGAGCATTGATTTGCAGATATGAATTCCACGATCGTTATAAATATTCACCTTTATTACCTCATTACCGGCAGCTTTTAATATTTCAGAAACTGAATAACCAATAAAAATATTTCGGATGTGCCCCAGGTGCAGTGGTTTGTTGGTATTTGGCCCTGCATATTCTACCATTATTTTTTTATTGGTAGAAGGGAAAGAAAAATAATTTTCATCCCTTGAAGCATTAATTAAAAAGCTGTTCCAGAATTCACTCTTCAATTTAAAATTTACAAAACCTTTAACTACATTGAATGATTCAATGTCAGAGATTTCATTAAGTATTGCATCACCAATTTCTTTTCCAACATCTTCCGGTTTCTTCTTTGCAATTTTTACAAATGAAAAAATAACTACAGTAAAATCACCTGTAAATTCTTTTGCAGTTTGATTGACAGTAATTTCCTGGGCGGATAATGTTGTTCCGTATAATTTATTGACAATGGCTGCAGTTTTCTCTCTTAATAATTGTTCCATTATGGAAATTCGGTAGTTCTGGTGTTGAAGGTTTTTATATAAATCTGAAAAATTAACTGTTGGGATTTATTCTTCTGCCCAATCGTTGTAGAGTTGATTGGTTACTTTTTGTAAAATCTCAAAGGCATTTTCAGCCATGAGATTTTCTTTATCCAAAGTCGGATTTACTTCAGTGACTTCGAAGCAGCAAACTTTTTCGTCCTGCATTAAACGCAGAATTAAACTTGCTGCTTGTTTTTCAGTTATTCCGTTTGGCACCGGAGTTCCGGTTCCTTTGCTGATTGTAGAATCCATACAATCAACATCAAAAGAAATATAAATGAAATCACAAGGTTCTACAGCATAAAGTACTTCGCGAGCAGCTTTATCAATTCCGTAATTTACAATTTCATCAGTTGTGATAACACGAACACGATGTTGTTTCAAAAGAAAATCTTCCTGTTGTTCAAAATCACGAAGGCACACATACACTAAATTATCGTAACGGATTTTAGGAGATATGCCTCCAATGTTTTTATACTTTTCCCAGTAATCGCGAATGGTATCATCAACATTGTTCACTTTCATGGTAAGGTTATCCTCTCCTAATGCTGCGGAAAGTGGCATGCCATGCATGTTACCACTGGGGGTGGTATATGGCGAATGCAAATCGGCATGAGCATCAATCCAAACTACGGCAATTCGTGCATCCGGATAAGCCATTTTAATTCCGGCTATTGTTCCGGCTGAGGTGCTGTGGTCGCCACTTAAAACTATCGGAAAGTTTCCATCCTGCAGAATTCCTTTTACAGATTCAGCCACACGCTCGCTTACACTTAATACTCCTTTTATTCTTCGCGCGTAACTTGAACGGGAAGGTTCGTAGAGCATTTGATTTTCAGTTTGTATATCCTGACTTTGATAGCGCTTAAAAAAATCGCTCCCGAAATCGAACGCGGCAATTTTTATTGCTTCAATACCAAGACTTGCTCCGCGTGTTCCGGCGCCTATTTCTGATTTTACTTCGATGAGCTTTATATTTTTCATTATAAATTACTGATGAAATTTTGTGGAGCAAAGGAAGCAATCAATACTGGAATTTTCATATTGTAAATTATGATAAAAGATTATTTCTAAAGTGTTCAAACTTATTACATTTGGCCACAGGAAAAATAAACCAATAATCAACCACCCTTTCATTACGAAAGTGAGATGAACAATACTTACCACGACCTCATCCATCAGACTTTTGATTTTCCGCAGGAAGGTTTTAAAGTAGAAGATAATCAGCTGCTCTTCAACGGAGTTTCACTCCAACATCTCATAGACAAGTATGGTACTCCACTGAAGCTTACTTACCTTCCGAAGATTACTTCGCAGATAAAAAAAACAAAAACAAACTTTAATAAAGTTTTTAAGGAGTTAAAATATCCCGGTAAATATTTTTATTGCTATTGCACTAAGAGTTCTCATTTTTCATATGTACTTGAAGAAGCTTTGAAAAGTGAAATTCATTTGGAAACATCATTTGCCTATGATATTGACATAGTTCGCAAAGTTTACAAAAAAGGATGGATTAATAAAGACACTTTTATTATTTGCAATGGATACAAAACAAAATTGTATACCAACAAAATTGCAAAAATGATAAACGAAGGTTTTAATGTGATACCTGTTTTGGACAGCAAGGTGGAAATTGAAGCTTATCAGCGTACGGTTAAAGGCGAATGCAATATCGGTATCAGAATAGCTGCTGAAGAAGAACCTACTTTTCAGTTTTATACTTCTAGATTAGGAATTCGTTGGCGTGATATTCTGGAGTTTTATGTTCAGCGGATTCACAACAGCAAGAAGTTTAAATTGAAAATGCTTCATTTCTTTATTAATACAGGAATAAAAGATGACGCATATTACTGGAGTGAGTTAAACAAAGCATTGACTGTTTATTGTCAATTAAAAAAGATATGTCCAACATTGGATTCTTTAAATATCGGCGGAGGATTTCCAATCCGAAACAGTTTAGGATTTTCGTTTGATTACGATTACATGATTCGTGAAATTGTAACGCAGATTAAAAATGTTTGTAAAAAAGAAAAAATAGATCCGCCTAATATTTTCACAGAGTTCGGAAGTTATACTGTTGGTGAATCAGGTGCAGCCATTTATCAGGTTCTGAGTCAGAAACAACAAAACGATTCGGAACAATGGTACATGATTGACAGCAGTTTTATTACTACTCTTCCAGATACTTGGGGAATAGGGCAGCGATTTTTAATGTTACCGGTTAATAAGTGGGACAATGAATATCAGCGTGTAAACCTAGGGGGATTAACCTGCGATTCTCATGATTATTATAATTCTGAAGTACATGTAAATCAGGTTTTCTTACCAAAAATCAATAACGGTGATCCGTTGTATATCGGATTCTTTCATACTGGAGCCTATCAGGATCAATTGAGCGGATATGGGGGGATTAAACATTGTTTGATTCCTTCTCCTAAACATGTATTAATCGGTTACGATAAAAAAGGTGTTTTGAAAGACTGGTTGTTTGCGAAAGAACAAACATCACAAAGTATGCTAAAGATACTTGGTTATTAGACCTTACTTGAAAGGACTTAATTTGTTGTTGAAGAAAATTTATATATTGTCAACCATAACATTTTCTTACAATGAAAAAACTAGTTCTAATCTCAAGTTTTGCAATTCTGAATTTTATTTTTCAATCTACTATAAAGGCACAGGATAATAGCAAAGAGATTATTGCTTTGCTCGATTCAATAAAGAATATCTATAATGGACTTCCTGATTATAATTTTAACTACCAGGTTAAACCTCCCGAAGAAAAACACTCCGAAGAAATGACCTCTTATAAATTGAATAGGGAAAAAAATTGTGATGCAGAATGTTTATGTAATTCATATATCAGTTACAAGGGACCAGATAAATCATACCTGGAATTATTTTATTTATCGGCATTAAAAGTTTCAGAATTCAGAATTAATGGAGATACTTTGTTTCTTCAGAAAAATGGAAGTCAGGGATTGAAACCAATGACTATGAGTCATACTGACCCTGTCAAATTAATAAGAATAAGATGCTGGTTGGAGAAATTAACCGGATACTGCGAATCATATCCATTGAAGGAATAAAAAAATGTTAAGAATGAAGAATCTTATTACAGCAACAATAATTTTAATTAGTACAATTAATTTTTGTAATGCTCAATCAAATTGTAACAAAACTTTTGGTGTTGCCTGTTATGGTTCTGGTAATGACGAATACAGCAAAACAGATGCTCCTGAATCTTTTTATAGCGGAACCAGGGGTATAACAATTGGAGTGACCTATCAGGGATTTACGGCACCAGCTCAAACTGCATTTGATTTTTCAAAACAAATATGGGAGTCTATCTTGAATGGAACAGTCCCAATAAAAGTAAATGCATACTTCCTGCCTATCGGTGCTGGCGGTTCACTGGCAATAACATTTCCAAATGGGAGAAAGAATTTTGCAGGAGCAATTGTTAATGATGTTTGGTACCCAACTTCTTTAGCTAATCAGTTGTCAGGAACTGAATTGAATACAGGCGAAAGTGATTTTGATATTTTTCTGAATAGTTCTGTAAACTGGTATTTCGGAACTGATGGTATTTGCCCTATTGGAAAATATGATTTTGTATCTGTTGCCTTGCACGAAATATGTCATGGTTTAGGTTTAGTTGGATTGAGTAAAGTTGATTCGCTTGGAATTGGTTCGCTTGGAACATTAACTATTAATGATTTTTCGCCTGCTATAACATCATTTCCCTGGCCTGAGTTAGATACTTTTCCAGGCATTTTCGATCATTTTTTAATGACATTTGATGGTACACCAATTGCAAACGGAGCCTTTCTAAATCCATCTGATACTCTTGCGGATATTCTTACAAGCAATCAGATTTACTGGTTTGGAATTAATGGTTTGCAATACAACAATAATCTTGAGCCGAGAATTTATTCTCCTGCAACTTTTGCATTAGGAAGCAGCATGGTTCATTTGAATGAAGCAACTTATCCAACCGGAAATGAAAATGAATTAATGACTCCTTTTGCAAATTCTCATAGCAGTAATCATAATCCGGGGCCAATTGCACTAGCTATTTTAAAAGATATAGGATGGGATGTGGATCCTGATTTTAACAACATTGAAGAATTAATTTCTGGTTCTAACTTTCAGATATTTCCAAACCCTTCTGCTGATTTTATAAGCTGGAATTTTAAAAATAATGAGGAAGGTGAAATAGTAATTAAAGATTTGATTGGGCGAATTTTAATTCAAAAGAGTGATTTGAATTCAGAAAGAAGAATTGATATAAGTGAGCTTCGTTCAGGACTTTATATTATTGAGTTGAAAACTCAAACCTCAACGCATGTTTCCAGGTTTGTAAAAAATTGATTGAATAGAATCTTAAAAAAAATTATCAGGAATTTTGATAGGAACTTAAATCATTTACATTTGCGACTCCAAAAAACTGGTCTGGTAGTTTAGTTGGTTAGAATGCTGCCCTGTCACGGCGGAGGTCGTGGGTTCGAGTCCCATCCAGACCGCTCGGAAACTTCAAATGAAGTTTATTCCACTGAAAGCCAATCACTTATAAATGATTGGCTTTTCTTTTTGTTTCACTAGCGTTTCAACTATTGCTGAAATGTTTCACATCATTGAAAAGGTCATCTTTAAGTTCTACCTGAATAAAAAGAATGGAAATACCGAAAAACATTTGGTTTATTTAAGAATAATTGTAAACAGAAAGAAGGCCGAATATGCTACAGAATATTTAATAAATATAAATGAATGGGAAAAGGATAAGCAGCGAATAAAAAATATAGATGGGAAAAGCACGATGAATATTCAATTACCAAACGATGTTGCAAAAGGAGTTTATACGGTTCATCTCATTGGAGAAAATGCTATGGACTCGAAGGAAATAGTTTACAATAAGAATTATACAATTATTTAAATTCCCCAATAATAAGAAACTAAGCTGTAAAAAAACAAACAAGTCTTCAAAAGGTACTTTTGAGATCTATAGTTTAAAAAACAAATATTATGATGTTTAATTTTATGTTTACAGCATGGATTACTTGGAGCATTTATCCGCAGAAGTAAAAGATTTTATTGCTGACTTAAGGGCAGAAGTTGTTGCTGCTGAATTAATTGAACACGGAATTAAGCAAGAAGATATCACTTTTAATTTTAAAGGAATAAAACGCAGAGCATATAGCAGAGATATTGCTAATATTAAATTGCCTGATGATGATGAAAATTATAAATTTATAATAAACCGAGAAAGTATTTACGATTCATTACCTGAAGCTATTTTTCATCAACCTTTAAACTCAAAGCCATTTAAATCAAAGGCAGAAATTCTTGATGAAATAAAAATTCAAAGAGAAGAAGAAATAGAAGCGAGAAAGTTTTTTTATCCAATTGAAAATGAATTTGGACAAATCAGACTATTGCTTGAGTTATCAGAACGAAAATCAAATGATAATTTTTCAGGTAGTGCTGTTATTCAATTATTTTATAAATTGTTTGGGACAGTTTCATATTTTAATAATTCACAAATAGCAATATTGCTTTCTTTACTGCCTAATATATATGAATTAAAGGGTGAATTTAATATATTAAGTAAGTATTATACATTGCTTTTAGGGGATGAATTCAGAATTGAGTTAAAATTCGAGAAGAGAACACATAAAGTGCCTATTATCGATAAAGAAATGGTGCTTGGAGTAAGTAGTTTAACCAGTGATCACCTAGTTTATTTCGAACAAGTTGTTTATCTAAATATTAAAGTAAAAGAACCAAGTCGAATAGCATTGTATCTTAATGATGGCCCTTGTGTGAAGATTCTAAATTTTTTGAATGATTATTTAATGCCTTTTGAATTTGAAAAAAAAATTGAATTAATTTTAAACGAAAATAACCGTAAAGCTATTTTAGGAGATTTAAAATCTCCTGCTTTTTTAGGCGCAAATTCCTATATTTGAGCCCTACCATTATGAATCTGAACATACCTTTCCTTACTGTTTCGTCAATTATTTGTATAATTTGCTATGCTGTATTTACTTATTTAAATAAGCAAAAGCAAGATTTTAAATCAATGAAATTGATAATTACTTCATTGATTTTTATTCTTATTCATCTTTTGACAGGATTTGTTGGAATAATTTTAACCGTTATGCCTTTTTTAATCTATATAGGAATACAGATTTTATGTCTTTTAACAGGCACAATTTTTTATCATAAAGTCATAAAACCTTTTTACCCGAAATTTAATTTTAAAGTACTTTCAACGGCTATTCTTTATTTATTTGTAATCGGATTGTCAGTTGTGTGTTTCACATTTATATTTGATTTATTTAATGTAAGTGGATTGGG
>Ga0114969_10000888_pt1 | contig 25610 bp, 24 predicted proteins | sample M_130807_MF_Meta_FD_87316 | JGI IMG/M metagenome (GOLD analysis project Ga0114969, IMG submission 87316) | Freshwater microbial communities from Lake Montjoie, Canada to study carbon cycling - M_130807_MF_MetaG | ecosystem: Environmental > Aquatic > Freshwater > Lake | place: Lake Montjoie...
CAAGGAAACAGGCCACCATCACCGCGCCGATGAACGGCATCCGGGCCAGGAGACCGCCCAACCGGTCGATGTCCACCGTCCCGGCCTGCCGCCGCAACCAACCGCTGAGCGCGAAACTCAGCGCCGCCAGCAACGCGTGCGAGACCATCACCAGCACCGTGCCGGTGACGCCGAGGACGTTGACCGTGGCGAGCCCGAGGAACGCGAAACCCATGTGGGCGAGGCTCGAGTTGCCGATGAGCAGGTTCAGGTCCCGCTGGCGCATCGCCACGAACCCGCAGTACAGCAGGTTGCCGACGCACAGCACGGCGAGGATCCACCCCCACCGGGAGACCGCGCCGGGCAGCATCGGGAGCGCCACCCGGAGCAACGCGAACAAGCCCGCCTTCTTGAGGATGCCGGCGTGGAGCATCGCCGTGGCGGTCGGCGCGCAGGCGTACCCCTGGGGCGCCCACGAGTGGAACGGGAACAGACCGACGAGCGTGCCGAAGCCGAGCACGAGGCAGAGGAAGATGAAATCCTGCATGCCGGGCGCGATCGGCGTCAGCGCGATCTGCCGCTGCAATTCCACGATGTCGAGCGAACCGGCACCGGACACCGAATACAGCGCGATCAGGCCCACCAGACCCACCAGCGCGCCCAGCGTGAGGTACAGGGTGATCTGGAACGCCGCGTAGTTCCGGTTCTCCCCGCGTCCCCAGACCCCGATCATGATGAAGGTCGGGACCAGCGCGATCTCGTTGAAAAAGTAGAAGAAGAAGAGGTTCAGCGAGGCGAACGCCCCGAGGGCGCCGCCGATGATCGCGAGCAGCAGGATGTAGTAGACCTTGGCCTGCCGCTCGATCTCCCAGGAGACGGCGACGGCCGCGAAGCCGACCACGGCCGCGACCAACAGCATGCCGATGGAGATGCCGTCGGCCCCGGTGTGGAACTTGATCTGGAGGATGCCCGACGCGACCCAGTCGACCGAACTGTCGAACTGGAAGCCCGGGGCACCGGGGACGAACCGGAAGAAGAGCACGACGCCGAGGACTGCGGTGACCAACGAACCGGACAAGGCGAGGCACCGGATCACGAACCGGTAATTGCCCGGGACGAGCAGCACCGCGAAAGCCGTCAGGAACGGCACGAGGACGAGGGTGTTCAGCAGCGACATGGCGTTAGCGGAGGATTGCCCAGGCGACGACCGCGAGGCCGGCCGCGAACAGGAAGGTGTAGGTCTGGAGGTTGCCGCTCTGCACGAGCCGCAACGCGCGCCCGACCAGTTCGACGGACCCGTGGGCCCCGCGGATCACCAGCCCCCCGAGCACCCAGCGGTCGACCCAATCGAGGACGGTTCCCGCGAGGTCATGGAGCGGCACGAAAAGACCCTCGTAGATCTCGTCGAAATAAAACCGGTTGCGAAGGACCGGGCCAAGGCGCCCCAGCAGGCCGGGGAGCGGATCCTTGGCGGCGGCGCCGTAGGCGGCCCAGGCAAGGCTGGCACCCAGCAACACCGCGAACAGGCCCAGCGTCGCGGCGAGGGCGTTGTGGTTGAACGGCCCGAACAACGCGTCGTTCACCGCCGTGGAAATCCCCTCGACCAAAGGCCCGACGCCCACCTTGGCCGACGCGGCGGCCGCCGCGGCGTGCCCGTGGCCATGGGCGCCGAACTGCGCCCCGATGTAGTCCGCCAGCGGGAACCACGCGATCGCCACGCTCGGCACCGCCAGCACCAGCAACGGAAGGGTCATCGCCCGCGGCGACTCGTGGGCGTGGCCCGCGGCATCCGAACGCGGCGCGCCGAGGAACGCCACCAGGACGAGGCGCGCCATGTAGAACGTGGTCAACGCCGCGACGACCACCGCGACCCCGAACAGGATCGGGTTCGCCTCCAGCGCGGTCGCGAGGATGTCGTCCTTCGAATAGAACCCGCTGAACGGCGGGACGCCGGCAAGGGCCGCCGTGCCGACGAGGAAGGTCCAGAACGTCACCGGCATTTTCCGCCAGAGGCCGCCCATCTTCCAGATGTCCTGCTCGTGGTGGCAGGCGTGGATCACCGAGCCGGCCCCCAGGAAGAGCATCGCCTTGAAGAACGCGTGGGTCACCAGATGGTACATGGCCGAGGCCGGGGTGCCGATCTGGGCGCCGAGGCCCACCGCCATCACCATGTAGCCGAGCTGCGAGAGCGTGGAGTAGGCGAGGATGCGCTTGATGTCGTTTTGCTGCACGGCGACCAGGGCCGCGAGCACCGCGGTGAAACCGCCGATGCAGGCGATGACGGTGGAAGCCTGGAGGTCGCCGAGGAACGCCAGCGGCGCGGGCCAACCGGCCGGGACCGTGTAGAGGAAGAACACCCGGCACAGCATGTACACGCCGGCCGCCACCATGGTGGCCGCGTGGATCAGCGCCGAGACCGGCGTCGGGCCCTCCATGGCGTCCGGCAACCAGACGTGCAGCGGGAACTGCGCGCTCTTGCCCATCGCGCCGAGGAACACCAGCAGGCCGGCGACACCGGCCATCGAGCCCAGCAGGCCGGGAGTCGCGTGGAGCTTCGCGGCGATTTCCGCGAAATTCACGGTGCCGGTCGCGCCCCAGACCACGAGGATTCCCAGCAGGAACCCGAAGTCGCCGAGCCGGTTCACGAGGAACGCCTTCTTCGCGGCGTCGCCCGCCGCGGGACGGCCGTGCCAGAATCCGATGAGCAGGTAGGAAGACACGCCGACCAGTTCCCAGAACACGAACATCATCACCAGATTGTCGGCGAGCACGATGCCGAGCATCGAGAACACGAACAATCCGAGCGTGGAGAAGAACCGGCTGAACGACGGGTCGCCCTTCATGTAGGCCGTCGAATAGACCATCACCAGGGAGGCGACGGCGGTGACCACGAGCGACATCAGGACCGAGAGCCGGTCGACCACCAACCCGATCGAGAGGTCGAGCCCGCCGACGGGCAGCCAGTGGAACGGGGTGGTGCCCTGGGCCGGATCGTCGGCGAACGCGAGCAAGACCAGGGAGAGGACGAAGGCGACGACAATGCCGGCGACGTTGAGGCCGGCGTTGAGGACGGGGTTGCGTCGGGCGAAGAACCAGCCCCCGACCCCGCAGAACAGCGGGGCGCCGAGGACCATCCAGGCGAGATCCTGGTACTTCGTGCCGGCTTCGACGGCGTGTTGGGCGGCGTGGGCGTCCATCAGGTGGGGATCAAAGCTTGAGCGAGGTGAGGTCCTCGACGTGGGCGGTCTGCCGCTTGCGGTAGAGGGCGACGATGAGGGCGAGTCCGACGGCGACCTCGGCGGCGGCGACGGTGATCACGAAGAACACCATGACCTGGCCGTTGAGGTTGTCGTTGAACCGGGAGAAAGCGACGAAGGCGAGGTTGGCGGCGTTGAGCATGAGCTCGAGCCCCATGTAGACGACCAGGAGGTTGCGGCGCGCGATGACGCCGAGCAACCCGAGGCAGAACAACAGCCCGCTGACGATCAGGTAATGGTTGAGTCCGGCTTGCATGGTCTTATCTCGACTCCTTTTTGCTGAGCAGGATCACGCCGACCATCGCCACGAGGAGAAGGATGGACAGGATCTCGAACGGCAGGAGGTAGGACTGGAAGAGGATCCTGCCGAGCGCGCCGGTGTCGCCGTCGGCGGCGACCGCCCCGGCCTTGGCCATGGGCTTGGCCGCGAGCAGGGCGCGGCCGAGGACGACGGCGAGGCCGATGACGGCGGCCGACCCGGAGACCAGCGCCACCCGGTTGAGCTTGCGACGCTCTTCCTCGCCGAGATCCAGCAGCATGATGACGAAGAGGAACAGCACCATGACGGCGCCCGCGTAGACCAGGATCTGGACCGCCGCGAGGAAGAACGCGTGCAGCAGCACGAACAGTCCGGCCATCGAGACGATGGTCAGGACCAGGAACATCGCGCTGGTGACCGGGTTCCGGCTGAGCGGGTTCGCGACGCACAGGAACCCGAACAGCAGGGTCAGCCCGGCGAAGGCGAAGAACAGAAGATCGGTGAATGCTGGCATGGATTTCTCCGGTCGGTCGGCGGGTCCGTCAGTCGGTTTTCACGGGGAACGTGTCCTGTTCCCGCGCTTCCTCGAGCTTGTGCTTCCACTTCTGGATGCCGGCGTGGACACCGCCGAGCTGCAGGAGCCGCTCCTTGTCGTAGATCATCTCCTCGCGGGTCAACCCCGTGAGCGAATAGTGCTTTTGCAGGAAGATCGCCTCCTCCGGGCAGACTTCCTGGCACAGGCCGCAGAAGATGCACCGCAGCATGTTGATCTCGAACTCGCGCGGCATCTTCTCCGCGTTGGGACGGTCCGCGGGCACGCCGTCGGCCCCCGGCGGCGTGATGCGGATGGCCTTCGGCGGGCACACGAACTCGCACAGCTGGCAGGACACGCACTTGGTGTTCCCGTCCTGGTCCCGCACCAGATAGGGCGCGCCGCGGTAGCCCTCGGCCACTTGCCACGGCACTTCCGGATAATAGCCGTCGCCGAGCTGCAGCGCGGCATTGCCGCCCTTCACGCTCCGCATGAAATGCCGCGCGGTCACCTTCAGGCCCTCGAGGAGCGTGGGCAGGTAGGTCCGTTCGTAGAACGTCAGCGGCTTGCGATCGACAACCTTGGTCATGGTTTCTCGGGGATCAGGATTTCAACGCCGCCAACACCAGCGCGGTCACGACGATGTTCGCCAACGCCAGCGGGATGAAGCGGCGCCAGCCCAGGTCCATCAACTGGTCGTACCGGAACCGCGGCAACATCCAGCGCACCCAGATGAACACCAGCACCAGCACGATCATCTTGGCGAGGAAGATCCCGATGTGGAGCAACCCGCCCAGCCACGTGCCGGCCGGCGCGCCGACGAACGGCAGCGACCACCCGCCGAAAAACAGCGTCACCATCATCGCCGCGCTCGCGATCATGTTCGCGTACTCGCCCATGAAGAAGAGCGCGAACTTCATCGAGCTGTATTCGGTGTGGTAGCCGCCCACCAACTCCGATTCCGATTCCGGCAGGTCGAACGGCAACCGGTTCGTCTCCGCGAAGGCCGACACCAGGAAGATCACGAACGCCAGCGGTTGGTAGAAGACCAACCACCCGTGCGCCGCCTGGAACTCGACGATCTTCCCCAGGTTCAGGTCGCCCGTCACCAGGACCACCGACACCACGCTCATGCCCATCGCGAGCTCGTACGAGATCATCTGGGCGCTCGAACGGATGCCGCCGAGGAACGGGTACTTGGAATTCGACGACCAACCCGCCAGCACGATGCCGTAGACGCCCAGCGACACGATGCCGAAGGTGTAGAGGATGCCGACATTGAGGTCGGCGATGACCATCGGCTCCCCGCCGAGGCGCGAGCCGAACGGGATCACCGCGATGGTCAGCAGCGCCGGGATCACGGTGATCGCGGGCGCGATCCAGAAGTACACCTTGCGCACGTAGTCGGGGGTGAAGTCTTCCTTGAGGAAGAATTTCACGCCGTCCGCCATCGGCTGGAAAATGCCCCAGCCCTGCAGCAGCTTGCCGAGCACGGGGATTTTCAGCACCAGCGGCGGCGCGGTGCGGTTCGGCCCCACGCGGTCCTGGATGAGGGCCGAGAGTTTGCGTTCCACCAGCACCGCGTACGCCACGAAGGTCATCAGCACCCCGAAGACCACCAGGATCTTCAGCGTGCCGAACGCCACGAACCGCACCGTCGGATCCGAAATCAATTGGTCGAGCATGTCGTGGTTCCCCTCAGACCGGCACGTTGACGCCGGCATCGCCCAGCGCGGCCCATTCGAGCCCCGCGAAGGCCGGGACTTCCCGCGCCATGGCGTTGAACAAACCCTCCGCCGTCGCGGGGACTTCCCCCGCCCCGGTGCCCGCCAGCAATTCCCGGAGGAATTCCGCCTCGGGCCGCGCGTCGCCTTTCGGCTCGACCGCCTTGAGGAACCGCTGCACCCGGCCCTTGGCGTTCACGAACGTCCCGCGCTTCTCCGCGTGCGCGCAACCCGGCAACACGTAGTGCGCCGCCGCCGTCGTCGCGTTCGGCAGGATGTCGCTCGCCACCAGCAATTCGAGCCGCGCCAGCAGGTCGGCGCCGATCCCGTGCTGGGTCACGTCCTCGCCGAACACCACCAGGCTCCGGATCGTCCCCGCCCGGATCCCGTCCGCGATCCCCGGCAACCGGATGCCCGCCTCGGTGAAACTGATGCCCGTCAACCGGGCGCCGTTCGTGTTCGGGTTGCGGTCCGCGTTCACCAGCAACCGGTCCGCCTCGCCTTCCCGCGGCACCGAATCCGTCGGCGCCCCGAGCCGGTCCGCCAGCTTCTTGATCAGGTGGAGTTCCTCGGTCGTCTGCCGCGCGCTCGCCACGATCGCCACGCTGCCGGACGGCGCCGCCGCCAACCGCGCCGCCACCGCGTCGACCGCCGCTTTCCAGGTGGTCTTGGCACCGTTGGCCAGCACGTCCCGGAGGCGGTCGGACCGACCGATCCACCGGTAGTTCAGGCGGCCCTGATCGCACATCCACGGCCCGTTGACCGCGTCGTTCCCGCGCGGTTCGTAGCGGTGGATCGTGTCCTCGCGCGACCCGATGGTGATGTTGCAACCGGTGGCGCAGGACGTGCAGACGCTGCGGGTCTCCTTCAGGAACCACACCCGCATCTTGAACCGGAAATCCTTCGAGGTGAGCGCGCCCACCGGGCAAAGGTCCACCGTGTTCAGGGTGTAATTGTTGTCGAACGGACGGCCCGGAAACGTGGCGATCGTGTTGTACGACCCGCGGTTCACGATCCCCAGGGCGTCGTCGCCCGCGATGTCCTTGGTGAAACGGACGCAGCGGGTGCAAAGGATGCAGCGTTCGTCGTCCAGGACGATGCGCGGGCCGAGGTCGACGGCCTTGGGCTTGTGCACCTTGGCCTCGACGAAACGCGAGGTGCCGCTGCCGTGCTCCACCGAGTATTCCTGCAGCTTGCACTCCCCCGCTTGGTCGCAGATCGGACAGTCCAGCGGGTGGTTGACGAGCAGCGATTCCAACACCGCCTCGCGCATCTGCCGCGTCGCGGGCGACGACGGGTAAAGCTCCATGCCCGGGGAAATCGGGGTGGCGCAGGCGATGGCGCCGCGGGGCGTCTGCGGTTCGTACGGAAGGACGGAACGGGCGATCCGCGGCGATCCGTCGGCCTCGAGGACGGGCTTCCGGGTGGCGGGATCCATCATCGGGGTGCCGAACTCGACGAGGCACATGCGGCAGTTGCCGGCGACCGGCAGCTTCTCGTGGTAGCAATAGTGCGGCACCTCGTTGCCGGCCAAATGGCAGGCCTGCAGCATGGTCGTCGGCTGCGGACGGCCCTGCCAATCGGGCATCGTCTTGGGCACCTCGATCTCGCGGCCGTCCACCTTGATGCGGATTTTCTCCACCGGGGGCGGCGCCGTCGGCGCGGGGGCGTTGGGAGCTGCGTTCGACATGGAAAATCAGTGGTGGGTGCCGGACCGGGACAATCCCTGGGCTCGGGCGGCCTCGTCGGCCTTGCCCCGCTCGGCGAATTCCTCGCGGAACTTGCTCACGAAACTCAGGACCGGCCACGCGGCCGCCTCGCCGAAGGCGCAGATCGTGCGGCCCTGGATGTTCTGCGCGATGTCGCGGAGGTAATCCGCGTCCTCCGGGCGTCCCCCGCCGCTGGTCATCCGGTGCAACGCCTTGCTCATCCACAGCGCGCCCTCGCGGCACGGCGTGCATTGCCCGCAACTCTCGTGGGCGTAGAACTCCGAAAGATTCGCGATGGCGTCGACCATGCTCCGCGAGTCGTCCATCACGATCACCGCGCCCGAACCCGACATGGTGCCCGCCTGCTGGAGGGAATCGAAGTCATAGGGCAGGTCGAGCAGGTCCACCTCCACCTGCGTCATCTGGCCGTCGGCGCCCTTGCGGCGGAGTTTGAACTTCTCGCCGGCCTTGAGGACTTTGGACGAGGAACCGCCGGGAATGATCGCCTTGAGGGAACGTCCGGGACGGACGCCGCCGCCGAAATTCGCGTCGAGGATCAACTGCCCGAGGGTCACCTTGCCGACCTCGACCTCGAAGTAGCCGGGATTCCGGACGTCGCCGCTGAGCGAGACGATGCGGGTGCCCGTGTTGTTGGGGGTGCCCAGCTTGGCATACTCGGCCCCGCCCAACTGCACGACGTGGCGCACGTGGCAGAGGGTCTCGACGTTGTTGACGATCGTCGGCGCCATGTAGAGGCCAAGGACCGCCGGGAAATAGGGCGGCTTGATCCGCGGGTACGGGCGCTTGCCCTCGAGCGACTCGATCAGGCCGGTTTCCTCGCCGCAGATATAGGCCCCGGCGCCGCGGTGCACGTGGATCTCGAGATCGTGGCCGCTGCCGAGGATGTTCTTGCCGAGGAATCCCTGGGCGCGGGCCTCGTCCAGCGCTTGGTTGAGCAACCGCGCGCCCCGCGGCATCTCGCCGCGGATATAGATGTAGGCCAGTTTGACGTCGTTGGCCCAGCACGAGATGATCATTCCCTCCAGCAACTGGTGGGGATCCTTGTGCAGGATCTGGCGGTCCTTGAAGGTGCCGGGCTCGGACTCGTCCGCATTGCAGACGAGATAGATCGGCTTGCCGCCGCGCCGGTCGACGAAACTCCATTTGAGGCCGGCGGAAAACCCGGCGCCCCCGCGGCCACGCAGGCCGGACTTGAGGACTTCGTCGCGGATGACCTCGCGCGGGGATTGTTTCTTGCCGTCGGGCAATTCGCGGCCGGGGGTGGCCACCGCCTTCTTCAGCGCCTCGTACCCGCCGTGGCGGAGATAGCACGCGATGTCCGGCGTATAACCGGGCTGGTCGGCGTGTTTCAGGATCAATCGATACTCTTGCGGCATGGTCGTGCTTGACTCGAAGTTTTTCCCCGCTAGCCTCTCGCGCCTACCGACTGCCCGATGGTGTAACGGTAGCACAGCAGACTCTGGATCTGTTTGTCATGGTTCAAATCCATGTCGGGCAGCCAAATCACTTCCAGTCCCTTCTCCGCGGCGCTTCCAGACGCCCCGCGCGAGACCCTTCCCGTGGCCCGGAAATCCTTCCGGCCATCGGCCCCGCGGCGGGCGTTGTTGCTTTCGAAATTCATCGTCGTCGGTCCCCGTGGCATGGGCGGCGGGCCTACTGGCCCTTCGCGATCACCCGGTCGCAATCCGCGCCCGAGCATTTCCCGATCAGGTCGTCGTTCACCATCACCACCGGGGCATTCCCGCAGTCCGCCAGGCATTCCACGAATTCCACCGTGAACTTGCCGTCGGGCGTCGTCTGGGGCCCGTGGCGTCCGGCGTCCAATCCCAACCGCGTGCAGAATTGCGCGCGCAGCTCGGACGCGCCTGCCAAAGCGCAACTCAACGTCCGGCAAACCTTCACCTGCGTCCGACCCAGCTTCTCCTGCCGGAACATCGGGTAGAAGGTCACCAACTCGAGGACGTTGATCGGCTGGAGTCCCAGCCTTGCGGCCGTCCATTCGACCGCCTCGTTCGACACGAACCCGAAATGTTCCTGCAGCGCGTGCAGGAACATGAGGGAGGCGCTCCGCTTCTGCGGGTATCGCGCCACCAATGCCTCGAGTTCGGCTTCCAGTCCTGCGGGTACGGAGAATGCCATGGCTAAAATCCTAGCGGTCGGCCTCGCCCATCACGAAATCGATGGATCCAAGGATGGAGACGACATCGCTCATCAGGTGGCCGGGCAACAGGACCGGGAGGATGCCGAGGTTCACGAACGACGGTGCCCGGATCTTGAGCCGGTACGGCGTCCCGCCGCCCCGGCTGTGGATGAAGAAACCGAGTTCTCCCTTCGGGTTTTCCGCGCCGAAATACACCTCGCCCGGAGGCGCGTCCACGCCCTGCGTCACCAGGACGAATTGGTGGATCAATTCCTCCATGCCGGTGAGCACCTTGTTCTTCGGCGGAAGCACCACCTTCGGGTCGTCCACGTTCACCGGCTCGCCCGCCGCGTTGTCGTACCCGCCCGGCAACTTCGCCAGGGCCTGTCGGATGATCCGCACGCTCTGCCGCATTTCCTCCTGCCGCACCAGATAACGGTCGTAGCAATCCCCCACCGTCCCCACGGGCACGTCGAATTCCAGGTCCCGGTAACAGAGGTACGGATGCGCCTTGCGCACGTCGTAGTCGACCCCGCTCGCCCTCAGGTTCGGCCCCGTCAACGCGTAGTCGATCGCCAATTCCCGGGAGATCGGGCCGACGCCCCGGGTCCGATCGACGAAAATCGTGTTCCGGGTCAGCAGTCGCTCGACTTCCCCGATGGCGACCGACACCTCGTCGCAGAAAGTCGCGGTCTTTGCCGCCCATCCGGCGGGCAGGTCGCGGGTCAGGCCGCCGATGCGGGTATAACTCGTGGTGAAACGGGCGCCGGTGAGCCACTCGGCGAGATTGTAGATCTTCTCGCGCTCCGTGAACGTGTGCAGGAACACGGTCAACGCGCCGACATCCATCGCGAAGGCCCCGAGCCCCAGCAAATGGGCGGAAATACGGGCCAATTCGCAGCAAATGACCCGGATGTACTGGCACCGCGGCGGCAGCTTGTCGTGGATGCCCAGCAATTTTTCGACCGCCAGCGCGTAGGCCACGTTGTTCGCCAGCGGGGCCAGGTAGTCCAGTCGGTCCGTATAGGGAACGAACTGGGTGTAGGTCATGTTCTCCGCGATCTTCTCGTCGCCCCGGTGCAGGTACCCGAGGTCCGGCACGGCGCGCGTGATCGTCTCCCCGTCGAGCTCGATCAATACCCGCAACACCCCGTGCGTCGACGGGTGGGAAGGTCCCATGTTGAGGACCATCTTCTCGCCGTGCAGATCGCGCAGATCGTCGCCGGCACCCGGAATGGTGACACCCGCCGGGGACACCCCGCCGGCACCCGGGTCGCGGAATTCTATGGATTGGGCCGTGGCCATGAAAATCAGTCCCCCGCAGTCCGTGCCCGCGGTTCGCGTGCGATCGTGTCTTTGCCGCCCGGCACGGTCACGAATGGCCCGCCCTCCAGCGGCGCCGCGCGCGTGAACGCCACCTCGGGCAGGTCCGTCGGCTTGCCTGCCAGCGGGAAATCCTTCCGCAACGGATGGTACGGATACCCCTCCCACATCAGGATCCGGCGCAGGTCCGGATGCCCCGCAAAACGGATCCCCATCAGGTCGAAAATCTCGCGTTCGTGCCAATCGGCCGTCCGCCACACCGCGCTGACGGTCGGCACCTCGCCCTTTTCCTCGCCCACGCTGGTCCGCAACCGCAGATGGCAGGCATGGCCAAGCCCGTACAGCTCGTACACCACCGTCCAACGGGGCTCGTCCCCGTAATTGTCGATGCTGCTCACATCCAGCAGGAAATCGAACCCCAGCTGGGCCTTGGCATGGCCGCAGACATCGGCGATGCGTGCCGGGTCGGAAACCACCAGCGTGGCCTCGCCACGGAACTCGGTGGGAGCCGCCACGACGTCCGGGAAAGCGTCGCGCAACCGTTGGGCAAACTCGAGGGGAGTGGGCACGGTCTAGTTTTTTGGGATGTCCTCGAACCGCTGCGCGGAAACCTCGATCCCGAGGCGGCCGTATTGCGCCGGGCCGGAATCGCGTTTGAGGATGCGGGTGATGGGTTCGCGGGAGACCTTTTCCTGCAGCTTGATCAGAGCGTCCAGCAGGGCCTCGGGACGCGGCGGACAGCCGGCCACGTACACGTCCACGGGCACGATGTTGTCCACCCCCTGGAGCACCGAATAGCTGCGGTACATGCCGCCGGTCGAGGCACAGGCGCCCATCGCGATCACCCACTTCGGCTCCGCCATCTGCTCGTAGATGCGCCGGACCGCCAGGGCCATCTTGTAGGTCACCGTCCCGGCCACGATCATGACGTCCGATTGGCGGGGCGAAAACCGCATCACCTCGGATCCGAAACGGGAGATGTCGAAACGGCTGGCGCCGGCGGCCATCAGTTCGATCGCACAGCAGGCGAGCCCCATCGGCATCGGCCACAACGAGTTCTTGCGAAACCAGTTGAGCGCGGAATCGAGCTGGGTGTGGACCACCTCGCCTTCGATCTTCGAATTGTAGCCGAATTCGGTCGTGGCGACCGATCCGGTGATGGCCGAAAGTGGGCTCTCCATAGGGTGTTCGCAGCCTTGCCAAGCAAAGGCGCGCCGAAACTATGTTTGGCCTTCCGCCCCTGCAAGATGCTTTTGTGAACTTTTTCACAAAGTCTCCCCGATCCCCCTCCAAGGCGCCCGACAAGCCGTGAAGCCCCTCGCTCCCGGGCTCGAAGGGGTCGAGGCGATGCCGGGTGGCCGGCAGCGCCAAAGGCGCTGGATTCCCGTGGCCCCCCACGGGCCGGGAGAGCCGGCCCCTGTATTCTTGGAAGCGCCAACGGGAACGCTCCGTGGCGTCTGAGTTGGTCGGGAAGTCGTCGACGGGCGCGAAGGGAATGGCTTCGCGTCCCTTGGGGACGGCGGGCCTTGGCGGACGAACACCCCCGTTGGCTTGGGGCCGGGCAATTGCGGCCTCTCGTGGCCGGGGACCCGCCGGCACGTCCGACTTTCCGATACCCGATACCCGGTCCGAGCGCACAAGGGATCCCGCTACACCCGCGCGCGGACGCCATGATTTCCAGACTCGCTCCCGACGCCGGTACCACCGAAACTGCTGCGTTCGCATGAGCAAACGCCACTCCCCCCCGTGGTTCTGCCTCGCCCTCTCGATCGCGTGTCTGGCATCCCTCCCGATGTCGGCGGCAAACGATCCGACCGAGGGACCGAAACCCCTTTCCGACCTTCCCCTCGACCAACTGCTGTCGATCCGCGCCGACACGGTCGATGCCGCCAGCCGGCGCAACCAACCCGTCTCCGACGCGCCGTCGTCGGTCACCATCGTCGACCACGACGAGATCCGGAAACTCGGCTACACCACGCTTGCCGACATTCTCAGGCAAGTCCGTGGCTTCTATGTGTCCGGCGACCGCAATTACTCGTATCTCGGGGTGCGGGGATTCAGCCGGCCGGGCGACTATAACTCGCGGGTGCTGTTTCTCGTCGATGGCCACCGTATCAACGACGCCGTCACCGAATCCGCGCTGATCGGCAACGAGTTCCCGATCGACGTGGACCTGATCGAGCGGGTGGAGATCGTGCGGGGACCGAGCTCGGCGATGTACGGCAGTTCGGCCTTGTTCGGCGTGGTCAACGTCGTGACCCGTTCCGGCGCGAACTTCAACTATGGGCGCGCCGCGTTCGATGCGGGAAGCCTCGACACCTACCACGGCAATTTCACGCTGGGACACCGGTGGGAAAACGAGGCCGACCTGCTGGTGTCCGGAAGCTGGCTCGATCGCGGCGGACAGCCCGGTTTGTATTACGCGGACTTCGACAAGCCACCGGCATCGGACGGGGTCGCCCGGAACCTGGACCGCGAGAACCGCCAGAACGGATTCCTCAAGCTGGGGTGGAAGGGACTGAGTCTCGAGGCCGCCCACGTCGACCGGGAAAAAAGCCTGCCGACGGCATCCTACCGGACACTGTTCGGCACGGCGGGAACCCGCACCGACGACCAGACCCATTATGTCCGGGCGAAGCTGGACGAGACGTTGGACGGCGGTCTGCAGGTGATGGCCAACGTCAGCTACAACGCCACCGAGTACCGCGGATCCTACATGTACCCGCAGTCCGTGCCCGGGGAACCGGACATGTTCCCTCTGGTCGATGGGTATCGCTCGCTGTGGTTGGGGGAGGAATTGCTGCTGCGCCGGACGTTTGCGGAGCAAGTGACGCTGACGGCAGGGATCGAGATGCGGGAAAACCTGCGGCAGGACCAATTCAGCATCGAGATGCGGCCGCCGTACGGGCTCCAACTCGACGACCACCGGCACTCGCTGCAGGCGGGCCCGTTTGCGGAGGCCGAGTGGCAGCTTCACCCGCGGCTCACGCTGTCGGCGGGCGGACGCTTCGACCATTACGAGGGTCGCGGGAGTTCGGCAAACCCGCGGCTCGCGGCGATCTGGACGCCCCGCGACGCGACCCACCTGAAGCTTCTCTATGGACGCGCGTACCGGGTACCGAACGCCTACGAACTGTATTATACCGACGGCTACCAGACCCAAAAACCCAGTCCGGGTCTCCGACCGGAACGCATCGCCACCTACGAGGCCGTCTGGGAGCAGGAATACGGCGCCCACCTGAAATCCACCGTCGCCGGGTTCCTGTACGAGGCCGAGGACCTCATCACGCAGGCCTACGACAACCGCGACGACCTCCTCTATTACCGCAACGCGGCGCGGACGCGGGCCGCGGGCATCGAGACCGAGCTCGAGGCCCGTTGGGAATCCGGCCTCCGGGGCCGCCTGAGCCACACCTTCCAGCAATCCGCCGACCGCGAGACGCGGCAGACGCTCAGCAACTCGCCGAAACACATCGTCCAGGGCTCGCTGATCGTCCCCTTGTACCGCGAGCACCTGTTCGCGGGCCTCGATGCCCGTTATCTTTCGTCCCGGCTCACGGGCCGCGGGCCGGCGGTCGGCGGTGTCTTCGTCGCGGACGTGACCCTGTTCGCGTACCGCTGGGCCAAGGGAGCCGAGTTGTCGGCGTCCATCTACAATGTCCTCGACCGCCGCTATTCCGATCCGGTCGGGACCGAACTCACCCAAAGTTCCATCGCCCAGGACGGCCGTACGTTCCGCCTCAAGCTGGCCTATTCCTTCTGACGATGCCCGGGCTTCCCCCAATCGGCGATGCGGTTCCCCGCCCTTGCGATGGCAAATCGCGACGGTCCGCCCGCCTTCTCGCAATGGGAGGTTGGCGCATGTGGCTCCCGTCCCTCTGCCTCGCGGGGGGACTGTGGATGGCGGCCGCCGATCCCGAACCTCCGAAACCCGGGGTGGGCGACGCGAACGCCTTGCGCGCACCCGTCCCCGTGCAACGCCTCAAGGCCGCGATCCTCATCAACATCGCGCGCTTTTTCACTTGGCCCGCCGAGACCCTGGGGCCGGCCGACCAACCCTTCCGCATCGGGATTCTCGGCACCGACCCATTCGGCGACCATCTCCGGCAGGAATCCGCGGCGGCAACGATCCAAGGGCGGCCGATCGGACTGGTCCGCGCCCAGCGACCCGAGGATCTGAGGGGTTGCCAAGTGGTGTTCATAGCGCCGGACCGCGATCTGAGCCTGCGGGACTCCTTGGCACCGTTGGCGCGCCACACGATCCTCGTCGTCGGGGACGAACCGGAGTTCGCGAAACGCGGCGGCATGGTCAACCTGCGCCTGCATGGCGACCAGATCTCGCTTGAAATCTGCCGGGGAGCGGTCGAGGCGACCGGCTTGGGGTTCCGGGCCAGCCTTCGGCAGGTGAAGGGCATCGAGTGGATCGCCCATCCCGAGAACCGCTGACGCCACGAAGCCACCACGCGGCCGGGAAGACCAGTCGCTGCCAGATCCAATGTCCTTTTTCTCCATGCGCACGCTCCGGGCCCGGTTGGTGACGCTCAGCGTTGCCACCACCGTCGTCGCGGTGGTCCTGCTCGGCTCGGCCGTGCTGTGGGTCGACCGACGGCAGTCGCGGGAGGCGTTCGTCGAGGGTCTGCAGTCCAGCGCCCGTATCGTCGCGCTCAACCTGCCCGGTGCGCTTTTCTTCAGGGACCGGGAGACCGCCCGGGGGGAGATCCAATCCCTGATCGACCAACCGGGGGTGCTGGCCGCCGCCGTCTACGACAAGGACGGCGGCATCCTCGCGCAATGCGTCCGTCCCGGTTCGGCCGGCCGGGTGCCGCTTTCCCCCGGGAAGGTTTCTTTGGCGATCGTCGGTCCCAGGGTGAGGGTCTCCCTGCCGGTCGCCGACGCCGACGGCCCCCACGGGACGCTCTTCATCGAGGGCGACCTCGCGCCGCTGGACATCCGGGCCCGGACATTCGGCCTGATTCTCGGCGGTTTGGTGGCCGCGGTGTTGCTGGTTGCCGTCTGGCTGGCATGGCTGCTCCAGCGCATCGTGTCCCGCCCGATCGTCAATCTCCTCGACACCATGCGGGCGGTCAGCCGGCTCAGGGACTACACGCTTCGGTCACCGGTGTCCGGAAACGACGAGTTGAGCCTCCTCGCGGCCGGCTTCAACGACATGCTCGGCCAGATCCAGGACCGCGACAACCAACTCCGGGAGGCCCATCAGGCCCTCGAGGCCCACGTCCTCGAACGGACCTGCGAACTCCGCAGCGAAGTCGCCCAGCACCAGACCACCCAACGCAACCTGCTCGAGGCCCGCGACCGTCTCGCCCGTTTCAACGCCGCCCTCGAGGCGGCCAACCAGCGACTCGAGCAAAGCGCCGCCGAGTCGCGCGAACTGGCGCACGCCGCGGAGGCCGCCAACCGCGCGAAATCCGAGTTCCTGGCGGTCATGTCCCACGAAATCCGCACCCCGATGAACGGGATCATCGGCACCACCGAACTCCTCCTCGACACCCCGCTCCGCGCCGACCAGTCCGAACTCGCCCGCACCGCCTGCACCAGCGCCGAGGCGCTGCTCCGCATTCTCGACGACATCCTCGATTTTTCGAAGATCGAGGCCGGCCGACTGGCGCTCGAGGAGTCCGAGATCGATCCGGCCGACCTCGTCGAGTCCACCGTCGAGGTCCACGCCACCGTCGCGTTCGGGAAGCGACTCGACATGAACGTCTCCCTTGCCCGAGACCTCCCGCGGCGGATCCTTGGCGACGGATTGCGGTTGCGGCAGGTGCTCAACAACCTGCTCAGCAACGCGGTCAAATTCACGGCCCGGGGCGAGGTCCACGTCATCGTCGAGCACACGATCCACGCGGATTGCCCCTGGCTCCGGTTCTCGGTTCGCGACACCGGCATCGGCATCGCGCCCGCCGTGCTTCCGCGGTTGTTTTCCTCGTTCACCCAGGCGGACGGTTCCACAACCCGCCGTTTCGGCGGGACCGGCCTCGGGCTGGCGATCAGCAAACGGTTGGTGGAACTGATGGGAGGCCTCATCGGGGTGGAGAGCCAACCCGGGGAAGGGTCGCTCTTCTGGTTCGAGGTCCCGGAGCGCGGCGCCTTGCCGGGCGTGCTGCCCACCTGGGCACACCGGCACCTCGCGGCACGCATCCGCTCGGGGAGTCGCCGCACCGACGAGGTGATCGCCGCCTATCTGGAGTCCGCGGGCGTCGCCGTGGTGCCGACCGACGAGGCCGGGGCACGGGTACAGTTCGAGTTTTGCCGGTACGAACCGGGTCCGGGCGTGGCGACCCGGCGCTTCGCGGTGATCGATTCCACCCGCCAACCCCCGGTGGCCAATGCCGAGGCGGCGGGCTTCGCCGGGGTGCTCACCAAACCGGTCAAGCGCGCGGCACTCTGGCGATTGATCCAAACCTTCGAGAAGGAGTCCGCCGGCATGGCACCGCCTGCCACCGCTGGGGGGCGTTCGCCGGATTCCGCGGGGAACACCCCCGGCGGGTCCCCGAAAAACGAACCGGCGCCGGCCGCGGGCATTTGACCCGCGAAGCGACGCCGTTGGAACTCCGGCCGGCATCCCGGCGAAGCCTGCCGACGATGGCGCCTAGCGACGCCGGCGCTTGACGTTGAGCTGCGTCAACGAGTGCAACAACGCCGCCTGGACGGTCGCCGATTCCTCGTCGCCGAGCTTTTCCTGCAGCCGGGCCTCCGCGCGTTTGCGCGCTTCCTCGGCCTTCGCCTCGTCGATGTCGTCGGCCTTCACCGCCATGTCCGTCAGGATCGCCACGCGATCCCCGGTGACCTCGACAAACCCGTCGCCGACGGCCAGATAATGCTCCTTGGCACCCTTGCGCGCGATGATCTCGCCCGCGGCCACCTGGGTCATGAGCGGGATGTGCATCGGATAGATGCCCATTTCGCCCTGCACGCCCGGCAGCGTGACCATGTCGACGTCGTCGGAGAACACCCGTGCCTCCGGCGTCACGATCTCGAGTCTGAGCGTTGCCATATGATGCGCCTGTTGTGGATCGGTCGTGGGTCCCGCGGAATTCCGGATCCGGACTGCCGGCTGCCGGACCGAGCGGACCCGGTTGGGCTCACTCCTTGATCTCGTCGATCGAGCCCTTCATGTAGAAGTTGTTCTCGCCGACGTCGTCGTGCTTGCCCTCGAGGATTTCCTTGAAGCCACGCACCGTCTCGGCGACGGGAACCTGCTTGCCCTCGCGGCCCGTGAAGACCTGCGCCACCGTGAACGGCTGGCTCAGGAACTTCTGGATGCGGCGCGCGCGGAACACGGTCGTCTTGTCCTCGGGCGACAACTCGTCCATGCCGAGAATGGCGATGATGTCCTGAAGATCCTTGTAGCGTTGGAGCACCTTCTGGACGCCGCGGGCGACGTTGTAGTGCTCCTCGCCGACGAACTCGGGCGCCAACGCGCGGGAGTTCGACGCGAGCGGATCGACGGCGGGGAAGATGCCCAACTCGGCGATCGAGCGCTCGAGCACGATCGTCGCGTCCAAGTGCGCGAACGTGGTGGCAGGGGCGGGATCGGTGAGATCGTCCGCGGGGACGTACACCGCCTGGAAGGAAGTGATCGAGCCCTTCTTGGTGGAGGTGATGCGTTCCTGGAGGTTGCCCATCTCGGCGGCGAGCGTGGGCTGGTAACCGACGGCCGACGGCGTGCGGCCGAGGAGCGCGGACACCTCGGAACCGGCCTGCGAGAACCGGAAGATGTTGTCGACGAAGAGCAACACGTCCTGGTTTTTCTCGTCGCGGAAATACTCGGTCACGGCGAGCGCGGAGAGCGCGACGCGGAGACGGGCTCCGGGCGGCTCGTTCATCTGGCCGTACACGAGGCCGATGCGGGAGCCGGGCTCGAGGACCGGCATGCCGTTGTCGCCGATGACCGGATGCCCCTTGGCGTCCTTCTTCGTCTTGATGACGCCGGCCTCGATCATCTCGTTGTAAAGATCGTTGCCCTCGCGGGTGCGCTCGCCGACGCCCGCGAACATCGAGATGCCGCCGTGCAGCTTCGCGATGTTGTTGATGAGCTCCATGATGACGACCGTCTTGCCGACGCCGGCGCCGCCGAACGCGCCGACCTTGCCGCCCTTCAGGAAGGGACAGATCAGGTCGATGACCTTGATGCCGGTGGTGAGGATCGTCGGGCTGGTGGACTGGTCGACCAACGGCGGGGCGCCGCGATGGATCGGGTACTGCTTGTCGGCCTTGACCGGGCCCTGCTCGTCCACGGCGTCGCCGGTCACGTTGAACACGCGGCCCATGACGGCCTCGCCGACGGGCATCGAGATCGCCTCGCCGCGGTCGAGGACTTCCTGTCCGCGGCGGAGCCCCTCGGTGGTGCTCATGGCGACGGCACGGACCCAGTTGTCGCCGAGGTGTTGCTGGACCTCGAGCGTGAGCCGGGTGGGCACGCCGCCGGGCGGGGTGAAGTCAATGGAGAGCGCGTTGTAGATCGCGGGCAGCGAGCCGGCGAATTCCACGTCCACCACGGGACCGATGATCTGAACGATTTTGCCTTTGTTCATGGGTCGAAATTCGATTGAGGGATGCGTCGTGACGGAAATCAGCCCATCGCCATGGCGGCGCTGGTGATCTCGAGAAGTTCCTTGGTGATGTTGGCCTGGCGCAGCTTGTTGTACTCGAGCGTCAGGTCCTTGATTATCTGCTTCGCGTTGTCGGTCGCGTTCTTCATCGCCACCATCCGCGCCGATTGTTCCGAGGCCTTGGCTTCCTGGAGGAACTGGAAGACCTGGTAGTTGAGGTAGTGCGGAAGGAGGTTCTCGAGGACCTCGGCCGGGCCGGGCTCGAATTTGTACTCGCGCGCGTCGACGGCCACCAGGGCCGCCCGGGTATGATGCCCGTCGACGCCGGCTTCCAGCGCCTCGATCCGGGTGATCGGCAACAACTGCCGCGCCTCGGGTTTCTGGGTCAGCGTGTTGATGAAGTTCGTGAAGATCACGTCCACGCGGTCCACCTTGCCGTCGAGGAACAACTGCTGCGCGAACTTGGAGATCGCGCGCGCCTCGGAGAACAACGGGATGTCCTTGTACCCGAACTCCGCGACCAACTGCCGTTTCAGACGGCCCGCCCATTGCCCGCCCTTCTTGCCGGCGCACACGAACAGCGTCGTGTCCTTGTCGTACCGCATCGCCTCGCGGAGAAGGTTGGTGTTCAACCCGCCGCAAAGGCCCTTGTCGGTGCTGACCAGGATCACCGCGCGCCGCTGCACCGGGCGCACCTCGAGCAACGCGTGCGTGAAGTCCCCCGCCCCGGCGGTCGTCGCCGCGAGCACCTGGTTCATCAACGTCGCGTAGGGACGCCCCGCCAGCGCGGCCTGCTGCGCCCTGCGCATCTTCGCGGAGGCCACCATCTGCATGGCCTTCGTGATCTGTGCCGTGTTCTTGACCGACTTGATGCGTCGGCGGATGTCGCGCGTGCTGGGCATGGCTCTTTGGTCGTCCCGCACCCGCGGGACTCTTGTGGGTTCAGCGGAAGCTCTGCTTGAATTCCGTCACGGCCGCCTTCAGTTCCACGGCGATCGGATCCGTGACCGCCTTCTCCGCGCGGATCTTCTCCAAAACCGTGCCTTTGCGCGTCTGCAGGAAATCCGAAAGCTTGGCCTGGAACTCCTTCACCCGGTCCACCGCCACGTCGTCGAGGAAGTTGTTCTGCATCGTCCACAGGACCGACGCCTGGATCTCCACCGGGATCGGGTTGTACTGGCTCTGCTTGAACAGCTCGACGATGCGCTTGCCGCGCTCGAGCGTCGCCTGCGTCTTTGCGTCGAGGTCCGACCCGAACTGCGCGAACGCCGCCAACTCGCGGTACTGCGCGAGGTCCAGCTTGATGCGCCCGGCCACCTGCTTCATCGCCTTGATCTGCGCGGCCGATCCGACGCGCGACACCGACAGACCGACGGAGATCGCGGGACGCACGCCCTGGTAGAACAGGTCGGTCTCGAGATAGATCTGGCCGTCGGTGATGGAGATGACGTTCGTCGGGATGTAGGCCGAGACGTCGCCGGCCTGGGTCTCGATGATCGGCAAGGCCGTCAGCGAACCGTTGCCGTTCTTCTCGTTCACGCGCGCGCTGCGCTCGAGCAGGCGGCTGTGCAGGTAGAAGACGTCGCCGGGATACGCCTCGCGGCCGGACGGACGCTTCAGCACCAGCGACACCTGGCGGTAGGCCACGGCTTGCTTGGAGAGATCGTCGAATATGATCAACGCGTCCATGCCGTTGTCCATGAACCATTCGCCCATCGAGGCGCCGGAGAACGGCGCGAGATACTGGGCGGCGGCCGGGGCGTCGGCGCCGGCGGCCACGATGATCGTGTCTTCCAGCGCGCCCGCCTTTTCCAACTCCGCGATCACGCGCGCGATGTTCGACTGCTTCTGGCCGATCGCGACGTAGATGTTGTAGACCGGACGGAAGGTCGTGTCGCCGGACGCGCGGCCCACCTTGTTGATCCGCGCCTGGTTGATCATCGTGTCCACGCCGATAGTGGTCTTGCCGGTCGAACGGTCGCCGATGATCAGCTCGCGTTGCCCGCGGCCGACGGGGATCATCGCGTCGATCGCCATGATGCCGGTCTGGAGCGGTTGGCTCACCGATTTCCGCTTCACGATGCCCGGCGCGATCTTCTCGACGGGATAAAAGATGTCGGAAGCGATCGGGCCCTTGCCGTCGAGCGGGCGGCCGAGCGTGTCGACGACGCGGCCGAGGAGACCCTTGCCGACGGGAACGGAAAGCAACTTGCCGGTCGTGCGGACCTCGGCGCCTTCCTTGATGCCGAGATAGTCGCCCAGGATGATGGCACCGACCTCGGTTTCCTCGAGGTTGAGCGCGAGACCGATGACCCCGTTGCCGAAGTCGAGCATCTCGTTGGCCATGCAGTCCGTGAGACCCTCGACCTTGGCGACGCCGTCGGAGATTTCGCGGACGGTGCCGACGTTCTGCTTCTGGACCGACGTTTTGATGCCGGCGATCTGGGCTTCGATTTCCTGGAGTAGGGAACTCATATGCGGGGGAGCGGTAACGGAAAGAACTTCAGAATGTTTCGGACAAGGCGGCGAGTCGACCGGCGACCGAGCCGTCGTAGATGTTGCTGCCCACGCGGACGCGCAGGCCGCCGATCAATTCGGGGACGATACGGAACGAAAGCTGGAGGCCGGCGCCATGGCGGCTGCCAAGGTTGGCGGAGATCTGGTTGGACATCTCGGTGGTGAGCGCCGTGGCGCTTTCGACCACCGCCGTGCGGCGCTCGATGTCGACTTTCACCAACCGGGTGAAATGCGCGAGAACGGCGGCATAGCCACGGGGTTTGGCGGCGATCACCCGGGTGACGGCATCCCGCACCCGGCGCTCGTCGAGCAAACCGTTGTCTCGGCACGCGCGCAGCAGCGCTTTGGCATCGCTGCGGGCCTGGCGGTTGATCTTCATGGCGTCGTCCGATGGGTCGGTGGAATCGCGTCGATCCCCGCTCAGGCCGCGAGCTGGCGGTTCGTGTCGTCGGCCAGACGCTTCTGGTCGTCGAGGGTGAGGATCTTGCCGGTCACCTGCGCGGAGGTGGCCACCACGAGACGGCCGATCTCGCGGCGCAACTCGGTCTTCATGCGGGCCAATTCGGCGTCGTTCGCCTGCCGGGCCTTCTCGAGGATGTCCTTGGCTCCCTGGACCGCCTTCTGCATCTCCGTCTCGGTGACGCGGGCGGCGGCGGCGCGGGCTTCCTCGATGATCTTGTTGGCCTGGACGTTGGCCTGGACGAGCAGATCCAGGGTCTTGGCCTGGGCATTGGCCAGTTCCGCCTTGGCCTTGTCGGCGGCGGCGAGGCCCTGCGCGATCTTCTCGCGCCGTTCCTCGAGCATCTTCTGGATCGGGCCGATCGCCCAGACCTTCAGGATGACGGCCACGATCAGGAAACTGATCGCGTTGGAGATCAACGCGGTGCCGTTGTAACCAAACGTGGTGCCGACCTGGCTGGCCTGTTTGGCCAACTGCTGGGCGATGCCTGAATCGGCGGCGGCGAGGAGGATCAAGGAATTCATCGGACTCGGTCGTTGAAAGGGATAGGGTGCGGGGCGTTGCCGCCCCACACCGGATCGGTTACTTCCCGTTCCAGAGGAACAGGGCGAAGAACACAATGCCTTCGGCGAAGGCCGTGCTCAGGATCGCTTGGACGAGAATCTTCGTCGCGGCGCCGGGATTCCGGCCGACCGCCTCCGAAGCGCTCTTGCCGATCATTCCCACGCCGAGTGCCGCGCCGAGGGCAGCGGCAGCGACATGGATGTTACCGGACATTTCTGCGAGCATCATAGGTCGTTTCCGTTTTGTTGTTGTGCCGGCCGCCCCGGCAGTCTTGCCACCGTCCGACGGCCGAAATCAAAGTTTCCGTTCAGTGGGAATCGCCGTGGCCTTCCGCCCCGGATTCGTGGCCGTGCTCGTCGTCGTGCGAGCAGATCAGCAGAGTGAACACCGCCGTCAACAGCATGAACACCAGCGCCTGAACCAAGCCCACCATCAATTCCATGAAATAGAACGGCAATGCCGTGAGCCATCCGAAGATCGGCCCGCCCAGATGGGTCATCGCTTCCAGCATGTTCTCGCCGGCGAAAATGTTGCCGTAGAGACGGAAGCTCAGCGACACCGGCCGGAACCCGATCGAGACCACCTCGAGGATGCCGACCATGAAGAACACCACGATCATCAGCACCTTCATCGCCCCCGTGGTCTCGCCCTTCGGCGCGAAAATGTGCTTCAGGAAGCCGATGGGACCGTTCGATTGCAGGGCCCAGATCGTCCAGCAGGCAAAGAAGACCAGCGCCATCGCGAAGGTCATGTTGAAATCCGCGTTCGCCCCACGCAGCCAAGGCTCGGTCACCTTGAAGCCGTGCTCACCCTGGATTCCCCGCCCCACCGTCCCCACTCCCGGAAGCAACCCAAACCAGTTGGTCGCGAGGATGACGATGAACAGCGCCGAGAAGAACCAGAAGGTCTTCTTCACCAGATCGGATCCGATGATGCCCTCGAGGAACGAGTAAAGGCTTTCGACCAACCACTCCCAGAAGTTCTGCGCGCCGGCCGGCACCAATTGCATGTTGCGGGTGCCGATCTTGACGGCGACCGCCAGAAGGATCGCCACCGCCCAAGTGAGCACCATGGAGTTGGTGACCGGAAGCGGCCCGACATGGAAGAGGACCGGGGCCTCCGTGGTCAACCCCTCGGACTCATGCGCCGCACCCTCGTGGGCCGCCGCGACGACATGCACCGCGGCATTCGCAACAGTCGCCCCGTGTTCGGCCGCATGGACGGTCACGACGGCACCCAGCCAGAGGCAGGTCGCCGCCAACACCTTCAAAATCCAATTCCACCCACGCATGAAATGATTTCAGTTGTGACCCGGGCACGAGGGAACAATTCCCCCCCGCACGCCAAAGTGCATTTCCGAAAGAGGCGCCGACGTTGGGCAGTCGTGAAATATTTCACAAGTGGTTTCTTCGGGAAATCTTGGGGGCCGCTCCCCGCGGGCCCGGTTCTCCGCGATCCACCCGGATTCCGCGGCCTTTCGACCGATTCAGGCCCGTATCCGGCCGGTTTCGAGTCCGGCATACACCGCGGCGCCCACCAGCGCGCACTGGTCGTTCAAGATGACCCGCACGGGTATCCGTTCCAGCAATCCCCGCATGCGTCCCTTGTCCAGAAACCCGCCCAGAAACACCGGCCCGCGGAGTTTCGAGATCAGTTTCGGGGCGATGCCACCCCCGATGAGCACCCCCCGCGTCGCCTTCATTTTCAGCGCCAGATTCCCGGCCTCCGCGCCGTAGATCGTCACGAAGAGATCCAAGGCCGCGACCGCCCGGGAGGCCGTGCCGGCCATTCCCGCCGCCGCGATCGCTCCGGCCGACGGGGCGGCCGCCAATTCCGCGGTCAATTCCGGCGTCTCGCTCCCCCGCCCCGTCGCGCGGAGAAACTCGAAGATGTTGACCAATCCGGGCCCGGACAGCACGCGCTCGTAGCTGACATGGCCGAACTTGCCCCGGAGATGGCGCAACAGTTCGATCTCGAGGTCGGATTGGGGGGCGAAGTCGACGTGGCCACCCTCGCTGGCAAATGGCCGCAATCGCGAGCCGTCGAAATAGAACCCCGCTTGCCCCAACCCGGTTCCCGCCGAGATGATGCCGGCGTTGCCCGCCGGGTCCGCCTTGCCCTGCTGCAGGGTCTCGAAATCGGACTCCGGCAGCACCGTCGCCCCGTAGGCATTGGCCTCGAGGTCGTTGATCAACGACACGCGCGGCAACCCCAGCACAGCCGCCAACAAACTCCCGCGCACGTGCCACGGCAGGTTGGGCGTCACCACCTCGTCGCCATTCACCGGTCCGGCGATGCCGAAGCAGGCCGCGGTCAGCGGCGCCGGATGTTCGGCGGCGAACTTTGCCGCGATGTCTTCCAAGCGCGCGTGAGCGCGGCTTGGGTAGGTGGCGACCGCCACCGCGTGGGGCCTCCCGTCGCGGATCTCGAACAGGCCGAGACGCGAACCCGTGCCGCCAATGTCTCCCGCTAGAATCATCGGGCGCAGTCAACCAGCGGCCCGCGCGGCGCAGGAAGCCGAAACTCGCGGTGCCCGTGGGAAGGGGGCGTGTCGC
>Ga0114969_10000891_pt1 | contig 25569 bp, 23 predicted proteins | sample M_130807_MF_Meta_FD_87316 | JGI IMG/M metagenome (GOLD analysis project Ga0114969, IMG submission 87316) | Freshwater microbial communities from Lake Montjoie, Canada to study carbon cycling - M_130807_MF_MetaG | ecosystem: Environmental > Aquatic > Freshwater > Lake | place: Lake Montjoie...
ACGGTTCAATGTGGGGGTGCATACCACACGGAGCGCGGACTGGGTGTGCATATCGAGTGCGAGTTTCACCAGCGCCGAGTGGTGGGTGATTGATGCTGCTGCTCCCGAGCGAGCGCCGCGCTGTGTGGCGGCGCGAAGCGAAGGGGTGGAATATGAAATCGCCCACGGCGGCAACTGGTGGTACATCACGACCAATCGTGACGCGGCGTCGAACTTTAAGGTGATGCGGGCGCCGGTGGGTGATCCCGCGGCGTGGGGAGAGTGGATTGCGCATCGCCCTGAGGTGTTTGTCGAGGGGGTCGATGTGTTTGCGCAGCACGCCGTGGTGGTTGAGCGCGAAGGCGGGCTCCGGCAACTGACGGTGATCGACCTTGCGACCGATGCGCAGCACCGCGTGCGCTTTGACGATGCGGCCTATGGCGTGTATCCCGCCGATAATCCCGAGTTCCAGTCTACGGTGTATCGATTTAGTTATTCGTCGCTCGCGCAGCCGAGGGCCGTGTACGATTACGATCTGACGATGCGGACGCGCGAACTCCGCAAGCGCGACGAAGTGCTCGGCGGTTTCGATCCGGCGCGCTACACGGTGGAGCGGTTGATGGTGCCGGCGCGTGACGGGACCTTGGTGCCCGTGTCGCTCGTGTACCGCGCCCCGCTCGAGCGCGACGGGAATCGCCCGCTCTTGCTCTATGCGTACGGGTCATACGGCTACACCATGGAGCCAACGTTTAGCTCGACGCGATTTTCGTTGATTGATCGCGGCTTCGTCTACGCGATCGCCCACGTGCGCGGCGGGCAAGAAATGGGGCGTGCCTGGTACGACGCGGGCAAAATGCAGCAGAAGGTCAACACCTTTTCCGACTTTATCGACGTCGCGGATCACGTGGTGCGTGAGCGCTACACCTCAAGCCGCTACTTGGCGGCGAATGGGGGAAGCGCCGGCGGCCTGCTTATGGGGGCGATTGCGAATCTGCGCCCCGAGCTGTTTCGGGCGATCGTGGCCGACGTTCCGTTTGTGGATGTGCTCAATACCATGCTCGACGAATCGCTTCCTCTGACGAGCCAAGAGTGGGAGCAGTGGGGGAATCCGAATCTCCCGGCAGATTACGCCTACATCAAGGGCTACGCGCCCTACGAAAACGTCACCGCGCAGGGCTACCCGCGCATCTTGGCGACTAGTGGTGTGAACGATTCGCGCGTGCCCTTCTGGGAGCCGACCAAGTGGGTTGCACGGCTGCGCGCGCTCAAGACCGACACGAATCCACTGCTTCTCAAGATGAACATGGGCGCCGGCCATGGCGGCTCCACGGGACGCTATGAACGGCTCAAGGAAGAAGCGTTCCGGCAGGCGTTTATCATCGATCAGGTCGTTGGTGTTCCGGCAGCATAGTAGCCGCCGCCCGACACCCGCAAACCTGCTATTTTTACACGATGCTCATCCTGCTGATTCTTGCCGAAGGGCTCGCCCTTGCTGTGCTGCTAGGCCGCCTGTCGGGCGGACGGACGCGTCGTCCGCCTGAAGTGCCGGCGCCGGGAACGGGCGCCCCCGAGGCAGTCACGATTGTGATTGCTACGTTGAATGAAGCGGCGCGTATCACGCCACTCCTGCACGGGGTGTCCGCACAGGGGGCGGTGGTCAAGGAGATTCTCGTCGTTGACAGCAACTCGTCCGACGGCACCCGCGAGCTGGTAACGGCCGCGGCCGCCCGCGACCCGCGCATTCGCCTGCTGACCGACCCACCGCTCCCCGCCGGGTGGGTGGGGAAGGCCTGGGCGCTGCAGCACGGCCTCGAGCAGGCCACCACCGAGTGGGTACTCGGCCTCGACGCCGACACGGCCCCACGCGCCGGCCTCGCCGATACCGTTGTTGCAGCCGCGGACCGAGAGGGCTTCGACTGCGTCTCGTTCAGTCCCTGCTTTGACGGGCAGACCGCCGCCGAACAGTTCGTGCAGCCGGCCATCTTGGTCACGCTGATTTATCGCTCGGGGGCCGCCGGTGACCCGCGCGTGCGCCCTGAGCGGGTCATCGCCAACGGCCAGTGCTTCCTCGTGCGCAAGGCGGTTCTGCTCGCGCACGGTGGCTACGAACCGGTGAAGGCATCGTTCGCCGAAGATGTCTCGCTCGTCCGGCGTCTCGCGACGCGGGGGGTCCCCGTTGGCTTCCTCGACGGCTCGCAGCTCTACACCGTGCGCGCCTACACAGGACTCCCCCAAATGTGGCGCGAGTGGGGGCGCTCGATTGCGCTCCGCGACTCGGTGTCAGTGCTCAAGCAGTGGGGCGATATCTGCTTTCTCTTCTTCGCGCAGGCATTGCCACTCCCGCTGGCAGTCGCCGTTGGAAGCGGGCTTGTCCATGTTGCCCCCTCGCCGGCGGCAAGCGCCCTGGGTTGGATTGTGGGTTTCCTGATTGCCATGCGACTCATGTTGCTCGTGGCGACACGAGGCTCGTATGCACGTCGCGGCCTGACCTTCTGGCTCAGCCCGTTCGCAGATGTCGCCGCCTGGTGGCGGATTGTTCTGTCGACCGTGCGCGGTCCCACCAGCTGGCGCAGCCGCAGCTACAATAGCAGCGCCCCGTAGGGGCGCGCGTCGGGTAAAAATCCGAGCACAGTTTCTGCCGCACCGCGCCGATACTCCGCGGTGATGACTTTATTGCTGCGCTCCCTGATCCGCGCCCCCGCCCTCGCAGCGTATCGGGTGTTCCGGGTGTTCCGGGTGTTCCGTACCAATTGCACGTGCGTGCTCGGCTGTGTGGGGCTGCTGATAGCGCTGGGAGTCCCTCGCCCCGCGCAGGCGTGGCAGGGGAGCACCTCGTCACGCCACGTGGCGCAGAGTCGCAAGAAACCGCGAGCCAAGCGCGACGGGCCCCCGTGGACGCTCGGTTCCCCCTCCACGGCAGTCCTTCGCGCCCAAGGCCCCGCTGACTACACCGAACGCCTAGTCTCGCTCGGCTACGACGTCTGGCACTACGATGCCAGCTGGGTCCGGCTCTCGACCCGCGATGACCGCGTGATCGCATGGGCCAACAACGACGGCGCGCTCGCCGTCGAGCTCGGTCCCAGCGGTCCGGTGCTCACCGATCCGACCTTCGCGCGCGGCTCCACGCGAGACGATGTGCTTCGGTTGCACGGCACACCAACGGTGTATGCGCCGCAGACGAGCGCCGGGATTGTGGTGCTCCAGTTCGGCACCGCCACGGTGCAGGTCAGTGACCGAGATAATCGCGTGCTCTCGTGGAGCGACCCAACTGGTCGCAGTTTGAAGGTGCGTCCCGAGGGAACGGTGGCAGCGGCTCGGTCGATTCCCAAACCCGTGGCACCGGCCTCGCTCGCGGCGACGATCCTGTGGAACGATGCCTCCGGCGACGGCTACCTCGACAGCGGGGAGCAGGCGCGCATCACGCTGACGGTAAAGAACATCGGTAGTGGGACGGCCTACGCTGTCATGCCAGCCTTGTTGAACACCGAGGGATGGGACGGTCTCCGCGTCCTGGTGACCGAGCGGGCAGACTCGATCGCTCCGGGTCACTCGGTGACCATCGCGCTCCGCATCGTCGGTGAGTCGGGCTTGGAGGATTCCCGCGTGCAGCTGCTGGTCGGCGTGCACGAGGGAAACGGATTCGATCTCGAACCCTCGATTTCGCTCGATATCCCGACGCGTCGCGCACGGGCACCCAAGTTTGTGCTCGATGGCGTTGCCATTAATGATCAGTCGGGGAACGGCCGGATTGAGCCGCGCGAGATTGTTGAGGTGACCGCGCGCGTCTCCAATCACGGAGAAGGGGAGGGGTATGCGGTGCGCTTTGTGATCGCGCCAGGCACGGGGGTCACGCTGACCCCAGACTCGAAATCCACAGGCCAGATTGGCACGCTGCGCCCCGGCGAGTCGCGCGATCTGCGATTCAGCGCATTCTCGAACTCACGGGCATCCGGGTTTCCGGTTGAGATTGCGCTGCACGAGGAGCGTGCGCGCTACGACACCACGCTCGCACTGCCATTGGGGCTCGACCGTCCGGTCAACGAGCTTCCCTCGCTGGTGGTGCGCGGCCGCAAGGTCGTTGCGTCGGCAGCTCCATCGCTGGTGTCGCCGGTCGACACGGGGATTCCTCAGGCACCCCGACGCGGCAATGTTGTGGCGGCGGTGTTCGGCGCTGAACGGTACGAGCACGCTCCGGAGACGCCACTCGCCCGCCGCGATGCTGCGGTGTTTCGCGAATATGTGCGCAAGGTATTCGGGGTTGGGGACGACGACTCCCGTCTCCTCTTCCGCACCGATGACGAAGTCTCCGGCACGGAACTGCGTCGTACCTTCGGCGAAGGAGGCTGGCTCGCGCGGCGCGTCTCCGCGGAGACCGACGTGGTGGTCTACTGGGCCGGTCATGGTGTGACGGACCCCAAGACACACAAGGCATATCTGTTGCCGAACGACGGGGATCCGTCGTATCCCGCGCAGACCGGCTACGCGCTCGACGAACTCTACGATCGCCTCGCCGCGCTCGGTGCACGCTCCGTGACCGTCTTCGTGGATGCCTGCTTCAGCGGGCGGGCGCGCGATGGCGCCGCCATGGTGGCTGGCGCGCGAGGCGTGGTCGTGAGCCTCGAGAACCCTGCGGTGCGGGCAAAAAACATGTCCGTCTTCTCAGCGGCGCGCGGCGACCAACTCGCTAACTCCTGGCCAGAGGGGCAGCACGGAGTCTTCACCTACGCGCTGCTCGCCGGGCTCCGCGGTGCCGCCGACGCAAATCATGACGGCACGATCAGTTCCGCCGAGCTTGCCGCGTACATCGCGCGCGAAGTGCCGCGTACTGCCGCGCGTATTGATCGGGAGCAGACGCCTGAGTTCGTCTCGCGCGATCCTGCGCGCGCGGTGGTGATACTCAAGTGATGGAGGCGCGCACGCGATTCCTGCTGCCTGGCGGCCATCGGTGGCTCCGCGCCCACGTGATGGGCGTGCAGTTGCTCGCGCAGCTGCTCGTTTTGCTGCTCGGCCTGCTCGCGCTGCTCGCGCTGGTCGTCCTCGCCCCGCGCGTGGGATATGCTCAAGCGTCCACCTGGGTGGAGGTCGAGCGTCGGGTGTCCCTCACCGACGGTCGCACGGCATCTGAGATGAAAGCGATTGCCGTGCAGGAAGCACTCGCCGAAGCGGTTCGTCGCGTGGCGGGAGTCCGTGTGCAGGGCACGCAGTCTGCGACCTCCGGAGACTCCGCAGGCACGCGCATCGACCGCTTTGAACAGGCCGTCCGGCTCGACCTCTCCGGCCGCGCCACGCGGTGGGAAATAGTGCGCGAAGAATGGCAGTCCGCAAAAAACAGCGTCGGTGCGCCCCCGGTGCTTGTGCTGACGCTCCGGGTGCAGGTCACCCCCGAGATCGGCCAGAGTGATGCAGGCTTCGGGGTAACCCTCGGCGCGCGTACCACGCGCCTAATCGTGCGGGGCGAAACGCCGGCTGCGAACGACGAAATCATTGCCACGGTGCGCTCGACCACGGAAGCGTACATCACCCTCGTGAGTATCGCCGGCGATTCCGTATTCGTGCTCACCCCAAACGTGGTGACGCCGAGTGTTGTCGCTGGGCCGAGTGGCACGATCGAGATCCCGGACGCGGAGACACGACGCCTTGGCCTGCACCTCCGCGTGACGCTCCCCACAGGGGTCACGGTGCGCGGCGAACGCCTGCTGGCGGTGGCAACCCGGACGCGTGTCACCGCCCCTGGTGGCGCGGGAACCGGAGAGGCTCGGGATACCGGTGTTTTGACCCTCGCAGCCTTCAATCAGTGGTTGGTTGGAATCCCGCTGGACCAGCGGGCGATTGCCGAACTTCCTATCGAAGTACGGAGAACGCCCTAACCTGCCGATACTCTTGGCATCGAGGAGGCATCACCATGAAGAAACTGATTCTTGCTGCTGGTCTGTTCGCCCTGTCGGCGTGCGCCAGCCAGCGACCCAAGATGGACCAGCAGGCGTCTCCGGAGACACTTCGGAATATGCCGGGGTGGTACAAGAAGCCGCCGAAATCAGATGACCGGTGGATCATTGCGCCGGCCACCGGCGAGTCGCGTGACTTGCAGGTTGCGCTGAATAAGGCCGAGCTCGAGGGGCGCACCGCGCTTGCCGCGCAGCTCGAGGTCAAGTTGGGCGGGCTGCAGCGCCGCTTCGTAGAAGAAACCGGGCTCGGCGCGGATGCAACGGCGCTCGGTGAGTACGAGCAGACCGCGAAGGCCGTGATCAGTCAGGTGCTGATCGGGAGCCACACACGCGAACAGCAGTTCTCGATGGGCGCCGGTACGTACCGTGCCTGGGTGCTGATGGAACTGCCGGTTGGTGAGGCCAGCAAGGCGCTGCTTGAGCGCTTGAAGCAGCAGGAAGCGATTGTGACGCGCATTCGTGCGTCGGAAGCATTCAAGGAATTGAATGCAGAGGTCGAGAAATATGAGAAGCGGAAGGATGCTGGACGGCCGTAAGTAACTCGATGCACTTCGGTGCCGTTGCGTAAGCCTGGGGGATTGCGGAGCGGCACAGACGGGCACCAACACGAAGCGGGCGACGGTATGACTGTCGCCCGCTTCGTGCATTGCAGAAACCGACGATCGCCTAGTGGCTGTCGTCCAGCGCCTTGATCTCCTTCACAAGCGATCCAATAACGTTCTTGGCATCACCGTAGAGCATCAGCGCGTTGTCCTTGAAGAAAAGTGGGTTCTCGACCCCTGAGAAGCCTGTGCCCTTGCCGCGCTTGATGACGTATACCGTCTTCGCCGTCCAGGGACGGAAGATCGGCATGCCATAGAGCGGGCTCGATTTGTCTTCTTCGGCGTCCGGATTCACGATGTCGTTAGCGCCAATGATCACCGCCACGTCGGCGGTCTGCAGCACGCGATTCGCGTCGTCCACATCCGTCAGCAATGCGCCGTAATCGATACCGGCCTCGGAGAGGATGACATTCAAGTGTCCAGGCATACGACCGGCCACAGGATGGATGGCGTACTTCACTTCGCCGCCCTGCTTGGCAATGAGTTCCATCAGCTCACGGCAGATGTGCTGCGCTTGGGCGACGGCCATGCCATAGCCCGGTACAATCACCACCGAGCCCGCATACGCTAACTGCACCGCGGCATCTTCCGCCGAGATAGTCTTGGATTCCTTCGCCTCGCCCTTCTCCTTGGCAGCGGCCGGTGCACCAGAGCCAAACGCTCCGAAGATCACATTGGCGAACGACCGGTTCATGGCCTTCGACATCATGACCGACAAAATGAATCCGCCCGCGCCTTCGAGCGCGCCGGCAATAATGAGCACGTTGTTGCCAATGGCGAAGCCCGTCGCCGCGGCCGCGAGGCCGGCGTACGAGTTGAGCAGCGAGACCACGACCGGCATGTCGCCGCCGCCAATCGGCAGCACCATCGAGACGCCGAGAAAGAGCGACAGGGCAACCATCGCGTAGAACGCCCACGCGGTGTCCGGCTGGTAGATGAGCATCGCGAAGCAACCGAACGCGACGGCCATCAGCCCCATGTTCACTGCGTTCTGCCCGCGGAACGTGATCGGGCGACCGGTGATCAGCTCCTGAAGCTTACCGAATGCCATGAACGACCCGGTCACCGTGAGTGCGCCAAACAGCACTTCAAAGCCGAGCGCCGCCGCCACGCCGTGCGAGAGCCCCGGTGTCTGTCCGGTGAGTTCGTTCGGCGTAAACGCGTGCCGGTACTCCACGATGCCCACAAGCGTTGCTGCAATGGCACCGAACGCGTGCGAGAAGGCAATGAACTGCGGCATCGCAGTCATCGGGACCTTCATCGCCATCGGGTACCCGGCAATGGCGCCAAGGATGAGGCCGAGGATAATCCACTGGTACGTGAGAATCCCCGAGTTGAGCAATGTACCGACGACGGCAAAGAGCATACCGCCCGCGGCCTGCTGCATGCCTCTGCGGGCGCTATCCGGGCGGGTCAGCGACCGAAGGCCGAGGATGAAGAAGATCGACGCAATCAGGTACGACGCCTGCACAATCAGGTCCTGCGTCGAGTTGATCTGCGGGCCCTCTTCGAGCACGCGGAGAAAAGCGAAGAGGTGGCTCACTTACCCGCCTCCGGCGCTGTCTCAGGCTTCTTCTTCGGGCCGCCGAACATCGCCAGCATGCGGTCGGTGATCAGGAAGCCGGCCACCACGTTGGTCGCCGCGCACACGACCGCGATAAACCCGAGGATGGTCGACACCTTGCCATACTGCCCGCCGGCGGCCACGAGTGCGCCCACGAGCGATATGCCCGAGATCGCGTTCGTCGCCGACATCAGCGGCGTATGCAACAGCGGCGGAACCTTCTGGATGATCTGGAAGCCGATGAAGCCGGCGAGGATGAAGACGTACAGTTGGAAGATCTGGGTCATGGGAGTTTCGCGTGGTCCCTAGGGATCGGGCGCGCCGTTAGGCGCGCACCTGGCCGTCCAACGCGACGAGCATCGCGCCGGTGATCTCGTCGCTCGCATCGAGCACGAGCGCGTTGTCCTTCGTGAGGTGCGTGATCAACGTCAGGAAGTTGCGGCTGAGCATCTGCGACGCATGGAACGACGCCTGCGACGGCAGATTCAGCGGTCCAATGATCGACACATCGTGCGCGACCACCGTCTCGCCAGGCTTGGTGAACGCGGCGTTGCCGCCGGTCTCGCACGCCAGATCAATAATCACCGAACCGGGCTTCATCCCCTTGATCGCGTCCTCGGTAATGAGCAACGGCGCCTTCCGGCCCGGAATAGCAGCGGTCGTAATAATCAGGTCCACGCCTTCGACATGCTTCGCGATGGCCTGCTGCGTCCTCATCGCGTCATCGTCTGCCTGCTCCTTCGCATAGCCACCCGACCCCTCGGCGCTATGGCCAAGGTCGATCTTGAGCGGAGTGCCACCGAGCGACGCAATCTGTTCCTGCGCTGCGGGACGGACGTCAAAACCGCTGACGAGCCCGCCAAGTCGCTTGGCCGTCGCAATCGCCTGCAGTCCTGCCACGCCCGCGCCGATCACGAACACCTTGGCCGGCGCCAGCGTACCGGCGGCGGTGGTGAGCATCGGCAGCATCTTTGGGAGGGCCGCCGCGCCGATGAGGACCGCCTTGTAGCCCGAGACCGTGGCCTGCGACGACAGCACGTCCATCGACTGGGCGCGCGTGATGCGCGGGACCTTCTCCAGTGCAAGGGCGTTCACCTTGCGACCGGCAAGCGCCGTGATGGTCTCAGCGCTTCCCGCCTGTGCGAGGTAGCAGATCAACGTCGCGGCCGCTGGGAGCACGGCGACTTCGGATGCGGAGGGGGGCTGCACCTTGCACACGAGCGTCGCGTCGGTCAGGACGGCGGCAAGATCAGCGGCGATGGTGGCGCCGGCGGTCACATAGTTGGCGTTGGTGAAGCCGGCGGCGAGCCCGGCGTCATGCTCAACGCTGACAGTGGCGCCACTCTTTACGAGCTTGGCCACACTTTCCGGGACGAGCGCAACGCGCGCCTCGCGCGCTGCGCGCTCCTTCGGAACGGCGATGCGAATCACGAGATAGTGGTGGAGAGGGTGAGCCTTCGAATTCCCATATGTCTCTTACGGACGAGCCTCGGTAAATGCTCGCCGGTTCTCCCCCAGCCTCTAAAACTACGGGCGGGGCACGGAGCGTCAACGCATCGGCCCGGCGACCTCGCCCGAGTCGGCCCACGGTCGGCTCGGGGGAGGTCCCCCATCTAGCCGACGCTACTTGGCCTTGAACGAGCCGATCGCGCTCCGGGTGAAATCGGAGAGCACGAGCCGGCCGCTCATGCCCGCGCGGGTGTTGAGGAGGGTATCCCAGCTGCGGGTGCCCTCCCAGAACACCTGCTTCAGGAGCTCCATGGCTTCCGGATTCGAGGCGGCGAGCGTCTTGGCCAAGGCGTCGACCCCTGCGTCGAGCGCCGCCAAGTCGTCGAACACGCGGGCATAGAGGGCCTGGCGCTCACACCAGGCGGCGTCGCGCCAGTCGGCGTCGACGGTCATGGCGCTATAGGCGGCCAGGCCGATCTTCTTCTCGATCACGGGCCCCACCACGAAGGGACCGATCCCGACGGCAAGCTCGCTGAGCTTTGCCGAGGCCGTCTTCACGGCCAGCGCGTAGTCGCTCGCCGCAACGAGTCCAACACCACCGCCGGCTGTCTTCCCGTGCACTCGGGTCAGCACGAACTTCGGCGCGCGGATCATTGCAAGGATGACTTTGGCGAAGCCGCTGAAGAACTGTTGCCCGCTGTCGAGATCCTGAATGGCCACGAGCTCGTCGAACGAGGCGCCGGCGCAGAAGGGACCTGTTCCTTCGCTTCGCATCACAATCACTCGAGCGGAGGAATCTTCGCCAAGCTCTCGGACCGCCCCAGCGAGTTCGTTGAGCAACTGGCCGGGGAGCGAGTTCCCCTTGGGGTGGTGGAAGCTGACGGTGCCGACGCCGTCGGCGATGCTCGTCCGGACGGAGCCTTCGGGGGTGCTGGGCGCGGTGGAAGTCATACCGAAAGTTAGCGATTCGCGCAGATTGTCCAATGGCGGGCAAGTGCCATAGATTTCACAAATGGCAAATACCACGACCCTTCCGCAGGACGATCCGGCACTCGTCGCCGCCTTTGAGGCTCGTATCGCCGCTGGCGAAAGCATTGAGCCCAAGGACTGGATGCCGGAGCGCTATCGCCGGCAGCTCACCCGTATGATGTCGCAGCACGCCCATTCCGAAATCGTGGGAATGCTCCCCGAAGGCAACTGGATCACGCGCGCGCCCAGCCTGCGACGCAAGCTGTCGCTGCTCGCGAAGGTCCAAGACGAAGCAGGCCACGGGCTGTACATCTATTGCGGCACCGAGACGCTTGGGGTGGATCGCCACGACCTCGTGAATCAACTGCTCGACGGCAAGGCGAAGTACTCGAGCATCTTCAACTATCCCACACTGAGCTTCTCCGATGTGGGCGTGATCGGCTGGCTCGTCGACGGCGCGGCGATCGTGAATCAGACGATTCTCGCCAAGACATCCTACGGGCCGTACGCCCGCGCCATGATTCGCATCTGCAAGGAAGAGAACTTCCACAAACGTCAGGGCTTCGAGCTGTGCGCGCACCTCGCCAAGGGGACCCCCGCGCAGCAGGCCATGGTGCAGGAGTCGCTCAATCGCTTCTGGTGGCCCTCCCTGATGATGTTAGGCCCGAGCGACACCGACTCGCCGAACTCTGGCGAGCTCCTGCGCTGGAAGATCAAGCGCAAGACGAACGACGAACTCCGCCAGCGCTTCGTGAATCTGACGGTGCCGCAGGTGCAGGCCTTGGGCCTCACCCTCCCGGATCCCGACCTGACCTTCGACGAAGCCACGGGGAACTGGACCTTCGGCGAGATCGACTGGGACGAGTTCAAGCAAGTGATCAGCGGCAATGGTCCGTGCAACCACGAGCGCCTCGCCGCGCGTCGCAAGGCGCACACTGAAGGGGAGTGGGTACGCGCCGCCGCCACTGCCTATGCCTCCAAGCGCAAGACCGCTGGTACAGAGGCCGCATGACAGCCGACAGCCAGTGGCCCCTCTGGGAAGTGTTTACCCAGGGCTCCAAGGGGCTTCCGTTTGCGCACGCGGGAAGTGTCCACGCGGTCGATGCGGAGAACGCCCTGCTGAACGCGCGTGACGTCTACGCGCGCCGTGGCGAAGCGGTGAATCTTTGGGTCGTCCCCTCAAGCGCGATTGTTGCGTCGGCGCCGAGCGATGCAGGACCGTTCTTTGATCCCGGCAACGACAAGGCCTACCGACACCCGCAGTTCTACAAAGCGCCGCGCGGCGTGGTGGTCTTTTGACGCGCCCAAGCGTCGCCGGCGACCGCACGAGCGGCGCACCCAATCCGCTCGTGGACTACCTCCTGCGGGTCGCCGATGATCGCTTAGTCCTCGGACATCGTCTCTCGGAGTGGTGCGGCCACGGGCCGATCCTCGAAGAAGACATTGCACTCTCGAACATGGCCCTCGATCTGATCGGCGCTGCGAGTGCATTGCTGGCGCTGGCGGGCACGGTTGAAGAGAAGGGGCGCGACGCCGATGCGCTCGCCTACTTCCGCGACGAAACAGCCTACCGGAACGCGCTGCTCGTCGAACAGCCGAACGGCGATTTCGCGGTCACCATCGTCCGGCAGTTCTTGTTCGATGCCTACTCGGTACTGCAACTCGACGCCCTCTCGCGGTGCGGACACGCTGACCTCGCGGCGATTGCCGCCAAGTCGCTCAAAGAAGACAAGTACCACCTCCGCCACAGCAGCGACTGGATGCTCAAACTCGGCGACGGTACCCCCGAGAGCCACGAGCGCACGCAGCGCGCCCTAGACACGCTCTGGCGCTACACCGACGAGCTGTTCGTGAAGGACGCCGTCGATCACGCCACGGCGGCCCTCGGCGTGTCGATCGACCTCGACGCGATCCGTGCGCAGTGGCACCAGCTGGTGACCGATGTGGTCGGCCGCGCAACACTGACCCTTCCCACGTCGACCGTCCGCGCCGCCGGCGGGCGCGTGGGGCGGCATACCGAACACCTCGGGCACATGCTCGCCGAGATGCAGATTGTCGCGCGCTCGCACCCGGGAGCGACGTGGTAGCCCCAGCGGTCATCACCTCCGACCAGGTCTATGAGATCCTCGGGAGCGTGATGGACCCCGAGGTCCCGGTGATCAGCGTGGTCGAGCTCGGCATCGTGCGACAGGTCACGGTGGACGGCGCGCGCGTGGCGATCACCATCACCCCGACCTACAGTGGCTGCCCCGCCATGCGCGAGATGGAACGCGACATGGCCGCCGCACTTGGTGCGCACGGAATTGCAGACGTTGCATTCGCGACGGTCTACGCGCCCGCTTGGACCACCGATTGGATGGGGCCCGAGGCGCGTGAAAAACTCCGGAAGTTCGGGATTGCCCCGCCCGGTCCAGCCGAGCGCGATGGGCTGATCACGCTCACCCGCGCGCGCGCGGCCGTGCCATGCCCGTATTGCGGCGCCAAGGACACGCAGCTCAAGAGCGAGTTTGGGAGTACGGCGTGTAAGGCCATCCACGTCTGCAACAGCTGCCAGCAACCCTTCGACGAGTTCAAGCCGCTGTGACGCCGACCGCTGTTGCACCCAGCGGAGGACTATTCTCCTGGTGGGGTGAGGGAACACCCGCCGCCCGCCGCGCACTGATCGCGGCCGGACTTGGCTGGGCGCTCGACGCCTTTGACGTGATGCTCTACGCGCTGGTGCTCGCGAGCGTGATTGGCGATTTGCATCTCACAAAACAGCAAGCCGGCATGCTTGGCTCCGTTGCGCTGCTCGCGGCGGCCGGCGGCGGAATCGTGTTCGGGATCATTGCCGATCGCTATGGTCGCACCAAAGCGCTGATGGGGAGCGTGCTGATTTATTCGGTCGCGACCGCGCTGTGCGGGACCGCGACCAACTTGTGGCAGTTCGCGGCGTTCCGGATTCTGCTTGGACTGGGAATGGGCGGTGAGTGGGCCAGTGGCGCCGCGCTCGTGAGCGAGACGTGGCCGGTACATCATCGCGGGAAGGCGTTAGGACTGATGCAGAGTGCCTGGGCCATCGGCTATGGCACCGCGGCGTTGGTCGTGAAGTTTGTTCTGCCCGCCTATGGTTGGCGCGCGGTGTTCTTCGTCGGGATTCTGCCCGCGCTCCTTGTGCTCTGGGTACGTCGCAACGTCGAGGAGCCAGAACTCTGGCGCGCGCGCGCGGGACAGCGTGATGCGGAGCGTGTGGCGTCCAAGGGGCGGTCGGCATTCGCCGAGATTTTTAGCGGCCCTATTGCGCGCACGACGATTGCCGTGACGTTGATGAACGCCTGCACCCTGTTCGGCTGGTGGGGGCTGAACTCGTGGATCCCCGCGTATCTGTCGTTGCCGACCACGCAGGGGGGAATCGGCCTCAGCACCGGAACGATGTCGAATCTCGTGCTCACTATGCAGGTCGGCATGTGGTTCGGCTATGTGACCTTCGGGTACGTCGGCGATGCCATCGGCCGAAAGCGCGCCTATGTGATGTATTTGCTGTGCGCGAGCGTCCTCCTGCCCACGTACGGCGCGCTGCACAATCCGTGGCTGCTGCTCGCGCTCGGACCGCTCGTCGCCTTCTTTGGCACTGGCTATTACAGCGGCTTCGGTGCGGTGACCGCGGAGTTGTACCCGACGCGCATCCGCGCCACGGCGCAGGGCTTCACCTACAACTTAGGGCGCATCGCGAGTGCAGCGGCGCCCTTTACGGTGGGGTCGCTGGCGGCGACACAGGGATTCGCGATCGCCTTTACGATTACCGGTGCGGCGTTCCTGTTGGCCGCGGTGGCGTGGGTCTGGATCCCCGAGACGCAGGGGCGGGAACTGGCGTAGTCGTGCGGCTGGGTCCCTCGACGGACGTCACGGCCCCGGGAGCATGCCTCAGAGCGTCAGCGCGCGGAGAACTGGGTGTACCACGCCGCAATCTGTCCGTGGTGCGCCGACCACGCAGCCCACACTGATGCAGCCCAGGCGCGCGCGGCGGTGTTGATGTCCTCGCGTGGGCCATCGACGGGCACGCTGAGTACGGTGAGCGTCCCCGCGAAGTCCGGCGGCGTGAGCCAGTGGAATGCTCCTTTGTGCCCCGCAAACCGCGGAACCCCCGGTGCATGTCCGAGCACGAGATATTCGTACATGTTCAGGAGGTGAATCGCCACCGACTGGATGGCTTGCGGCCCAGGAGTGCCCGGATGCTGCGCCGCAAAGGCATCCACGGCATAGGAACGCGCCTCGAACAGCGCGGGATCCACCGCCATCATGCCGATCAGCTCGCCGTAGCGCTCCCAGCACGCAGGCGCCGACACCATGTATCGATGACTCATGCCGTCGATGCGAAGAAACTCACCTCCGCACCCGACACAGCGCTCGTGCGTCAGGGAACGCGCGTGTACTGGTAGACGCCCTCGGGTTGCGTGATCGTGAGTTTTGTGCCGCTCCAGATGGCAGGAATCACGGCGCCGAGGGCCGGGGTTAGTGTGACGCTCGAACTCCCGTTCGTCGTGGTCCAGTTCCCTGATGTGCGATCGACGTAGGGCGTAGTCGCGCCGGCGAATGTCTCGGTGCTGTTGATCGCAATGTCAAAGTGCCGAGACGTCGCGAGCGACAGCGTGCCGCGCGTCACCACGACACTGTAGCCGGTGTCCGAGTACACGATGTAGGGAAGTGCCTTTCCGGCGATGCTCGTGAGCGTGTAGTTGCCGTCAGGGGTCGTCGGGGCGGCGGGCGCCGTTGAACGTTCGGCCGAGCAGGCCGCGAGCATCGCGATGGCGGAAGCTGCAACAAGGGAAAACAGGCGCCGGCTTGCGCCATGCGCTGTACCCCGTACACACTTCTCCACCGTATGCATACGCTTCGACGCCCCCCGCTGGTTCTCGCCATTCTCTGTGCCGCACTCGCGGCGTGCAGTAAGAGCGAGAGCCCCACCGCGAACCCGACCGAGAATCCAACCTCGAACCCGACCACGCCAGCGGTCACCACGTTCGATGTCTACACGCCGGGCAATACGTTCAGTCCCTTCTCGCTGCGCGTGACGCGCGGGAGCACGGTGCGGTTCAACATCTACGGCGACAACCACAACGTGATCTTCGGTCGCGGTACGTCCGGCGCGCCGACGGACATCAACGTCGTCAAAGATGTGATCGTCTCCCGTCAGTTTTCCGCGACGGGAACGTTCAGCTACGCTTGCACGGTGCATCCCGGCATGGTGGGCGAAATCGTCGTGATGTAGCACGCACGGGAGCGCCGCACCGTCTGACGATGCGGCGCGCGCGAGCTTCACATACAGACGTGCGGTCACGACCATTTACCGCGTGACGCCGCGGAACGTCGGTGTCCAGGTCGGAAAGATGTACCCAAGATTGGTATTCCCGAGCCGCTTCTGCACGATCTCGGCGAGCACGTCGCGATAGTCGAGCGTGACCTTCAGGTCTTGTCCGTTCTCGAGATTCGCGGCCGCGAGCCCTGGCCAGCCGTTCGTGACCACCCGTCCGCCGGCGATCCCTTTCCCGATAGCGAGCATCGCGCTGGCGCGGCCGTGGTCAGTGCCCGCGCTGCCGTTTTCCTTGGCGTTGCGGCCGAACTCTGACATGGAAATCAGCGTCACGCCGATCAGCGCCGGCGCAATCACATCGGCGTGGAACGCACCGAGTGCGTTGGCGAAGTCGCGCATGGTGACGGCCATAGACCCCGCGACGGGGTCCTGCGCCGAATGTGTGTCCCATCCGCCGACATCCACCTGCGCCGCCTCGAGTCCGATATCAGCCTTGATGAGCACGGCCACGGCCTTCAGCGCATTGCCGAAGCTGCTGTTCGGATACACGGCGCCATTTGCTGGGACATAGCCGGTGAAGTTGACCGATTTCAGCAGGTTGAGCGTGTTGACGGCATCGAGCGCCGAACTCTTCAACGGTTCGTCCGCCGCTGAGTAATCCGACTGGAGTGCGGCGACCCGCGCCGCCTGAGTGGTCGACGAACCGCCAATCGAAAAATTCTGTGGACTTGATATCGGAAGTGTCTTCGGGCCACCGACCAGCGTCTTCTGCAGGCCGGCCGAGATGCCGATGCCGCGCAGCGGAGCCGCCGCATTTAACGGGGGAGCGCTCGCGAGATGGCGGCCGAGCCACCCGGTGACCAGCGACGGATCGGAGGGTTTCCCGACTTCCATGTACCGCTGCGCGTCGAAGTGGGAGCGCGAGTTATTTGTCTGCCCTACCGCGTGCATGACAAGGAGGTCGGCATTCAGATACGCGGGGACGAGCCCCGCCATAGCCTGCGGAAAAGCGAAGAAGTTATCGAGCGCAATCCCACGCGTTGCCGTGGTCGTCGCGTCCGGCCGTGGCACTGCGATAGTCGGCCGGAGCGTGTAGTAGTTGGGATCGCCGAAGGGCACACATACGGACATGCCATCGGCTCCGCCGCGCTGGAACACCGAGACCATCACATCGCGGGTCGAGACATAGGTCGAGGCGAGCACCACCTTGGGGAGCCACGCGGGATACAGCGCCGCCGCAGCGAACGCAGTACCGGCGCCGCCAACAAACTGCCGACGCGACAGCGCACGGTATTCTTCGCAGCCGGTGGCGTCGTTCAATTCCGATTCCGGGGGGATCGTCATCTCAGTACCACTGAAAGGCCTGCGCACCGAGCGCGAGCGACATCGTCTCGCGGACGCGCAGGTCGTTAAATGTCCCGCCCTTGATATACGTCAGCAAATTTGTCCGGAGCGAGGCTGACACCTCGCCCCCATAAAACTCATTGATAATGCGGTCGACCGCGGCGTCTGCTGTGCCGGTGAGATACGGCGCGGTATCGACCTTCACGGTGGTCGTAGAATTAGAGTTCGTGAGCGAGACGGCAAAACTCCATCGGGGCAGAATATTGCCCGACCAATACTCCACCTTGTCGGGATATCCGTCCGGCGTCTCGTACACGAACAGCGGCTGGCCGATCCCGCCAAGCTGGCCGTTGAGCGTCGTTGCCGAGGTGACCTGCGCGGACGTCGCTCGTAGTGCCGACACCATAAAATGAAACGGCCGCTTGAACTTCGCAGGGGCTGCCGCAAGCCAACTCTCATTCAGAATGGCACGAACCACGAGCTTGATATCTCCCTGCGTCGCGCGGAACACACGCGACACCGCGGTGATCTGCGCCGTGGTCGGCTCGGCCTGCAACAACCACCGCAACAGCTTCGTGCTGATAAAGGTCGCGGTGTTGGGATGCGCGGCCAGATAATCAATAAAGCGTTCGCCCTCGGCCTGCCCGCCAAACGTGTCCGCGGGAAAGTTCTGGCCCATGATGGTCTTCTGCGCCGTATCGTGCAACGTGTTGTTGAACATGAACGTGCCGGTGCCCGTGGTCGTCCACCCGGTGAGCAGTCGCGACAACTCGGCGACATCGGTCTGCGTGTAACCGTTGTCGACGCCGAGGGTGTGCAACTCCATCAACTCACGCGCGTAATTCTGGTTCGGGGCGCCCTTGCGGCTTTGCGTTTGGTCCAGGTAGGCGAGCATCGCCGGGCTCTTTGCCGTGGCCTGCAGCAGGTCGCGGAATCGGCCGAGCGCGTTCGCGCGGATGACGTCGCGGTCGTCGGCAACCTTCAGGTAGCCGACTTTCCCAATCGAGATGTTGAAGTGATCGCTCCAAAACTCGACCATGCGCTCAAACAGCTGGCGCTCTGAGAACGCCGCACGATACAGCGTGGCCTCTTGTAGTTGCGACTGCACCGTGCCGGAGGAGTTGCTGGCGAAGAGCACGTCGTTGGTCGCGCTCAGCAGCGGCCAGCGCGCCGCAACCACCGCGTCAACTGCGCTGTCGTCGATCGTCGAGGGATGCAGCTGCTTGCTGAGGTATTCCTGATAGCCGAGCACACTGACGCGCATCATCTCGGTGGCGGATACGCCCATCGTGATGCGACGCACGAGCCGTGCGTTGTTGTTCACCCAGGCCGGAAGCGCCGCAACCGACTCGTTGACCAGTCGGGATGGGAACTGCGCGGCGGGAGAGACCCCATTTGGGTCGCGCGGAACGGACGCGCGCGGGGTGGGCAGCTTTTTCGGTGGCGGTGGGTGCCAAATACCGACGGCCTGTGCTTTGGCCGCCCGTGGGGCGGCGGCGAGTCCAGCGAGCGCACCCAGCAGAAACCCGCGCCGCGAGGCGCCGTCACCGGAGGTGTGCATCTGGGCTAGAGCGCGATGTTGAGCAAGGCAAACCCCATTCCAATACCTCCGAGCCAGGTTGCGGTCTGAAGCGCACGATATTTGACGACGTTGATCCCGGCGAGGTCATAAATCCCCTCCAGTATCGTCCGATTGCTCTCTTCATCAGTAATCGATTCCATGGCCGACGTCCAGTCCACGACGTTGGGATACTTGCGGATGGCCTCCCAATAAATGGCCCCCTTGGGGACATTCCGACCAACACGCGGCACGATCACCCAGAGCGCGGCAAAGCCTCCTGCAGCGAGAAAGACAATGGCGAGTTCACCGCAGGCTCCGCTCATCGTCCAGTTCTGCCACGGGGCTGATCTCATGGCGCTCAGTCCGCGCGTCTTTTCAAGAAAAGTTGCGAACGCATTCGCACCAAACACGATGAACGTGGCTTTCCGGTCGGCGAACTCAATGGATCGGCGCTGATAGTCATGCACAATCTTGAACAAGTCTCCCCTTCGGGATTTCTCAACCTTGTCTTTTTTCGCTTTCTTCTCGTCGGCGCTCATGGCTCCAGAAATCGCGGCGTCGATCTGCGCTAAAACTTCGGGTTTCGCAACAGTGGGGGCTAACGACGACAACGGTGTGGTCACGGAAGCAGTGGTTTGGGCAGTGGACAGGACAACCCTAGGCGGTCAACATGCGCGCGCCCCTCCCCGGGGCGCCTTGCCTATGATAGTGTTCGGGAGACAATCCGTCGAGAGGTCCCTGTGAGCATCCGCCCCGTCCGCCGTGTCATTGACGCCCAGCCCACCATGGAGGGGGCAGGGGTCAAACTGCACCGTGCCTTCGGCTTTGGCGAGAAGAATGAGTACGACCCGTTCCTCCTGTTCGACGACTTCCGCGGCGACCACCCGTCGGACTACAGCGCGGGGTTCCCCTGGCACCCGCACCGGGGGATTGAAACCATTACCTACGTTCTCGCCGGTACTGTCGACCATGCCGATTCCTTGGGAAATCAGGGGCAGCTGGGCGCTGGGGACGTGCAGTGGATGACCTCGGGACGGGGGATTCTCCACCACGAGATGCCCCAGGGCGATCCCTCGGGCCGGATGCATGGGTTCCAGCTCTGGGCCAACCTGCCAAGTCAGCTCAAAATGACCGCCCCGCGGTATCAGGACGTCCCGAGCGCCGCGATTCCGGAGCTCCACGAGGACGACGGCACCGTGGTCCGGGTCGTCTGCGGGGAGTTCTGGGGGCAGCGTGGCCCCGTGGACGGCATTTCGGCAGACCCGCAGTACCTGGACGTCTGGGTGCCGCCGGGCAAGCGCCGCAGCCTCCCTATGGACACGCGCCGGAGCGCCTTCGCCTACGTCTTTGAGGGGGGCGGCTCGTTTCGCGATGCGTCGCAGCCCTACGGCGTCCTCGAAGAGGTCGAGGACGACGTCGTGGTGCGCCAGGCGGTCGGGAACCGGAACCTTGTGCAGTTTGGACGTGGGGACGAAGTGACGGTCACGGCCGGAGAGCACGGCATTCGTTTTTTACTCGTCAGCGGCAAGCCGATTGAAGAACCGGTGGCCTGGTACGGCCCAATCGTGATGAACACCAAGCAGGAACTCCAGCAGGCCATCACCGAACTGCGCACAGGTTCCTTCATCCGCTGAACCCGCTTCCGTGATTCGGCGCTGCCGCGCTGCCGCGGAGGGTCGGCGATACACAGGGGGCGGCACGCGATTCGCGTGCCGCCCCCTGTGTCACATCCGTGCAAACGTTACGGCTTCTTGAGCGACCCGTTGGCCAAGTGCAACAGCGCGCCGAGCGTGGTCTGCGCGGCGTTCAGGCCGAGGCGGAAATCCTTGTCGCTGTACGTCGAGAAGACGTCGCTCACCTGATGCCAGTTCGGATCCCAACCGGCCCCAACCTGCGAGCCACGCTCGTTCTCGCGCAGCGACACGGTCGGGATCAGGTCCTGGAAGGGCGCCGAGTCGGTGTTGGTCATGTGCGGGCCGACCTGCGCCGGGTAATCGGTGGCGTACTTCTCGTTGGAGCCGTGCAGGAACCACGCGAGCTGCTGCGAGGAGAGCGTTGCCTTGCTCTTCATCTGGAACTCAATGTTCACATCGGCTTCTGGGCGCTGATCCTTGGGGATCGACCCGTCGGCGTTGGGCATGCCATGGTCCCACATCATCATGTCGTGCTGGATCATGCCGAGCCACTTGGGCTCGGGATACTTGCCGGAGCCCTTCGGGTTTTCGATCCCCTGTAGCGACTGGCGCTGGTCGACATAGGCGCGGGCGCCGTTGAGGCCGGTCTCTTCGTTGTTCCAGAGCACGAAACGAATCGAGCGATCGGTCTTCACATCCGGGTTGCTAAAGATGCGCGCAAGTTCCATCACGAGCGCGGTGCCGGAGCCGTCGTCGTTCGCGGCCTCGCCCCAGCCATGTCCGTCCATATGCGCGCCGACGATGTACATCTCTTCCGGGTGCGTCGTCCCAATCTTGGTGCAGTAGACGTCCTGACGATCGCCAGGCTTGCTCGGCTCGCTATTGAGGGCACGGAGCACAGGATCCTTCTGCGCCATCGAATCGCTGTTCACGCCTGTGCGGGCGCGATTACCGCGCAGCTTACCGCCGCCCTGCGCATTGGCGCTGGCGGTGCTCGCCGCGCGCGCGGCCGGCGGGGTCACGGGCGCTCCCGGCGCTCCCGGCGCGGCCGGCGCGGCCCCTGGTGCCGCCGCTGGGCGCGGCGCGCGCACGGCCGGCGCGTACTGATACGTGATGCGCTCGGTGTTGGTGCAGCCGTAGCTCTTGAGCTGGGCCTCGATCCAGTCGAGCGCCTTGCGATTCCGCTCGGTGCCTTCGCGGCGATCGCCGAACTGCGTGAGTCCCTTCACGGTCGCCTTGTACTTCTCGAGCTCGAGACGCGAGACGATTGTCTTGAAGTCGGTGAAGGCGGTGTCCTGTTCGGTCACCGGAGATTGGGCCAAGGCCGGTACTGCGAGGGCGCTGAGCGCGAGCAAACAGGTGAGCCGAACGAGCGACGGACGCATGCAGTTCTCCGAGAAAGCGGTGGGAGTCAGCTTATTGTACGAGCAAAGCTTCTAATCGTTGAGCAACGACCGCCGCCGACGGGAGCACGGCCTCGAGCAGTACGGGGTGATACGGCATCGGCACATCCTCCACGCACAGTCGGTCCACCGGCGCGTCAAGATTCCAGAATGCTTCCTTCGCCAGCACGGCCGCAATCTCGGAGCCAAAGCCGGCGGTCAGTGTGTCCTCGTGCACGATCAGGCATCGACCGGTGCGCGCTACGCTCTCCAACACCGCGGTGCGGTCCCACGGCGCAATCGTGCGGAGGTCGAGCAGGTCCACGCCCCCCACCTGATCCGCCGCCTCGAGGCAACGATGCACCATGGCTCCCCACGTGACCAGCGTCACGCGGTTCCCCTCACGCAGACGTGCCGCGCGCCCGAACGGCAGCACGTAGTCGTCGCCGGGATATCGCGAGGAGCCATCGCTGGTCATCAGGAGGGACCGATGCTCGAAAAAGATCGTGGGATTGCTTCCGCGCATCGCCGCACGCAGCAGCCCTGCAGCATCGGCGGCATTCGACGGAATCGCAACCTGCCACCCGATCGCATGCGCCCACACGACTTCGGCGCTCAACGAGTGCCACGGGTCGCCCACGTCTTTCCCAAATCCACCAGGCATGCGCACCACAATCGGCGCGGCGAACTGATTCGCCGTGCGCCACCGCATCGTCCCACAGTTATTGAGCTGCTCAGTCGCGGGGTCCGCGTATTTCCGAAACTGGATCTCGGCCACGGGCATCAGCCCACTGATCGCCATCGCTACCGCACGCCCAATAATCCCCTCTTCACTTAGGCTCGTGTCAAAGACACGTTGCGCGCCGAACTGCTTCTGCAATCCCTCGGTCACGAGATGCACGCCACCTTTCACGCCGACATCCTCGCCGAACACCACCACCTTCGGATTTGCGGCAAGCTCGCTACGCAGGGTACGTCGCACGGACTCGGCGAAGCGCACCATTTCGCCCTCGGTCGCGGGGACGTCGGTGCCGCCGAGCGCGGTCAACTCTGCTACGGACAGTCCACCCAGCGCGACAGGATCGCCCGCCTGCGGTGTTTCGGCGTAGAGGAATCGGCGAACGTTTGCGGCCTCTGGGACAGGGCGTGCGCGCGCCGCGTCGAGCGCCGCAGCGACATCTCGCGCGACCTCAGCTTCGATCTCGGCCCACTCGGTCTCGCTGAATAGGGCACGTACGCGCGGGAGCGGGTCGCGCGCCTGATCGGCGGCGATTTCTGCGTCGGTACGATACCCCTTCTGATTATCTGGTCCCGAGTGACTCGACAGGCGCGGTACGGTCAACCGCACCAGTGCTGGCCCCGCGCCCCCGCGCACATGCGCGACGGCCTCGGCGAGCAATGCAGCGGACTGTATCGGATCGCAGCCATCGCCATCGCGGACGAGGAGGTTGCTGAAGTTGGCGAGATTCCGCGCGATGTTCCCGCCCGGGGTCTGCATATCGCCACGGACGCTGATGCCGAGGTCGTTGTCCTCGATATAGAACAGCATCGGCAACTTGAGGGTCGTGGCCATCGTGAGTGCCGACCAGAACCCGTTGGTGGCCACGGAGCCGTCGCCGCCCAGCGCCACAGCGATTGAGCCCGCGTAGCTCGCGTCGCCCAGCGTGTCGCGATGGTAGCACACCGACTGCGCCCATCCGGCGGTGGGGGTGTACTGCGAGCCTACGTCGCCGCTCATGGGGAGGACGACGGCGCCATCGCGGTTGGGCAGGTTGCAGACCACGCCGATGTCGCGCCCATCGCTGAAGCCGCCGCGACGCCCAAGCGGGCTCGCAAAGCCGTCTTCGAGGGTCAGGCCCAGCGCGAGGAGCACGGGGCGCGAGCGATAATACGCACCAACGCCGTCGTGTTTGCCTGTGAGCAGGGAGCCCAGGATGCACTGCGCCACATCGTGGCCGCGTGACGAGAATTGATAGAGGACGACATGATCCTTGGGAACCGACGCGCGGTTCTTGTTGGTGCCTTCTTCGATGTCGTCTAGGGCGCGCGAGCAGAGCGCGTGATATGCAATACGGCGCCAGTCGAACCCCGTCGGACGCTGGGGCGCGTCGGACGGGGCAGTGGGGACAGACGGGGCGCGGCGAGCAGTTTTAGCCATCCCGAAATGTCGCCGCAGGAGCTAGGCCCGCGCCACCCTAATGACTTCTTCCAAGGTGGTCTTTCCGTCGCGGACTTTTCCGAGGCCATCGTCCTGCAGGGTCCGCATGCCCTTGGCGATCGCCATGGCGCGGAGTTCTTCAGAGCCGCGACGCTTCTGCACTTCGACACGGAGATCGTTGTCCATGATGAGGAGCTCGTGGATCCCGGTACGCCCGCGATACCCAGTGAACCGGCAGTCCTCGCAACCTGCGCCCTTCCAGACGTGCGTGAGGCCAAGTCCGACGACGTCCATGCGACGCGCTTCGTTGTCGGTGGGCTTTGTCTCCGTCTTGCAGTGCGGACAGATTTGCCGCACGAGGCGCTGTGCGAGCACTGCGTCCACCGTGCTTGCCACGAGATATGGTGCGATCTGGAGGTCGAGCAGTCGCGTGAGCGCGCTGGGGGCGTCGTTGGTGTGGAGCGTGCTAAGCACCAAGTGGCCGGTGAGCGCGGCCTGTGTGGCGATCTGCGCGGTCTCAGGGTCTCGGATTTCGCCAACGAGGATCACGTCGGGATCCTGGCGGAGCAGGGCACGAAGCGCGCCGGCGAAGGTCACGCCGATCTTCTCGTTGACCGGGACCTGCGGCACCCCCGGGAGCTCGTACTCGACCGGATCCTCAACGGTGAGGATCTTCTCCTTGCCGGTGCGGATCTGCTCGACGGCGGCATAGAGCGTGGTCGTCTTGCCGGAGCCCGTTGGGCCCGTGCAGAGCACAATGCCGTTGGGGCGCGTGATCACCTCGCTGAACGCCTCGAAGGTGTCCGGGGCCATGCCGAGCTCGGTGAGCGTGACGCGGCCGCGCTCCTTGTCGAGGAGTCGCAGGACGACGCTCTCGCCGCGCAACGTTGGCACGGTGCTCACGCGGACATCGACCTGCCGGTTCTGCAGGCGGAGCCGAATACGGCCGTCCTGTGGGAGACGGCGTTCGGCAATGTCGAGTTCGGCCATGATCTTCAATCGACTAATGATCGCGGCGGTCAGATGTGGCGGCGGGCTCGGCGCGTCCTGCAGCACGCCGTCCACGCGATACCGCACGCGCAGGCCGTCGTGGTAGCCCTCGAGATGCACGTCGGAGGCGCGTGCATCAAGAGCCTCGATCAGCAGCAGGTTGACGAGCCGCACGACAGGCGCTTCGTTGGCGAGGTGCAGAAGATCGTCGAGCGGAATCTCTTCGTCGCGCATCGTGCGTGCTTCGCCGCTGAGACCCGCGATCAGCCCTTCGGCGGTCACGGCATCTTGCGCGTAGATGCGCCGGATTGCGCTGCGAAGCTCTTGCTCAGCGTACACGCAGAGGACCACCGGGGCGCTGAACATCACGCGCAGGTCGTCGAGCGCGAGCGGGTCGACGTCGTCGCGCCACACGCCGACCTCAAGCGATCCGCTCACGAGGCGCAACGGGAGGACGCCCGCATGCTCGAGCCAGTCGGCCGTCAGCACGGTCGTCAGGCGATCCACGTCCAGCAACTCTGCCGCGGGCCGCGCGCTCTCCCGCGCGCTCTCCCGCACGCTCTCCCGCACGCTCTCCCGCACCGTGGGTTCAGCCATCGTTAGCGCGCACTCGGCGTTGACGGTGTGCCCGGGCGCTTACCTGGCGCGACGGTATCGGGCTTGATCACGGGGACGGGCTTCAGCGGCTTCGGCGGCGTCGGC
>Ga0114969_10000894_pt1 | contig 25519 bp, 22 predicted proteins | sample M_130807_MF_Meta_FD_87316 | JGI IMG/M metagenome (GOLD analysis project Ga0114969, IMG submission 87316) | Freshwater microbial communities from Lake Montjoie, Canada to study carbon cycling - M_130807_MF_MetaG | ecosystem: Environmental > Aquatic > Freshwater > Lake | place: Lake Montjoie...
CGAGCACACGCTGACTCTGCGCGGGCTGAAGCCGGGGACGAAATATTTCTACAGCCTCGGCACCTCGCGGCATGAGCTGACGACCGGGAGCTTCATCGCCAGCGGCACTGTGCCTGCGGCGAAAAATGCAGTGCCTCCACAGCCCGATGCACCGGCTTCACCGCCGAAGAAAACGCTGCTAAAAAAAGTCACGGGACTCACTTCCAAACCGGCCGCTCCAGCGGCGACACCCCTCCCGCCGGTCGCGAAAAATGCGGTTGTCCGCGACGCGCCCGCGACTCGAAAGACGTGGGGCAACGTCGGCTCGCTGCCGGATCACTTCGCGCGGCACGGTGCGGATTTTTCCGCGAAGTCGCAGGACGACTACGCGGCGCAAGCGTGGCGCTTTCGCGAGCGCGCGAGCACGGAGCACCTGCCGATGAAGCTCGATACCGACGGCACCGTGCGCGTGTTCGATCCGAAGACGCGGGCATTCGCATCGTTCAATCGTGACGGCACGACGAAGACATATTTTCGCCCCGACAGCGCGGGCTACTGGCAACGCCAGCCGGGCCGCGCGATTCAGACTCCGCCGTGGATTTCACAATGAACAACGTCTGCCCCGTCTGCGGTTTTCCAAAACTCACCGAACCTCCGCGCAGCCTCGCCGGCGGCGGCTCCTCGGAAATCTGCCCGTCATGCGGCTACCAGCACGGCGTGGACGACGACGACAAACTCCGCAGCCACGCCGCCGCACGCGACGAATGGAAGCGCGACGGCATGAAGTGGCAGTCGAAAAACCCGCCGCCAAAGAACTGGAACCCTTCGGTGCAAGTCGCGTCCGTCGTGCCGCGCGACGGCGCAAAATTGATCGCGCTCACCGGCTGCACGCGCGGCTGCGGTCGCGCACTCGCGGAATTCTTCATCGCACAAGGTCACGTCGCCATCGGCTGCGGACGCTCGGAGAAACACATCGCCGAACTGCGCGGAAAATTCGGCCCGCCGCACGATTTCACCGCGCTCGACGTGGCTGACGACGAAGCCGTCCGACGCTGGGCGGAACGAACCAGCGTGACGCACGGAGCGCCGGATCTGCTCATCAACAACGCCGCCGTGATCGCATCGAATGCGCCGCTCTGGAAAGTGCCACCGGCGGAAATCAGCGTGACGCTAAATGTAAACATCGCCGGCACGGTGAACACGATCCGGCACTTCGTTCCGGCGATGGCAAAACGCGGCGGCGTCATCGTGAATTTCAGCTCCGGCTGGGGCCGCAGCACTTCGCCGGACGTTGCGATTTATTGCGCGAGCAAATGGGCCATCGAGGGCCTCACGCAGGCGCTCGCACAGGAGCTGCCGCGCGGCCTCGCCGCAGTCGCGCTAAATCCTGGAATCATCAACACCGAGATGCTGCGCTCATGCTTCGGCACCGGCGCAGCGAGCCATCCGAAACCCGCCGAGTGGGCGAAGCGCGCCGGGCCATTCCTGCTTGGCCTCACTGCGAAAGACAACGGACGGCCGCTCGACGTGCCCGATGTGCCCGCAGACTAAGACAGTGCGCCGAAAACCTCGCCTCCCCTGTGCGCCAAAGGCGCATCCTCCCTCGCCTCCCTCGCCTCCCTCGCCTCGTCTGTGCGCCACAGGCGCACCCCCTCGCCTCCCCTGCGCGCCAAAGACGCACCCTCCTCGCCTCGTCTGTGCGCCAAAGGCGCAACCCATACCAGCCTGGGGCAACGCCCCAGGAATTTGCGGAAACGAACCGAGGGCTGAAAGCCCGATCCATGCGGTGCGACCGAGCGGAATAGAACGGGCTTTCAGCCCTCGGAAACACGGGAAACGATTTCCCAGGGCGTGGCCCTGGGCTGGTATGGCTACGGGCCTTTGGCCCTCGATCATTGCCGGTACACCTTCTGAATCCTACGGCACGACTGGCACGACTGGAGCAGCGGCGGGGGCAGGCGCCCGTGCTGGAATCGGCGAGGAAGGTGCAGTTTCCGCGGCAACGGGCTTCGCGCTTTTCAGCAGGCGGAAAAGATCGCCGTCCGTGGAGAGCACAATGCTCGTCTCGCCGAGCAGGATTTTTTTATACGTCTCCATCGTCTTCACGAAGCCGTAGAACTCGACGGCCTGCGGGCTCTTGTTGAACGCCTCGGCGTAGATGCGCGTGGCCTCGGCGTCGGCGGCGCCCTGGATTTCCTGCACCTTGCGATATGCGGTGGATTCGATCTCGCGAAGGTCGCGATCCCTTTTTCCCGTGATGCGCAAAGCCTCGCCCTCGCCCTTGGAACGGTAGCCCTGCGCGATCTGCAGACGCTCGCTGATCATCCGCTGGTGGATGCGCTCGACGACCTGCGTGTTGTAGTTCACGCGCTTGAGCCGCACGTCGAGCAGCTCGATGCCGAGGGACTTCACCTTGGGCGCGGCCTCCTTCAGAATGTCGCGCTCGATCTCGCGGCGTCCGCGCAGGATCTTCGGCAGCTCGGCGGCCTTCCCGGCGAAATCCTTGTCCACGGCATCCACCATCTTTCGCGCCTTGTCGCTGCGGACGATCTCGATGAGTTCGTGCCGCGCGACGGCGATCCGGATCTCGCTGCCGATGATGTCATCCAGCCGCGACTGCGCGCTGCGCTCATCGCGCAGGCTCACGAAATAGATCGCGGGATCGTGAATCCTCCAGCGTGCGAATGCCTCGACGGAGATGTAGGTCTTGTCCTCCGTCGGCATCTCGCTCACGGGGCCGTCCCATTCGAGCAGACGCTTCTCGATGCGGTTCACCGACTGGATGAACGGCAGCTTCCAGTGCAGCCCGGACTCCGTGACCGGCGTGCCAATCTGCCGGCCAAACTGCGTGAGGATGACGACCTCCGTCTCGCGCACCGTGTAGGCGCTGCTGCCGAGAACGATGATGCCGAGGATCGCGATGACGATCAGGATGATTCGTGAAGGGTTCATTTCCGTGCCCCCCCTTTCTGGCCGACACCGGGTAACATCGGCAGCAGTTGCGTGATCTTGTCGTCCACGATCACCCGCTCTCGTACCTGCGGGAGCACGTCGGCCATTGTCTCCAGATAAATCCGCGTTCGCGTGACATCGGGCGCCTTGAGGTATTCGGCGAGCACCGCATTGAACGCCGACACATCGCCGAGCGCCTCGTTCACGCGCTTGAGCTTGTAGCCCTCGGCGACGCTGATTTTCTGCTCGGCCTCGCCGCTCGCGCGCGGGACGACCTTGTTGTACTCACCGTTGGCGATGTTCATCATATTCTCGCGATCCTGCTTGGCCTTGTTGACTTCGTTGAACGAGGTCTGCACCTCGCGCGGCGGGTTGATATTCTTGAGCTGCACCTGATCCACCGCGATGCCGAGCTGGAATTCCTTCACCACCTCGCGCAGCCGCAGCAGCGAGCTGTTCTCGATGTCCTGCCGCCCGATGGTGATGACCTCGTCCACCGTCCGGTCGCCGATGATCTCGCGCATGATGGATTCGGAAAGATCGCGCAGCGTCTCCTCCGGACGACGCACGCTGAAGAGGTAGTCCTTCGGAACGACGAGGCGGTACTGCACCACCCACTCGACGAGCGCCGTGTTCAGGTCGCCGGTGACCATGTTCTTCTCGCGATCCTGCTCATTGGTGAACTGGTAAGGATTCGTCGCGCCCGGTGTCGCGAAGCCGAACTCGTGCTTCTGCTGCCGCTTCACCGCGACCGGCAGAATTTCATCAATGCCAAATGGCAGCTTGAAATGCAGCCCCGGCTCGCGAATCGCCTCGAACTTCCCGAAGCGCAGCACGACGCCGACCGACTCGGCGGGGATGGTGTAGTAGCTCGTGAAGACAAGCCACAGAGCGAAGATGAGAAACGGGATGACCGGAACCCACCTTGCAAGGTGCGGCGGGAATTGCACCGTGATGGTGCGTGGAGAATTGAGTGCCATGCACTGCGTTTACGTTGCGCGAGCGAGCAGCGCAAGGGCGCCCATTCGCTGCCGCAGGGTTCACGCATCAAAATCACATTGCCGTGCGGCGCCGACTCCCGGGCGGAGCACGCGATTCGCGTGCTGTTTCAGGCGACCCGCCGGAAACACCTCGTGGCGTCAGAGGAGACACACAGGGTTTTCAAATCTGCACGTCATCAAATCTGCACGCCGATCACAAACGCACGAGCGTCGAGTGTCCGCGGCGAGTCGCCGCAGACCGCACGCGAGTCGCGTGCTCCACCCGAAATCTTCCGCTCACCGCTTCCGTGATTTTGATGCATCAGCCCGTTCGCCGCCGTCACAGCCAGTCCCACGCATCCGAGCGCAGCCAGTCATGAAAATGCGCCCCGGCAGGGGGCAGCGCGAAGCCGAGCAGAGGCGCCGACCTCGCAGCGGTCGAAGCGCTCCGCCGGGCCGTGGCTGCGGATGAAATTCAGCAGCGCGCCGGTCGGGCATCCGTAGTGACAGTAGGCCATCGGCACGAAGCCCGCGACGACAAGCCCCACGATCGCAATCGCGATGGTCGCCCATCCCGCCGTGCGAATCGCATCCGCATCGAACGGCTCAAATGCCGCGAGATCCGCGGGCAGCACGAGCATCAGCACGCCGAGGATCATCGCGAGCGTGAGCAGCGGCAGCGACTCAACGCGCATCCACACCGCATGATTCCGTAGCAGCCACACGATCGCGACGAGCACGGCAAGACGGTAAAATTGGACGTTCACACGGCGCACGCCGCGCACGATGCAGGACGCAATTCTGTATCTCCAAGCAGAGACTCCTCGATTCGCGCGCCGGAAGCGGCCGACGATTACAGCGGCGGGATGCTGAAAAAGTGACCACAGCCCCGGACGGGATCGTGCTTACTTGAAACGATAAGTTATGCCGACCACATACGTGCCCTGTCGGGAACTTTCCGTCAGCGGCTGCTCGTAACGGAAGGCAACAACCAGTCGCTCGTCGCGATCCCAGGAGCGACCCACCTCGAACTTCATCGAAGCCCCGGCAAAACTATTAAACGCTCCGATGCTCTCTCCTTTCGCGAGATCCCACTTCGGAGCGTATTCGACGTAACTGTACCATCGTCCCGGCAGGTTGATTTCGATCCCCGGCTTCAACTCGAAGGTCTGCCGCTCACTCACACCCTCCCTCGTTGCGATGGACTGGTTGTATTTGAACGAAGCCGTCAGTTTAGCGCGCTTACAGAAACGCCAGGAGAACCCGGCGAACGGTGAGAGGACATACATGCCGTCCCCGAGACCGAGTTTTCTGGCGGTGTCGAGTTGCGCCTCCATTCCGATGTTCCAGCGTACCTTGCTGCTGCTTTCAAACGCATGATTGAGTATTAGCTTCACGTCGCCTATCCCGGTCGCGCTCTGGAGCCCTGAACCGGGAGCCGCGTGGTAGGAGACGAGCGGCCAGTCGAGCGTGAACTGCCAATCCTTGCGCCCGCGAAAACCAACAGCGTAGCTTCCTGAATATGTCAGCGTATTTCTCGATTCCCCGTCCGTGTAGTCGATGAATTCGTTCTCAAGCCGCAGGCGCGTGCGATTGGATGTCTTGTCATTCTCGATATTCACCTCGTTGCTCTCCGTGGCTTCGGGTGCCGGGGAAGGCTGCGCGGGTGCCGCAATCAGATAGCTCGCACTCAAAGCTATCGCGAAGGTGGTCACTTGGAGGCAAGGCCGTGGCATTGTGTGTCAATTCACGCAAATCGCGCGGAGTCGCGCGTTGAGCTTCTGTTGATCGTGGAGTGCATCATCGTGCGTTAGCTTTTGCGGCCGCAATAGCGGCGCGCGTGGCGTTGATTGCGGAGAGTTCCGGGATGAGCGCGTTGTAGCGTCCGAACAGCGTGTTGAAGTCGCGGCGTAGTTCGGCGATGGCGGTGTTGAGCGCCTTATCCAGATCCATGGCTTCTTTCAGCCCGACCGCACGGGTGGGTGTCTCGGCGGGCATGAGCGCCGTGGCGATTTGCTTGCGCCGCTCGGTAATCAGGGCGTCATTCTTGGCAATCTCCTTTGCGATCTCCTTCGTATTTGCGGCATACGGCGACGCATTCATCTGCGCCCGCAGTCCGCGGTTGTTCTGTTCGAGGCGCTCGATGCTCTTGCGGAGTCCCTCTTCGATTTCCCGGCGCTGCCGGTTGGTAACGGCGGTGAGTTGCTGATTCTGGATATGATCCTGATTCAGCGAGTAGGTGGTGCCATTCCAAGTGCTGCCGGTGGCAGTGTAACGCGCATAGTCCTTGTGCGTGGGCAGCGATTTCTGGATCTGGAGAATTTGGGCGACGCGTTTTTCGATATGCGCGTCAAATACGGCGATACCGCGTCGTTTCTGCTCCTCGGTGAGGTTGATCGTGGGGCGGCGCAATTCCCCCTGTAAGGCAGCGCGCTTGTACCGATAGTATTCGGTGTTGCGCTGGAGGGCATCAATGTTCTGCTCCTTCATGCGCGCGACCTTGGTGCGGGAGTCCTTTGAGTCGCCGATGGACCGGAGCGCTTTGACCAGCGAATCCACACGGGCTTCGATTCGCCCATCCAATGCCTTGAGTTCCTCACGGAGCAAACTCGCGCGCTGTTCGCGTGCGGCGAGCATGGATTCCCATTGTGCGACATGCGACGGAGCGGGCTGTGCGGCGAATGCCTTGGTCAGAGTGGCGGCGAAGATCAGTGCGATGATGGCGATGCGGTTCATGGGTTTTTAATCTGGAGTTTGAGGATGCGCTCCACCTCTGCGATAGCCTCAGGGCTCTGTTGCGCATTGTGGGACGAAGGGACAAGCCGCTCGCTCTGTGCGCCGTCGAGATGACTGCTCCAGTAAGGCACGAGTCCGTCGGACATCATCGGCTTGCTGGTGTCTTTGTTTCCCCCTTTGCCCCGGTCGCCGCAAATCACGTGATACGGGACGCCACGTGTGAGCGGAATGGTGCCAATCGCCTTCACGAACCGGTTATTAGGAGCGAGCGTATCCACACTGTTCGGGATGCCATTCAGCTTCAGGTCACCAGCCTGAAATATAATCACCTTCATGGCATCCTTGCCCGCATTCACGAGCGCCTCCGGAGACTTCACGAGCTTCGAGCCGAGCCGCCCCATCCAATTGCCCGCCATATCGGCGCCACGAAGCGGCGCGGAAATGAAGATCACACGGCCAACTTCCGGACGGTGCCGGAAGATGAGCGATTCCGCAGCGAGCTTCTTTGTCTCGGCCGGGAGCGGCACTTCCGATGGCGGTTTTCCAAAAAGTTTCATCCAGAGCTTATCGCCGGTGTCGGTGATGAGCAGCCGGCTAATACAACCGCCCATGCTGTGGCCGATGACGATCATCTTCTTTTGCAGCGGGAAGCGCTTCCCGATCGCATCGAGCTCACGCCGCAGGATGGCGGCAGAATAGGGGTACGCATAGCCGCTCGGATAGCTGTAAAACCAGAACTGATAATTCCGCCGGATGTCCGCATCGCCGCGAAGGGAGTTAATCATCGGCGTCCACGTGGAGGGCAAAGACATCAGGCCGTGGATGACGAGCACGACAGTCTTGTTCGGATCATAGGGCTGGAGCCGAGCAATTCGGGCGGTCTCAGCGTACTTCGCGGGACGCAACATGCGGGCAAGGCCCATTTCCCTCGTGTCCGTGCTGGCAAGCATCACGGCGACTGGGACGGTGAAATCGGCCGCAAGCGGAAAGGTATGCGTGCCGAGCCGGACACTTTCTTTCGCAAGCGGGTCTTCGATGGAGATCACGCACCGCCTGCCCTCGAAGCGAAGGACTGCCGTGACGCCATAGAAAATCCGCGGAAGAGTGAAATCCGTTTTGACGGTTTTGCTCCACTCGCGCCCCACGGCCACGAGAGGCGCTCCGATTCCCTCCTTGATCGAGCGTTTGGTAATATAGGCGCCCCCGACGTCGAACTGATCCGCCGGAGTGAAGTCGTAAAGGGCCGGGTTCCACTGAGGACGGGGATCGGGCATGTGGGTTAGCACAAAATCCCCACCCGCCGCCGGCACTCGCAGCGGCTGCTTCCACGGTTCGAGCTTCGCCTCCTTCATCGTGCCGAGAACCCTTGCGACAGCGAAATTGTAGGCATCGCGCGCGGCACTGTCATCGGGATTGCGGGCGAGTTCCTTAGCGGCGCATTCCGCGGCAGAGAGGAATTCCCCGAGTGCCGTCATCGGGGCACTTTTCCCGGCCTTCAGTGCAGTGACGATCGCCTGATGGGCCGCCGCCTGCGCGCCCGCGGTTGCTCTCACAGGATGAAACTGCGGGCGCTTCTCCGAGACGGTCGCATATTTCGCGCATCCGGCGAACGCAAGGCCCGCCGCCAGTCCCAGAAGCCGGAATTTGGATTGCACGACAACGCCGGGTTCGGATTGCTCAGCGCAACGGCTTATCCAGCGCGCGTTCGCGCCAGGTGATATTACGGGCCTTGTATTCATCCTTGAGGCGCTCCGATAGCCGACCATCCGTCCAGAGGGCAAGCGCCTTGATGTCGCCGCGACTTTTGTCAATGGCGATGAAGTCCTCCGTTCGCCGTGCGGTGTGCTCCGCCCAGATTGCGTAATCGAGCGACACAGGCACCACAAGCGTGCCGTCTTTGGCGAGAGCAGTGGCGATGCGGCTCTCACGACGGAACGCGCGCAGGGGACCGGCAGTCGCAGAATACTGCGCAAGGATCTGTGCGAGGCGCTGGAAATAGAGCGCATCCTCCTGAGTGAGCGACTTGCACGCGTCCTCGATAAAGACAGTCGGATCCACGCCGATCCGCACGAGCGCATCAGTGGTGATCGTCTCGTGCCATGGCGAGAACCACGGGTGCATGAGAAACTCATCCGCCAATGCGCGGCTGACACCGAGCGCGAGAAGCTTTTTCCGGTTGAGTATCCGCAAATCCTCCGGAGTGGAATTGACGAGGACATCCTGCAGCGTCTGATTCATACCCACTACCGACAGCACATTCCCCGCTGCCCCGCCCACTGCCGCGGTTGCCGCGCTCAAAACTAATCCGCCGCCTGCAGACGCGCGCGCGACACCTGTAAGCGCCTGCTGCAAATCTTCATTCGTCGTATAGGGACTCACTCCCAGCTTGGCCGCCAATACCACCTTCGCCTTGGTCACGCCAGTGACGCCCGCGAGCGCCCCTTGCTCCGTCTCACTCTTCCCGCCCTTTACGCCCTCGCCGATGCGTCCGAAAAAGCGCGCTGCACCCGAGGGAACACGTTTGATCGTGCCAAATGGATCCTTCACGATGCCGACAACGCTCTGTACCTTTTCCTTACCGCCGCTCGCGATCGCCTTCCCAAACTCGGCCGACTTGCTCACCCCGCGCAGGTAATCGAGCGCGTAAATCTCATAGATGCGCTCAATGAGCGCCGGGGTTCCTGTAATTTCATACTGCTCGTTCCCCACATTGATCACATAGGTATTGCGAAGCCCGTCGCTATATGCACCCTGACCGACAGCATGGAGCTGCCCGCTCATTAACTGGGCAGGTACAAATTCCTTTGCCGGCACCTCTCCTACGGATTCAAAAGTCTTCTCAACGCGATTCAGGAATCCCGCTGCATCCTGTGCGCTGTTGTCTGACTGTGCGATGAGCGCTGCGGGCAGCAGGATTAGGGTAAACAAGATTGCCTTCATACTTATCAAATTGGTTTGCTGTTCATTGCGACATACGCCCCGGCGCAAGTCTTCCCGCACGTGGTGAATTACTCAGATTCCGTGGGATGCCATGTTTTGTCAGGATTAAAACGTTCCATTTTCTCGAATGCATCCAGAGAGTTCGGTCCAAGATCCTTCTCGTAAACGACTCCGGTGTGGCTGACGATGAATGTCTTCGCGCCCGTGACATGATACTGGGCGGGCGCAGCCGCAAGTGCAAACCCGCCGATCATGGCTCCCTTGACTACAAAGTCCATCTGTCCGAGGGGTGCCGCGGGGCCCTGTCCTTTCAATATCTTGAAGTAGTAGCCATGATACGGCTGAGGCTTGTCTTTTCTCGCATAGCCTGGCGCAACAGCCTTGGCGATCTCCTCCCCCACGGGGCCTGCCCATATGCCATCAGCGTTCTGCCAGGCGAGGCCGTCATGCTTGCCCGGAGTGCTGATGATTCGCTGGGCATACTGGTGAACTTTGGAGTCATCGTGCTTTTCCGTGGCATATTCACGCTGCGCTTCTGCGAAGCCTTCACAGATTTCGATCGCATCCAGTTCGTTTGCGCCGATGCGCCGGAGCAAAATCTCACGGCTGCCAGCCTTGGTATCGAAAGCCCATTTGCCCTTGGTCTTCACAAGGGGAATCGGAAGTGGAAACGCATCCTCCCCGACCAAGATGGTGGCTCGAGTCGGATTCTTTGGATCGAGTTCGATCGTTTGCTTTGCCTTCGCCTTGGCGGCGAAGGCGACTGCCCGTTCCTTGTCCATCACAGGATCTTCCGAGGCAATCAGCTCGTCGCCTCCCGGCCCGAGAATTTCCTTGAGGGCAGGCACCTCGAAAGACGCTGCCGCCTGAACCAGGCTCTCGACTGCCTGCTCAAGCGTTTCGAATACCTTTTGCTTGGGTTGCGCCTGAGCTGCCTTAGGCTTTTCGCCCAATGCCGTCGTTTGCAATGCGAGGCCGAGAAGACTCGGGATGAGAATCGCAGATATGAATATTTTCGACGTGGTCATGATGTCAGATTTTGTTCTGGTTGGTTTTCCGCAATGATTCGCTTATCTTGGATCAGCGGCGTTTTCCACCGAGTGCACCTCCCCCGCTACCTCCGCCGCCCCGGTCAAAACTGGAGCCTCCCATGCTGCGGGAGCCCCTTGAACTGCTGGCGCGTGCCGAGCCTCCGCCAAAGCCGCTGCCGCCGAACGCACTCTTACTCGATCCGAACCCCGCACCTGGAGAGACACTCCGGTTGCCGATCTTGCTTCCTCCAGACGGACGGTCGGCCGGCATGGTGTCGGCCGATTTGCACCGGCGTTCCCTGGTCTATTCCCATCATTGCCAACGCCGCCGATCCCGCCGGGCTTGTTTCCAACTCCGCCAGGCTTCTGGCCTGGTGCCCTGCCCCCAAAACGATCCGCTGTCACTTTGTTCCCGTATGGGGCCCCTCCGCGATGCTGCGGGTTGTGCTGCCAGGTGTTGTTATTGCCTCCCACCTGATTTCCGATGTTAGCTTTGCCCGCATTGATGCTCGTCTTGTTCACGTTCACATTTGCTGTCCGGCTGGAATTGTTCACGTAGGTATTTCTATTGTTAACGATGACAGCATTGTTCCGCCCCCATCCGCAATGGTAACCCCAACCGCCACCCCACGCAGCGCCCAAGGCAAATCCTACTCCAAAGGCAAGGGCGCGTCCCGCAACATAGCCTGGATAGTAATATACCGGATAAGGATACACAGGGGCGCCATAGACGACCACGGGATCGTAGGATGGAACATACACCACCTTGGTGCTGGCTGGCTGAATGACGATCACCTCCTTGCCGCCTTCGACCGCCTGGGTCTCCACTACCTGTTCCGCTCCAGTCTTGAGGTTGCCCGTGTCTTTCGCCTTCACGCGCATCCGTTGCACCGCATCCATCACGTCCTCCTGTTGCGCGAGGAAGGCATTTCCGAGTTCCGTTGTCCATTGGATGTTCCCCGCTGCACGCTCGACGACGGAAGGAAAGGCAGCCAATGCCTGGACGCTCGGATCCCACGGCTGTTTCTGCACCGCGTCCGCAAGAGCCTTGTCCTTCAGGCTCTTGTTTCGGTCCAGCCATTGCTGAAGCTGAATCAGCTCCAAAGGATACGTGGAGGCCACCAATGTCTGGCTCAGGAGCGGATCGGGATAGAGCGCGATCGGCGAGACGAGCGAATCCAATTGGGCATTTGGAATCTTAGGCACCTCATTGGTGATCACGGGCGTGGTCACCGGTTCCTTGGGCGCCTGGCCGAACATCACTGGAGGCACCGATGCAAGCGAGGCAGCGCACAGGATTGCGATGGCGCTGCGAAATGAGTGAGCCGGGAATTTGGAGGCGGCGGATGGTGTCTTCATGAATGGATTGTATTGTGGTTTGCGTGTCGCCCGTTCTTTGGGCTGTTCGGTTTTGGCGCACTCAGCGTGTCACCTTTCGGTGGCCATCATCTGATGTCCCTCACATCTTCGGTTTAAGTTTCAGCGGCGTGCCTAGAACAGGATGCCTACCTTCGCCCAGATGAAGTCGCCCTTGGTGCGGTTCGAGGTGTTGAGTTCCGGCAGCCACTTCACTTCGACCGCAACATCCTTGCCGCCAATTTTGTGGACATAGGACACGACCGGGCCAATTCCGGCCGTGTGTCCCTTGAAGCTGCCGAGCGTTGCGCCGGAACCGCTGTCGCCGGTGAGCTGCTGGTAATAGAACGCATTTGCGCCGACTCCGACAAATCCGCCGAAGAGCGGCAGATGCTGTTCGATGGTGGCATCCACATGGAACTGCGTGCCGGTCTGGTAATCCGTCGCGCCATTCTTTGTGTTGAAGTCGAAGCCGGCAAACACGGAGACTTCCGTGCCGATTTTGCTGCTCAGCCAGCTCACCGAAAAGCCCGGCTCAAACGTCCAGTAGTTCTTTCCGGTGTTGGCGAGCCGTCCCGTTTCGAATCCACCGCTCGGTGCGTAGATGCCGAGTCGGATGTCGTATTTCAAATCACCGCCCAGCGCCTTCCATCCGAGCATGAACGGATAGAAGGTGATGTCCCCGATGTCGCTCGCAGTATCGCGCACACCGCGTGCGATCGTGCGCCCGCCGGGGCCGGTCAGTTCCGTCCCGGCCTTCACTTCCATCCACATGAACGGAATCGCGAGGGCCGCGGCGTATTTGCCACCGAGCAGCGAGAGGTCCGACTGATAGACAACGCCGATGGTGTCTGCGTAGGCCGTCGCTTCGACGCCGAGAGCAATGCGCCCGCCATAAGCAAGCGAACGGCTCGGACCCGCGGTGCCGTTGTAATAGGTAAAGAAGTTGAAGGCCGCAAAGCCAGTCTTGCCAGGGAGGGCATCAACAGCCGAAGCCGCCGCACCGGGCATATAGTGACCGCCGGCACTTTCTTCGGCCCGGATGCCCGCGGGTATCAGGGTGGAGGAGATTGCGATAGCGAGGATGAGTTTTGTTTTCATAAGTGCGTGTGTTTCAGGAATGAATTTGCTTGTGAGCGGGTATGGTCCGGTTTGCTCCGCTTGCTATTTTTTTCCGCCCTTGGCAGCCGCGGGCGCAATGTCGATCTCACCGGCACCTTCATCGGTGATCGAGGGGCCGTGACCTTCAGCGGCGGGCGTAGGCTTGCCGCCTTCGGAGCCCATGAGCGGCTTGCCATGGCCGAGGGAAACTTTGGCAATCCAGAGCAACGCGAGGGGCTTTGCGGCCTCCTTGCCCAGCGCGTTAAGACGATCCTGCAACGCCTTCACCTTCTCGGGATTCGCATCGGCGAGGTTGTTTTTCTCGTAGGGATCCTCGGCGAGATTGTAGAGGTCCACGCTCATCGGGAGCATCGCGCGCCAGATGAGCTTCCAGTCTCCCTGCCGCACTGCGCCGCGGAACGGCTCGACGTTATAGATGACTTCGGTGCGCGGCGAGGGCTTGCCTTCGGCAATCGTGCCCCACACGTCCACCCCATCGAGCGGTTTGCACTTTTCCGTGCTCGCGCCGGCGAGCTTGGCAAGCGTGGGATAGAGATCCACGCCGTGGATAATGCCGTCCACAGTGCCGGGCTTGATCTTGCCGGGCCAATTCGCGCAGGCGGCGACGCGGTTGCCGCCCTCGAAGAGCGTGCCCTTGCCGTCGCGATACGGGCCGTTGTCACAGGGGAGCTTGGTCTTAGAGAGGTCGGTCATCTGCCCGGCGAACATCGGGTTCGTCGTGCCGCCGTTGTCGCTGTGGAAGAGGATGAGCGTGTTCTCGCGCAGGCCCTTCTTGTCGAGCGCGGCGACGACCTTGCCGATTTCGTCATCAAGACACGCGACCATGCCGGCGTAGGTGCGGCGCGTGGGCTCCTTGATGTCCTTGAAGCGATCCACGTATTCCTGCGGTGCCTGATACGGCGTGTGCGGGGCGTTGAATGTGAGATACAAATAGAACGGATTCTTCGCGTCCTGCGAGTTGATGTATTTCACGGCGTCAGCACCGATGAGCTGGGTGGTGTAGCCCTTTTCGTTCACGGGCTTGTTGTTGCGGAACCAGTCGAGCACGCCCGCGTCGCTGTGCGTGTAGTAATCCAGCTCGCCGATCATCGCACCATATTGGTAATCGAAGCCGCGCTGCTTGGGCCAATACTTGATGTCCGCGTGGCCGAGGTGCCATTTGCCGATGATGGCTGTCTTGTAGCCCGCACCCTTGAAGCACTGCGGCATGAGGAATTCGGTCGTGTCGAGGCCGTAACCGGCGGGGCCGGGGATGACGATCGTCTGCAGGCCATAGCGGAGCGGGTAGCGTCCGGTCATCAGCGCGGCGCGTGTGGGCGTACACATGCACTGCACATAGAACTGCGTGAACTTTGCGCCGCCCTTGGCAAGCGCGTCAATGTTCGGCGTCTTGAGGTCTGTCGCACCGTTGAAGCCGACGTCCTTCCAGCCGAGATCATCAGCGACGATGTGGACGATGTTAGGCTTGCTATCGGCCGCCTGCACCGTGGCTAGGCATGAGAGCGCCACAAGTGCGCTTGCGCAGAGGTTCATGAATTTGCTCATGGGTGGTGGTTAGTTGGGTTGATTCGTTGTTAGGGAGTCAAAATGGTTCAGGGCTTCTCGACCGAGACGGCCACTCCTTCGGTCACGCTGGCGGTGACGCTGTCGCCCACCTTCACTTTCGTGAGGTTGATGTGCTCGTCCGCCTTGATTGTTTTAGTGGTGCCGTCCTCGCCGACCAGCGTCACGTTGCGCGTCTTGGTGTCTATGGCGGTGATTTTGACCGTCGCCTGCACGGTATGGGCTACGACCTTGCCCGGTTTTGAACCAATGGGAGCGTACCCGACCATGGTGTCCCGCGTGGCCCGCGCCGGCTTTGCCTTGTCGAGGTAAACGGCGACTTCCTTTGTGACGGTGACTTTAACCCGATTGTTAATACGGATCTGACCGAAGTTTGCCACGTCCGGCCCGCATGTGACGGTGATGCGTTTGCCATTGGTGAGCGTGAGCTTCACCTTGCGGGTCGCCGCATCAATGGCCGTCACGGTTGCGGTGGCCTTGTACGTCTCCACGGAGATCGCGGCGGTGTCGGACTTATGGACGGCGGCGTGGTGCTCACCAGGAACGGTCGTGCAGGAACTAAGGGTGAGCATGAGCGTTGGCAGCAAAGCCAAGGCAGCGGATTTCAGGTGGTTTGTATTCATGATGGAGTTGGTGGGTTTTGCGTTTGAGAGAGGGATCACGCGGACTTAGCCAGACGTGGATTATCGAAAGTCCACTGGATGGCATCCAGCAGGGCCTGAGTGTCCACGGGTTTGCGGAAAAAGCCTGCGGCACCCGCCTCCCGTGCGGCACCGCGCGCCTCTTCGGTGTCCTGCGCGGTAACGAAGATGACCGGGAGCGCGGAGTCCGCCCCCTTGAGCACTTGCCTGAGATCCAGACTGCTTATACCGAGCATAGTCATATCTGCCACGATGCAGCCCTTTGCATGAAGGGAAGCCCCGGCGAGGAATTCATCCACCGAGGCAAACGCTTTTGAGTCGAATCCGGCGGACGTCATCACGCGCCCCAGCGAGCGGCGCACGCTCGCGTCGTCGTCTATGATGAAAACAGTGGGCCGGGTCTGTGGCATGACGCGGAGACTGTGGCAGGACGCGGGAAGCCCGCATATTGGACCTTAGATCAATGCGTGATCTCAGGCATCATGACCGTAGCCATCACGCTCCGCGTGATGATTCCCGAACGCTCACGCGGCGCGTGAAGACTACTTTCCGACGAGCGCACACGCGCGCACCAAATCCGCGACCGAGACGACGCGCATCTTTTCCATGACGCGCGCACGATGCACCTTCACGGTGTTCTCGACGATGCCAAGCTCCGCGGCGATCTGCTTGTTCAGCGCGCCGGTGACGACCCAGGACATGACTTCGCGTTCGCGCTCGGTGAGTTCCCCCATGCGCTCGCGGATGGCGCGTACCTGCAAATCGGATTCGAGCAGTGCGCGGTGTTTTTCCAGCGCCTCGACGATCGCGCGGAGCAGATCGTCATTGTCGAAGGGCTTTGTCAAAAAGGTCACCGCCCCCTGTTTCATGGCTTTCACGGTGGAGGGGATGTCGCCATTGCCGCTGATGAAGATCGCGGGGCATGGAGCGGAATACGCGGCGAGCTTTTGCTGCAATTCCAGTCCGCTGAGGCCCGGCATGTGGAGGTCCAGCACCAGGCAGGTCGGGTGCAGAAATGGCGCGGTTTGTGTTTTGAGAAATTCCTCCGCGGAGGAAAACGTCCGCGCCTCCAGACCCGCGTGGCGCACCACCCGCGAGAGGCTCCGGCACACGGAGGGATCATCATCCACGATGAAGACAGTCTGGTTCGTAGCGCTCATGCCATGCAGGGAAGTCCCGAGCATACTGCTCTGATCCGCCGCTCACTGGCGAGGCGCTTTTTGCGCGTCCGCCACGGTTAGCACCATGCGGAAGACCGCACCGCCCTTGGGATGATTTTCCGCGGACAGCTCTCCGCCGAAGCGATCCGTGATTCTGCGGCAGATGGCCAGTCCGAGACCGAGACCGCCGGGCTTGTTCGTCGCGAACGGCTCGAACAGCCGGGGCATCACCTCCGCCGGGATGCCCGGCCCGTTGTCACGCACGCTCAGGATGACACGCCCGTCCTGCCGCATGGTTGCAATCTCGATGCGCGCGGGGACGGCGCACGCTTTCACTGCGTCGAGGCTGTTGAGGATCAGATTGATGAGCACCTGCTGGATTTCCACGTGGCCCGCAATCACCCGCGGCAGCGCTTCGGCGAGGAGCAGATCCACTCGCGCCTTCCGGCCCACGATCTCGCTGTGGAGGAGGTTGAGCGTGTCGGCGACGGCTTCGTTCACATCCACCGCCTGCGGTTCCGCCGGAGCATTCTTTTTGAACATGGCCCTCATGCCGTGGATGATTCCGCCCACGCGCTTGGCGTCGGCGGCGATGTCGTCGAAAATGGCGGACATCTCGGTGAGGTCCGGCTGCCCGGCCCCGACGCTGCGGAGTCCGACCTGGGCGTTGCTCAGCATGGCGGCGAGCGGCTGGTTCAGTTCATGGGCGATCGAGCCTGAGAGTTCGCCGAGGATGCTGACGCGCGAGAGATGGGCCAGTTCCTCGCGCTGGTGCGCCACCTCCAGTTCCGTGCGCTTCCGTTCGGTGACGTCCATGGAGACTCCGCGGAGCAGCGTGGAGCGAGCTTGCGCATCTCGCTCCACGCGTCCGCCTGCCGCAATCCAGCGCACGGTTCCATCGGGTAGCACCACGCGGTATTCCGCCGCGAAGGGCTCTTGGCCGAGGAGCGCCTCATCCACCGCCCGCTTCACGGCCACGCGGTCATCGGCATGGACCGTGGAGGCGAAGCGCTTGAAGTCAATTTCCTCGTCCGGTGAGACGCCGTAAAGCAGCCGTCCCTCGTTGGAGACCCATATGCGATCCTTGCGGATGTCCCACTCCCAAAGCGCCAGCCTTGCCGCAGCGGCGGCCAGCTTCAGCCGCTGTTCACTTTTCTCCAGATCGTTCGACAGTCGCGCCGCGTGCAGCACGTCATAGCTCAACTCGTGGCCCATCGCGATCAGCACCGCGAGGAAGGCAAAGCTGACGAAATAGGGCGTCTGCACGATCCCTTTTTCCACCAGAAACGCGTGACCGCGCGAAACGAGGAAGAAGAAAATGATGCTGCCGCCGACGATCACTGCGCGCCTTCGTCCGCCGCGCTTCCACAACGCAAGCGACGCATCAAAAACGAATGCCATCACCACGATTACACCGGCAAGTTCCACCAGCGTCCACAGCCCGCCGACGACGGTCGGAACCGTGCAGCGCACCCCGCCGAATGTCTCCACTTGCCGCACCGCCAGCGCGTGCCGCACCACCGAAACTCCGCCGACGAGGCTCGCGATTTCCGCCGATACGGTCAATCCCACGCCCGTCAGCGCGAGCCACACGCGACCGGTGCAGAAAAACGTCCGCACAAATCCAGTCACTGAAGCCACCATGATTCCGATCGGCAGCGCCGCCCAGCGCAGCACGGCCTGATAGCGCCCGAGATCATCCGCCAGCAGTAGGGTAAGCTCCAACCCGCTGATCGCAGCCACGGCCAGCGCGCTGGTAAAAAAGAAAAAGTGCGGCGCGCGGCGGCCATCACCCAGGGCGATCCGCAGATTGATCAGCGCGAGCGTCACACACGCGGCGGCGACCATCGGCCAGGCCAGAGTCATCCAGTTCATCGCCCCATCACCTCCCCGATTTCGGAGCAGTGAATGGCGGGGATGAATCCGATCAGCGGAGGCGGAGCGCGCACGGGACGACGCTAGCCAGAATGGTGCCGGAGTGTAAATCGTCACGGCACCCCACGCGGATTGGTGCGGACGCAGCGCAGCGCATCACTTTTCCTCCGGAAAAATCAGAAGATCGTCTTGATCAGATGATCCACCATGGCTTCCAGCGGAATCATCGTGAGCAGCAGCGGTGCGAGCGGCGCTGCGATGACGATGGCGAGTTGCACCGCGTCCTTGCTCCGGAATGGCGTCACGCGCATCTCCTGCACGATTGCGTAGCTGTTCCCGAGATCAGCGAGGGACTGGATGTCGGCGGTGCCCACGAGCGCCTCGCCCTTTGGTGCACCGCCGCGGAACCACTTGTCCTCGAAGTCGCACACATAGCGGTCGCGAGCAGGCCGAATTCCCGCAGGCCATTCCTTTTCGCCGCGGAGAGCTGCATCGAGAACATGCAGAGCGGGCCGAGAAAGAGGATGACGAAGAATGCGACGATGGCCGTGATTTCCATCTTGTAGGACAGGAGATGCTGCCCGTTAAAAAGAATCTGGCTCGCAAGCAGCGCGGAGAAATGTGCGCCCTGCGCGAGGAGGATCGGCATGAATGCCTGCGCGCTCCTGCCCACGAAGCCGATGCCCCCCGCGCGATCCGGATGGCTCGGCGCGATGCGCAGATTCAGCCGCGAGACCGACCAGAGAAACCGGAACCAGACGAAGATCCGCGCGTACCAGCGCAGTTGGATGAATTGAAAAAACGGGATGCTGATGAACGCGTACCACCAGCCGGACGCGGTGAGGTGCAAGTCCGCACCCTGCGGCGTCGCATACCATGTCGCCGCCCCGAGTGCGACCTGACTCCGCCACACCCACAGGCCCAGCGAATACACGAGCACCAGAAGCACCATCTCGAACGCCACCGAGTCCCGCACCCGCGCGACGGACGCCACGGCCTTTTCAAATTTCGCCCTGTCCTCCGGAGCGACCACACCCTGCTCCAGAAACCTGCGGACGACGCCACGCAGCCGGGAGTCTATCGTGACCTCGGCAACGATGAGTACCGGCAGCACGAAGAGAAAGCGGACGTGCGCCTCGATGTCGTGCAGGAACGGAATCTTCAGCCCGCCCCCGAGCGCATTTCCGCCGACGGCGGAGAGGATCAGCAGAGGGAGCCAGGCGAACAGCGCAACGGCAGCGATGCGACGGCCGATCCCTTCCTGCGCGGCACCGGAGAGCCGGATCTTGCGGCAAAGTTGAAACAGCGGTCCGCCGAGCACGAGTGAGAATTCGGGCGGCTCCTGGACGTTGGCGGGTTGGGTCATCGGTAACGCTCGGGGTTTCGGAATCGCAGCATCCTGCGCCGAACCGCAAGCGCCCGCCATTGGCCTTTGGTCCAATGCCAGCCAGCAGCCCGATCAGCCGGAGCGCATCGCCGGCGACGAAAGCGAGTCCCGGGATTGCGGCATCCCGGGAGCGCGGAAAATGCGCTTCGCAAAATCCATCCGCACGGCCCCACTCCGCGCTTGCCGCTCGCGTGTGCCGCTTCGATAGTCCGCGCCCATTTTATGAAACAAATCGGCATCGGCCTCGCCGGATTCGGCACTGTTGGCGCAGGCGTTTTCAAACATCTCGCGCAGAATCGCGCCCTGCTCTCGCAGCGCATCGGACTGGAACTTTCCGTCCGCCGCATCGCCGTGCGCGATCCGAAAAAAGCGCGCGACGTGAAGGCGCCCGCGGAGCTTTTCACTGCGCGCTGGCAGGACGTCGTGGATGATCCGCAGGTGCAGATTGTCGTCGAGCTGATGGGCGGCATCGAGGAGGCGCGGCAGCTCATCATCCGCGCCATCGGAGCGGGAAAGACCGTGGTCACCGGCAACAAGGCGCTGCTCGCCGAGCATGGGAAGGAACTGTTCGACCTCGCGACGGCGAAGCAGGTGCCGATCTTTTTTGAGGCGGCGGTCGCGGGCGGCATCCCGATCATCAAGGCGGTGCGCGAGTCGTTCATCGGCAATCACATCAAGTCCATCCACGGCATCATCAACGGCACGACGAACTACATTCTCACGCGCATGACCGAGGCCGGGCTCGACTACGCCGCCGCGCTCGCCGAGGCACAGGCGCAGGGCTACGCCGAGGCCGACCCGACGCTCGACGTGAACGGCTGGGACGCCGCGCACAAGGCGATCATCCTCGCATCGCTCGCGTACGGCACATGGATCAGCCCCTCGAAGGTGTTCGTCGAAGGCATCGAAAAAGTCACCGCACGCGACATCGGTTTTGCAAAAATGCTCGGCTGCCGCATCAAGCTGCTCGGCATCATCAAGGCCGACGATCGCGGCGCGATCGAGGTGCGCGTGCATCCCACGCTCATCCCGGAGAAGCACGTGCTCGCGAGCGTGAACGGCGTCTTCAACGCGCTCTGCGTGCATGGCGACGTGGTCGGTGAAACATTGTTTTACGGACGCGGTGCGGGCCAGGAGCCGACGGCCAGCGCCGTCATCGCCGATCTCGCCGAGGCCGCGCACGCGCTCGACTCGAAGCGGCGCGACTTCGGCTTCATGCCGCACGGCCTCTACGGCGACTGCAAGCCGCTGGACGAAATCCTCTGCCAGTACTATCTGCGCATCCCCGTGGACGACAAACCCGGCGTGCTCGCACAGGTCGCCGGCGTGCTCGGCGAACTGAACATCGGCATCAGCTCGATGATCCAGCCCGAGAGCGACGGCCAGAGCGCCGAGCTGATCCTGATGCTGCACGACGCCACGCACGCGCAGGTGCGCGAGGCCATCGCGCGCATCACCGCGCTCCCGGCGGTCGAGGGCGCGCCGACGCTGCTGCGGGTCGAACATTTCACGCCCTGACGCACGCTGCGCGACACGTCGCCATGCTCGCGTGATCGCGGCATCCGTGAGACATTGCGGCCATGGACGTTGCGCTGCTCACACCCGATCTGCTCGCCCCCGGCGACGGAAAATCGGCGGACCTCGATCCGGCGCAGTTTGCATGGTCGCAGATCCGTTCTTGCGACGATCCCCATTTTGAAACCGCATTCTCCGCACTGTGGCTGGAATTCGGAGCGACGCATGAGATGGAAACGCGCGACGTGCTCGCCGCCCGCATGCGTGGGGCAAGTCGGCTCCGCTACGAAATCCTGCTCGTGCGCGCCGGGACGGAAATCGCGGCAGTGCGCGATCACACGGCCATCGCGTGCGAGGGCGGGATCATCGTCCACCTCTCGCACGTCCTCGTCGCACCCGCGTGGCGGCGCAGCGGCCTCGCAGGCTGGATGCGCGCAGCTCCGATCCTGACCGCACGGGAACTCGCAGTGGCAACCGGCACGCCCGGCTCCAGTGTGACGCTCGCGGGCGAGATGGAATACGACGACGGCAGCGACCCGCGGATGGCGCTGCGCCTCCTCGCCTACGGGCGCGCGGGCTACCTCAAGATCGATCCGCAGACGGTGCGCTATCATCAGCCCGACTTCCGTCCGCCGAATGTGATTGATGCATCCGGCGGAGCGCAGCCGCTTCCCTTCCAGCTCATCGTCCGGCGTGTCGGGCGCGAGCATGAACGATCGATCTCCGGCGGCGAAGTGCGCCGGCTCGTGCGCGCACTTCACGCGATGTACGGCGCGCAGTTCCGCGCGCAGGACATGGCGCATCCCGCCCTGAATCTCGCGCTCCTCCCCGGCGATCACGCCGAGATCGCACTCATCCCGCCGACAGCAGCGGCAAGTTCTCCAATCCCTCCCCATTGAAACTCGCCGCATTCCATCATCCCGGATTCGCCGCGCCGATCGGCGAGCACATCATGCCGATGCGAAAGTTTGCACTCGTCGCCGCGGAGGTCGCGAAGATGCCGGACGTCACCCTCGCGGAGCCCCTACCCTCGACCGGGGCCGATCTGCTGCGCGTCCACACTCGCGAATACGTGGACGCGATCCGAAGCGGCGAACCGCGGGCACTCGCCGAGTCGCAGAAATTCCCGTGGTCCCCCGCCCTTTTTCCGAGTGTGTGCCTCACAAGCGGCGCATGCATCGCGGCGGCGCGCGCGGCTCTTCGCGACGGAGCGGGCGCTGCGATTGCGAGCGGCTTTCACCACGCCTGTGCGGATCACGGCGAAGGCTTCTGCACGTTCAACGGCCTCATCGTCGCCGCCGATGCGCTGCTCGCAGCGGGTGAAGTGCGACACGTCGCAATCCTCGACATGGATCTCCACTACGGCAACGGCACCGCGCAGCTCGCCGCCACGCGTCCGCACATTTTCGCCGTCTCGATTTACGGCAATGATTATCGGGACAACGTGCCGTATCGGGACGTGAGCGTGCGGCGCCACGGGGACGGAGAAAATCACCGCTCATCCGCCCTGCCTGCGGGATGCGACCGCACGACGATGCTGCGCGCGATGGATGATGCGCTGCCGCTGATCGCAGCGCGGAAACCGGGCCTGCTGCTCTACCAGGCGGGAGCCGATCCGTATTTTGAAGATCCGTATTCGCCGCTGGCCCTCGATGCGGACGATCTGCGCGCACGCGACCGCCGAGTGTTCGAGTTTGCACGGGAGCACGGCATCCCGGTCGCGTGGGTGCTCGCCGGCGGCTACACGCGGGACATCACAAAGATCGTCCGCATCCACACCGGGACATTCGACGCGTGGCGCGAGGCGGGAAAGTAGGCGGCGGACGATTTGCAGCGCGCGTATTTTCAGGCGATAGCTTGCGCCAGGCATGACGTTCCTCATTCTCCTCACCTGCATGGCAGTCGGCGATCTGCTTTGGAGCATCTCAGCGTCGAGACTGCGGAGGCGGTGGATGCGGTGGACGCTCGGCATCTTCGGCGCACTTCAGGCCGCGGGCCTCACGATGATCCTTTTTTCGCGCGGCGGCGCGGGGTTCGAGGAAGTCCTGCCGCGTCCGCTGCATTCGATGATTCTCGCATGGCATGTCGTCATCCTGCTGCCGTGGCTCGCGTGGCGCATCGTGCGTGCAATCATCGCGACGGTTGGAAAAATTGCGCGCCTTGTCCGGAGGGTGCGCGTCGTGCGCGCTGAGCAGCACGTGGCTCCGGTGGTGATGAACTCCGGGCCGGCCGTCACGCGGCGCGAATTTCTCGGGGCCGCGGCGGCGCTCACGCCGCCGATGCTCACACTCGCCGCGGCAGGAATCGGCGAGGCGCAGCTCGATGGTTTCCGCATCCGGCGCATCGAGGTGCCGGTGCCGGACCTGCCTCCCGCGCTCGAGGGCATGAGCATCGCTCATATCTCGGATTTTCACGTCGGACGCTTCACGCGCGGACGTGTGCTCGAACGCATCGTCGAGGAGACGAACCGGCTCGGCGCGGACGTGGTCGCGCTCACGGGCGATTTCATCAACCACTCGCTGCGCGATCTTCCGGCGGCGCTCGACATCGTGCGGGCGCTGCGCGCGCGGCACGTCGTCGCGGCGTGCGAGGGCAACCACGACCTCATCGAGGACGCGCGCATTTTTCGCCGCGAGGCGGAGCGCGGCGGGATGCCGCTGCTGCGCGGCGAGAGCGCGACGGCGGACATCCGCGGCCAGCGCGTGCAGCTCCTCGGACTGCCGTGGAACCACAGCGTCGCCGGGATGCGCTACAGCGCGGCTGCACTGCTCGCGCGGCGCGATCCCGGCGCGTGGCCGCTGCTGCTCGCGCACCATCCGCACGCGTGGGATTTTGCGGAGGGCATCCCGCTCACGCTCTCCGGCCACACGCATGGCGGGCAGCTCATGCTCACGGGCCGCCTCGGGGCGGGATCGCTTTTGTACCGCTACTGGAGCGGCCTCTACTCGCGGCGCTCGGGCGCGCTCGTCGTGTCAAATGGTGTGGGCAACTGGTTCCCCGTCCGCATCCAGGCACCTGCGGAAATCCTCCACCTCACGCTGCGCCGCACGGTGATTCAGGACGCGCCAAAAATGATTGTGGCGGATTGAACCGTGCGCAGACGGCAGCGTCTGCGTCACGGCTCACGGCTCGCGGCTCACGGATGGATGGATTTTTCGAGGAAGCGCCTCACCTCGGCTTCCGCCTGCTCGGGCCTTACGATGTCGGAGACTACGACTTCGATCGCCTGCTGGCCGGCATTTCTCACACCCTTGCGAACCGCTTCGAGCCGGCTGGAGATGTTCAGTTCCTCGGCGGTGCTTTGCAACCTGCTCGCGTCAGGCCGCTGTTCCCAGAGGCAGTAGAAGACGTGGAGCACCTGTTCGCCTGCGCGGAACGTGTAGGCGTGGATCGGAAGGTCCACGCCATTGATGCGCATCGGGCGCAGGCCGAGGTCGGCGGTCATCACCGCGCCGCCCGCGGGGAGACACACCTCGGGACCGTGCGAACGCGCAAGCTGCACCGACGTGCGGCCCGGAGCCCAGCGGATCAGCACCATCGCCCATCGGCGGTTCTGCTCATCGGCCCAGACTGCGGAACGCGCGTCAGTGTATTTCAGGATGTTGCGGGTGACGTCGCTGAACTCGACATCGCGAAAGCCCTTCTGCGCGGTGGGCCAGCGCACCGTCCACTCGGCTGATTTCGGAAAGCGCGCCTCCGCCACGCGGAACCACGCCTCGGTGCCGATCTCGATCACGACGAACCACGTGGCGAGCGCGATGATGATGCCTTTCCCCGGCGGGGCACCGGCGCGGAGCAGGCCGGGATCGAGCGATGCCTCCTCGGTGTCCGCGCGTTTCGGATTCAGGAGCGCGCAGAGGATGCCGACTCCGATGAGACTTCCGAGGAGCACGGCCATGCCGACATTGTCGTGCCATTTCGCGACCGCCTCCGTGCCGGATTTCGCGCTCACCCAGACGAGAAAATATGCACGGCTCGCATTGCACACGAATGCGACGAGGAGGCCGCCCACGAGGAGGACGATGCGGCGGATGACGCCGAACCGCAGGAGTTCGCCCATGAAGAGCGCGATCATCAGCGTGGTCTGAAGCGAACGCACGCCGCTGCACGCCTCCTCAACGCCAACCTTGCCCGTGGCGATCTGGATCACGTTGCCGCTCTGAATCGCGGGAATGCCGCCCCAACTGAGCGCCTCGACGCAAATCTGCGTGACCGAGCGCATGAGCAACTGCACGAGCGGCTGCTCCAGCGGCACCGGCCACGGCACGGCGACGAGGAAAAA